>LNAP01000288.1_pt1 | contig 57593 bp, 63 predicted proteins | sample 602601 | NCBI WGS metagenome assembly LNAP01 (sample SAMN02440304, study PRJNA202911) | soil metagenome | biome: Subtropical and temperate rainforests or woodlands; isolation source: soil samples (1 kg each in a 20% v/v slurry with milli Q water) were... ...
ATTGAATACAACGATGACTTGAAGTTGAAGTATGTGCCGGTGCGAAGACGTCACTATTTGACAAGCAAAGAGTTTACCTGCCACTGCCCGCGCTGCGCTGCGATTGGAGATGACACGCGCCAGTTTGACTGTGTGGATCCTACCTGCAAGGGGGTGATGATGGTGTGTCAGCCAATTAACAAGATACCGACTAATGGAGATTTGTGCGCATACACGGGTGCGGAGTATGTGGAGCCTCACTTGCTGCCCTGCACTGTGTGCCACCGCGCTGCTCCTGCTGAGTACCAGGCGAAAATGCTGGCGCTAGAAATGGAAATGCCTTCCTTAGCGGCTCGTTTTGAAGCCGAACTGCAACGTTGTCTGGCAGATCCTGGCACCTCAGCTGACCCATGGGAGTCCCTGGTTGACCGTTACAAGTTACCTCGTAGGCACATGTTGATGAAGCCCATTCTAGACACGCAGCTGCTCGCGTTGACCATTCTGCGGCACCACAAGTCAGTAAGAGAACAGACACGTCGGGTGGCCTTGCAGAAAATTGAGCTTATGCAGAACATCTTTCCGTACCCACACAGAGAAGTCAGGGATGCGATTTTTGAAGTGTGTGCGCTCTGCGGCTGCGCGCTTTCTGAAAAGGTGGCGCTGACTCTTCAAGAAGAAAAGGCGGCGCTGACTCTTCAAGAAGAAAAAGCACTTATGCAGAAAGCCTTGCGCATGCACCTGCTGTTGAATGGGCGTGAGAATCGACGTGTCAGTGAAGACAACTCTCTGGCCAAAGTGCTGAGTCTGCTGCCCGTGCCACCGCAGCAACAATCACAGAATCAGAACAACAACCTGGACATCTGCTGTGCCTTCTGCGAGGAGTCACCGTTGCGCGCGGCGATGAAGCGCAGTCGCTGCGGCAAGTGCAAGCAGGTGGCTTACTGCAGTGTGGGGTGTCAGAAGGCTCACTGGAAGGTGCACAAGAAGACTTGCTCACCAGATTCTTCCTTTGATTAGTTTTTGCAGTACTTGTGTCAATTATAAGAAGTGAGTGTAGAATTTCGTCCACGTTCGACCTTTTTGAACACTTTTGTGCCAATAATAACATGGAAGCTCACCCGAACAAGCGAACACGTTCCATTCTATTCTGTTCCACTCAGTCTAAAAATGCAATCGTTTGTCTTGATCACTCTTATCGGCGCAGTCATCTGTTTTGAAAAGCCATACCAGATTGTTGAAAGCCTTGCTAGGGGAAAATTCGTGATTGCAAATCGCGATATTTTGCCGGGAGAGCTTGTGCTGGAAGAGAATGAGCCGCTGATGTATTTTACAAAAGAGTCTGTCAACCAGCGCGAAGCACGAGCGCCTTCTGGCATTGCTTATTTCACTACTGCTTGCTCAACTTTCAAGAAATTGCCAGCTTTTCGAAAAAGACAGATCGAAGGTCTATATGCTCCAACGGACAAGCATTTTGCTGATGGCATGCGAATTCTGGCACGGAACTTGAGGTTCATGTTGCCTGGAACCACGGAACCACAGCCTTTATCTCCAAATGATGTGGACATCTTCGTGAAAGTCAGTGCCCTAATGCAGTACAACAGTTTCTCCAGCAACGGTGCATACTATTTGTTCAACGAGACATCGCGCTTATCTCATTCTTGCGTCGCAAACTGTGTTTACAACATTTTGGGTCCTGCGTGCAAGTGCTATGCAATATCGCCCATTAAAGCGGGCGAGGAATTGACTATTACTTACAAGGAAGAGCGTGATTTTTCGCCAACACACAAGCGCCGTGAATTGTTCGCAGCAAGCAAAGAGTTCACTTGCCACTGCCCTCGCTTCGATGCGATGGGAGATGACACGCGCCAGTTTGATTGTGTTGATCCTGCTTGCAAGGGGGTGATGATGGTGCATCAACCGCTCGGTAAAAAGTCTCTTTTTGTCAACTTGAGCTCCTACGAAGGCGTGGAGTATGTGGAGCCACATCTGCTGCCCTGTACCGTGTGCCACCGCGCTGCTCCTGCTGACTACCAGACACGTATGCTTGCAATGGAGGAAAAGCTGCCTGATCTGGCTGATCAAATCACCAACAAACAAGATCGCTATCTTCAGGACGCGAGCACACCGGCAGAATCCTGGGAATCCTTGCTCCGCGAAATAGACCGCTACAAGCTGCCGCGCCGGCACATGATGGTAAAACCGATCTTGGAAGCAAAACTGACAGTGCTTGATAAACTTCACCGCCACGGAGGAGGAGGCGATACACTGGTAGAAAGGAAGCGTCGAGCGGCGCTGGAATGCATTGAAGTGGTGCAGAATGTGTTTCCTCTTCCCCGTACGGAGCTGATTCAAGTGATTCGGAATGTCTGTGATTTGTGCGGCGTAGATTCACCCAAGCCAGTGCTGTCCTTGGAAGAAGAGAAGGCGCTGCGACAGAAAGCTCTGCGGATGTACCTGATGATGCACGGGCGTGAGAGCCGCAGCACTGAGGAAGACAACACTCTGGCCAAGGTGCTGCTCCAGCTGCCCGTGCCACAGCACCAACCACAAAAACAGAACAACAACATGGACGTCTGTGCCTTCTGCGAGGAGTCTCCGTTGCGCGCGGCGATGAAGCGAAGTCGCTGCGGCAAATGCAAGCAGGTGGCCTACTGCAGTGTGGGGTGTCAGAAGGCCCACTGGAAGGTGCACAAGAAGTGCTGCACTCCCAATCCTACAAGCTAAGCCAGTGAAGAATTGTACAAAATTTTCTGCTTGTTGCCGCAAGATGCGTGTGTAGCAGTTCTGCTTGTAAGTTGTTTCTTTTGGGGGATATTGCGGCTCTGAGCACACAAACTAATTACCAATAACACAGAAGAACATCCAAATGCTTCCCACAATTTCGTGCTCATTTTCAGTCCAGTGATGCTCTCTTTGATCTTATTTACGCTTATTGCTGCAACAATTAGCTTCGAAGTACCTTACGAGATAGTTGAATCGCAGTCAAAGGGAAAGTTTGTCGTAGCAAAACGAGATATTCTGCCAGGAGAGCTGGTGCTCGAAGAAAAAGAACCTCTCCTGTACTGTACAGAAGAACCTGTGAACCAGCGTGGGATATTTATGCCCCGTGAGGTTGCTTTTTTCAGCGCTGCTTTCTCAGCTTTCAAAAAGTTGCCCGCTTTCCAGAAAAGTCGAGTTGAACATCTGTATGCTCCCATGGACAGACCGATCACTGTTGCTTTGCACACAATGGCCAGTAACATGAGATATGCGATTCCTGGAGTTGCAGAGCCTTTGCCTTTCTCTCGGGATGACGTTGATATCTTCGTGAAAGTGAGCACATTGATGCGGTTTAATAGTTTTTCCAACGAAGAAGGAGGATGCTACTTGTTTGGCGATATGTCGCGCTTTGCACATTCTTGCGCTGCCAATTGCGCGTACAAAATTGTGGGTCCTACGTGCCAGTGCTATGCAATAGTACCTATTAGTGCAGGTGAGGAACTAACAATTAGCTACAAAGAAGGTCGAGATTTCGAGCCAATTTACGAGCGCCGTGCGAGGTATGCTGGTGGAAAAGAATTCACTTGTCACTGCCCGCGCTGCGATGCGATTGGAGACGACACGCGCCAGTTTGATTGTGTTGTTCCTGCTTGCAAAGGTGTGATGATGGTGCATCAGCCACTTAGCAATGAACCTGTGACTGAACACAGATATTCCTACGAAGGTGTGGAGTACGTGGAGCCACATCTGCTGCCTTGTACTGTCTGCCACCGCGCTGCTCCCGCTGACTACCAGGCGAAGATGCTAGCACTGGAAAAGAAGTTGCCGGCCTTGACCAGGATTGTTACCAACAAAATGTACCACTACATCAATGACTGGAACACTCCCGTGGAATCCTGGGAATCCCTTCTCCGGGAAATAGACCGGTACAAGCTGCCGCGCCGGCACATGATGGTCGGAACCATCTTGCAGGCTAAAGTAACTGTGCTGGACAACATTCACCGACTCCGGGGAGCTGGAGTGGTGGAAAAGAAGCGTCGCGCGGCGCTGGAGTGCCTGGAAGCAGTGCAGAATGTGTTTCCTCACCCACGACGCAAAATTGTGGAGTTAATTAATGTTGCGTGTAAAATGTGCGGCACGTTGGCGCCCAAGCCAGTGTTTTCGCTAGAAGAAGAGAAGGCACTGCGCCAAAAGGCTCTACGGATGGATTTGATTATTCACGGTCGCGACAAGCGCGATACTGAGGCAGACAATGCTTTAGCCAAGGTGCTGAGCCAGTTGCCTCTGCCACAACAACAACCACAGAAACAGAACAACAACCTGGACATCTGCTGTGCCTTCTGCGAGGAGTCTTCGTTGCGCGCGGCGATGAAGCGCAGTCGCTGCGGCAAGTGCAAGCAGGTGGCTTACTGCAGTGTGGGGTGTCAGAAGGCCCACTGGAAGGTGCACAAGAAGTGTTGCACTCCCAATGCTACAAATCAGTAGTTCAACTATAGTAGTTGCATAAATAAGTAACAAAGTAAAGTTTAAGTCTGGTACGGTTTAATCGTCGACAAAAACAAAAGCAAGCAAAATATTTTTATTTACAAATAGACAACAAGGCTTCACTTAGCACAACAATGTTCCCCTGCGATGCGACAAATAAATCGTATCACACATCGTCAAAGACAAAACTCGAACAGCAAGCAAACAACTGTTTCCGAAAAAGCAATGTACGCAGACACAGAGATATTATTATTCTTCTCATTATTACGCAGTGGGAAAGGCCAGGAAGCGCAGATACTGAGGTGCCGGGCTGCGATCTTCCAGGGCCACGGCCAGCAGGTTCAGATTGGTTTGTGGGTGCCAGCTGGCAGAGGAGACCTTGTGGCGACACACTACCTTGCTCATCGCCTCACCCGAGGAGGCGTCGCACTGTCAGGAAGAGGAGGAAGAAAGGAAAAGTAAACAAAAATTAGAGCCTACAACGAACACGGGAGAGGGAAACCTCGGAAAAGTAATGGCACCACACTCATTGTGCAAAAAGAAATCCAAAGTTGCAACGAAAGAGACAATAGGATAATCTTACGATGTAAATATTGGTATCGACGCCAACCACCGCCAGATACTGACCGTCCCCGCTATAAGTCATGCCACGCACCTCCGACCTGTGAAAAAAAAAGAAAGAGAAAAGAAAAGATCAATCAATTATAATCATAATGTGAACTTTGAAAGGAATGTACTTGCATTTTTTCACTCAATGGGTAAAGGATATACGTAATTTACACAGTACTTTCACGGTCGACAGACAAGCAAAAGGAACAAATGAAAATGGGAACAAATGGCACTTACTCCACAGGGGTCGTGTGCAAACACACCATGTCTTCTAGGTCCCAGAAGGACACTGTTCGGTCCAGCCCACCTACCGCTAGCCGCCTACACGCCGGGTCCACTCTGAGGGAAATGCAGTTATCCACGTGGGCCGTGACCCGCTGCAGCAGATTCAGCTCCCCTGCAGCACTACTGGTGTTACTTGTGCTGCTGCTGTTGCTTGCTGCACTGCTGATGTGAATGTTGTGGATATCCGTCAGTGCTGTCTCAGGTTCTGCGGGGTCCAGCAGGGAGAGAATGTCTAAATACCCGGCACCATCCCCGCCCGTCGCCGCGAGCAAATAGTTAGGGTTGGCAGTCCACACTATGTCATTCACCTGCATTCAAACAAGGATTCAGCAATGAGAAATGGATGTAGCTTTGAGTTATATGTTACTCTCTTAAACGTGAACGGATTAAATGAAGTACATACCTCGTAATTGAACTTCTTCTTTCTCAAAACGGTTCCGGTACGCAAATCAAATACAGTGACTAGATCGCTCTTGTTGCCCACCGCCATAAACGTACCACACGGACTCCACCCAATGCTGATATTGCTTGCAGAAGTAGGGAGCTTCATACTTGCTTTTGAGGCTGCAAATAAATGTAAAAATACACATAAGACAATGAAACGCTACTACTGTACACCTCTGTTTCTAAAACTCACCTCTGACGTCCCACAGCTCGACATACTTATCTTCACCACACATTCCGATACGTGAGTCATCAACAGGATTCCAGCACAGTTGAGTCATGGTTGAAGTGGTTGGAATATTGTGCACGTTTTGAAAGGTGCCCGACTTGTCCAACTGGCCCACTTTTACGGATCTATCCGAGGATATCATGCCCAGGTAGTTACCTTCTCGGTTCCAATTAAGTTCCAAAAGAACTTTGTTGTAGCCAGCAACATCTTTGGAGGTGTGTCTGGTGAAGGCCATTTCGCTTTTCCACCAGTCTAGTCAAAATCTGTGAAGACTTTCAATCGTGTTGGAGGCAAAGCAACAAAAAGTTACAATTTCTGTACGGTAAAGCAAAAGTTGAAAGCGCATTTTATCGCACACAACTTCCACACAATAAATTTTGCAAAAGGTTTTGATTGCAACAGCAACTGTTTATGCTGATTATGCTTTGTCACAACAACGTTCTTCTTGTCATACTTGCAGCTGCTCTGGTGGCAGTAAGGTGCATGGCCAATAAATCATTGAAAGTAACGGCTAAAAGCACGTATCGACACGACGAAGAGTGCTTCACACAGGGACTACTCCTGCAGGACAACATTCTGTTTGAAAGTTGTGGATTGCACGGAAAATCATCGCTTCGCACAGTGAACTATCAAACCGGAGAAGTACTTAAACGGCAACGTTTAGACGGTAAGTATTTCGCGGAAGGGATCGCCCTCGTTCAAGATAAGATCTACATGCTTACCTGGAAGAACAAGAACATGCTTGTATTTGATGCCAAAACACTGAAGCAGATTGCGGACATAAGCTACCAAACACACACAGGAGAGGGCTGGGGACTGACATACGATGGTCAGCATTTGATCGCCAGCGACGGCAGCAGTCGGCTCACGTTCTTTGAAGTGCCTACTCCTGAATCCACCGCACTTGTTAAAGTTAAACACGTCGATGTGAGAAGTGCCGAAACATCTAGGCTTATCAAACATATCAACGAACTGCAATATGTGAATGGCTTTATTTACGCCAACATTTGGTACAAAGACTTCATCATCAAGATTGACAGCAGCACCGTCCTAGTCGTACAAATGTACGATCTAACGGATCTATACCCACACAAAACACGCTCCCCACGAGCAGATTGTTTGAATGGCATTGCGTATAATGCAGTGGAGAATAGCTTTTTGATCACAGGCAAGCAGTGGCCTCTGTATTACAGCGTTAACTTCAGTGCTGCCGTGAATAGCAAAGATTTGTGAATGTAAAGTTTCTTTTTATGGCAACGTGATTTGTGGTTCACGCATCTAAATGTTGTATTTTTAACGTATGTATTTTCTTTTTGGCTACAATCAATATATTTTATCACCATCGCGACTTTCTTCTTTTCTTTGACAGACAACAAAGACTCACATGCACATGCACTACAGTAGGGGAAATTTAAGCTACATAGAAGCAATGCTCATTTATATCTAGCACGTGACATTTGCTTCACAGTTGCCGCTCAGATGCACCATCGTAACAAAAGCACTTGTCTTAAGAATGGTTTCAATCCGATCGCTTCGGATGGAATTCTGGAATTCCGTATTTCACTACACTTCAATTACTCTTGCTTACATGCAAATGGATTTCTTGGAAAGTCATCAAGACTTGCTTGTCAAGCAAACCAGAAAAGGTTGGCTGATGGAGCTTTGCTGCGGATGTGACGCAAACACTGAATTCAAGATCGCCACCTTGGATGATCCGGAGAATGATATTTTGTATGCAACCGAAAACACAAGTTGTTGTATTCGTGTTATTTGTGGACCCCTTCGTCCATTCACTATTACCGTTTCAGAAGGTGCTGTGAGCGGCGGCAAGACTCACAGTCTGCACAAAAGACGTCGTGCTTGTCCGCCTTGTTGCTGTAAATGCTGCTGCTTCCAACAGATCGAAGCACGAAATCCCAATGTGACATCCATTGGAAAGGTTATTGAGAACATTTGGTGTTGCGTTCCTTCCTTTACTGTTTTCGACGTGAACCAGAACGAGCAGTACATCATTCAGCAGCCCACCTGCTGCGGTGGATGTTGTGTAAATTGCTGTGCGGAAGGTTTTTGTTCTTGTCGTGTTCCTTTCTACATTTACGAGCCTGGACAGCACGTTGCTGGGCAGGAGGTGGGAAAGGTGGTCAAGATCTGGTCTGGCCTGCTGAATGAACTATTTACTGATGCAGATAAATTTGAGTTACGTTTTCCTGTTAACGCTGACGGTCACAACAAGACCCGTTTGCTCAGTGCTACATTCCTGATCAACGAATTGTTCTTTGAAAATCAAGGCTCAAGTGGTGGTGATGGGGACGGTGGAAATGGCGGTGATAGTTAGCATAAACTCATTTTCATTTCGATATATCAATTTGAAAAAAACAGCTGACATTCAGTAAATAATTATTTAGTTAATACCACAACGCAACCCCGATTGTTCTTAATATACACCAGGCATTAACAGTATGACAGTATCAAACGTTAACACTATTTCATAGGATAGCGGTTTCTCCGCTCCCAACATTATCTTCGCAACCAACCACACACTCTCTCCACCCAAGTACTGTAAATACAAATAAACACAAACCCTCCTCACTTTTTGCACTTTTAGCAGAAAGCACAGTACCCTTCCGATCCACTCATCCAACCCTCCGTGGTGTCACTTCCCTTGCCCCATAGATTGTTTTTCCTGAAATAAGCGTTGCAGGCATTAAAAATATTAAGCAAATAACGAGACTGACCACTTTCGAGCTCTCAACTATAATGGACAGTAGCAACATTATACAAATAAACACAACACAGTGCAGGTGGCATTAATCCTCACCTAGTGTAGTGGTCATAGTCAACCTGGTGGACACACACAGTGGCGTTGATGCAGGAGTAGTCGCCCTGCTGGTTCACTCGGAGAGGTGGCTCATAGTTCTCGTCAATGTGCAGTGAGCTAAACTGCCAGCTGTGCATAAACATGGATAGAAACAAAAAGATGAGCGTGTCGAAGGTGCAGAATAGGTGAAAAGACTAAAATGTATCACACCAAATGCATCAACGGTTTAAACTGGATCCAATTAAAAGCATATACACAGACGATAGTTTTCCAACAGTAGAACATGTATTTTTTGTTATATACCTGAGAATATCGTGTGCCTGCCAATATTCATCACCGGTGGCAGCCGTGAGACCCACGTAACTGCGACCGTCATCCAGCTCCAGAGTGGCCGCTAATGTTATTGTAAAATAGAAGTAAATTAGTTGCAAAAAGTGCATAGAAAGAATTGTTATCAAGCGTGTGACAATCAGTATAGTCGGCATGGGAAGACGAAGACAACACACAAGAATGTTCAACTAAATCGAACATAATATAACCCAATAAAATGTACCTAGATTAATAGGCGTGGTGATAATGGGGCTGTAGAGGTCGTCGACGTACACGGACAATAGACCGAAGCCCACGCCCCAGTCACCCTCTCCTCCATACTCAAAGTCCGCATTCTATAAAAGAAAGAAAGAGAGAAAAAAGAGATGAACACAACGTATATTAGGTGGACTAAAGGTGGAATAGTTGATGAACGTAATAGTGTGTTAGCACCTAGCATTTCTGTGGACAAACACGTGAGAAGTCGAAACAAAGTTAAAATTAGGCTTACATTCATGAACCAGGTGGTGAAGCCAGAGACTTGAAAGGAAGGATGTGGCACTTCTTTTTCATCAAACTTCGGCGTGTACTAAAAAGTAAAAGAATAGAGCAATTAATAAAAATAAATATGGGCTCTCCAAACGACTCTTCTCATCACTTCGAGTATTGTTTAAGCACGAAAGACAAAAAACATTTGCTTCTACAAATAAAAACAGTCAAAATTCAAAGTGAAATTACATTACCTTGATGCGAATGGTGTGAATTCCGTCGGTCAGGTCAGGGATACGAGTGGATGTGGCCAGAGAACTCGAGTGGTTGGCCGTGATGTTATACCGAAAACCCTATTGCACAGTGCAAAAGCAGATATCATAGCAACAATGAGGAAGAGGTCCAGGGAATAAACATTAACATATGCAGATGAAGGGAAACGGTCGGCTAAAAGATCCCTTTAATTCAATAAGACAACCTAAAACAACAGTAAATAGTACTTTACCTGTGTCATCACGCTGATGTGGTTCTCATAGTAGTCCATCTGATCGTAGTTATGGAAGGTGTCTACTTCCACGGACAAAGCGTTGAAAATGCCCTCATAACCCAGCCCACTGCCAGCATTGCCTGTGAAAAGTATGATAATGGTGGTAACAATTGATTAAAAATTGCATTGGACACTGAACAAATGTGAAGAAAAATATAATTCTTTGCAAATAAAAGGTAATTTCCACCTGACATCGAACCATAATTGCAACATCACAAAAAACAACACACAAAAATCAACTTGACCTAATGCATCGGGGGCAACGTTCTGAATCACAAAGGCCAGCCCATCGGCCCCTCTGGATCGACAATAAGTGTTCACATCGTCCAAATTCATGCACTTCTGCGAGGGGTTGCTTATCTGGAACTTGATGTACGTGTCGAAGCCTTCCCGCACGTTCATCTTCCGACGGTACCAGGCGGCCCCGCTGTGTCTGGCCGTGGATGGGGTTAGTCTCAAGGCAGGGCCACAGGAAGAGGAAGGCAGTTCAGCGCCTCGATTGGCGATCAATTCATCCACAGTGATGATCGAGATGGCGGCGGGGGCTCCGTTGCTGTAAGGCAGGTTCGTACTGACCTCTATAGAAATGAATGTGCGGGAAGTGGGTTATAAATATGTTGCAGCTGAAAAATTAGGGAAAAAAGATGAGATACAGTCCGCAGTACATAAAACACCTGTTCACTGCGTGAATCATACGATAACAGTCATGACATGACCAGTAATATAAATATAAATATACACAATTTACCTTTGCGGGTGACGCCGCTGAGCACATTCTCATACGCCAATTGTCTCGCTGGCAGCACCGCACACACACTCTGCGTGTTGCCGCAACTACTAATCCCGATAGTTGCATTGTAGCCATCGCAGCAGGTGCTACTCACATTGCAGTTCTGCACATTAGCGCTGCCTACCAGGACCAGACCATAGTGACCCTCTGCGGCGAACTGACCCGTGGGACCCAGACTGCTGCCTGCCGTGCTGCCGGTGTGGTTCAGTGTACTATTCGCACTGAAGAAGGAGAAGTCAAAGTCGCGGTGCAAGGTGGCCGTGTCGTTGGTGTAGGTGGAAAACTCCCCAATTAACGCACGCGGAGAGAGATCGCGTCGACCATACAGGTCCGTGGCCGCATTGGCATAAGCAGGTCCTTCCGCCACTGCAGCGATCGCAAATACATATTCGGTACCAGGCTCCAGACCGCGAATAGACGTCGTGGTCACATTGCCTGTATACACAAGGGGGAGAAAAAAGAATAAGAAGAGAGAGTGAGAATAGTCAGAAAAACAAAATTAAAATGATCACCCGCGAGCAGAAGGTGACAGGAACGCGAGCTAATGCACCAATCAACACACAAACACAAAAGAAGCAAAAATAGTTAAAAATGACTTACCCACGGTGACGTTGCTGACTCTTGTGCGGAATTCTGGCTGGAACCAGATAATCTTATACCCTGTAACTGTTAAATGATCGAGCTGACCACCAGGAGGAGACCACACCAGGTCCACTCTAAGTGTTTGTGTAGGTATAGGAAAGAGAGAACGAAATATATTATCACATATTAACAATTCTGCACTCAAAAAATGAAGATGTGAAGCAAGTTTAGGCCTACTAACATGACACATCACCAATATATTGATACCAACGTCACACTACATAACTCTCTAACACCCCAACACTAACAATGATCATAACCATCCAACATACACACATACATATAATCACTCACTAACCTGCAGGCAGCGATGTTGGTGACGGTGGGTCGAGCAGGCACCGGAGGAGCCACTCTGTAAGATAAACTGGCACTGTCATGGAACAAACCTATCAGGATAATAAAATAGAGAGGAAAGAGAGAGAGAGGCAAAGATTAGATGCTTAATGCAGAAACAAATGAATCATTCATAAAACAATACGCAGTAAAAAAATTCGAAAATTATTTCCGCGAATTCACTACTGAAGCATTGGTCGCCCCTAGTGAACACACAAAAAGAAACACAATGCATGTACTTATCATACCTGGATGCACACTGCTCTCCACTCTCACTCTCTTGAGGCCACTGCTTTTTCCCGGAGGTAAGCGACAAGTCAACTGCTGCACTCTGCCCTCGATCGACCACACCTGGTTGCTCAACAAAGGGCACTCGATGTTATCGATGGTCACTCGGGGGTGCATGCCGAAGTTAAGCCCTTCCAATAATAAGGTCACCCCGCCTTGTAACGGACAGTCATAGGTGGTCGCATACTGCGAAGTCATGTTATTCTTAGTAAAATAGTGCACGGGGAGGTTGTTATTCACTCGGTTGACGTAGCTGGTGACGTTGTAACGGGGATTCTCATAATTGGCGCTTTCATAGTACATATCCAGGCAGCCGACGACTTTCCACACTTCTGGCGCTCTGGCAACTCGAATATGGTCAATGTGCAATCCTTCTCTGAATATCTTGCCACTCTTGCGAGGGTTAAAAGCAGCACTATCGGAATAAATCAATTCCAGTCGCATGCGGAGCAGGGTGCCAGAGAGGTACGTGTTGATAGGAAGGTAGTAATTGTTATACACGCCTGTGTTGTCGATCTTGAAGGGTACCGGGGTGACTGTTTCGTCGTATCCATCCAAATAGAGTTCGCGAATACCAATACCACTGCCACCATAATTGTCCAGCACGATCAGTCGCCAGTAACGGGCGTACCCGTTGAAACCAGAAAATCGTTGTTCTTCAAAGTTCAACGTGGGCCCAGCATCACCACTGTTGCCTTGCATCGTGAACGCCTTGACGGTCTCAAATGGCCCCACACCGGAGCTCATGGATTGCTGAAGCAAACATCGTTTGGGGGAGCGGTCATCGCCGATAGGGTTGATTCGGAACGCTGTGATCCATCGGAACGTGCCCAAATCGAAGATCAAATTGATGGCGGTGGAGGCCTGAGAGAGGTAATACGTATCCAGCTTGTTGTCCGCAATCATAGAGCGGTCGTACTGTGAGCTATTTGCGTCAGAAGAGGAGATCACGATCATGGGGGAGCGCTCGGACCAATGGGAAGTGCCGAAGTCCATGTTCTGCCGAGGAGAAGGTGCACCACCGGACCGAAGCAACAACCGAGCATCCTGCGCCGATCCCAAATACTTGGCGCGAATGATCACAAAGTGGCGACGAGATACATTTAAGAACAGTCTGGGTGACTCCAGCTTGGGTGCAAAGCCGATAATCGAGCAGCGAAGTTCTCCGTTTTCGCACTTCACCTCCATGTTCATTTCTTCGCTGGTGGAGTTTCCCCATCCCAACAAATCATTATTGTCGTTAAAGTCCCATGACACATCAACCTCGTGCGCTTTATTAATATCGGGGTCCGTGCGTTGACTGGCAACGGTGCTGATGATAGCCAACAATGCCGCGACGATACATATGAAATACTTTGCAAGCTTCATCATTTTTCTTGGTCGTTACGTTCCACCCTTATCCAACACTAAAGGGAACAGCAGATACACGACGATAGAAACGTAAACGACCCTTCTTTGCAGGATCCAGTTCGTTTTACTTTCTTCGCGCAATGCTGGAATGTGGGCAACATTGAAACAGTCGCAACAACCCTTTACCTAGATGGGAATCCCCAGTCGAATTCTGCTGCTGTCATTCGGAACACTCTTCCGGACCGGATATCATTGTGTGGGGCAGCTTTCGAAAATCGGAGAAGCCAGGTCGAGATTCAAATTTGAATTGGCTCATAATCATTGTCATTATTCACGTTCAAAGTACTTACACGTAAGATAAAGTTATGTCTGAATTAAAGCCTCGCTGCTGGGCAACGGGATGTGATCAAGTTGGGGCTTTCGCTTGCAAAAGATGCAAGGTTTGTTGGTAATCTAACTGCATGCCTCCATGTTCTGTTCTGACCGAATTCGTATAAAATCTCACAGGTGGCTCGCTATTGCTCCACCAGTTGCCAACGAGAATGTTGGGCGGAACATAAAAAAGATTGTAAAGGGAAAGTGGAGCGTCCTTACATCTTTGACTATTCTTTCGATCGCACCATTCCAGAGAGAACGTGGTTAGTATCGGAAATGAAAAAAGGACCCGTCCAGTCAATGGATCCTCCGGACGAATACGACTTCCAGACATGGTGGTAGTAAGTTATCGTCGCGATTAAATCTAAGTAGAACTCTCCGACTCACAATTGGTTTATATATTTTCCCAGCGACCGTACCGTAGAAATTGGTGGAAAAGTCGTCGTTCGTAGTTCATTCTTTCCGCCAAAGATGAAGGCAGTTATCAGACAGGTACCGTCTTACTTTTTGGATCACTGTTGTATCTGCAAAATTGACATTTAACACTTTCGTTATTTGTTGGAGTAGGGTCTGCGCAACAGGGACTTGACCTGGGAATATCTTTTCAGCGACAACTTCATGGCGATGATGATCTACGCGTGGGTGCCGCTGCAGGAGATGCTGGAACAGATGGAGTGGATTGTCATCCCTGCTGAAAGCAAGGTACGAACTACTTTTCAACTCACTTTATTGAACAATCATGGTTTAAACGTTTTAATTCTCACCCATTTTCTATGTCCCCACCACACAGCCCAGTCTGCAGGGAATTGTAGAAAATGTAGTGGAGCACTACTGGCGCGTGCGGGCCGTGCCTGGTACGTACAGAAGTTGTCGTATCAACTAAACAAAGAAAATTAATGACTTTACTTCCACTTCTGTAGGTCAACTGTACTACGATCAGGAGATGGCTCTGTTGCTGCAGAAACTGAACGTTACCCTGCCCTTCACTGATAGTCGTAAGTGTTTATGAAATGATCTTTGTTTATATATAGAGAGATATTTTTGTAAACTTTTAATTTATTTGCAGACTGTTACGAGGACGAACTGCGTGTATACACGCACGACATGTCACACAGTCTTTCATTCGGTCCAAAGTGTGACTGCTTCACCTGTCAGGCCAGACCTTTCAAGGAAGCACGTATGCGAGAGGCGTGGGAAGGTAGCTATAGTGCACAGTTTATGCACCATGTACTTCATTTATATTCTTATTGCCTGTTATTTCAGTGTTGCGTCGTAAGATGGCCAAGAAGGGGATGTTTATGATGTCCTGGTCCGCCAAGCAGGAGTACGAGCAACAGGTGAGAAAAGAATAAACATGTGTTGAAAATACTCAACACCTATGCACGTAATAATAACTACCCTACAATATCATTTATTGCACCAGATGAACGCAGACAGTACTGCTGGCATTGACACCAGCAGCAAGGCGACGGTACTCCAGTGGACGCACGGGGAAGACGAGAAGAAAACTGTCAAGTCCTCCTTCACGTAAGTCCTATACACATATAACATGTGAGTGCACAGTTTGTTTGATTAACTGTATACTAACATTCTATGATTCACATGCATTTGTAACAGCAAAGCGGAGTTGTCGGAGCTGAGCAAGTACATTGACATCATTCACAAGCAGCAGCGCCTACCCTTGCAAGAGGAAATGGACTGGATCATGGTACGTACAGTATTAATTTTACAAAATCATGATCAATCTGACTTTAAAATACTAATTGTCACTTCATTTACATTTTATTATTTCTACTAATTGCAGCGTAAAGTGTCTGTGTCTCAGGATCGCTACGAACGGGAGACCCGCCAAGAAGTGGAGAAGGCCGTTGCTGCACGGCTCAAGGGCAAACCAACCACCACAGCAGCAGCAGGAGCCACCAAACCCACTACTACGGCTACCACTTCCACTGCCACTGCTACGACCAATAATATTAATAGCAATACTACAACTAGTCATAGCAAGGCTACTACGTCGACTAGTACCACCGAACTTACTAGCGCCACTTCTGCATCTCCTCCTGTGTCTGGTACCAAGGCGGGTACTCCGGATACTGCAGACACAACCACTACAACAGCTACTGCCAGCAGTTTAGTAGAGCAGTGTACTACCAAGATGAAGTCAGTCGAGTTGAGTGCTACTGTTGGGGCAGATAGTGGTGTATTTACTACTACAGGCAGACCACAGCGCAGGTATGTATGCTCTGCTCTAGTCTATGCATTTTCGTATCCTGGTCTAAACTAACTTATTTCTACAACTACTACATGTACAGAGCGGCCGCTAAGGTGGTGTCGTACGTGGATGCTGGTGCCTCTAGCAGTGACGATAACCACCAACACAACAAGAAGGAGAAAACAACTGGTAAGAGTACAGACACAGTAGGTGATTCTAGTGATAGTGGTGGTGAGTCAGAAGAGGATTGGAATGACTCTTCTTCTGCTTCTGAGGAAGATGAGAGTAGCAGTAGTAGTGACAGCCCTAGTGAAGATAGCGATGCTAGTGATGTTGAGATGTCTGCTGGTGCAGATGAGGCGGCGAAGAAGAATAGTAGCAATAGAAAAAGCAAAGGTGCTGGTGGAGTTAGTAATGTGACCAAGGCGAAGAAGCCGCGAAAGATTGGTACGGCAAGTGGTGCAAGAGTGTACTGGGACAACAACATGGTATGTAGTTTCCAACACATAACCTCGTTTTCATCAAATTTGATTGTTTTCTCTTTGAACTAACCGATATACTTGCGTGGTCCAGGATGCCCGCCTGATTGAGGCTGTGAATCTGCATAAGGCATCTGGATGGACCAAGGTAGCGGAGCATGTGGGTGGTGGAGTGACTAGACTGCAGTGCCATCATAGATGGAGCAATCACTTAAAACCACTGCAGCAGGGACTGAAGAGAGGTGGTGACTGGACCGAGGCAGAGGTATGCTATTACAAGTTGTTGCACAATTCATACAATAACTTAATTCCTTCTTCAGTTAGCAGCGCTGCCTAGCCTGGTGGAGGAGCACACCATCAAGCCCTACTGGAGCGAGTACTTGAAGGTTATGACTCAGGAGCGCATCGACTGGAAGGCTATCGGCCAGGCGCTGGGCAGAGTGCCACTGGACTGCCAAGACAAATGGAAAGGCATCTTAACCAGCAAGATGAAGAAAGGTCCCTTTACAGCAGAGGAGGATGCGTTGATTAGACAGAGAGTGATGGAGTGGGGAGACAAGGGACCAGGGCTGTGGGTCAGTCTACAAGAGGAAATGGGAAGACCTGCGGATATAATTGGGCGGAGGTGGAAGACGATATTGAGCAAGAAGTAAAGAACAATGCTAATTAGCAACTGTAGTATGGATGATCTAAATGGAAAAAGCAAAAAATGTACTGTGTATGGATTGGATTGGATTGAAGCATGCATGCACTTCTACGATGTGTTGCTGCGTTGTAAGCATATGAATATGTTCTAAACATAAATATCCCACCTACACATAAAGACAGCATTGGCATTGGAAAGCCTTTTAAGGCAATGCAGAGTCTTATCATTGTATTGAGCAGTCTGCTTGCCACACATATCCTGACGTGGCAGCCAGCACAGCAGCGCATACCGTGTACTTGTAATGGGTGCCAACGCTGTCTGCTGGCATTAATATCGCTACAAATCTATGAAATCCATTAGTTTAGGCATCTAAACTTATCCACGCTAACTTGCGGCAGTGGTAACAGAGTATCATCATCCCTCTTGGACCCTATACAATCATCACCGGAAACAAAAACAATTAAATTCTGAAGACCGGTACTAAGCAGTCGGTATCAAGGAAGGCTGGATGCCATGAATCGTTCAACAAATCGTCTGCACTTGTGTTTATCAATCCCTTCTTAAATGACTCATACTCTTACAGACTCTGATTTATCATCTGTTCAAGCAGTGTTGAGTCATTGGTTTGATGGCGATCAACAACTTAATTACAAAACGAAATGGTTCCCGGAGGGATCCACCGGCCTTCAAGCCATTGCCGACAATGAGGTTTATGCAAAGTTCGGTTGGCTGTTTAGTAATGCTCTAGATCGTAAGTTACAGCACTGGCAGTGTGAGACCAAGTCTTGTGTGGCGTTGATCATTGTGCTTGATCAGTTCTCTCGACACATCTGCCGACTGCATGGCAAGGAGCTCATGCAAGATAAGCAGAAGATGGCCGACGAACTGGCGTTAGATATCGCTCAGCGATTTCACAGCTCTGAAGAGAAAACTCTTGGTTTGTCCATTCCCGAATATGTGTTTTCTCTCATGCCGCTGCGTCACACCGCCACCGTGGATCACTTGAGCCATGTACTGGAGTGTCTACAGAAAAAAGAACGAGTCGAGGAGAAGTCAATGGAACTGCTCAACCGGTTCCGCAAGCAGACCACCAGACGGCTGCAGCATCTGCAGGATCGCGAGAAGGTAAACATATCGTATGATATGTTCTTGTTGAATTTGATTTTCTCAACCGCTGCAAGGACCTTTCTTTTTGCATGCACTACTACCAAATCCACACACCACACTGATAAAAAATCTGTACATTCATACCTTTTCTACACATAGCTGGAAGCCACTGCTGATATTCTCGAAAGAGAAGCCTTCCTGGCAGACGAGACGGACATAATGAACCATCCATTGGTACGTACCACCGAAGCCTTTCTGGTGAAACATCTGCAGCTGTCGGGTGCCGGTGCGTCAAGTTCCAAGAATACCGTCACAGGTGGCAAGAGCGGTAAGAACAAGAGAGAAGGTGGAAAAGGAGGACAGAGGCAGGATGGGAAGAGTGAAACAAATGCTGATAAAGATCGTGCTTCTGCAGGGAAGGGCGTCGAGCCAAATGTTGTGCTGTTCATCTCTCTCTCTGGCGGTAAGCGTGCTATTTTGGGTAGCGCTCCTAAGACTAGATACTTCATTTGGTGATATCAAGTACGATACATGTATACCATATTCTTTATCACCTTTTATCATTTTGGTATTAGGCGTGGACAGCATGGTGATCAGCAAGATCCTCCGCCTATTGCAGTTACACCGGCCCCAGCTGAGAATCAAGAGCATTCAAGCCATGCACATCGATTATGGCAACCGGCCAGAGTCAGCGGAAGAAGCAGCCTTTGTTATGCAGTGGTCACACGGTGAGTACGTGTTTTTAGTTTATAAATCAAAATTGTGGAAATTTGCTCACCTGAATAAGCTCTATTTCCTTTATGATATCATCCTGATCAACGTGACAATGATCTCATGCATAATATTTCATCTCAGGTGATGGTAAGGACAGGGCCATGCTGGGGGGCCTGCAGTGCCAGGTGCGCCGAGTGGACGAAGTGACCCGGGGTGTCACCAACAGAGACGAATACGAAAAAGTAGCTCGAGACATCCGTTACGCCTTCTACAAACAGTGCATGGCCCAGGCATCTGCTGCTACTGACAGTGGTGAAGATAATAGTGATATTAATAATGCCAATAATAGCAAAATTAATAAGGTGGTGCTGTCAGGGGTGATTTTTGGACACCACGAAGGAGACGTGCAGGAAAATGTCATCTCTAATGTCATGAGGTACCAAAACATACTCATTTGTATGCACATGTGGTCTAGTTTTGTTACTGATCAACTCTCATACAAACTCTCTCACACACATATATACAGAGGGTCGGGTCCCTTGCAGTTGTCCGGTATGAGTGATGTGTCCATCACCAATGGGGTGCCTGTGTGGCGCCCTCTGCTGGACCACAACAAAGATGAAATCTATGACTTTGCGCACAGGTAAATACGATCTACATATTTGTTATGTTTTTGTTGACACGTTCTCGGTGCATGTGAACACCTTCTAAGTCTCTCTTTTGCGCACATCATTTGTTTTGTTTGCTTTAAATCTCAATCATTTTCACGCTTTTTTCTCTAGATATGGTGTTCCTTATTTCAAGGACAGCACCCCTTCCTGGAGTACTCGAGGCAAGCTGCGCAACCAACTCGTGCCCCTGCTGTTGGACATGTACGGCAGTGGCTGTCTGCACAATCTAGCAGCTTTGGCTAGAGAAAGTGATTTGACGAGGGATCTCGTGCAGACCAACCTCTACGAACCCTTTCTAAGGTCAGTTATTATAAAACATGGTGACAGATTCGTTCTTAGACTTCATTTATTCATCATTGGGTAAAGGTCCTGTTCTTTCTGATGTTGTTATTTTCACCTGTTTTATTCAGTTCTGTGAGCCGTCTCCCCTGCGGCCTGAGTGTGAACGTTCTTCCTTACCGACAGCAGCCTCAGTGTTTCTGGCGAGAGGCGCTGAAGCAGCTGATGCACAGCATGAATATGCCGATGGTCAGAGACAGCGCCGTGGGTAACTTCGTCGAGAGACTGCAGAAGCCCTCTGCTCGTCTGTTGGCCGGCTGGCTGGAGCTGCGCAAGGGGGTTCACTCCTTCTTGACCGAGGTAAGAGTGTGTTTTTGTGTCTTGAAAATTAAAAATTACGAGTCTAAATGTCGTTCATTTTGAGATTTGGACTCAAGATGATGATAAAAACACACATCATTGTTTTTATACTGTTTTTTGTATATTTATTCAATTTATTACATTTTGCACATAGGATGGCGATCTGGTAATTTTGCGAGAGGGAGTGCTGCGGAAGCATCTGTCCCTGTGCGTGTCTTCTACCACCAACAACCAAAAGCGCCAGCAGATGCTGTCTCAGGCGAAAAAGCTGCCTGCGCTGACCGCCATCAGCGCTGCGGTGAGCGATGCAGCGAAGGCTAGAACCGCCCTTAGTGAGGCCTATAGTGGGCTGGTGGAAGTGGAATTCGATCTGAGCAATAATTTGTTCAGTGTAGATGCCGACAAGCTGACTGCACTGAACCAACGAGAGTTCGGTTCCAACAGTGCTGTCAGTGCTGCTACTACAGGAAGTGATGTGCTAGTGGTGGGACCATGGCGCATTCAAGCACAAGTGCTCTACGCCGACCAGACAGCTGACCCTGTTTTGACGGGTTGTAAGGCTCTGTCCTCACTAGCTGCCGTCCTACCGGGTACGTTTTCCTATGACCTGCCGCTACCCCACGGCACTTCCAGCGACAAGACAGACAAAGTGCACCTGTCCTTTCACTTTCAGTTGGAGCAGCTGCGCTCTCACTCCGAGGAGGTAACCCTGTACCACGACCTGTGCGATCAGTTGCAGAGAGGGTTGTCTATCACCTCTGCTACTGGTGGCAGCGACAGTGTTTCCCCTGTCACTACTGCTGCCAGTGAAACACTACCTTCCTACGAGGAGGTGCAGACACTGTGCAGAGAGGTAGTGACCCCTACGGACCTGTTGATGATGGTGGACCGCCTCAGACACGGGCTGCCTCTGCTGGTGCTGAAGAACAGAAAGAACGACCAAGACTTGTCTCGAGATGGCGTTGTTAGTAGTTCTGCTACGCCATCTGCTGTTAGGATTCTGTTTACATATAAATAATTTTCTGATTGGAAAAATAGGCGCATTAGATACCTTTACATTTAAGTAATTAAAACAAACTATTATGTCAATCTTAGCTATAACAATTCATTTTTGATAAGTGATATACTACAGGAGTTTTTCCGCCAGCAGGCACCACAGACTGGCTGCAACAATAAACACCGCAGCCACCGCAACGTTGCTTCCTATTTTCTCGCCCAATAAGGCATAGGCGAAGAAGGTGGCGAACAAGGGCTCCAAAGAGAGCAGCACACTGACCTGCGCGGCACTCACCACACGTAGCGCGCGCTGCTCCGTCAAAGTGCTCCACCCCGTCGCCAGCAGACTGCTAACTAGGATCAGCAATAAGGTGGTACCATGTGAAGATAAGATGTTTCTAGCGGTATCGATGACAGACAAAGTGAGGCTTGATAGGAGGGACCACAGCCCTATGTGTGTCCGACAACTCATCACAAAAGTTTTCAAAGCGTTTGCATCAAAAGAACTCGTTACTATCTCTGGCACGCCATACTTCATGAAACAGACTGTACCACAGAGCAGACCCACCGTGGCGAGCATTACCGCAGAGACTGCGCCTTCGTCGTGTGACGGTTGCTGCTGCTGTTGCTGTGGCATCTTCTCTGACTCCTTACTCAGTCGAGATGCCCGCCAATAACACATCGAGCTTGCCAAGGGACTCACCAACAATCGTAGACTCTGCGTTACGGTACCTGCAGGCACCCAGTTAATAGCAGGAGAAGTGAATTGTTCACATTCCATAATTAGCACACCGGCAATCGCCAAAACCGGTGCGATGAAAGGTGATAACATTATGGTGCGAAGCAAAGAGTGAATTTTCATCTCTATGCATACTGCACTTTCTTCAACACTCCCCATACAAACAGCGTTATCAGGAAAGATAATGTCGTATATTGGTGCAAGGATCATTCCCAGCGAAGCAAAAAACGACACTTTGCTGGCAGGAGTAGTCTTGACAGCATGGGATATCGAGATTGCATAGATCGTGCACCACAGTCCCAGCTCTACGCCGACACGAGCAGACCTTATACGATTTTTGCTTCGGATGAAAGTAGGTAGAAAGTACAAAGCCGCAAGTGAATACTTGAGCGTACTAATTACCTCCGGCATAAACTTTCGCTGCAAAATCTTGAACACCGAATAATCCAAGCCATAAAGAGACGCAACTAACATAAGCAGTGTTCTAGCTTTCCACAAAGGCAAAACGGACACATTGGGACTTTCATCTGGTACGCTGGTGAGTCCTATTATGTCTTGCTGTCGTACAACTTTACGATTCTTCTCTTGCTCGAAAACGGGATGGTGCTGAAGTCGTTGTACACTTGTTTGAAGTGCTCCAGCGGATGGGCTGGTTGAAAAAGAAAGAAGAGCACACAGTAAGCATGTACTGGCTACAAAACGCATGCTATGTACCATCGTTGGACTTCTGGATTGTTGGCGCACTCTTTTGCTTGTTGTTAATTAGCGACTTTTGATCTCCGACCACATCACTTCACTTCAGTTCTCCGAACCGGTCACAATTCGAATGTTCAGGTCGAGTGGCGAATATTTGGCCACGCATACTTTTCCACCCAAACAAAATGACGTTGATGCGTTTTGTTGCTTTGGTTGCAGTTGTTTCTACTCCAGGGATCTATTCTGTTGAGTGGGGCAAATCTTTCGATGGTTTGGTTCAAACAGAAAACATAAAATTCGACTGTACATTCAATGGTTACCCAACTTGCTGCGCACTTCTGCAACCGACAATTAATGCTAAAATAAGCAAAGAATCGAACAATAGAAACGAGAGAAGCTCTGATCCAGCAGTCGGAGCTTGTATTGTCACTAAAAAGTACCACCCAAGTCCCTACGAGCAAGCACACTTGACCAAGGCGTACAAACTCGACCAAATCACCAATTTTAAAAAGAGAAGAAAAAGTCTTGTCGCGTTTATCAACTCCGACGTGGATGCATCAAACATATGGCTGGATCGTGTTAGAGAGCACATGACTTCAGCTCATGAACCCACAGCGTCCAAAGAGGATTTTTACTATCTATCCCGCTTCGAAGTGACCAAAATCTGCACAGGCAAGTACGCATCGTTAAGTAAAAAGTGGATAGAGTGGATTGAACCTCTCACAGTACACGCGCGGCATCCTTTCTCAATGCAGCTGTGCAAGCCTGATGTGTACTCCGAAACGAGCAAGTTGAAAATGAAGTTCAACTCCAGTATTGTCGGCATGGACTATGTGCTTCTGAAGTCTGGCAATGATCTTCGCAGGGCTAGCTCCCTCTCAAATCGCCATTTTGGGGATACTTTTAACGCAAGAACAAGTCATCGCAATTATCTATTCGATGCTGGTACCTCCACTTTTGAAAGCTCACTGTTATGGTTTTTGTGTGCGTACTTACAGGTGACGATAATTAGCTTCTGCAAATGCATAGTTTGTTTCGACATATAAACACTCAGTTCTCTTCTATCCAATACAGCGCGGTATAGGATTCGATCAGATGTATGGCTACGAGTACACATTGCTTGAGCCGCAGGACTTCTGGCGCCGGGTGCCGGACAGCGTGAAGCCTCGGTACCACTTTTACAACGCGCCCATCACTGCAGGCGCCAAGGATGCACTCTCTCCGCTCCGTTTCATCCGAGAAATCGCCACCGAAAATGATTTCGTGTCATTCAAGCTCGATGTGGACACCGCCTCGGTAGAGATTCCTCAAGCCCTGGCTTTGCTAGTGGACCCTGAGTTGAGCAAATTAGTGGATGAGTTTTTCTTTGAACTGCACTTTCGCTGTGAGATAATGACCAGCTGCGGTTGGCAGGAAAACGACATATCGGATGACTATGGCATTACGCTGGACCGGTCCCATGCACTGCAGTTCTTCCAAGACATACGGATGTTGGGTATCCGGGCACACATTTGGCCGTAGTAATTACTGTTTGTTTGGGATGCATTGTGATACATATTAAAACAAAGGCATAACGAATCCCCGAACTTTTATTATAATAGTAATGCACAAAAGTTCTTCTATTTGTCAGATACACGTTATGACTGTGCCGCCTTGTATCTATTGTAAGAGTCCGACAATATTGTAAATATCTTTTGAAGTTCCAAAAAAGCTGGGCTGCGTGGTGGCAGGTGCATGTGCTTGTCTGGGTGGCAGTTTCGGATCACACGCCTAAGTAATAATAGGAAAATTGAAAGTAATGTGACACGATCAGATTCATAACATCACAAAGGTAGTCAATACACACGATGGTACTTACATGTAAGCTTTTCTGATGTCACTGGACACATCCTGTCCTCCATTATTCGCAACAGCGACACTTAATGTTTCTGCGGCGGAGCTGACGTCACCACTCACCCGCAGCTCCTGTGTGGCCAACTCCACCACAGACGGCAAAGTACACAGCAACTGAGCGATGCTCTTGCCACTAGCCCAGACACGTAACCGTCGGTCCAGCATAGCCTCCTCTGCGACAGTAATGTTGTCAGGACAGGGGCTGTCACTACCACCACGACCTGTACCTTCATTATCGCCATTACAATCGCCACTATCATCATTATCCTCGCTTTGGCTATTTGAATCCCAATCTGAATCAGAGTCAGAATGCGCACGCAATTTGTTGCCAGTTGAGGCATGTGAGGTAGTGTTATAACTACTTAGTGCGGGCACAGAGGTGGTAGATTCAGTAGTGGCAGTGCTTGAGCTGCTATAGGCAGAGGAAGAGGACGCCATAGCTAAGTTCTGCAAGGACCCGCTGCTCTTTATTTGATTGTAGGCGCTCAAGAGCAGATGTTTATGCTTGACCACGCCTTCTCCTGTCACACCTTCTGCTGCTCCGTTGCTGTTGCTACTTCCCCCGCCACGCCGTACCACCCGCACGCTGCGCCGCGCCAATGCCTTCCTCGCTTTCTCTTGCGCTGCCAGTTCCCGCCACTTCACTGCCTCTGGGTCTTCAGTGACAACCTCCTCTATCGTAACAGAGACATGTTTATCATTCTCAGGCTCTTCCTCTTCCAAATTTATTATGGGCGAAAGGGACGGTGCGATGCGAGTGTCTACTAACTCGTCAGATGGCTTACTGAAGGGTCTCAAAGTTTCTTCTCCATCATCGCTGTCCAGATAGTGCCCTACTTGTGGCGCTCGCTCGATAGGCAACACGGTTTGTGTGTCGGTGTTCCTACTGGATGCTTCGGATGCTTCGGTGATAGTGTTTGCAGGTGCTGTCGCTGCTCCAGCTGGTCGTTTGGTGGCTATGCGCTGTCGAGTTGCCTTCTGCTGAATGGCTCGTTGACGGCGCAGCTTTTCTTCCCGGGCCAGTGCCTCCCACTCAGCATCCTTACTCTCATCCTTACTCTCATCCTTACTCTCATCCTTACTCTCTTCTACGCTTGGGGAATGCGTAAGATGAAGGTCACTCACGCCACATTGCAGCAATTTTAATTTCAACGTAGCCACTTCGTCCTGCAGTTTGGCGACTACGACTTCTAGCTCCTTCCTCTTCGTCAGTTCACTCAAATAGAGCTTTTCATATTCACTGGTATTGTTTGAAACAGAGTCAAACAAGGTGCTTTCCTTCGCACTGTGAGTTTTGCTGGGCTTGGGAGCGAAAGTGTCATCCTCGTCTCCGGAGTCAAACAGACTAGGCTTGCTACGTATTTGTTGGCTAACTTTTGCTGTTTTGGCAATATCAAAACTTAACACCGCATCCTCATCGTCTGAGTCCCACAGTCCTCGTGATTTCGGGACCGCCATTCACAGTTCTGTAGATCGCAGATCTTTATTTCCAATCGACCGTCGATGTGCCACAATACGAAGTCAGCAACTTTCTTGTTACAGAAACTTAACGGAACTTTCCCCTTTTCCCTTGTCCATACAAAGACGAATTGGTTTGTGGTTGGTGAGGTAATTTCGTCAGAGATATCATTGTCCTTGACAAAATGGCTGAATTGGTTGAGGTAAGCGAAGAAGTTATTGCGCGCGCAAACGCGCTGAAAGATGAAGGAAATGAGTTCCTCAAGCGCCACAAGTATTCTTTGGCTGCTGAGAAGTACAGTGCTGCCATCGAGTTGTATCCCACGGCTGTCTTCTATTCCAACAGAGCCCAAGCTTTAATTAAGCTCGAGTCGTACGGTGTTGCGGTTCAGGATGCCAACGAGTCTCTAAAGTGAGCCGATTATACCCGCTTTAGAAAGTATTTTGCTAACATTCTCCACTTCTTGTTCATTCAGGTTGGACCCCAAGTACTTAAAAGCATATTACCGCCGAGGCAGTGCCAACTTTGCCCTTGGTAAGCTGAAGTTGGCGTTGAAAGACTTTAAAACTGTGGCGACGCTTCTACCTAAGGACGCTGACGCACAGAAGAAGTTCAAGGCGTGTGACAAGGCAGTGAAGGAAGAAGCATTCCAGAAGGCCATCGAGTCGGACCAGGATGCTGACTGGAACGTCGACCACAACTCCATCGTTGTTGACCCTTCTTACACAGGACCCAAACTGGTGGCTGACGAGAACGGAAACACTCATATTAACCAAGCCTTCGCAGTGGAGGTGATGGACTACTTGAAAGAACAGAAGCGCGTGCACCGCAAGTATGTCCTGCAGGTGCTCGCAGCAGCCATTCGCCACTTCGAGAACCTGCCTTCGCTGGTTCGCCTGTACCTGCCCACAGAGCCACAAAGAGGTGTTGAGGGAGTGTCTGCCACTGACGAAGTGAGGGTCACCGGTACCTTCACGGTGTGCGGCGACACGCACGGCCAGTTCTATGATCTGTGCAACATATTTGCGCTCAATGGCATGCCCAGCGACACGAACAGATACCTTTTCAATGGTGACTTCGTGGACCGCGGCAGTTTCAGTTTCGAGACGGTGTTCACCCTGCTGGTGTTGAAGTTGGCTAACCCTGTCGCACTCAACATGCTGCGCGGTAACCACGAAACCAAGTAAGTAACAATAACACGACTTGCCATGTACTGAGTCTTTACTTTTTCTAACCCGTTTTGATTGTTTGTATCAGGAATATGAACGCCATGTACGGCTTTCTGGGCGAGATCAAGCACAAATACGACGACACTGTGATGCGCTCCTTCACGCGTCTCTTCCAGTGCCTGCCGCTCGCTGCCACGATCCACGACAAAGTGTTTGTGGTGCACGGCGGGCTCAGTACACAGGAGGGTGGCGTGACATTGAAGGAAATTGAGTCCATTCCCAGATTCCGCGAACCCGACAGCGGGCTCATGTCAGACCTTCTGTGGTCAGGTAAATACTCACTCAATTGTTATTTGTATGTATGTTTGTGCGGTGCGGTTGTTTCTTGCATGCATGTTGTGTACTGTGTATAGTGTATTGTGTTGTTTGCTATGTTTAATGGTTTAGCCCAGGGAAGACAATTTCGACTATCTCTAACAAAGATAACTGATTCAAACTGATTACCACACACCTGTGTTACTGAGGGCGCGGCTACCATTGTGTTGTATTGTTGTGTTTCTATTATATAGAATAATCTTGTGTAGTATTGTGTATGTCACGTTGTGTATAGCCCAGGGAAGACAATTTCGACTATCTCTAACAAAGATAACTGATTCAAACTGATTACCACACACCTGTGTTACTGAGGGCATATATCATCGTTTCATGTAAAGTGTACTGCTGTATTGATTGTAAATATTGATACCATGATATGACATAATAGCCTAACATCATCACAATCATTGCTTCTCTTTATGAACAGACCCTCACCCGCAGAAAGGTCGCGCACCTTCCAAGCGAGGCGTGGGCTTCAGCTTCGGTCCCGACTACACGGCAGCCTTCTTGGCACAGAACAACCTGCAATTGCTTATTCGGTCCCACGAAATGCAGGAAGAGGGATACACGGTCGATCACGATGGTACGATCAATTGTAATACTGTACTGCATAGATCCTTCTTTGAATATGACAATCAATGTCTTATTTGTCTGCTTTGTTTATGATGTGTTAATCTTATCCAACAGGTCAGTGCATCACGGTGTTCAGCGCGCCCAACTACTGCGACCAGATGGGCAACAAGGGTGCCTTTATTCGGTTCACGGCCGAAGATATGCAGCCTAATTTCACGAAATTCGAGGCCGTGCCGCACCCGAATGTTCCCCCCATGGCCTATGCCGGAAATGTGAACAATTTTATTTAATTTAAGACTGTTCACTTTGTTTTATTATGTGGTTGCGTGTAATTAAAGTATTATCACCATGTGCTGGCTGTGGAATAAATCTTTTGATGAGACAATTCTGCTCAAAAATGAATCCTAACTTAAGTGTGTCTTATTTTCGGCACTGTACGAAGTGATGAGTTCGATTCTGCTGTTTTCTGTTGGGCAGTGATGCAGAGATTTTCATCGTTGAGCGTCGAGCTCGGCTAGGGTTGCCCCACTCCTGCACCTATTTTCTGATATTTACTTGTGTCATCAAGTGCTGCCTTGCGAAAGTAAGCATCATTCTCTTTGTTATCATTTGTTGCCGTATGTCCCTTCAGGATATTTTTCGAAGTGTTGCGGATTGGGTCAAAAGGGTGTTGCCCACAGAAAAAGAAGTGCTGTGGAATGAGCATTCATATGCAAGCATTGTTTAAGCTATAACTTGTAGCGCTTACAGTGAATGACAGCCCATTCATCTGCGGCAAAGGAGATTGATGTGAAATCGGGGTCAGGCCAGCTGCATGATCAAGATTGGACTTTCGGCATATCAGAATTCGACCCAAGCAATCCTTTTCTTGACGATTCAGCATTGTTAGGTGGTTTGACTCCCGACTGGTGTGGCGATTTTCTTGATCATAGCCAGTTTCCATTGCCAATAGATCGTCGCGACCATTCATTAACCAGCCACGAAGCCAGCAGTGATGAAGAACACGGGATTGGATTTAGTGCAAAACCGCAAGCCGACATTTCCAATAATGTTTTCAACAGTCGCGACTGGTCCCGTACGACAAGTTATGTTGCCGAAGAGTCTGCACGGCCTCGTTATGGCGCTAGTACACATATGGAGCAGCAGCCAGCAAACAATAGCGACAAAACGACTGTTTGGCATCATGTGAGAAACAGGCCTGCATCACCAGGCACCTCCAGCACTGGACACTACAACCTGGATCACGACGAAGAAGAAGAAGATGATGGTGCTTGTTCTGTTGCTTCTGACTCGTCTCTGGTGAAGTTCACATCTAGAAGCAGCAGCAACACCAGATCCAGATCTAGGCCAGCAGGCACTGGAAGCAGCGCACAGAATACCCGAAGCAGCAATAGTAGCACTGATCATAGTTACCACAATAGCGCTGTGTCGAACAATGGTGTCGATATCGAGAGCAGCACTCACATCAGTGGTGGTGGAGGAGGAGGAATGGGAGGAGGGGGCAGGGGGAGTGCCACTGGTCGCAAGAAGGCAACTGAACAGGCCAGAACTGTACTCATGGACTGGCTCCACGAGAACAAAGGTAAGAGAAGAAGACTTTGAAATGTTGGTGCTTGTTATTAATATACAGTGTGTTTTATTTCTACACTGTGTCGCAGATCACCCGTACCCAACTCGGGCCCAAAAGAGCGAATTATCTGCGCAGACAGGGTTAACGGTGCCCCAGATCGTGCACTGGATGAGCAACGTGCGCAAAAGACGTCTCATTCCGCTCATGAGGTATTTACTCTTAATATAATGTAAACGCCGGTACTTCTTTTCTTTATACTGGTCCTATGTTTACGCTGTTCAGAGGGAAGAGAGAACCCACTTCGAAGATTGACCGACAGTTTCTAGGTATGCATGCGGCCATTTCTGTTGCAGTTTTACCAGTTGTTTTCATTCTTTATTATTATACATTCTTTCACGTTCAGCCGAGATTGCTGCCCGAACCGGATAAAAGAAAGAAATCACATGGGTTTGTTGCTTGATAAAGAAACAGCAAGGGGCGGAGGTAATATTCAATAGTGATTTTTGTGGTAGATGATTTATGTATTGCAGGTGAAATTGCTCACTTGCTTGAACCTAAGTAATGGAAGGTTACAAACGTTGGTATTCATACAAAAAATGCGTTTTTCCCTCACGACCATTTTCAATGTGTTTTCGCACGAATCACATTGTACGTACGTTTACGGAATACGAAAAACGTCTGCCGCCGATGAAGTGGTGGAGAGCACTCCAACTTTTTGCCACAATTAATCTGGCTGTGGAAGTGCTGGTCATCTGTAAAGGGAGTTTTCAACTTCAATCAAGATACCCAGTTCTGTTCATCCCTGTACAGCAAAGCCAGAGTTTAATAGTTCAGTTTATAGCAGAAGCTACGCCAATCGGCGCAATCAAATACCGACTCTCAGCATTCCTGACTGAAGCAGAATCAGACTGGATCGTACCAAGCATTAATATGTTTACCATTCAGTTAGTCTTATTTCTGTTTCTAAGTTCGGCGGCTTTAGTAAGACGGGCTCAAAATGAGTTTTATAAAAATGACGGACATAATCCCCTTCGAGGGCTTTTCCAGTTCGAAGGTGGAAACATTGCCCAAGGCAAAGAATCTTTGGATAGCGTAAGACTCACTACTGGCCTATATATCGAATTAATGCTCCGTACTTATACCATTCCTGTCTTTGTGCTGATTTTAGGGAAACATTCAAAAGGTTGTGGGCATCCTTCAAAACAACATCAAGCAGTGGAGCTTCATTGAATCACAGCTTCTGGAGCCGAATGTCAATTTAGGCATGGTAAGTAATTAATAGAATCTTCGTGTTCTTTCAATATATCCTATATCCTTTATAAACCTAAACATTCTGCTCATTTTCCCACTGTTCTTCGCAGCCGGAGATATTTATCCCTCTGAAGCACCTGACGACCACACTGGAGATTCTGGGCAACATCTTCTTCGTGCAGAACGATCTGTCTGCGGCGCAGAGCCACCTGGAGCGTGCTTGCCCCCTGATGGAGCTGCTGCCTCCCAATCTGCTCTCTGACGAGGACTTTGCGGCTGCGGCGGGCGAGGCACTGGAGGATTCTGGGCTCAGGCTACTGGACGCGACGGACCTCACCAGCTATCTCTGGATGGGCACTGGCACTGGTGGTGGACAAGGGCAAGGGGCTGCACAGGGGGTCAGCGCAGATGGCAGCACGAAGAGCAACACGTACGCTGCGGGCTGTTACTCGCTGTTGCGCGATGTGTATGCAAAATTATATGGGGAAAGCAACAACAATGAAAACAACAATGAACCGCCCACCGCACTGGCGACAAAGTCTGTTGGAAGCAATAACGGTCACATACCTTCTCCCAGAGAGTTCCCTGTTTCCTCTGCCTCCACTACCTCCACTACCTTGAAGTACTCCCCTCACCAGGCGGGTTATCACAGCTTCGTGTTACCCAACGGCAAACCCCGCGAGTTCAACTTGAAATATCTGCTTTCAAAGCGCCAGCAGCGTCAGCAAATGAAGGCACGTGCGCTGTACAGCCGTTACAACTCCAGCTCCAGAGACAGCTCCAGCAGAGACAGCAGTAGCGGTACTTCTGATTCTGTGTCAGCACCGCTCAATGGTGGTGCTGTTGCTGGTGCAACTCGCTCTACGAAAGTGTCGGGTGCGAAGCTGTCTATGGCTGGGGCCACGGCGGGGACTGCCTTTTTGGAGAAAAGTCTCTCTGCAGCAGCCGCCGCTCAACAGCAACGTGAGGATGGACAACAGCAGGGGGCAGAGATGGACGTAGGGCACAGGCGACGCAACCACGCTCTGCTGTTGGGCGTTGATGGAGACGGCCTGTATGATGACAATTCAGTTGACAACACTCCTTCTCCTTCTCCTCCTGCTGCTGCTCTGACCAACCCTCGTCGCACCTCTGTGTTCAGCGGGGCAGACGAGGAAGAGGCAGAGGAGGGATTGACACTTCCCGCTGCAATGCCGGCGATTGCCACTGACGCTGATCTTGATCTCGATGCCCAGGCTGGTACTGCAGGAGCAGATTCCCGGAAGCCCTCCCCTCTGCGCAGCGACGTCAACACCGCACACTCGCATGTACGCGGTCAGGTGCCTCATTCTCATCGTAATTTTGACTTTGAGCAGAAGCTGCGTGATCTGCGCTCCCCATACGAGCACCTCCGCTCGGAGCAGCAGCTGGTACAAGATCTGCAGAATCAAAACAACAATAATAATAACCACAACAACAAAAAGAACAAGAAGAGAAGCCAGTCGTCCAGCAAGCGCCTTGCCTCTGCGGAGCCGCAGCCTGCCGCCATGGATGAGACTGCTGGTGATGAAATCGAAATCGAGGGTGACGTTATGGGAGAAGGAGGCCCTTCCGGTAGTGGAGGCCGCCGGGTGGGTCTAGGCTTGTCATCTTCGCCCTCGATGGTGGGCCCCAAAAGGTCCAATAAAACTCCTCAACCAGCGGTGCGTGGCTTTGAAGGCAGCTCCCTGAACCACATCAACGGAGAAGATATCACGGCTCCGGGAGTGTCCACCAGCATCATCGCCGACGACTTGGAGACGCTGCTGAGGAAGTTCGTGCAGGCCAATAAGCGCAACAAACAGGAATTGCTCCTGCAGGCGCGCAAATACTATGACGAGCTCGATATCAACTTCCCTAATGTAAGAAATACTGTGCTTTCACTTGTATTTTTATTTTATGTTTCTATTTTTGCCCTTCAATTTGTATCCATAGTTTTATTTTTCGACGCAAGGTCTAATTTCAACTTTTCTTCTTTGTCTATCTATCTATTCTCTCTATTTGCAGATGGACTACAATGAGTACGCGGCCAACATGGACGTGGGTCAAGCCTACCTGGAGGTGATGTCCAAGGTGGTGCAGGACGGGTTCACGTTTGTCAGCACAGAGCTCGACCAGTGGGGCGTCGCCGCTGCTGAGGCTCAGCGTCAACACCAACAGCAGCAACAGCAAGATCAGGCTGGTGGTGTCAAAGGTAAGGGCAAGTCTAACAAAGGAAAGAGCACTGGGGGTGCCAGTAATACCAAGAAGGATAAAGGTGCATCGAGTAAGGAGGGTGCCGCAGCTCCCTTGCAGGTCACTATGGCAGAAAAGGTACGTTTGAAAAGACACGTCTACTGTTTGTTATTCACCAATTTGTTATTCACCATTAATACTATGCCCGAACCATTTCATAACTCGGTCAATTCTCTCTTTTTTACCTTTCCTTCACTCTCCGCAGAACCGCCTGCTCGTTCTGTATGCCTTCGACCTGGTGCATAGTAACCCCAGCGATCCCTCGGACCTGGGCCTTGGCTTCAACCGAGGCATCGTGGATAATGACCGGGGCCGTCGAGGGGACCACTTCATGGTGGACGCCCTGTCGGACGCAGTGGCTTCACTGGGCCTGGACAATGCGCTGGCGGGACTGCTCGGCTTCCACGGAGAAGTCAACGATGCACACAAGAGGCTGTTCCCCCATGACCCTGCCTCTTCTTCTGCCTCTTCTTCTCATCACAGTGGTGCTGCTGCCTCGCTGTTAAAAGATGGCAATGTGTTGGACCAGCTGACCGAGCAGCACCTGCGTGACCTACTCAACGGTGAGATGAGTGGCGGTGGCAGTGGCGGTGGCACTACTATGGCAGAGGAGTATCTGGCTGCCCGCGCTGCTGCCAAGGCCGCTTCTGCTTCGGCTTCTGCCGCACAGTCCGGCGCCTCATCTGACAGCAGCAGCACCAGCAGTAGCAGCACGAAGGCGGCCAAGACCAAGCGGCGCAAGCAGCGGCAGCAGCAGATGGAGGGCGGCGGCGAGTACACCCGAGAAGATAACAATAACAACTACCGGCCCACCAACTCCGGAGGAGGTTATTTCAGCGGGGCAGGACAGGACGGCGACGGCGCCGGAGATATTTTCTTCGACGATGATGTAAGAACCCAACCTTCTATTCATGACTGCACGTTTTTTAACCGATTTTCGTTTTCTATTTTCTTTCTTGCAGATGATGGGCGGAGGTTCCATGCGCTCGCTGCCTACATTGGGTTCCGGCGCTGACGGCGACTGGACGCTGAGTTTGTTTGTGCTGTTCATGTTGCTGACCGGGGCGGTGGTCTATTCTGCCTACCAGGAAGCCGCCCGCAAGAAGATGGCCAGCGGAAGAGCGCGCTCTCGCCCGGCTGGATCCGTCGGTGGTGGCGGACAGGGTGGGTCCTCCGGCAAGAAATCAACAAATGCAGTGCTGCTGAGCGGCACCGCGGTGGTTGACTTCATGTATGCTCAACTGAATGGTCCATCTTCTTCTTCCTCTGCAACGGAGGAGACCGACCTGGACGGAGATGCAAAGAGTACCTCTGCCTCTGTCTCTGCCACCGCCACGTCCTCTGCTGTCTCAGCGGGTGCCAACAAGCTGTCCTGGATGTTCTTTAAGCCAGATTCTACCAATGGCACCGCCAGTAACGGTAGCCACGGCAACGGCAGCAATGGTAATAACAGTGCGAATGGATCTGCGAAGTCTGCGAAGAAGGCTGCTTCAAAGGAGACTGTTCTACCGCTAAGTGACAAGGCGAGTGAGCATGTGACGTCGACCAAGTCGAAAGACAGCCACAATGGCACCGCTGCTGCCACAGCCACTGCCGCCACCGCCAGCAACAGCACGAGTGCCAATGGCAAAACAAAGGGAAAGAAAGGCAAAGAAAAAGAGAAAAGCAAAGAAGTGAATGCCATCTCTAGTGCCAACAACGGTTCACTCGCCGTTGTTTCTCCCGCTGCTGTTCCCCCTGCACCGGCCTCTACCAAGAGCACGAGTAGCGCTGTCCCGCTGATCCCTTCTTCCCATAGCAACAGCAGCCTGCAGAGCGCCACGGACGACAGCCATCGCAGCAGCAACAGCAACCACGACGAGAGCGGAAGTAGCTCAGACGATGAGTTCGTCATTACTTCTGCTTCCTCTCACCCGGTCAGCGTCAACCACCGCCGAGTGTCGTGGGCTGGTCTGATCCCCGGAGCCACCACCGTTGACACGGTCCCTGCCCCACGCGGTGGGTTTGCGGGTGAAATGGGCATCACGGAGCAAGGAGACTGGGCGGAGGCGCGCAAAAAGGGTAGCAAGCGCAACGCTGGTGCTTCTGCGTCGGGCTCCGAGGACAAGGGTCCAGAGCATCCGCAGCCACAGCGCATCGCTCTGGGTTTGAAGGACTCTCCGCTCTACAGGCAGCAGCCCAGGCCCTACCAACCCCACCAGCAGGGGCAGGTCGTGCCTGGACGTGGTATCCCCAATGCGGGTCCTGCTGACAGTGCTGGTGCTGCTGCTTCCGCTCGCAAGCCGCCTTCTGTCGTACATGGAGGTCAAGGTCTGAGTCAAAGCCGCAATGTGAGTGCTGCGGACATCGCCGCTGGTGTGTCTCCCACCGCGCCTTTGCCTTACTCCCGTGCAGCAGCTGCGACGGCGGCTGGAGGAAGTGGCATCGCGCCAGGCAACTATTCTGGGGTAAACAACGTCGCTAGAAGCAACGGCAGCAAGGCCCCCGTCTATGACTTGAGTCAGGCGAAGCGACTCGCGGAGCAGATGGGCGGGTGGAGTGTGGGTTCAGGACCTGCTGTTGGCACTGCTGGCAACACATCGGTTGGTGTGTCTGCCTCCACGTCTGGGGCTGCTCCCCCAGGCTTAATGCCCCTCCGCACCGTCGCTTCCGCTCACACCGCGTCATCTGCTGTGGCGGACTCACCCAGGAGCCTCGCGAGCGGTGGGGCCTCCCCTGCTAACAGCAACACGGCCACCAAGGCGTCGCAGCAGTTTGGCTTCAGCCAATTTGATCTTTCTGCTGCATCCACGGCCAGCGCTATGAACTATTCAGCAGGTGCATCTGGCGCATCGTGGGGAACTGCCTCTACCACCAGTCATCCTTCGTTGGCTTCGCTTGCTGCCTCCTTAAGCGGCAACAGCAGCGTTGTTTCAGGTGGAGGCCGTGGTGGCCCTGGTGGAAGCGTTAACAGCGCTCTCGCGGCGCAGTCAGCTTACTCCAATGCGCATCTGGAAGGTGTTGGTGACTTTGGCCCCGGCAGCGGAAGCAACAACAGTGCGTACTTGAGTGACATTGTGAGCTTCCTGGATTCTCCCGCCTACAAGCCCTCGGGCAAGGCAAATGTTGCAAAGGCAGCCGCCTCATCATCACGTTCTCCCATGACTGACCTGTACGGAGACCCTTACCGCCGCCAGGAGGGAGGAGCGGGACTGTATGCGGCCGCCAGCAGTGCTACTGCGACCACTTCCACTGTCAGCGCGGCCACCTTGGACTTCGGAGGATCTTCGGCAGGCGGCGGCGGTGGCCTGGGCAGTGACTACGACTCATTGCATGTGGACGAGGCAGGCTACTACCACGTCCCCTCCACAGCAGGCGCTGACCACCTACATCAGCAGCAGGACCCAGATCACCAGAGTGAGCTGTATTACCAACAGCTGTACGGCGGTCAGCAGTATGCCACGGACGAAAGCGCCTATTACGCACACGACGAGTACCAGCAGTACGGCGAGTACGAAGGTGAAGAAAATCTCTCTTTTTCTGCACCTGAAAGGCGTGATCACGGAGGGTTGCGCCAGGCGGCTCTGCTGCAGACGACTACAGCTGACTTTGCTCCCTCCATCACTCTGGAGGCATCCTCCGTGTATGGACTCTCTCCGGACGCTCCCTCCTTCCGACCCTCGCAGCTGCGCTCTTCCGCCGGTACCAGTACTGCTAGCAACGGTCACCACGAAGCTCATGGTGTGAGTGCCAAGTACGCCGCTGCAACGGACGCTTCGACGAGCGGGATCAACAGACTCAGCAGCGCCTTCTCGGGCAAGTACGACGAGCTGTCTCTGCCCCCTCCTCCTCCGCTGTCTCTGTCCATGTCGCTTGGCTCTCCTCCTAGTTTGGGTCTGTTCGGCGACTCCCTACCGCTGCCTGCGTTGCTGCAACCCTCTGCGGCTGCTGGCTCCGTCACAGGGCACACCAGCATTGGCAGCAGCGGACTTGCAATGTTCAACACGGACGACTTTTACGACAGCAACATGATTGACAGCATCCTGCGAGAGGCGGAGGGTGACGGTGCCGATGAATGATTACTCTAACGTCTGTACTGTTGGAGTTCAAAATCTACTCGTCATTAAATTCTTACTTTTGATGCGTTAATAAAACGGAAATATTTATAGCTCCATGTGCCATCGATATCTTAATAATAAATCAAGTTAATTTTACATATCTCGGATGCATTTATTTTTACAACATACTACAAGTCAGTTCAGTGTGATATACGTGTGTATTGTCATGTCGACAGCAATATCCTCAGGTGCAATAGTCCATCCGATTCAAGGATACTACAAGCTGATAATTTCTGGTATGGCGAGTATTCCCAAAAAGTATATTCGGTGTCAATGTCGCTGGTTGCTCGTCTGTAAACCTTGACATTATTCAATTGGCCGTCAACCATGTCCGGATCGATGCACAAGTTCACACAGCAGTTACGAAGCGTTTCTGCACAGCAAACATCACCGAGATACCCTGAAATATACACATCTTGTTTATATCGACATTCCACTATAACCTCATTCGTGTTCATGGTTACATTCATCCAGAGTCCACATCAGAACGATAATGGAGTTTCTTGGGATTTAATTGCGACGTATGTTCCTGTGTTATTATGTTACTTTCCACGCATGTTCAGCAAATGGCACCAATGATTTCTGCTGCCTGGCCACTTTCACCGATAAACCATTAGCACTGGAGCTCCACGTATCGCTATGTCTTTTAAATACTTGTTCATTCCTGCTGATCAGCAACAATCAGTAGTTCAGCATGAAGCCAGCAAAAGTGGTGGACTGGAGAACGATCTTCTTCGACGACACGCCGAAATGACCTTCACCAGCGGCGCGATTGACAAGGATAAACAAAGAGCTGCAATGACAACTCAGTTGGGTGCCAAAGGTGTTGATCCTGCTAAAGTGGAGGAAATGCTTAACAGCCAGATGGGTGACAGAGTCGTTGGAAGTGTGGAGATCATTAGCTTGGCCATACCAACCAACAGAAATAACTTTCACTCCATTTCCCTATATTGCGACGGAAATAGCGCCTTCAAGGAAAGCGGCAAGGTTCCCAACGTACGGGCCACTGCCATTGTCCGAGCCTGTGGACACGCGAACATGGTTGTTATGGGAGACTGTTTCATTGGCAGAGCGAAGGACGATGAGAGAGAAGAATGGGAGCGGTTGGACTTCTCTCTGGACGAGTTCTCCATGACTGCAGGCTGGGTTGTAGCAGCTTCCATTGACAATGCTGGCAAGAATCTCAGCAACTACAGCACGTCAGGCGCTCTGGATATGATGCAGAACCAGATGCAACAGCCTGGCCCATCCACCGGAAACAAAAAGGCGGCAACTTCGACTCCTGCTGCGGCAGTGGAGTCTGAGTTCTCTGAGGGCCAGAGCTACGTGTGGACGCAGACGAACGACGATGTGGAGGTGCGCATGAAGCTCCCGACAGGCTTGTTGTCGAAGCAAATCAACGTGAAGATATCTTCCTCCGGTCTTTATATCGCGCGCAAAGCTGGCGGTGCCATCGAAGGCGTGGACGCTATCTTCAGCAGCAGCGCGGAGGGAGCCAAGCTGAGTGGCGCTGTGAATGTGGAAGACAGCTCGTGGAGCATCGCGGAAGAGAGAGAGGGTCGACTGCTGACGGTGACTCTGTGCAAAGCCAAGAGCACCAATTGGAAGAAGCTGATTGCGTGATTATACCTTCCGTTGCTTTGTGTCCATTTTGCCCGCGTGTAAATATATTTTAAAAATGAACAGATGAATCATAGTTTCTTTTCTGGATTGGCATTGTGTTTTCAAATGTTATGATCTGTTGAGGTCACATTACTCCAAGCCCCTATGTATTACAAACACCATCGTAATGCCACAAGGAAGTGACATAGAACCGTAGCCGACAAAGATTATTTGCAAAAAGAAAGCGTACTGTAAATGCTGCCAGTTTTCTAGAAAGTTAGAAAAAAGCGCAAAGAGTTCTTGAACACGAATTGTACGTACATTAAAAACAGCCACTCGACCGATTCCGTAGGGTTGACAGTTGACCATAACTTTGAATTGAATTATAGAAAGTGCAGACTTATCTCACAGAAATGACCACCACATATGCAAATCCCGTCATAGTCACCGACTCCACTGGGGCAATTCTTGCCAAGATCGAGGAAAAGAAACGCATAGCCAAAGCCGACTACGCAAAATATCTACATTTAAAAATGCCGGTAATGAAACAAGATTTGGCGAGTCGCTGCTCTACATGTGTGGCTCTTTTTGAAATATTGGAAACCAATCGCGCGAGAGAGACAAATTTGCTGGATGTGCTTCAGCATGCAGCCATTGATTCTGGTGAATTGTCTACTAAAGTTAAGGCACGAGAAACAACTTGTGCTTCACTCAACGAGAAAATTCAATGTCTGCTCACCGAGCGTAACGATGCAATCGAGAGCGCAAAGGACTTAACTAACAGAATGCACGAGCAGTTAAGGCTACACGAAGCAAGAGAATCGGAACAAAACACCAAGAATAATCTCATGACAGCGTGTAACATGTGGCTGTTCAAGAAATTTAGCGCGGGCTTCGATTTAAATGCGTTGAAAGAAGCCATTCGCACTGAGTCAGACCAGGTCCTACAGATGGCACTGACAGAGATGTGCAACGCTGCATCAGAAGGCAAGCCGGAAGGCGAGAGAGTTGTTAATTAATTCGCGGCACAACTGCAATTAATGTGATATTTATCCCAAACGATTTGTACAGAAAATCGCTGGAAAACTTTAAATGCACTTTTGTTGCTTTTATATCAATAAAATAAAGTCTATGATTAAATGCGCACACTTCACAAGTTTCCAGCCCCCATACCGTCGTCCTCGCTCTCTCCTTCACTAGCGCCGGATGCTTCATCATCATCGCTGGCATCACTGCTTTGGTTCAAATCGCTCTCACCTGAATCGTCTTCGCCATCAAAGTTATTCAACAATAGCGACGCTTGAAATTGAGAGATAATACCCTGTGTGCGTAAATGAGACAGGTAAGGAGAGTTGATTGATTGATACACTGTACATGTTAGTAAAGCACTTACAAACCCTGGATAACTGACCTGCTGCATTAATTGTGCGACAATGTTTGTGTGCTGCAAATCCTGTGCTGTTGCGGTCCCAGCAACAGGAGCAGTGGCCGCTCCACCACCAGAGAGAAGCTGAAGGAAGGCGAGAAGCCCCATCGGCGCTTCATCCATCAATACAGACTCTTCATCGGCTGATTCAAAGTCATCTTCTTCTTCCTCCTCCTCTTTATTTCCTTCTTCACTAGCAAAGTGCTCCTTGTCAGCGCGATATGTATCAGAAGTGCCGTACGCCAAGTCCAAGGCCTGCAAAATAACAGTATGTAAAATAAGAAAGAACGGTTTAGGTGTGATATACGCGACATCGAGGAAAAACTTAGACTCACCCATACATCGCCCATTTGGTTGTGGTCCACGCTGAATCCACCCACCACCACCCAGTGCCTGCCCACCAGAGCTGCCGCAGCGGAAAGACGCGGCCGGGGCACAACTTGGCGCGACTTACTTACATCGAAAAAAGGTGCAACATCCGGTACGTGCACAGTAAAACCGTTGGGGCTTGCAGGGTTCGCTGGGTCTGCATCGTCCTCGCTGTTCACAATGTCAATGTCTGCATGAAGTAACTCGTCCACCATCAGCTGCACCTTTTGTTCTGCAGAAACATAATGTACACTTCTGTCTTCCCTGAGTGTAGCTGGCAGCGTGGGCGGAGGGGGAACACTCAGCACAGACACTGCGTTGGTGCTCGTGGCACTGCCGCCAAAGAACAGCACGCGCTGTCCTACTTGCACGGCGCTGTAAACAATAGACAGGCACGCCCGATGTCAGCGTGCAGACTAAAATTAATGCCTTCACTCACTCACCAATGACAGCGTCCTGGGATGACCTGCCTCGGTCGCACTCCCGCCGGGACAAAAGTCAACCGTGGAGTTGACCACACCAGCACGTCTCCGCCACCTCCTGGTACATAAAACGACCAAAAACGCTCATTTAATTGAACGATAAAGATAACTTAGAGTGAAAGCACATACCGGCACTGCTGCGGTTGGATTGTGACGCGCGGTTGTTTCTTACGATATTTAGTATGTGAATCTGGAGAAGAGAAACGACGCAGGTTAATGAGCAGACTGAAAGACAAACTGTCAACAAATCACCACACCTCCCTTATCTCCCGGCCGTTGCGCACCAGATCATTGCCATTGCTGCCGCCGGTGAACACCAGGCGATCGATCAACACATCCTCCTTCTGATGTTTACCTGTGTTGTTGTCGACAGAAGGTAGCAGCCAGTCGTCGGCACTCAGGGACACGCAGCTGTGTCCGAAGCGCGGACTCGGCTCTACGCCTTGCGCGTGTCCCGCCCGCCACAACATCGCCGGTGGTGCAGCGTGTGCGTCATTGTGGGAGTCCCCCGCCGATAGTTGACAGAGCTCCAGCTGAGTAGTGGGGGCGCGATGGTGCAGACCGCCCCAGACCAGCAGACAGTCCCGACCATCCATATGGACCACTACGGCGGTGTGATAGCCTGTACAGAATTCACAGAAATATTCAAATTAACCATACTCTTCCAACAAAGAAAGAGACAGTCCAGCACAAGATGTTTGGAAAAGAATCACATACCTCGAGAAATGGGCAGAGCTGTGGTGCCATGGGGTGTCAAATTATTTGTGTACCTCGCTACCACCTAAATGATTGTAGATTGCGATTAGTAAAAACAATAAACATTGCAAGCTTATTGGACGATGTCGACACACCTCATATTCAGTGCCGGACGGGTGGGATTTTAAGGCGGCACAATCTGCGAAAGGATCGCCGTGTTCTCTTTCTTGGCGCGCGTCCGTAGAATGCGTTCGATTGCCTTCAGAAGGAATTCCATTACTATACAGCTTGTTTGGATAAAAGGATTGCTTTAGCCCATTTTCATCGACCCGATCGAAGCGCAAGTCTACAAAATACAAGTTGTTGCAGTCGTGGGAATAGCCGCCACTCTGACAGCCCCCCAGCACAAGCAGCCGCCCCTGGTACTCTGTGGTCGAGAAACCGTATCGAAAGGTAGGTCTGTTCTTTGTGAAGGTGGCCAACGTGACCAACGGGTGGTGCGTGTCTCCATTGCTGGCTGAGTCAGAGTCCGAGTCAGAGTTATTGCAAAGGACACTGGCGTCAATTACATGCACGCCGTTGTCATTGGCGCGGCACCATCCGCCTACAACCACTACAAAGCGATTTAGAAATGTTGTTGCGGTATGCGCCTCCATTTTTTCCAGAATTGACCCGGGGTTTTGATCTGCATACTGCAACTTCAACCACTGCACCCTACTCATTTCTGAGCAAGCTTGAAGACGTCGTGCTAACAGCTGATACGCGCGACAACTATCATAGCTATTGTTTAGTTTCTCATCATATAAACTTTTGTGAAGACTCGGGGTGCCACTTAGAGTGCAAAGGTTACGCCAAAGATATTGGTCGTGAACAACTTGGAAAAAACGTGTGTCCACGGAAAGCATTCTGGTTACTTCTGATGGTCTCAGAAATAACAGCACACGAAGCACGAGATCAGCGGACAATTTCTCCATTCTTGCGAGCTGCGGTAAACCAACAAAGTAACTTAGCCTCCAACTTCATCCAATGAAGTGAAGCCCTTCATAAAAACCCACCAACAGTTGCTGCAGTCAGATAGAATTAAATGAGGCATCTTAGTAACTTTGGTGGGTTAAATACGAATCTGGCCACGTCATCGAAAAGAAGTTGGCTGCCTTTCGGTCAGAACTTAGATATTGATATTTAAAGAATCTTCTCAACAGTTTATCCCCCAAGTCTATCATCCCCTTCATATCTATGAATTTGGCCCGAAAAATAGCGGCCTGCAAGATTTCACAGGCCAGCTCATCCAGGGCATTATCAACACAGGGTCACAAGAAAATTGTCGTCTTCGGAGGTACGGTACAGTATGAAAGATAGTTTTAAAATGATCAATGTGCATGTTTTGATATCGATAAATGTTTCAAAAAGGAGGAGGTTATGTAGGATCACGGATCGTCCGCCAAGCATTGGCCGCTGGACACACAGTTGTATCTGTGAACAGATCGAAGCAACCACGGGGACAAGACGACCCTCGGTTGACATGGCGAGAAGGGGACATTTTCAAAGAAGCAGATTGGGTCGCAGATTTGGATGGATGTGACGCCGCGATTTCCTGCGTTGGTGCGTTTGGTTCGAACGAGGTAATGCTCTTGAATTCTTCCAACACAACAGAATGCAAAAACTAATTCGGACGGAAATGCACCGGGGTTTAAATAGTTTATGCAGAGAATCAACGGAGATGCAAATATTCACGCTATAAACCAAACACACAGCGCAGGTAGGCTCAGCATCCTACTGTTCCATGACCATGTATATACCTACTCACACCTTTAACTTCCGATTTTATCTACTTGCAGGCGTCCCGCGTTTTGTGTTCATGTCCACGGTGGAAAACAATCTTCCAGACTTTTTCCTACGGGGGTAAAATAATTTGCTATCAGATCTTTATTGAGCGACGTGCATTAAAACTACCTGTTTTATTTTGTTCCTTTGTTTCTTTTAAATATGCAGATACTTTGAGGGAAAGCGCCGAGCCGAGCAGGTGTTGCTTAGCACGTACCCCGACGCCGGTGCTGGTGTGGTGCTGCGCCCGAGCTTTATGTATGGGACGCGCATGGTCCCTCAGCTGGGCGAGAGCGTTGGGCTGCCGCTGGGGCTGCTGGGCCGACCCCTGGAGCTGCTTTTCGACAATTCGGTGGCTTCCAAGGTGCGTCACGCTCTGCCCGGCATGCTGGCGCTGCTGGCCCCGCCCATCTCCGTGGACAGCGTGGCCAAAGTGGCGCTGCGTGTGGCGGTGGGTGCAGAGTATGCGATGGCGGTGTGCGCGAATCCTCCCAATTCCCGCACGAAGAATGTCCTCAGCAGAGACGACATTGCACTCATCGCTTCCCTTTCTCCCTAAAAAGCGACGGGGTTTACATTTGTTTCTTCTTCTTTTTCTACACGGACGCGTGTTGGTCGGTATTCATGTGCATCCTGCTGTTAAATTACGAGCGATTGATCATTCGTCGGCATTAATATAAATTTTAAAATTAAATCGGAAGAGACTTGGGATGTTTAAAAACAAAACAAAACAACGATTGAATTCATCAGAAGATTTTATGCGCAATCAAACAAGCATGAATCTCCCTGTTGCACAATGGTAGTACACTTCCAATCGAATACATAGAAACTGCGACAAAAACAACAGAGCACATATGGACTGGGGACAGAAGGTCAACCCCACCTCCCGCCAACCACTACACCATAAACTACAACATTAAGAAGACGCAAACCGGTCTTCTATACTGTCACATCGCCGACACTATGATTACCAGTTCTTGGGCTCTGATACGAAAGTTGAAGTTGTTGCTGCAGAGACTTCAGTTGAGAAAGCTGTACGCGCCACAGCGCAACACTGTCCAGGAAGGTTGACACTCCGTTTAACTCATACTTTTCCGCAAAAAGGCAGAGCTTGGCTCTATCACAACTGTCAATTTCAAATGATGTCGCGTCAATCTTTCCGAAAAGAAGTCCATACACAATATCCAAAGACAGTTTAAGAGCCCGCGGGTCATCTCCTTGCAGTGTTACGCTCTCCTCCAAAGATTCAGCAAAGGCACCGTCCAACATTTTCTCCCACACTTCGCTGGATTGTGAAAAGACGTCGCAATGGACAAAGAAAGTGAAAGACTCGCAAATAAGTTTGAGATTGGACGGGCCGTGACCATAGACGAAATCAGATGTTAGATTTGAAATGCAGACTTCTTTTTCAGTCATATCCAGATATGGTTTCCTGTTGGAGCTGCCAATAAGTTACAAATAAGAATTGTCTGTAAAATCCGATGACGGATCACAATGTAAAGGAAGTGAAATTGTCGGTATTCCACAACCGGTACACCCCGATACGCACTTCAAACCAACGCAGCACACCGATAGCAGTCACATACCGGTATATTCACACGTTTTGTGAACATTTTTCAGAAAGAATGGATAATAAGTGTCCCGTATGCGGACAGGATGGATTGTTTCGTTGTGGTAAATGCAAGAATGTGTTCTACTGCGGTCGCAAGTGCCAGACAGAACACTTCAAAGCGCACAAACATACTTGTAGGAAGCCCTCGGAAGTCGGAGAAGCTCCGCACAACCTTCTAACATCTCTCCCATCCAGTTTGGTCTGTGAAATTGTCAGTGACTGGTTGACACTGAAGTCATTTGTCATCTTGGATTCCGCGTTCTGCAACAGAGGAAACCGATTCCAACTATTTGATGCTCTGCGGTACGAACAGTTTACCATCCCGATACTGGAACCGTTGGACAATGGCATGAGCGATCCGGATCCCAGTAAACCAACATCTGACACGAAGAGACTGCAGTGGTTACTGTTGCGGGGGATCAAAGTGAGAGAATTCGTTTTTGCTTACGGATGCGATGCGAATGCTATGTCAGACTACCTAAAGAAGTTTGGAAAGTACATTCTGCGCGCGACCCACCACACACCTACCCGATTTCCTAGCGGTAAGCCAATTGCCGGAGGGCAGCTTAACTTCCTCGCCATAGCAGGCGTGCCCGGTACCTATGCCAGCGGCCCTCGTCCTGGCACACAAAGCCAAGGTTCCGCAATCGCAAAGCACTGCAAGAATCTGACTTCCTACTTTTGCTACATGCTCAACAATGGCGATGCAGGCTTTTTACGGGTGCTGAAGAACAACCCTGGCTTGCTGGAGTTGCACATTCAAGGAGATCTGTGTGGCAGGGGCAACGCCGTACCCTTTGCCAACATTCAGCTGCCCAATTTACGGCAGCTGCAATTCGAGGTCAAGTGGGGGTTCGACGATGTCTTGCTGGCGGTTGTGAAAACAGCTCCCAACTTGCTAAAGTGATCCATTGCCTGCAACCCATGCAAGTGCACGGAGATCGATGGGGCGCTTATCCTGGATGTCGCTCGCGCCTGCCCCCACCTGCGCTCCTTCGCTTCCATTGAGCTTGATGTAGGTCATGAAGACAGTTTTCTCAAGCAAGTGCTTCACAACTGTCCTGATGTGGTGAACTTGGACCTGTACATGCACAAACAACTCACAGACGAAGTTCTCATTAGCAGTCTTGAGAGTATGAAGGAGCTTCGTTCCCTCAATCTCAGCTACTGCACCCTGCTGACGGACCACACGCTGCGCTTCCTCAGAGACCGCTTTGCACATACTCTGTGTGGGAGTGGTGCTGTACGTCGGCGGGAGTGAGGGCATGTCCAAAGAGGGTATCGCGGACCTGCGCGCTAGGTGCAGCCGCTTGCACACTTTTCATTACTGCATTCAGCTGATCGGAAGGGCGGAAGAAGGCGGTCACAGAAGTGATGTTCAGATGGCCACAATCGTGAAGGTTTACTATGGGGAAGAAGTTTATGATTTGGTGGAATCCTGCCCAAACCTGGAGGTCCTGGACGTCAGCAGCCACATCAACATGACGGAAGAGAGCTTGCTGGCGGTGGCCCACAGCTGCCCGAAGCTACACACAATCGTCGAGAGCAGTTACAAACACAACAGACCCGACTTTTGCAATGTGAAAAATGCATTTCCAACATTGCTTTTCACCTGCAACGAGTCCTGCGGCTCATTCGATGTGCTTACAATGCCTGTGTAAAAGTGAGGGCCGTGTCGCTTGTTTCACTCATGTTTCTTTTAATGCATGTTAAGTGCATCGTAACATAATGAACGTTCAAACTTTACTATACAACACGTTTTATACTGGTTAAGATTTTAATATTGGTATGTATATCTAATGAATGAACCCCTCGAGGAAATCCAGTTCAGCTGCCATCAGGGACTCCGGGAACACTTCCCACTGCCAGCTGCGGTATGTGGGGTGCACGCCTTCCTCTTCCTCCGCGTCTTCCACCTCTTTTCCACTGACACCACCACTGCCTCCCTCCGCCTCGATGCCGTCCAGGAAGAGCTCGCTGTAGCTGTGCAGCTCTTTGCTGGTCTCGCACACCAACAGCTGCGGTGCCTGTTGCTGTGCACTGCCTCCTACTCCTCCATCCACAAGTTCAAACTGCACTATCACACCTGTTATGATGTGTATAAGTATAATGTGGCGTACATCACAAACTGCACTAAGCATTGGGCATTGTACAATGACTGACCTACCTCTAATTTCCTCCGCATCGCCTCCAATAGCACTCACAGGCACGGTGCGGACATTCCACGCAGCAGCGTCCACTGTACAATCACAAAGCAGGGAAAATTAGAAAAAATTCAAGGACTATTTTCAGGTTAACTTACCCTTAAGCTCCACAATGTCTAAGTCCGGGCCCAGATATCGAGGAAGTTCGCCTTTTTCCTATCAAATTTGGTATTTGACAGAAAGCACGTTTAACAAGTCCAAGCATTGATCAAACACATCCAGCAAGGTACTCACCGCAGTCTGAAGCATAATTCTGGAACCTGGTGCGGCGTCGTTGCAAGGGATTAGTTTCCACAAGCTACCGTGCGATTCTATTTGTCCTACTTCAGCACAGTTATTTGATCTATTGACGATTAGTGACTGAGGCCAAAGCTTTTTATATGAACTCGCTTCTTGACAGTGGGGCATAATAATGCAATCAATGTTGAGCATATTCGTAATGGACCCTTCGTTAATACTAACTCTGCTACCGTTTAGCCGACCGGTGCCAGCCAAGGATTTAGTCAACTTAAATTTTGCAGACATGTCATTTTTCGACTTAAGGATCAGACGCTCTTGGTCTGTTTTAAACGACTTGATAACTTGCGTAGTGTTTTCAATTCTTTGGTGAAATAGCTCCATGGTCGCGATGAAATGGTGGAGAATGGAAACCACAGTGCCAGATTGCAGCATCCATGTAACGGTCAGCAGCATGCCACGATTCAAATGTGCGCCCAACTTTCATAAACTACGTATGCATACACTAAAACGCATATTTATGAGAAAGAAAAGGGAAAGGGTCTAACCATCAGCGATTTCTCTTACTTACAAAATTAAAATACCAATAGTTCAAAGGTAATGCATCATAGAATACGCAGGGAAAGTAAAGCAGTCACAAGAGCAGCAGAAAGAATAAAGTCAAAGAGTGGACGAAGCAATCCACAGATAATAAAAATGGCTCAGATGGGAGGGAGCAAACCACACAACAAACCCCTCCCTTCCAACAACACCACACTTTTTTGACAACCTGCATACACCCATGAAGTACATAAGCACCTCTGCATTACATTGTATTAGAGAGGCTGGAGACTCTTCTTCAAGATCTCCAGGGCCTGGTCCATCTGCGCGTGCGAAATAAAACAAAGTGTTATATAGAGAAGAATAAGTAACGATGCAAAACCATTCAAAATATAGACAACATGCACCAAGCAAGCAAGCAAGCAAGCAAGCAAGCAAGCAAGCAAGCAAGCAAGCAAGCAAGCAAGCAGGCAGGCATACGAACCTCGGAGTCATTGATCACGAGAGGAGGAGCAAAGCGAATGATGTTGCCGTGCGTGGGCTTGGCCAGAAGACCTGTACCAGTAGAAGAAGTAGAAAACAATTAAGGTGGGTCAGAAGAATATAGTTATTGAGTGTGATGGGAGGAGAAATGAATCACTTAAATTGTGTGATAGATAGGCAGACACACATGACCCCACAGAGACATAATATAGTGTATTATATTCCTTACCGAGGTTGGCCATTTTCACGCAGATGTCCCATGCATAGGACTGGTCGGTGGAGCGGTCCTCGATGACGACGGCGTTCAGCAGGCCCTGTCCTCTCACTTCCTGAATGATGGGGCTGTTCAAGCCGCGCAGCTCCTTTCTGAAGCGCTCTCCCTGCTTCTGCGCGTTCTCCGCCAGGTTCTCCTCCACCAGCACCTTGAGGGCCTCGGTGGCGACTCTGCAGGCCAATGGGTTGCCTCCGAAGGTGCTGCCGTGCTGACCGGGGCGCAGGGTCATCATCACGGCGTCGTCCGCCAACACCGCCGACACAGGCATCGTGCCGCCCGAGAGAGCCTTGCCTACAAATTACACACATAGACAAATGAATAAAAATAAAAAAACATAAATGAAAACATGAGATAGTCAGCGTAGCGCGGGCAAGTCGATAAAAATAAAAACATTCACATTACGATGCTGTACAGTAGAACGTACCGAGGCAGACCATGTCGGGACGCACGTTGTAGTGGTCCACCGCAAGCATCTTGCCCGTGCGGCACAGGCCAGTCTGCACTTCGTCGGAAATCCACAACACGTTGTACTTGTCGCAGAGAGCACGCACGCCACGCAGGTAATCGACGTGAGGCACCACGACGCCGGCCTCACCCTGGATAGGCTCCACCATGAAGGCCGCCACGTTGGGGTCCTGCTTGAAGACGGCCTCCAAGGCGCTCAAGTCGTTGTAAGGAACCAACTTGAAGCCTGGCATATAAGGACCGAAGTTGTTGTAGCAGTCGGGATCAGTGGAACTGGACACAGCAGCCAGCGAGCGACCCCAGAAGTTCTGGTTCGCAAACACCACAGTGGCCTGGTTGGCGGGCACACCCTTCACCTCGTACGCCCACTTGCGCGCCAGCTTCACCGCAGTCTCGCCAGCCTCAACGCCAGAGTTCATGGGCAGCACCTTGTCATACCCAAAGAGCTTCGTGATGTACTCAGCATAAGGACCAAACTGATCATTGTGGAATGCTCTGGAAGTCAAAGTAAGGGTCTCGGCCTGCTCCTTCATCGCAGAAATGATTCTAGGGTGGCAGTGTCCCTGGTTGACAGCGGAGTAAGCAGCGAGGAAGTCGAAATATTTCTGTGCAAAAGTGCAGAAAAAATGAAGTGAGGCATATTTGACAAAGTCAACGATTAAATTAAGGGGCTATAACCTTGCCATCAACATCCCACAGATGAACTCCCTTTCCTCTGCTAAGGGCGACAGGCAAGGGGTGATAGTTGTGAGCACTGTACTTCTCCTCCTGAGCAATCAGGAAATCAGTCTTTGTAGCCGTTGCAGAAGCAGACTTCACACTGCCGAAGTTTCTAACTCTCGCAAACTTGGTCACATTCAGCATAGACTTCTGCATTGTAAATTGTTATTGCTTGTGAAAGATATAATCAGCCAAAAGGGTCCTGCATAAATCGTGCAATCGAGCAAGGTTTACCAGCACGTTGAAGAAACTTGAAGTTCCAAAAAAGGCAGCAGGCGGCACCGCAAATCCCCTCCCAAAGCAATCGTACGTACAATGGACACTCGAACTGTACGTACATTTTGTAACCGTGATGCATTTGTGCTGGGGTCCATCCAGGCCATCCAAGGGAAAGTTCTTTACTCTTTACCTTCGGTGCGCGTGTCCCCCCGTGTCTTCAGTCATGTCTAGCAGCGTGGATCGTCTTTGTGCTAAAAAGGGTTGCGACAACGTTGGCAAGCACTTGTGCAGTGGTTGCGGCGAAGAGATATATTGCTCAAAAGAGTGTCAGAAGGCTCATTGGGCGGAACACAAACCTTCATGCAAAAGCGCTGTTAAGCCAGAGTCAGCTGCGCTGTTGAAGTCTTTAGATTCACTCTCAATAAAACAACTGAAGAATGTTATGAAAGCCAAGGCCGCAACATTTGACAACAAAAAGAAGACGATAGTTTTGACCAAATTGGAATCAATTGTGGAGAAGCCAAATCTGGTCAAATTTGTCCAGGAGCATGTTAATATTTCCGAAGTGGAGGGCCTTCTCTCATCCAATTTTGGTAGTGATGTGAGCAGCAGCAGTAGTAGCAGCAGCATTAAGTCCAAGCAGAACAAGGCCGCTGCTGCCGCTGCCGCCGCCGCTGCGACCAATCCTGCTCTGCCTTCGCCCAGCCAGTTGCGACAACAGGCGAAGATGATGCGCGAGCAGCCCAATGCTGTACGCAAAGCCAACGCTATGTTTGCTAACATGACTGACGCGCAGATCAGACAGTACGCCGACCAAATCGAACAGGTGCGTGAGAGTCCAACTTTTCTATTATTTCAGCGGTGCTTCTTTTAGGCTGCATCATGCACGTATTCTCCATATTTTTTTATCAGCTCCAATCGATTTTTAACAGCAGTATTTATGCTTTTTAACTCCTCCAATCTTTGCGCTTTTATACCTCCCTCCTTCAGGCTGCCGCGGACCCTCAGATGCTGCAGGAGATGGCTAAGATGGCACAGATGAGTCCCAAGGACCGGGACCAGCTGCAGCACATCCAGGAGGGTCTCTCCGGAGCCAAGCCGCTGGATGCCAAGTGGATCGACGTCACCGTGCAGGCCCTCAAGTCCAACCCCGATGTGTTCAAGAGCATGGTCAAGGGCAAGGGCGCCATGTTAGGTACGTACGTTGTTTGCTATATTACTGGTACCAATACATGTTCACATCTTCTTTGATTTGAATTGAGGCTCAGATACCTGACAGTAATTCCACTTTTCCATGTCTTGCTGTTTCAATTATGAAGGAAATCATTCTATTTTTTTCGTTCCTTTTTATTCAGGCGGAGTGACTGATGAACAAACCGGTTCATTTATCGACACGGTGAGCGCCATGGACGCAGGAACGCTCAAGCTCATCATTCGCGGCATGATCTTCCTGGGCTCGCTCTACCAGCCCGCCGTGCAGGTGTACAACACCATTGACTCCTACACCTTCGGCAGCGCGCGCTACATTGCACTGTTCCTCGTCATGATCGTGCTCTACTACGTCAGCTCGGCGGTGTGGTTCGTGCTGCGCCATCTGTTTGCCTTGTTGTACTGGGTGTACACTATGGTGCGCGGCCAGCAGCACGCTCAGGGCAGCGCTGCTGGTGCAGAGACCGTCTACCAGGCTGCAAGCGCCGCGCTCTCTTCCGACCTTGCCACTGCCGCCGCCACAACTGCTGCCACCACTGCAGGTGCTGCTGGTGCTGCTGTGAAGAGCGCAGTCGCCGGTGCGGCTGCTACTGCTACTGCCGCAGTGGGTGCAGCAGCTGCCGCCCACGCTGCTAAGAGCGCTGCGCCAGCTCCGGCCGCTGAGGCTGACGATGACAAGTATGATTTCTAAATTATAGTTGACAACTTTTTTAAGCTCTGTGCATTTGTGTTTTATTTTGTTGGCACGTTCTATTGTAAGAAGCAGTCAGAGCTCATTGCATCACGTGTTTCCAACCTTTGAGCTTTTGGGTTCGATCATAATAATAACACAAAATCAGGGTCATTTCAACCAAAACTTTTGCTGAGGTTGCTCTTTCATGCGACTTTACGTTTCTGCTTTGCAAAGAATAGTCTTTGTGCTGAGCTGGTGTGCATTATCTGCTTATTGCTTTCACTTTAGAGCGGGAATAATCAACGGTGCACCGACGTTGTCACGGCGCACTCTGTCAATACTCAAGTACCAAAAACACCCAGCATACGATGACAATCGGATGTATGTTCCGCCCAAATACGTGGTAGATGCTGTAATGGAAAGAAAGAATCAGCCGGTAACTGTTGCAGATGTGAGTGCGGCTTCGGGAGTGGGTTTGGCAAGTGTGCAGAACGATCTGATGCAATTGGCACAAGCCAGTGGTGGGCGGTTGCAAGTCACTAAGCACGGACAAATCATGTACATCTTTCCTCCAAATTTTGAGTATACTATTGTTCGAAATTCTTTAGCTCGCCAGGTGCAGCTTATTTATGAGAAAATAGCACCAATACTCGGCTTCGTGTTTCGAGCCAGTTTTGGGCTGTGTCTCGTGGCTTCTCTTGCGGTCATTACGACTGCATTGGTCGTGGCCATGTCTTCCAGAAGAACATCGGCGAGCGAGAAAAGTGATGATAAAAAGAAAAGGCGTAGGGAGGCTCACGACCACAATTATAGAGGGCCTGGCTTTGTGACCTATATTGACATTACTGACATTCTTCGCTTGGTCCTGCGGTATGCTCAATGGCCTAGATCACAAGTTAAAAATAATGGAGAGGAGATTATCAACCACAATATAGGATTCTTGGAAAGCTTCTTTTCGTTTGTGTTTGGCGACGGAGATCCTAACGAAGGTAAATTGAGAGTCCCAATGTGTACGCTCATTTCAAAATAATAAGCAATTATCAACATTAATTCACAGATTTTGAAGAAAGGGCATCGGCCCAAGCTGCTCAAATGATACGACAAAAGAATGGAGTGGTTTCAGCAGAGCAGCTGGCTCCGTACTTGCGTCAACCTCCTCCTTTGCTCCGAACATCATCATCATTTTCAGCAGCAGGAGCAATAGAGCACGACGAGTCCTATGTGCTGCCGCTGCTCCTGCGCTTTAATGGACAACCAGGCGTGACTCCATGTGGAAATATGTTCTACGCATTTCCGGTAGTGCGCTTTTCTTTGCTGTTATTGTTTGTCAATATTTTAATCCAAAATTCTTTTGTTATTGCAATCCACACCAATGCACACCAACAGGAGATGATGTTAACAGGGCAGCAGCAACAGCAACAAAACAAGAAGGTGGATCCCATATTGGAGGAATTTGTTCCGTTCAGCAGAGCAGAACCTGACATGCAGCTTCTGGCAGGGGCCCTAGCGGGTGTCAACTTGCTGGGAGCTTTAACGCTGGGTCAAATTATTTCATCCAGTCCCTTCTCCTGGGTTCGGAAGGTATACACCAACTCCCTATTCTCCAAGGGTTCGTTCTAATTTTGTCCGTGCATGCTTTTTTCTTTTGGCAAGATTTACCCTCTGCTGCTGGTATATGCTGTGACGTTCACCGCCGCACCGCTGTTCCGATTCTTTACCGGCTTGACAGAAAACAACGCAATCCGTAAAAGAAACGATTCTAGGCTGAAATGGTAGGGGCAGTAGTTTTATTCACAATTTTTTTCGACGGTGCAGGACATTATAAACCTGTTTGTTCTTATTCACTCTTCGCCTAGGTTGCGCCGCGTGGAAAAAGACCCACAGTATCTGGAGAAACTACAAGATATAACCCAGAACGGCAATTTGATGAGTGCGAAAGACATCGACAGGACGCAGAGCATTGTTTTTGACACAACCTTGTCTGACACATTTTAAATCCTGATCACAAAATCTGATTTAAAGCAAGTCGGATTAATTGAATATGTATTTTTACAAAGCAAGACACCAAATCAGCAAAACTGCAGAATCATTCTTCAAGCCATCATCTGCACACGCTTCACTGGCTTGTTGTTGGCATCCAACAGGGTGCCGCCCAGCGGGGCCCGCGTGTGGCTGTGGCTGGAGGTGGAGCCTAGCAGCAGTCGCTGAGATCGCGCCTTGGCGGTGGACTCCAGGGAAATACTGGCAGCATAGGGATTGTGCTCTACGGTCACGGTGTGCGTCAACTGATGCTGATGCTGGCCAGTGAGGAACATCTCTTTCTTCTCCACAATGCGCGCCTTGATCTTTTCGATGGACACACGCTTCTCGCTTTGCGCTAACAGCTCCCGCTCCGCAGCCTCTGCGTGCTTCGAGCGCTTCTCCGCTTTGGACAGAACAGTTTTGTTCAATCGGTCGCTGGCGAGAGACTGCTGGATGCCTTGGGAGCGCTGCAGATACTCCTGTGCCAACTGCGCTGCCTGTCTCTCCCTGGCCAGCTGCAGTTGCTTTTCTCTGGTCTCTTCCACTTGGCCCATCGCAGCGCCCAGGTACTGCTGTTGGCGCTTGATCCTGTCCTGTTCCGCCTGCAACGCAGCCTGCTCTGCTCGATGCGCTTCTCTCTTAGCAGTCAGCTCTCGATCGAGTATCGCAGCGGCAATGGCGCGAGCTTTCTTTTGCTCCTCTTCCTCCTTCAGCTTCGCTTCTTTACTTCGCTGCCGGGCCTGCTGATTGGCCTGTGCCTTCACTTCTCTTGCGCGCATGATAACGTCGAGGCGCTTGTCCAGCACAACGACTTTACGGGATTTCTCTTCCGCAATTTCAGCTCGCTTCACCCGCTCCGCCTCCTCTGCACGCTCTTTCTCTTGTTTCTGCCGCACCTGCATCTCCATGTAGCTCATTTCATCGAGCAGACCGATGCCCGCGGTGAGGGTTGGATCAAATACCACAATTCTCTCTTTGTGCACTGTGTTTAGAGCTCGGAGCTGTCGGATTTTATCGGCCTTTATTTCCTCTTCCTTCCGATCTTCCTCTTCCTTCGCAACACGCGCCTCCTCCAGCTTCTCACGGATACTCTTACCCAGTTCCACTTTGCTCTCGAGCACCCGGCGCGTGGCTTCCAATGGTTTCGTGCTTCTCACTTCGATGATACTCTGCACAACCTCCTGATGCTGCAGTCTCTCCAATTCGCGCTCAAGCTCTTTCTGGTTCTTGATCACTTCGGCCTGTTCCCTCATGAGATTTGCCACGCTGTAATTGTCCTCCTTCTGTCTCAGGATGGCTTCTCTAGCCTCCACTGACGACTGCTTGGCCAACTCTCGGCGCATTGCCACGCCCTTCAGCTTGTCGATGGCATCCCGCTCTCGCAGGTCCTGCTGCCACATGTAATAGTCGTAGGGATCTCTTAGCTCCTCCTCGTAGTTGCGCAGCACCTCCGCATCCTTTGCTTGCTGCTTGCGGTACAGTGCGTCTTCCTTCAGGATCGCTGCCGCGTTTAGACGCACCGTCGGGACACTCTTTTTAAAATTGGGCGGTTCGTTGTAAAAGGAGCTGTCAAAGGCCAGGCCCTCATTCATTTTGTCCTCTACTTCCTTGCGAACCACTTCGATGGGTCTCCCGGCTTTACTTTCATGCAGCTTGTACTCAAGACTCTTGTTGTACTGGGCAATCGTAGACTCCTTAATTTTCTCCTTCTTTTCTTGTTTCTCCTGTTGAATCTTGCTGAGATTAGTCTTGTTGATGAAGGCTGGCACCTCTTTGGCAGTGATTTGACCATCAATGCGCTCCGGCTCCGGCATGACGGGTGGTCTGGTCTTGGTTAGTTTCGGAGAAATTGGTCGGGTCGACGGTTTGCTGGGTGGTTTGGTCAGTCCAGCCTCTCCTTTCGCCTTTGCTTCCTCTTTCGCCGCCTCAGCCGCGGCATTGCTAACTGCATTCTGATCCAATTCCAGCGCGTACCTGCTCATTTCGGGAATAAATTTCTCAAGACGCGGGATAACTTTCTTCTCCACGAAATCCAAGTCAACCACTCGCATCCAGGCGGAGCGCAGGCTATTCCAGAGGTTTTCCTGCATGGCGTTTATATTCAAGACGTTACCAAAAGTCTGAGAACAATGATTCAATTAGATTGTTACCTTGTTGAATAAATAAGCCACAAATGTTGAAATCTTGGAAGGCTCTTCTGTCGCACAAAGCTCCTTAAATTTGGATAGACCAAGCTCCTCCAATCGAAATATAGCCATATATGCCAATATTGTGTACATGGTCATATCCACTCTTAAGACCCGAGAAGCATTCTCACCATAGAATACATCGATGAAGCTCTGCATAAATTAATTTGTTGGAATGTCAATATGAAAACAAACGACTTAAAAAAAGAGCTGACTACAACGAACCTTCAGGGTGGGCTTTTCTTTGTACCACCCATAAACGATCTGCTGCATTAAGACAGCCTCCACACTGGCATTCTAAAATGAAGATGTTGAATATAAAGTCTCGAATACCTGCAATAAACCCAAGATTACACTCACCGGTGATGTGCAATCGCCCAAAAAGTCACTGCAGTGAGTGTCAATGGAATGCGTAACAGGATTGAAAGACTTTATCAGCCCCGCGCATCCTTGAATGATAGACGTATTGCTTAAAGCTTTCGACGACATCTCTCCAAAACTTGTCCATAAACTGCTATGCATACGTCTGCTGTGATGTTTGACACTTTGCGAAGCGTAACGGAAAATTAACCCTTTCTCCGCACGTGACCGGAAATCGAATTGCGTTACCCCACTGTAGATTATCGATGAATAAGACATTTGTAATGAAACAATCAATGCATGTAATATACAATTTAGTCATATGTAGGATCTTTACTTATTTACACTCCACCAAAGGAACAATACATCATCTTAGGACACATTCTAAGGATCCGGTATTTGTCTCCAAAAGTGCTATTTAGGGTTACAGCCCTAGAACTCGCGACTCCTGGCGAATCTTCGACGAAACCCGGTAGTTCTGAGTAGCCCTATATGTATGC
>LNAP01005693.1_pt1 | contig 57565 bp, 40 predicted proteins | sample 602601 | NCBI WGS metagenome assembly LNAP01 (sample SAMN02440304, study PRJNA202911) | soil metagenome | biome: Subtropical and temperate rainforests or woodlands; isolation source: soil samples (1 kg each in a 20% v/v slurry with milli Q water) were... ...
AAGCTTCTGGGTGGCGCCGCTGATTCTCAAGGGTGAAACCTTTGAAAACGCTGAGCCTGCTACTGAGCAAGTAGTGGCTGAACACAGCCATGAAGCGGGCGCTGCCGCCCACTCACATGAACACAGCTCTGAAGCCTGGTCGCCGAAAGATGGTTGGCAACGTGTGCTGTCCACTACCGGCGGCAATCTGGTGGTTGCCGTCGGTTTCGCGCTAATGCTGGCGGGCCTTTATACCTTGCGCGCTCCCGGCCGTACCCGTGATGGCCTGTTCTGGGGCCTGGCTGGTTTCGCCACCTTCTGTCTGGCGCCGTCGCTGGGTTTGCCGCCGGAATTGCCGGGCACGGCGGCGGCTGATTTGCAGCTGCGCCAGTACTGGTGGATCGGTACCGCGACGGCCACGGCTGTTGGCTTGGCCTTGCTGGTATTTGCCCGTCACTGGGCGGTGAAGATTGTCGGTGCGCTGTTGTTGGCTGTGCCTCATGTGATTGGCGCGCCGCAGCCTGAGGTGCATTCCAGCCTGGCGCCAGAAGCGTTGGAGCATCAGTTTATCTGGGCTTCGTTGATCACCAATGCGCTGTTCTGGTCGGCCCTGGGCCTGCTGAGCGCTTGGCTGTACCGTCGCTTCGCCGGCAACAGCGCGGTTTAATCCGCCGCTGCGGTTGCGCATAAACCCGCTGATGGGCATTGGTCCTCAGCGGGTTTTTTCTTATCTATTGCAGGCGTTTTTCTTGTGCTTATCGTCGCGCCCTATATTGCTGGAGTCGGTTGCCGCTTGGGCTGCAGCGAGGCCCAGTTGCGCCAGTTGCTGGAGCAGACGCTACGCAGCCATGGCTTAAGCTTGGCCGACCTCGCTGGGCTGGCCAGCGTTGCGCACAAACGTGAAGAGGCGGGGTTGCTGGCGTTGGCGGCCAGCCTTGATGTACCGCTGAGCTGGTTCACCCCTGAGCAGTTGCAAGCTGTGAATGATCGTACCGGCGCCGCGTCGCAGGCGGCTTTGCGCATAACCGGCACTGCCAGTGTCGCCGAGGCGTGTGCCTTGGCGCAGGTTGAAGCGTTGAGCGGCAAACGGGCCAACTTGCGCATTGGCAAACACAGCAGCGCCCAAGCAACGGTGGCCATCGCTGGGGTAGAGGAGAGCGTATGACGGTTTATTTTATTGGCGCCGGCCCCGGCGACCCGGAGCTGATCACGGTCAAAGGCCAGCGCCTGATCCGCAGCTGCCCGGTGCTGCTGTATGCCGGTTCGCTGGTGCCGGAAGCGGTGCTGCAAGGGCATAGCGCCGAGACCGTGGTGAACACCGCCGAATTGCATTTGGATGAAATCATCGCCTTGATCGAAACCGCCCACCGTCGCGGCCAAGACGTGGCCCGTGTGCACTCCGGCGACCCGTCGCTGTACGGTGCCATCGGTGAGCAGATTCGCCATCTGCGCCGGCTGAACATTGCCTTCGAAATCATCCCCGGGGTTACCGCCACGGCAGCCTGCGCGGCGTTGCTGGAAAGTGAGCTAACCCTACCCGGCATCGCCCAAACCGTAATCCTGACCCGCTACGGCAGCCGTTCAAAAATGCCGGCTGGCGAAGAGTTGGCCGACTTGGCCAGGCACGGCACCACCATGGCTATTCACTTGGGCGTGCAGCACCTGGCCAAGATTGTTCAGGAGCTGCTGCCGCACTACGGGGCCGACTGCCCGATTGCCGTGGTGCACCGCGCCAGTTGGCCGGATCAGGATTGGGTGGTTGGCACCTTGGCCGATATTGAGGCCGGCGTGGCGGCGAAAGGCTTCCAACGCACGGCGCTGATTGTGGTGGGTCGGGTGCTGGCGGCGGATGCATTTGCGGACTCCAACCTGTACCGCGCCGGCCATGCCCATCTTTTTCGCCCCGCCAGCGAATAGGCTCAAGCCCACGGATAACGGGGGCTGGCCGTCGGTCGGTAAAAAATAATGAAGTATTTTTGCCGGCCGCTGTAACGCCGTTATGGGTCTTAACTCTACCTCTATGCCGGGACTGAATAAGCCTATTACGGCCGGCACTCTCCTTTTTCAGAGGTATAACAACATGACCATGAAATCCGCCGCTGCTGGTGCCGCCCTTGCCCTCGCTGCCGCAGGCCTGTTTGCCAGCATGTCCACCCAAGTGTTTGCCGAAGAAGCCAAGGTGCATTGCTACGGCGTGAACGGTTGCAAGGGGCAGAACGATTGCAAAACCGCCAGCAACTCCTGCAAAGGCCAGGGCTCGTGCAAAGGTCAGGGCTTTAAGGCCATGACTGCCACAGCCTGCACCGAAGCCGGTGGCAAGGTCGGCGAGTAAGTGCATCCGGGGCGGCCTACACAGGCCGCCCCGCTGCTGCGGAGCGTGCAATGTCTTTTTCTACCGCTGTTAGCGCACCTGCATTCCTGGGCTATGGCCTGGGTTTGCGCACGGCCTATTACGACGAAATTTTGCACACCAATCCGCCCGTGGATTGGTTTGAAGTACTGACTGAAAACTACGTGGTCGAGGGCGGCAAAGCGCTGTATTACCTCGATGCCATTGCCGAGCGTTATCCGCTGGTGATGCATGGCGTGTCGCTATCCATCGGTGGGCCTCATCCGCTGGATATGGCCTATCTGCAACAGGTACGGCAGCTGGCCGAGCGTGTTCGCCCGGCATGGATTTCCGATCATCTGTGCTGGAGCCGCGGCAGCGCGCATCAGCTGCATGACCTCCTGCCTTTGCCTTACACCGAAGAAAGCCTGCACTACGTCGCCGCCCGTGTGCGCCAGGTGCAGGATTTTCTGGGGCGGCCGCTGGTGCTGGAGAACGTTTCCAGCTACGTGCGCAGCGCTACCGATGAGTTCACGGAATGGCAGTTTTTGGCCGCCTTGAGCGAGTTGAGTGGCTGTGAACTGTTGCTGGATATCAACAATGTGTATGTCAGTTCCCGCAACCACGACTTCGACCCCTGGGCGTTTATTACCGCGTTGCCGCCGGCGCGCATTCGCCAGTTGCATCTGGCCGGCCACAGCGACTACGGCAGCTATGTGATCGACACCCACGACAGCCCCGTAAGCGACCCGGTGTGGCAGCTGTACCAGCGCACCGTGCAGCACCTGGGCCCGGTCGCCACCTTGCTGGAGCGCGATGATCACTTTCCGCCATTGAGCGAGTTGTTAACCGAGCTTGAACAGGCTCGCGAGCTCGCTACAGCGGCCTTGATGCGAGAACCGGTATGCGCTTGAGGGATTGGCAGCTGAGCGTGGAGGCCTATCTGTTGGCTGGTCAAGCTCAGCCCGCGCCGGCGCTGCTTGGCAGCATGCAGGGCAGCGCCACGTTGAGTGCTGAAACCGGCCTGGCGATTTACCACAACGCCTACCGCGCGCGCTTGCTGGAAACCCTGCGCGGCGATTTTCCGGCTGTGCTGGCGTGGCTCGGTGAAGAGGTGTTTGCGCAACTGGCGGCTGCCTATTTACAGGCTCATCCATCCGAGCATTTCAGCCTGCGTTGGTTGGGCGCGCGTTTTCCCGCGTTTATCGAAGCGAGCGAGCATGCTGCCGCTTGTTCCGAGCTGGCGCGCTTGGAGTGGGCCTTCACCCTGGCCTTCGATGCACCGGCCGGCAACCCGCTGACCCTGGAACAAATGGCCGCCCTGCCGCCGGCCGAGTGGCCAAATCTGCGCGTGACGTGGGTACCGTCGGTGCAGCGCTTACCCCATACCTACAACAGCCTCGCGCTGTGGCGGGCGGCTAAAGGTGACGAGCCCCTGCCCGCCAGCGAACGGTTGCCCGCGTCGCTGTTGTGCCTCGTTTGGCGCCAGGGGCTGCAAGGTCAGTTTCGTACGCTGGCCGCTGATGAAGCCCAGGCGCTGCTTGGCATGACAGAGCGCGGCTGGAGCTTCGCCGAGCTTTGCCTGAGCCTTGAACCGCTGCACGAGCAACCGGCCGCGCAAGCGGCTGGGTGGCTCAAGCAATGGCTGAGTGAGGGGTTGCTGCAACGGACCGATCTGTACGGTTGAAAAAACCGCCAGCTGCGTATGCCACGTGCCGAGTTTGTGCTTTAGCCTCGGCGGCAACTTTACTCAGGGGCCGGTTATGGCAGCTGTCGAGAACATTACGTACTACCTGGAAATGCACAGCGCCGAGCACGTGCGCGGCAAGCCGCTGCCAGCGGCGTTGAGCATTGTTGAGTGCGCGATCAAGCAATTCCAGCTCAACCGTTTTCTCTACCAATTGGTTGGCGGCCCCTGGGAATGGACCGACAAGTTGGTGTGGAGCGACCAGCAATGGCGCGACCTGGTGGAGCAAGACAACCACCGTACCTTTGTTGCCTACGAGCAGGGCGCTATTGCCGGCTATTACGAGTTGCAGCGCAGTAACGAGGGCGACGTCGAGATTCTCTATTTCGGCTTGGTCGAGGATTTCTTCGGCAAAGGCTTTGGCGGCCCGATGCTGACCCATGCGCTGGAGTCGGCGTGGGGCTGGGAAGGCACTCGTCGTGTGTGGGTGCATACCTGCACGTTGGATCACCCGAGTGCGCTGGGGAATTACCAGGCGCGGGGGTTGCAGGTTTACAAGGAAGAAGCGGAGTAGGCGTAAAGCTAAAAATTCTGGGTCCCGAAACTCCTCACAAAATCGGCGAAATCAGGCGCGCAATGCGCATGCCCAGTTGCCGCAGGCGGTGGATATTCTGGTCATCGCCGGCAGCCAGTTCCAAGGCTTGGGCAAAGTCGTTTTCCAGCATGTGTTCCACCTGCAGGGCAAAGTCCTGGTCGACGGTGATCAGCATGATTTCAAAGTTCAGGCGAAACGAGCGGTTGTCCAGGTTGGCGCTGCCGATGGCGGCCATTTTCTGGTCGATCAGTACCACCTTTTGGTGCAAAAACCCTGGCTGGTAGCGAAATACCCGCACGCCGCTATGCAGCGCAGCAAAGGCGTACAGGCTGGAGGCGGCGTAGACGGTGCGGTGGTCGGGGCGCGAGGGCAGCAGAATGCGCACATCGACGCCACGCAGCACCGCCAGGCGCAACGCGGCGGATACCGACTCGTCTGGAATGAAATACGGGCTGGTTATCCACAGGCGTTCGCGGGCGCAGTTGATCGCTTCAACAAAGAACAGCGAGCAGGTTTCCTGGGCATCTGCCGGGCCGCTGGTGAGCACTTGGCAGAGCTTGCCTTCGGCGCCGTATGCCTCCGGCAGAATCAGCGGCGGTAGCTGGCGAGTCGCCCAAAACCAGTCTTCGGCAAACGATTCCTGCAGGCACGCCACCGCCGGGCCGCGTAATTCCAAGTGGGTGTCACGCCAGGGCGCCAGCGGCGCTTTCAGGCCCAGGTACTCGTCGCCTACGTTAAGCCCGCCGAGAAAGCCAAAGTCGCCATCGACCACGACGATTTTGCGGTGATTGCGAAAATTCAGCTGGAAGCGATTGAGGATGCCGCGGCGGGTGCTAAAGGCGCGCACATCGACGCCGCCGTTGCGCAACGTGCGTATATAACGGCGCGGTAGCGCGTGGCTGCCGATGCCGTCGTAGAGCAGGTAAACCGCCACTCCGGCAGCGGCACGCTGCAGTAGCGCGGCTTGCAGGCGGCGGCCGAGATTGTCGTCGTGGATGATAAAAAACTGCACCAACACCACCTGCTTGGCGTTGGCGATGGCGGCGAAAATCGCTTCAAAGGTGGCGTTACCGTTAACCAACAAGCGCACCTGATTATTCGCCAGGCACGGCATATGACCCAGCGCGGGCAGGGCGCGTAGGGTTTGGTAGGCGTCGGTGTCTTGCGCGGCCAGTGCTTCTTCGGCCCACGGGCGCCAGTTGAGGTCGCCCATGGCCCGGCGCATTTCCCGGTCGGCTTGGCGGCGGGCGCGTACATAAGCGTCGAAGGTACTGCGGCCGAATACCAGGTAGGGGATTAGCGTCAGGTAGGGAATAAACAGCAGCGACAGCGCCCAGGCAATTGAGCCCTGCGCGGTGCGTACGGTGAGAATCGCGTGTATGGCGGCGCAAAAGCCCAATATGTGGGTTAGTGCTATCAGGTAACCGAACAGGGGTGGAATGATCAGGTCCATGCCGGGGTCGCTTGGGCAATGTGCTGACATGCAATGTGCCGTGTGTGGCTGCAACTGTCACCCTCGGCTAGCGTCTACACCTTTGCGCCGTTAACTACCAGCCAGAAGGACCGTGCCGTATGAAGATTCACCTTGTTCTCGCCGCTACTGCTGCGCTCTGTGTGTCGCCTCTGCTGCAAGCGCAGCAACTGCAGCCGGGGCTGTGGGAAATCAATTCGAAAAATCTGCAAGTTAACGGCCAGCAACTGCCCGACCTGCAACTGTTGATGGGCAGCCTGCCGCCTGAGCAACGCAAAATGGCCGAGCAGGCGATGGCCAAACAGGGCGTGGCCATGGCCGGTAATGGCGTGCGCATGTGCATCACCCCGCAGCAGGCGCAAACCGACAAACTGCCGATGCAAGGCATGCAAGCGGGGTGCTCGCAGCAGATCACCGAGCGCACGCCGCAAATGTTGAAATTCAACGTCAGTTGCCCACAGGGCAAAGGCCAAGGGCAAACCACTTTTTTGAGCGCTCGCGAATTTGTCACCACGGTCAACGGCACGTTTCTGATGGGCGGGCAGAACCAGCAGGGGCGCATGGAATCGCAAGGGCGCTGGTTGGCGGCGGACTGTTCAAGCCTGCCAACGCGTCAACCTTAAGGCTGATTGGGCGGCGCAATTAAAACGCCAGTTCCACGTGAAACCCCTAGCCACGCTGGTTTGCAGCGCTGGCTAGGGGTTTTTTATGGGCATGGGAAAAATCAGGCTTGCCAGAAATCGAGGCTATATTGTTATAGTATAACAATTACATCGCCCTGCGGATGAGACCTCTGCCATGCATGACCCTCGTTTACCCGTCACCGTGCTGTCCGGCTTTCTCGGTGCCGGTAAAAGCACCTTGCTCAATCACATTCTGCGTAACCGCGAAAACCTGCGGGTGGCGGTGATCGTCAACGACATGAGCGAAATCAACATTGACGGCAGTGAGGTGCAGCGCGACGTCAGCCTTAACCGCGCCGAAGAAAAACTGGTGGAGATGAGCAACGGCTGCATTTGCTGCACCTTGCGTGAAGACCTGCTGGAAGAGGTCAACCGCCTGGCTCGCGATGGCCGTTTCGATTATCTGCTGATCGAATCTACCGGCATTGCCGAGCCCTTACCGGTAGCGGAAACCTTCACCTTTCGCGGCGAAGACGGCCTGAGCCTTAACGACGTGGCGCGCCTGGACACCATGGTCACGGTGGTCGATGGCCTGAACTTCCTGCGCGATTACCAAGAGGCCGAAAGCCTGGCCAGCCGCGGCGAAGTGCTGGGCGAAGACGACGAACGCTCAATCACCGACTTGTTGATTGAGCAGGTGGAGTTCGCCGACGTCATTCTGATCAGCAAGATCGACCTGATCTCCCGCGAAGACCGCGCCGAGCTGATGAGCATTCTGGCCAGCCTCAACACCCACGCGGAAATCTTGCCGATGTTGATGGGCCAGGTGGCGCTGGGGAAAATTCTCGACACTGGCCGCTTCGACTTTGAACGCGCCGCCCAGGCGCCGGGCTGGCTCAAAGAACTGCGCGGCGAACACCTGCCGGAAAGCGAGGAATACGGCATTGCCTCATTCGCCTACCGGGCCCGGCGCCCGTTTCACCCGCAGCGTTTTTACGACTTTATTAACCGCGAATGGAGCAACGGCCGGCTGCTGCGCTCGAAAGGGTTTTTCTGGTTGGCGAGCAAACACCAGGACGCCGGCAGTTGGTCGCAAGCCGGCGGTTTGATGCGCTACGGCTTTGCTGGGCGCTGGTGGCGGCACGTGCCAAAAGCGCATTGGCCGCAGGATGATGAAGGCGTAGCCACCGTGATGCGCCACTGGAGCGCCGAGGTCGGCGATTGCCGACAAGAGCTGGTGTTTATTGGTCAGAACATCAACTTCGCCATGCTTGGCGCTGAGCTGGATGCCTGCCTGTTAAGCGATACCGAACTGGCTTCGGGCGCCGAAGGGTGGGCCCACTACGCCGACCCCTTCGGCCCGTGGCACGAGGCGGCGTAGGGCGGTTTAGCGCCTGGGCTTAACGATCCATCCACACGCCACGGTTCTGCTTTTCACAGGCCGGTTTGAGGTAGGCGGCATCACTGGCTACGCCGTAGTAGTGGATGTCTTGCTGATACGGCGTGCCCGGCACTTTGGCCGAACGGCAAACGCCAAAGGAGCCCGCCGGGCATTGCTCAACGTAGTCGACGGACACCTTCTGGCCCTTGAGCGTTGGCTGGCAAAAGCCGCTGTGGAACAGGTTTGGCGGAATGCTGCGGTTCTGTTGGCAGACCTTTACATCCAAGCGTTCGGCCTGGCTGTGTACCACGCATGCCTCAGCCAACACCTGGCCGGAAAGCAGCAGTAAAAACGGCAACAGCAGTAAGCGCATCAGAGGTCTCCTGGCCAGAAAATTTGCCGGCGACTCTAGCATGTCCGGCTTATAGTCTCCCCACTCTCGCTTGCGGGCGCCCGGCTAGGCGAGAGGGGCAGGGGGTGAAGCCCTTAGCGATCTGCACACCATCGAACGTCGAGAACAACGCCGCATGCTCAGCAACATCCCCACGCACCTGATCGCCGGCCCCTTGGGCGCCGGCAAAACCAGCCTGATCCGCCATTTGCTGGCGCAGCGTCCGGCCGACGAACGCTGGGCCGTGTTGATCAACGAGTTCGGTCAAATTGGCCTGGATGCGGCGCTGCTGACCACTGACGATGATGGCATCGCCATGAGCGAAGTGGCCGGTGGTTGCCTGTGCTGCGTCAACGGCGCGCCCTTCCAGATTGGCCTGGCGCGCTTGCTGCGCAAAGCCAAACCGCAGCGTTTATTTATCGAGCCTTCGGGCCTTGGCCACCCCGCCGAGCTGCTGCAGCAGCTGCGCGAGCCGCCGTGGGAAGGCGTGCTAGCTGTGCAACCCAGCGTGCTGGTGCTCGACGCCCAGGCGCTGGCAGCAGGCCTACCTTTACCCGATACCCAGCAAGCGGCGCTGGCGCACGCCGGTTTGCTGGTGCTGAACAAGGCGGAAAATCTCGATGCCGGGCTGCGTGAAAAAATCGCCAGTGGCTTGCCCGCGCGGCCATTGTTCTGGACCACCCAAGGCGCGTTGCCGCTCGCCGAACTGCCCGGCCTGACCGCGCAGGCAGGTGCTGCCGATGGCGTGCTCAACCTGCCCGATAACGCCGCCAGCCGGGCCACTGTCTGGCTCGACCCCAGCCAACCCATCTGCCAAAGCGGCGGCCAAGCGGACGGTTGGAGCATCGGCTGGCGCTGGCACCCAAGCCAGCAGTTCGAGCTGATGCGCGTACAAACCTGGCTAGCCAGCCTGCGCTGGCGGCGCGCCAAGCTGGTGCTGCACACCAACGCCGGGTGGCTATCGGGCAACGCGCTAAATGGCGAGCCCATCCACTGGCAGAGCAGCGAATGGCGCAAAGACTCACGGCTGGAATTGATCGTTGCCGAGCCGCAGGACGAGCAGGTTTTAAGTGCAGCATTCGCGGCCTGTAGGTTGGGTTGAGCGCAGCGAAGCCCAACAGGCCGGCCGGAGGCCGGCGCGTATCGGTCCCCCATTTTTGGGCTTCGCCGTTGGCTCACCGAATGCGGCCGAACCAACCTATGGTTGTGAAAAACCGTAAACTCGCGCCCTTGTTTTCCTAGAAGCCTGCACCGATGACTTTCACCCTGCACCCCTGGTCCCACGCCAGCTCTGCGCACTTCACCCTGCGCGGTTGGCACAGCGAGCCGAGCGGCAAACCGTTGCTGCATTTCCTCCATGGCAACGGCTTTTGCGGGCGCGCGTACGAACCGATGCTCAAGCATTTGGCGGCAGATTTCGATCTGTGGTTGTGCGATGCGCAGGGCCATGGCGACAGCGACCACGGTGGCCGTTTCCACGGTTGGAACCGCAGCGCCGAGCTGGCAGTGGAAGCGTTTAACGCCGGCCGTGGCCAGTTTGGTGACGTGCCGAGGTTGGCCTTGGGCCACAGTTTTGGTGGCGTGCTCAGCAGCCTGATGCTGGCTAAACACCCTGAGCTGTTTCAGCGCGCGGTGCTGCTCGACCCGGTGCTGTTCCCTCCGGCTTTGATCGGTGTGATGGCGGTGTCCGAGGTGCTCGGCCTGCACCGTCGCCACACCATGGCACGCAAGTCGGCGGCGCGGCGCAAGCACTGGCCCGATCGCGCGGCGGCCTACGCCGGGCTGTATGGGCGCGGCACATTCAAGGGCTGGGAAGACGCAGCGCTATGGGCCTACGTGGAAAACGCGCTGAAAGACGTAGAAGACGGCGTTGAGCTGAAATGTCGCCCCAGCCGTGAAGCGGAAATCTTCAGCTCCTACCCACGCCGGCTGTGGAGCTCGCTAGGCAAGATCGTCACCCCCACACAGATTCTCCACGGCCAGCACAGCTACCCATTTGTCGCCAAGGCGGTGGCGCGGGTGACGGCGCTCAACAGCCATGTTCACGCCCAGGTGGTTGCTGGCGGGCACTGCTTTATGCAGCAAACACCGGCAGACAGCGCCGAGCGGGTGCGAGGGTTTTTATTGCCCGGTTAGGGCGGGGGGAATTCAGTGCTGGAGCTTGTCGTGTTTACGCCGCCAGTCGCTGAGCTGCACCACTTGCGCGCTGACACGCTGTGGCACGACGTCGATTACCGCCTCGGGCGCGGCGCTATGTGTTGCCACGCCGTCAATCACCACGCTGTCGCCCACCACGCGTTGCGGCTCGCCAGGCTGGCTGGGTTTTTCTACAAAGGGGTGCGGCGCCAACTCGATACTGCCGACGTGCTTGCCGAACAGGGTGATGGTGCCGGCATGCCGCTGTTCGCTGGTAACGGTGAACTCAAAACCGTAGACCCGTGCCAGGCGACGACGCCCTTTGGCGTCCGCTAACAGGGCGATTTTGCGCAGGGCCACGTTGTCGTCCAGCAGAATCACTTCCATGCGCTGGCAGTGTTGTTTCACCCGCTCCAGGGCGTATTCGCGCAAACCATGGGCGTGCCACAGCCAGGCGGCGCCGGCGGCCAGCAACATCAGCACGAACATATTGCCCAGGGTCAGCATGGTGGGTGCGCTCCAACGAGAGGGCCCAAGCTTACTCGCGTCCGCCCAAGCAACTCCAGCCTGACGTGCGACCGTCAGGCGGGTAAGTGGCAGCTCAGCTCGCCGCCGTTGTTTGCAGGCCCAGGCGCTCAAACATGATGCGGGCGATTTCGCGCTCACCCATCACCACCAGGTCGGCGCCGTGTTGCTGCAGGTAGTCCACTTCATCGTCGAAATGGGCGCGGGCGATGATGTCCAGTTCGGTATTGGCCGCGCGCGCGTGAATGGCAATCTGCCCGGCCTCCAGGCCATTGGGAATGGCGATCAGCAACCAGCGCGCCGCCGCCACATTGGCCAGCTCCAACACCTTGGTGCTGGCAGCATTGCCATGCACCACGCTGTGGCCGACCTCGCGCAGTTCCTGGGCCTGTGTGCGGTTGTCTTCGATGATCACCAGCGGCACACCTTCGGCGCGCAGGCGCGCACTGATGCGGCTGCCCACCCGCCCATGGCCGATCAAAATGGCATGGCCGGTTTCGCTGATGGGTTGGAATTCTTCCGGCGCTTGTTCCTCAACCGTACCGGCGGGCGCCGTGTCTTCGCGCTTGTCGAGCCAGGGTTGAATGCGGTCGATCAGGGTAAACAGCAGCGGGTTGATAACGATGGACAAAATTGCCCCGGCCAAGACCAAATCGCGCGCGCTTTCTGGCACCAGATCCAGGCCCACGCCAAGGCCGATCAAAATAAACGAGAACTCGCCGATCTGCGCCAAGCTGGCAGAAATGGTCAGCGCCGTGCTCAGCGGTTTGCCAAACGCCAGCACGATCAGCAGCGCTGCCAGCGATTTGCCCAGCACAATAATCGCCAAGGTGGCGAGCACCAGCAGCGGTTCGTTGAGCAACACCATGGGGTTGAACAACATACCCACCGACACAAAGAACAGCACCGCGAAGGCATCGCGCAGCGGCAGTGAGTCTTCGGCCGCTTTGTGGCTGTACTCCGACTCGTTAAGAATCATGCCGGCAAAGAACGCGCCGAGGGCAAAGGACACCCCAAACAGCACCGCCGAGCCATACGCCACGCCCATGGCGATGGCCAACACGGCCAGGGTGAACAGCTCGCGCGAACCGGTACCGGCGCTGCGTTCCAGCAGCCAGGGAATCACCCTGCCGCCGACCACAATCATCAGCGCCACAAAGGCCGCGACCTTGGCCAAGGTGATGCCCAGTTGCAGCCAAATGCCTTCGCTCGGCGCCGCGTCTTGGCCGCCAAGAACGCCCGCCAGTGCCGGAATCAGCACCAAGGCCAGCACCATCACCAAGTCTTCGACAATCAGCCAGCCAACGGCAATTTTGCCGCGGCGGCTGTCGATCAGTTGCCGTGACTCCAGGGCGCGCAGCAACACCACGGTACTGGCCACCGACAGCGCCAGGCCGAAGATCAGGCCCGCACCCCACGACCAATCCAGCATCCAGGCCAAGCCCATACCCATTAGCGTGGCGGCGCCGATCTGCACCAAGGCGCCGGGGATGGCGATGTGCTTAACCGACATCAGGTCTTTCAGGGAAAAGTGCAGACCGACGCCAAACATCAGCAAGATGACGCCAATCTCAGACAGCTCGTTGGAAAGATCTTTGTCGGCGACAAAGCCCGGGGTAAATGGGCCGACCAGCACGCCCGCCAGCAGGTAGCCAACCAGGGGCGACAAACGCAAGCGATTGGCCAGGGTGCCGAGGATAAAGGCCAGCACAAAGCCAGTGGCAAGTGCCGCAATCAGAGGGGTGTGATGAACCATTGGATCTCCCGTTTACCGCGCGAAGGGCTGGCCGCAGTGCATGCAGTGTGGGCCAGTCTGGAGCAATGCGCTGCGCAGGCTTGGGCTGGAGGGGAGGCAGCTCAAGGATAGCGTGGGTCGGCGGGCGCACCGCGGGCCACAGCTTAACGCAGCGAACGTGCCAGCTCGGGCGCGATGTGCGGGGCATTATTAAACAGGATATGTATCTCCCGTCATTCCCGCGCAGGCGGGAATCCAGAGTCTGGCGTCGTGCTTACATCTCGCACGTATCGAGATTCTGGGGCCCCGCCTACGCGGGGACGACGGGGTATGGGTCATCTCCTACGGCACGTCGGCGCGAATTTCTTGGTAGCGGCGCTCCAGCTCCTGGCGCAAATCACGGCGTTGCTGGGCTTGTCTTACGCGGCGCTTTTCATCGGCTGTTTGCGGCTCCAGTGGCTGCACAACCACCGGTTTACCGTCGTCGCCAACCGCCACCATGGTGAAAAAGCAGCTATTGGTATGCCGCACCGAGCGTTCGCGAATGTTCTCGGTCACCACCTTTACGCCGATCTCCATCGACGTGCGGCCGGTGTAGTTCACCGAGGCGAGAAAGGTGACTAATTCGCCAACATGCACAGGCTCACGAAAGATCACTTGGTCCACCGACAGGGTTACCACATAAGTGCCGGCATAGCGGCTGGCGCAGGCAAAGGCCACTTCGTCGAGGTATTTGAGCAGGGTGCCGCCATGCACGTTGCCAGAAAAGTTGGCCATGTCGGGGGTCATCAACACGGTCATTGTCAGCTGGGAATTTCCGGGTTCCATAGTCGTCTCGTCTGGCCAGGGATAGAAGTTGGCTAACTCTAACGGCCAGCGCCGCGTGGCGCTTGCTGCCATTGGCTATTGCAGCCATGCACAGCAATAGCGCCTCACGCAGGCCTGCGCTACGGGGTTAAACAAAAAAATGCAAAACCTGCGCTCTAAATGGCCACCCTGTGGGCCTACGAAACGTCCAGCGGTTCCGCGACGCCGCCCCGAGCAGAACACAGCAAACCTGGCCGGGCGGCGGTAAAAACAGTTAAACCTGACTGTCCCAAATAACTGTTACATCACCATGAAAATGGCGGCTGCCACTGTTTACCATCTGTTTTACGCCGGCTTTATCAACTTCAAAATGCAGGGTGGCGTGTTCGTTATTGATATAGCGCGTGGGTTGAAAAGCGCTCGCGACACGGTTGCTAAGTGGGTAATGGTCGACGGGGCCATTGCTACTATTTTGCAGGCCGTTAGGCAGAGTAACGCTGGTTGTTACTGCTATGTTGGTGTTGCCCTCGTCGTTTTGCAGGCCACAATCGTCTCCCACTGCATATTCACATTGCAGCTGCATCTTAAAGCGCGTGGAAGTCCACTGTTGATAGTCTTGTTCGGCCAGTAATTTATCGGGTAGTTGGCTTGCGCCGTTATAGACCCGTTGTGGGTCCCAGCCGCCGGGCGGCGCCAGCTCCAGATTAATCTTGCTTGGCATGTCCACGCGAAATGTATGCAGCACCGAGAGGGCGAAATTCAGTGTAAGCACCGAATCAGTGGCGATGGCATTACCCAATACAAGTTCGCCGGCAGGGCCAATGGTATACGTGAGTTGGCCTCTGTATAGGCCCGCACTCATCGCCAACGGATTGGGTGTTTCAAGTTCGTACATAAAATTAACGTAGTTGAAATATATGCCAGGCGTAACATCGTAATTCGACTGTTTGGTGCAGGGGTTATCAGAGGAGAAGTACCAGAAAAACAAATAGGAAGTTGCGGTGTAGGCGCCGATGCCAGGCGAACACCCGGCAGGTGCGGTGCCAAAGGACGACCCGCCCCAAATAACCTCATGCGGCCTGTTGCTAATGTTGGGGTATCCGGTAATGGTTAAAACGTCGGGGCTAAAGTTGAGCGTAGCGCCTAAACCGGTGAACCGTACTCTGACTTTTTGGCTGGAACCGTCGGCATGGGTAACGTCCAGTTCCCGCCAAGCACGCGGTACTCGTATATCAACATTGAGGTTTTTTACCAGCGCCATAAATTGAGTTTGGTTAGGTATGCTGAGCGTATAGGAGCCGGCCGTACATTTACCCGGCTGAATGTCACAAAACCCGGAGTTATAGGTGGTGTTTTCAAAAGTTGGGTTATTTGTTTCTGGCACATAGCGCGCGGTAATATCAACTTGCGCGGCCATGGCACCACCAGCAGCGAATGTAAGCAGATAAAAACCAGCACTGTAACGGCGCCGCAGCCTTGAGGTGGTGTGTGTAGGATTAATTAGTTTCGCGCTCATAGGTTCTCCTATTAACTTAAATGTGTACGAGTGCTTTTAAACCTGACTATCCCAAATAACCGTTACATCACCGCGAAAGCGCTCGTCACCGCTGCCTAGCATTTTTTCTACGCCGCTTTTATCAACTTCAAAATACAGCGTGGCGGCTTCGTCATTTACATAGCGCGTGGGTTTAAAAACACTGGCGGTATTGTTTGTGAGTGGATAGTGGTTCACCGGTTGATTGCTGGTGTTTAGCAAACCATTGGGCAATGTAACGCTGGTTTTAACGGCGACGGTTTGGCTTCCGGTGTCATTTTGAATACCGCAGTCGGCACCGGCGGGGTATTGGCATTGCAACTGCATTTTAAAGCGCGTTGACGACCATTGTTGATAGGGTTGGCTGGCCGTCAGTTTTTCCGGGGTGTGGTTTACGTCGTTATATTTCCACTGTTGCCAACCGCCTTGCGGGGCGAGTTCCAGATGGTTTTCACTCGCAGGGAACTGCACCCGCAAGTTATGTTGCACGGAAAGAGTGAAGTTAAGGTTTACAAAGGGGTCTGTTGCCCGGGTTGTGCCGAATACAACATCCCCATACTGCCCGACAGTGTAAGTTAATCTGCCGCTATAGGTGCCCATGCTCATATCTAGAGGGTTGGGGGTTTCTATTTCATAGATAAGGCTAATATCGTTAAAAAGCAGGCCGGGTGTCACATCATAACTAGAGAATTTGGTGCACGGGCTTGCAGAGTTAAACATCCATAAAAAAGAATAGGCAAATTCGTTAATGGTAGAACCGTTGGCCAGGCATCCTATGGGTGGAACTGACCAGCCTTGCTCACGCCAGGTGAGAAGATGCGCCATGTGATAGTCATCCACACCCGTGATAACAATAGCGCTAGGGCTCAATTGATACCTCGCGCTGATGCCAACTATTCGTAGCTTAACTGTTTGAGTGGAACCGTCGGAATGCGTAATTTGTACATTTCGCCAAGGGTAAGGAACAGATAAGCTCACACGTTGGTCTTTTATAAGTTGCATATAGTCAGTGGTATTCGGTATGGCGATGCTGAACCGTCGCCCAGCCAAACACCAACCAGGATAGCTCGCGCAATAACCTGTATTTGGCGTGGTGTTTTCAAAGTTATTGACAGTTGGGTTGTTACTGTCTGGCAGATAGCGCGCCGTAATAGTAAACTCCGCTGCCATCACGTGGCCAACGGCGAATATAAACAGATACAGGCCCTTAGCCAAATAGGCATTGCGCTTGAACTTAGGCTTAAGGATAGATGCTTTTATTAAGCTCATAAAATTCCCTATTATTTGCCGGCTAACACTATTTTGAAAAAGCCGCCTATAGCGGTGAAGCAAGGCAGCTTATAAAACGAGCGTTACGCTTAGACCTGGCTGTCCCAAACAATCGTTACATCACCGCGGAAACGACCGCCACCACTCGTTACCATTTGCTCCACGCCCGCTTTATCGACTTCAAAGTGCAGCGTGGCGCGTTCGTCGTTTACATAACGCGTAGGTTGAAAAACACTGGGGATGTTGTTTGTAAGTGGATAACGGTTAACCGGTCTATTGCTGCTGTCTAGCAAACCATTTGGTAGGGTAACGCTGGTTGCCGGTATCATTTTGCAAGGCGCAGTTATCGCTCAGCGCATATTGGCACTGCAACTGCATTTTAAATCGTGTTGATGACCACTGTTGAAAATTTTGGTTAGCCAGTAGCTTTGGTGGAAGGTGGTTTGCGCCGTTATATATCCATTGTTGCCAACCGCCTTGTGGGGCGAGGGTTAGCTGATCTGCGCCGGGAGGAAATATCACCTGCAGGGTATGTTGTACGGAAAGGGTGAAGTTTAAGGTGATGTTCGTGTCTGTCGCGGTGGTATCGCCAAATACAAAGTCGCCGGTGGGCCCAAGGCTGTATGTCAGTTGGCCCCTATATAAACCCATGCTCATGGCTAAAGGGTTGGGCGTCCGCAGCTCATACATTATATTGAGCTCGCCGAAATATATAGACGGTACTTCGAATCGCGCGGTCTTTGTACACGCGTTATTGGAGGAAAAGCCCCAGAAAAAAAAGTATGCCCAATTGGTATAGCGCCCCCCGCTACCACCTGAACATCCTCCGGCCGGATAAAGCCAAGTGGCTCCGCCCCACAGGAGGTTGTGGGCCTTAAGATGGTCATCTATCCCATTGTTATCTAGCCCTGTAATAGTTGTAACTTGAGGGTATAACTGTAGTGTTGCGCCTACACCCACGATCCTTATTTTTAGCGGTTGTGTGGAGCCATCTGAATGAGTGACTTGTAGTTCTCGCCAGGAATAAGGAACTTTTAAGCCGATGCTCTGGTTTATAGGTGGTTTGGTATGGCGATGCTAAACCGTTGATCACCCTTGCACCAAGCTGGGTTGATTTTGCAGTAACCAGTAACAGGCGTAGTGTTTTCGAATTCGTTAACGTTCGGATTGTTACTGTCCGGTAGAAAACGCGCAGTAACATTTACTTCAGATGCCATGGCGGAGCTAATCGCGGCAGTGAGCAGATATAAAGGTAATCGGGGGAAAACAGCGCGGCTTAGGTGCAATTTGTTGAGTAGAATTTTTTCCGTATTCATATGTTCTCCTTAACACTAATTTTTCTATTGCTTCTCTGGCAGAACGACACGCCTTCGCTAAGAGCAGTTGTTTAAATTGCGATAGAAGAAAACAAGCTGCCGGTGGTAGTAAAAACTAGACTTGGCTATCCCACACAATTGTTACATCACCCCGAAAGCGCCCGCCGCTAGCCGCCATCTGTTCGACATTGGGTTTGTCTACTTCAAAATGCAGGGTGGCGCGTTCGTCGTTTACATAACGTGTAGGTTGAAAAACACTGGGGATGTTGTTTGTAAGTGGATAACGGTTAACCGGTCTATTGCTGCTGTCTAGCAAACCATTTGGTAGGGTAACGCTGGTTTGCCGGCATCATTTTGCAAGCCGCAATTATTGCCGAGTGTATATTGGCACTGCAGTTGCATTTTAAAACGTGTTGACGACCACTGTTGGTAAGTTTGGTTGGCCGTTAGTTTTTCTGGAAGATGGCGCGGGCCGTTATATAGCCATTGTAGCCAACCGCCTTGTGGGGCGAGGGTTAGCTGATCTGCACCGGCAGGAAATATCACCTGCAGGGTATGTTGTACGGAAAGGGTGAAGTTTAAGGTGATGTTCGGGTCTGTCGCGGTTGCATCACCAAATACAAAGTCGCCGTTGGGTCCAAGGTTGTATGTCAGTTGGCCCCTGTATAAACCCATGCTCATGGCTAAAGGGTTAGGCGTCTGCAGCTCATACATTATATTTAGCTCGCCGAAATACATCGACGGTATTTCGAATAGGGCAGTCTTTATACACGCGTTAGCAGAGGCGAAAGTCCAGAAAAAATAGAATGCCCAGTCTGTATAACGTCCTCCACTGCCACCTGAGCAGGCTTGCTGCGGGTAGAGCCAATGGCCTCCGCTCCATAACTTATCGTGCGCGATAATGGCGTTAGGCTCGCCAGTAATTGTGGTGACTTCAGGGTACAGCTGTTGGGTTGCGCCCATACCCACAATCCTTATTTTTAGCGGTTGTGTGGAGCCATCTGAATGAGTGACTTGTAGTTCTCGCCAGGAATAAGGAACTTTTAAGCCGATGCTCTGGTTTATAGGTCGGTTTGGTATGACGATGCTAAACCGTCGATCACTACTGCACCAAGTGGGGTTGATTTGGCAGTACCCAGTATTAGGCGTGGTGTTTTCGAAATTGTTGACATTTGGGTTATTACTGTCTGGCAAGAACCGTGCAGTAATATTGACCTCAGACGCCGTTACGGAACTAACGGTGAACATAAGTAGATAAAACCCAGCACCGATATAGGCATTGCGCCCGATTTTTGGGTGCTGGGTAAACACTGTTGTCGCGCTCATACGTTCTCCCTAACATTTATTTTATTCTTTGCGAACTAACACCCTGTTGAAAAAGATGCTTGTAGCGGTGCAGCAGAGCGGCGGTATTAGCCAATAGTTACGTTTAGATTTCACTGTCCCAAATAACTGTTACATTGCCGCGAAAACGTCCGCCACCACTATTTACCATCTGTTCCACGCCAGATTTTTCAACTTCAAAATGCAACACTGCGCGTTCGTCACTGACATAACGGGTGGGCTTAAAAATACTCGCGGTACTGTTGCTAAGGGGGTAGCGGTTAACCGTTTTATTGCTGCTATCCTGCATACCATATGGCAGGGTAACGGCGGTTTTAACGGGTACTTGTGTATCTCCGTAATCATTTTGCAGCGCACAATCATTACCCACAGAATATTGGCAACGCAGCTGCATTTTAAAGCGTGTCGACGACCACAGTTGATAGGGTTGGTTAGCCAGCAACTTCTTTGGCAGTTGGCTTGCACCGTTATAAATCCACTGTTGCCAGCCACCTTCAGGTGCAAGGGCCAAATGATTGGTCGCAGGCGGGAATTGCACACGCAGTTGATGTTGTACGGAAAGCGTAAAGTTTAAGGTGACGTTGGGGTCAGCAGTGCCGGAAGTGGAAAATGCAAAATCGCCATTTGCACCGAACGTATAGTTTAGCTTGCCCCTGTATGTACCCATGCTCATAGCTAAAGGGTTAGGAGTCTGCATTTCGTACATAATGTTGATGTTGCTAAAATATACTCCTGGATAGACGTCGTAACTAGACGTTTTGGCGCAGGTATTAGCAGAATTAAATAGCCAGAAGAAAGTAAAGTACGTGGGGGTGAACGCGCCAAAATAAGTCGAAGTACATCCTGCTGGAGAAACAATCCAGCCGAGTCCACCCCAAAGAGCGTCATGGGCGCGCCCAGCTTCAGAAGAGGAAAATCCAGTAATATTAAGAACGTTCGGCTCTATTCGATAGTTTGCGCCTAAACCGACAATTCTAACTTTTACTGTTTGAGTGGAGCCATCGGAATGAGTTACCTGTAGTTCTCGCCAAGCATATGGCACGCGTATACCAACGTTTTGACCTTTTTTCATTGTGTGATGCCAGGTTACGTTGGGTATAGAGATGCTAAATATCCCACCTGTACAGCGTGCTGGATATATTGCACAGTATCCAGAGTTAGCGGTGGTATTTTCAAATTTGTTTACATCTGGGTTGTTGGCGTTTGGCAAAAAACGCGCAGTAATATTAATCTCCGACGCCATTACCGAGCCGGCAGCAAACATAAGCAGATATATAGTTTTACGCAGATAGCCATTTAACTGCGCCGCAAGTAATTGCATGCGGCTGTTGATACTGTTCACTTACCCACCTCAATTACTTTGCTCTTTTCGCCTTCTTTTAAGTTAAAGCTATACAGGCGCCCCGGCTCTTTAGTGAAGTTAAAGCTTTTTGCCGGGCGAATATGGTGTTTGCGTATCGGCAGGCAATCGGTGGGGGTTTTGGCCGAGCAGTCTTTGAATTCATCCAGTTCGATGGTGCTATTGCCGTTGTTCGCTACGCGGTATTCGCCGCCGTCATCTTGCAGTTGGCTGTCGAAGCGGGTGTTTTGCGGGCGTACAAAAAACACCGTGCCGTAGCCGGCGAGAATATTCACGCCTGCAGACATCGTCTCTTTATAGGCCTCACGGTCGCCTTCGGACACGTCGAACTGGTCTTCTTTTTCCGGCATTACCGGCACAAAGCGAATGCGGTAATAGCGCTCGCTGTCGCGCTCGCCACGGTAGAGCAGGCGGGTGGCTTGCATGCCTTTGGGCGGCACAATCAAGCGCGCCGGGCTGGCGATCAGGCCGTTGCGTTTGGTGGAGTCTTCAGTTGGGTTGTCCAGCGGTGTTTCGGTGGTGTTGCCCGCTTCGTCAAAGCTGATTTCGTAAAGGTGTACGCGCACAAAAGCGGTGGTTTCGCCGCCGTTAAAAACGCGTTTGAGGTAGGTGCTTTTGTCGCCATCAAGGTAGTCGTAAACGGTGCCCACGCTAATGCTGGGGCCGGCATAGGCGTTGGCGCAGAGAAGAAGTGCCAGGGCGCTGAAGAGTTTTTTCATAACGTAAGCCTCTTAAAAATAACGATGCGACATAGGTAATGGCGACGCGGTGGTTTGCGCCGCCGGTAAATGGCTTTCTAGCCCTTGGCGATTTTTTCCAGGCCACTGCCTGTTACACAGGGCAGGTCGCCGGCCATCAGTACGTCGCCTTCGCTGGGTAGGGTTTTGGGGTCCAGCGAGAAGCGGCAAATAACGTCTTCGCCACGCACCACCTCCAGGGTGGGGGTTTTGGCACTCAGTTCCATGGAGAAGAAGCCGTCGGCTTCGGTTACGCCCCGGCTGGCGTGGTTCATAACGTGGTGCCCCTTGAGTGGCTTGCCGTTGCCATCGATCAGGCGACCAAACACGGTGACGGTTTTCATCAGCCGCACCTTTTGGTAGGCCACGCCGCCTTTGTTCAGGTGGTAGGTGGCACGGGCCGGTTGAATGGTGGCGGCTGGGGCATGGGTACCGGGAAAGTCGAACTGCACCACGCCTTTTTGGTAGGCGCCGACGGGCACCACATTGCGCCCAGGCCGGAGAATTGCCCGTTGCCCGCTGAGGTCGTCGGCACGCAGTTCGATGTCGTCGATGTCCGATTCGAGGTCGACAATCATGCCGGCATCGCTGCCAAGGTGTTGGCCGCTCACAGCGAACTGACGGGCGCCTATCAGCAGGTTGCTGTTGAGGTTCAGGCTGCCCGACAGCTTGTTGTTGTACGAAGAGCGCTGCAGCAGCACATCGCCATCGGCAACGTCGGTTTCGTATTGGAGCGAGCCGGTGGCGCCAACGCCGTAACTGTCTTTTTGCACGCTACCGTTGACCGAGCGGAGGAAGCCATAGTCGAGGTCTTGCTGGTAGCCGACGCTGGCGTTGCGGTCGTTTTCACCCTCGCGCGAGGTGCGCGAGCCCAGGCTGGCGGTAAGGCGTTTGCCGGGGCCGCCGATGGCCAGGTTAAGGCTTAAGTCGACCCCGCGATTGCGCTGATCGCCGCTGCTGATTGAACCGGGGCGGTCGAAGAGGGACAGGCGCCAATTGGCGTCATGGCCCATTAGCATGCTATTGCGCAGCCAACCGAGGTCTATGCCGGTGCCGTTAAGTTGCCCTTGGCTGTGGGAGATTCGCGCATTCACGCTGTTGTGGTGGCCCAGGCGGTGGGTAACGCCAAATGCGGTGTTGCTGACGTTACCGTTGTAGACGTTGCGTTGGCGTACGCGCTGCCCGCCAGGCAGGGTTTCCCAGGTATCACGGTTATCCAGCCAACTGCGGTTGTGGCTCAAAATCAGGTTGCCGTTGCCGTAGTTGTGCAGGGCTTGCATGTCGGTGCCGGTGCCGTGGTCTTGGGATTGATAGACGTTGACGTACAGGCTGGACTGCGCGCCCAGACCGAGGTCCAGGGAAGTACCGAACTGGTTCTGCTCGCTCACCTTACGCGCCGACACGCCCACTACCGCTCGTGGGTGCAGCAGGTAGTTAACGGCCACGCCGGTGCTTAGGGCTTTGTCGTTGTCTTCACGGTCGTTGCTGAGCAGGGTGCTGTCTTGACCAATAAATGCGTTGTAACGCCAGCGTTGCTCGGTGTTGCTCCAGTTGCTGGGTTTGTACACCAGCTCGTCGGTGCGCGAGGTAACGATGCCGTCTTCAACCAAGCGCACTTCGATGTCGTAAATGCCGCCTGGTAACGGACGGGTATCGAGCGCTTGCAACCCAGGCTGCACCTGTTGGGTGTTGATTAAGGTGCCATTACGGAAAATTTCCACCGTGGCGTTGCGGTTGGCGGTCACGTAAATGGGGTAGACGGCGGGTTTGGCGCCGTCTTTGGCCAGGCTGTCGGAGCTGCCGAGCATCAGGCCCAGCGCCGTATCGTAGCTGTTGCCAAACGTACGCGGTTGACGGTTCAAACCGCTGGATTCGGGGGTGAAATAGCCCACGCGGAAAAAGTGGTCTTGCCACTCTTTTTGCGTGTGCAGTTCATACACCTGATATTGATTGTCTTGCTCTGGGCTGTCGTTTCGGTACACCTGACCGCTAAAGGTTTGCGTCCAGTTACCCAGGCTGGTGAGACCTTGCAGGCCCAGGCGCCCGTAAGAGTCCTGTTGTTGGCCGCCGGAAATGTTCAGCTGATTGCGCAGCATCAGGCCGCTGCTGCCAGCTGACGGAGGCGCGATGTAGTTGCTCTGCGCAACATCACGTTCGGTGTTGTTGGTGAGCAGGGAAAGTTCGGAGTTTTCCAGGCTGTAATGCGCCGCCACCAAGCCGCCCGCGCAATTTTTTGCGCATGGGCCCAGGGCAATACCTTTTTCCAGCAGGGCCTGCCAGGTATCGCGTTCGGCGTCGCTGATGTTGCTGTCGCGGGTGTCGGTGAACTCCAGCAGGGTGATGCGTTCATCACGGGAGATCACCACCATGGCTTCGCCCAACTCCTTGCGGTCGAGGACGATATGCACGGCCAGCGGTACATCAAAAAAGTGTTCGTGAAATTCTTCGGGTAAGCCCTTGGCTTGGTTTAACACGCTCAGGTACGTAAGGGGCGCCGCGTTAACTGGCGGGGACGCGCCTATGCATACGGCAACCAACATTGCAGTAGTGAGTTGTGCAAACCGGAACATGATGGGCACCAAAATTTCAGCGAAATAAGTAGTCCTGCCCGCGTTTGTCTGCCGGTCATTAATCAGTGTGGCGGGGGAGTGTTGAATCTGCGCTTACCGCGGCGGCAGCGTTGGTAAGCGCAGTGGGCCAGCTTAGATAGCCGCGTCGAACGACAACTGTACGTTGCCGCTGTAGACGCCAGCTTTGTAGTCACCACCGCCGCGAACCGGAGTGATTTCCAGGTTTACGGTGGAGGCAGCAGCCGCCGCTGCTTTTTGCACGACTGTGGCGTCGGTGGTGTTGAGGGCGACGTTGTTGAATTTCACTTCCAGCGCGATGCTGTCGGTGCCGCTGCTCAGGGCAGCCGGGGAAAGCAACTTGCCGACGATCGAACCAGCGGAGTTTTTCACGTCGAACTGTTTAACCAGGCCAGCCAGGTTGCCGGTGTACTGGTTGTAGGCCAGCGATTGGGTTTGGTTGATCCAGCTGTTGTCTTTTGGCAGCACGTAGAAGTCAGAAGTTGGAACGGTGGCTTGCAGGGAGATGGTGTGGCTGATTGGAGCTGCAACAGCTTGCAGGGAGGCGGCAGCGATAACAGCGAACAGTGCGGTTTTAACGAAAGTCATGTTGTTACATCCAATAGGTTCAATTTGAGATGAATGCCCCCGGTATGCGCAGCGCTATTTGATTTGCGCCTGGCCGTGTGGGGCAGCGCAAATTTAGTAAATGGACGGGGCGGCGTAAGTAGGCTCTGCAGCCAATTGTGTGTAGGTGGTTTCCGGCCAGCTCAAGGTCAACAGCTGTTCGTTGCATGAGAAGCAGCAATGGCGGGGCCTGCAGGTAAAGGCGCAATTGGCGAACTTTGCTGGACTTACGTGAGCGTTTCAGTGCCGACTGCGGCCGCATTCTTGACGGGATGGTTGTTCGGGTGGGGGAAAACGTGGAGGCGGTCGCGTTGCTTTTTCGGCCCATGCGGTATTGCGCATAGGTTGCGGTGCGTAGGTTGGGCTTCGTCGCACGCGCAGCGGCCCAACCTATGTGAGGGTCAGGCTTGGGTGAGGTACCAGCGCCAATCCTGCTCGCCGACTTCGCCCATAAACTCGCGGTATTCGGTGTACTTGATGGCCAAATACACCTTCACGTAGGCCTCACCCAACGCCTCTTTTGCCCATTGCGAGTGTTCCAACGCCTTAAGCGCCGTTAACCAATCGGTGGGCAGAAACTCGGTGGCCTGGGCGTAGCCGTTGCCGGTAATCGGTGCGCCGGGGTCAAGCTGTTGGCGGATGCCGTGTTGAATGCCGGCGAGAATTGCCGCTGCGGCCAGATAGGGGTTGGCGTCGGCGCCGCAAATGCGGTGTTCAATATGCCGGCTATTGGCCGGCCCACCCGGCACGCGCAGCGACACGGTGCGGTTGTTGATGCCCCAGGTCAGCGCCAGCGGTGCATAGCTGTTGGCCTGGAAGCGGCGGAATGAGTTGGCGTTGGGGCAGAACAGCGCCAGCGAATCCAGCAAGGTGGCCATCATGCCGCCGATGGAGTGACGCAGCAGTGGGGTGCCGGCCGGGTCTTCGCTGGCATACAGGTTGTTGCCGTCGGCATCGGCCAGGCTGACGTGCATATGCATACCGGTGCCGGCCAGGTCGCCAAACGGCTTAGCCATAAAGCAGGCTTGCAGCCCGTGTTTGTTGGCCACGCCTTTGACCAGGCGTTTGTAGCGCACGCCTTCGTCGATGGCTTGCAGGGCATCGAAGCGGTGTTCGAGGGTGATCTCCACCTGACCCGGCGCGTATTCGGAAATCGCCGTGCGCGCTGGCAGGCCTTGGGCTTCGCAGGCGTCGTAGAGGTCGTTGAGGAACGGTTGCAACTGTTCCAGCTCATACACGCCGTACACCTGGGTGGCGTGCGGGCGCGCACCGTTGGCCTGGCGCGCCGGCAGCGGTCGACCGTTTTCGCCGCGCTCGCGGTCGAGTAAGTAGAACTCCAATTCCACAGCCATTACCGGGTGGTAGCCATCGGCTTTCAGGCTGTCGATCACCTTGATCAGCACATGCCGAGGGTCGGCGACGGTGGCGGGCAAACCCTGCTGCGGGTGCATGCTCACTTGCACCTGGCCGGTGGGCCGTTCGCGCCAGGGTTGCAGGGTCAGGCTGCCGGCCAGGGGGAAGGTCCAGCAATCGGCGTCGCCTACTTCCCAGACCAGGCCGGTGTCTTCCACGTCGTCGCCATTGATGGTCAGGCCGAGGATGGTACTGGGCAGCGGCCGGCCGTTGGCGTACATGGCCAGCAGCTCGTCGCGGTGCAACAGCTTGCCGCGCGGCACGCCGTTACTGTCGATGATAAACAGCTCGATGCTGCGCACCTGGGGGTTGGCGGCAAGGAAGGCGTGGGCTTCCTGTATGTCGGCGAAGGCCATGGTTGGGTTACCTGTTGGTGTCGCGGGCGCCGGGCAGGGCCAGCAGTTCGGTGAGGGCTTGGTCGAGGGTTGCCAGCAGGCGGTCGACGTCGGCCTCGGTGGTGGCCGGGCAGCACAGGGTCATGTTGTGGAAGGGCGTGATCAGAATGCCGCGGTTGATCAGGTACAGGTGCAGGGCCATTTGCAGTTCGTCATGGAACGCCGCTTCGGCTTCGGCGCCAGTGCTGGGCAGGCGCGAGCAGAATTGGAATTCACAACGGGCGCCCAATTGGGTGACGGACCAGGCCAACTGGTGTTTGCCTATCAAGCCGGAAAATCCCGAGGCCAACCGCTCGGCCAGCGGCAACATATGGGCGTAGGCGGCGTCGGTCATCACCTGTTCAAGGTTGACGCGCATGCAGTGCATGGCCAGCGCGTTGGCCGACAACGTGGTGCCCATGCCGCTATGGCCGTGGGCTTGACCGTGACTGCTGGCGCGGGCGCGGGCCTCGACCATTGCTTGGGCCATGGCCGCCGTGCAGCCGTACACCGAGCAGGGCACGCCACCGGCAATGGGTTTACCGAGGGTGATGAAGTCTGGCTCCAGCTTCCACACTTGGGTGCAGCCACCGGGGCCGGTGGAGATGGTGTGGGTTTCGTCGATGATCAGCAGGGTGCCGTAGCGCCGGGTTAGTTCACGCAGTTTGGCCAGGTAGCCGGGAGCGGGCAGCACCATGCCGATATTGGTCATTGCCGGTTCGCACAATACGGCGGCGACATCGTTGGTTTTTAGCGCAGCCTCCAGTGCTTCGAGGTCGTTGAACGGCACGCTGCGGCTGTGTTCGGTAAGGTCATACGCCTGGCCTAGCAGGCCTGGGCGGTGCACGGTGTGGCCGTCTTGGTAGCGCACCATGACGTCGTCGACGGTGCCGTGGTAGCAACCATCGAACACCAGCAGGGTTTTACGCTGGGTAATGGCGCGGGCCCAACGCACAACAAAACGGTTGGCGTCGGTGGCGGTGGTTGCCACTTGCCAATAGGGCAGGCCGAAGCGCTCGGCGAGCAGTTCGCCGACGACCACGGCGTCTTCGCCGGGCAGCATGGTGGTCAGGCCATTGGCGCCTTGTTCAGCCAGGGCGCGGGCGATGGGGGCGGGGGAGTGGCCGAACATACTGCCGGTGTCGCCGAGACAGAAATCCACGTACTCATGGCCGTCTACATCGTAGAAGCGCGCGCCTTGAGCGCGGCTGACAAACAGTGGCGAGGGTGTCGACCAATCGCTCATCCAGTGCATCGGCACGCCGCCAAATAGCGAACCGCGGGCGCGCTCGGCCAGGGCGACGGAGTTGGGGTTGTGCTCGAGAAAGTGCGCCCGTTCGCGGGCGGAAAATTCGGCAATTGCGCGGTCACTGATGCCACTGGTGGTCATAACAAACATCTCGTTCGAATGTGCGCACATCCTGTTTTGTGATCACAGTTATGTCAAGGCCTGGCATTTAAGCCTGCTTTTGCTAGTATCAAGACCGTTTGTGATCACAAAGAGAACGCCATGAGCGAAAGAACCTGGCAAGGACAAGTGGCATTGATCAGTGGCGCTGGCAGCGCTGAGGGCATTGGTTTTGCCATCGCTCGGCGTTTGGCCCGTGACGGTGTGCGGGTGTTATTGACCGCCAGCAGTGACCGCGTTCATCAGCGCGCCGAAGCGCTTGTGGCTGAAGGCGTACAAGCGCGTGCGGCGCGGGCCGACCTGACGGATGAAGCGCAGGTGGAATCCCTGGCTGAGTGGGCGCTGGAGCAATGGGGGCATGTCGATATTCTGGTGAACAACGCCGGCATGGCCCAACTCGGTAGCGCCGAGCCGTTCGCCGACGTAGCGCAAATGGACTTGGCGACCTGGAACCTATCCCTGGCCCGTAACTTGACCAGCGCTTTTCTCCTCACCCGTGCACTACTGCCCAATATGCAGGCGCAAGGTTACGGCCGAATCGTCAATATCAGCTCCACCACGGGTACGCGCGGCAGTAACCGTGGCGAAGCGGCTTATAGCGCGGCCAAGGCCGGCATGCTGGGTATGAATATGGGCCTGGCACTGGAAGTGGCCAAGCAAGGCATCACCGTTAATAGCGTGGCGCCTGGCTGGATTGCCACCGGCTCAAGCACTGACGAAGAGCAGCATGCCGCCCTGTACACCCCGCTCGGCCGCGCCGGGCACCCCGCTGAGGTCGCCGCCGCTGTGGCGTTTTTGGCATCCCCCGAAGCCAGCTATATCACCGGAGAAGTGCTGGTGGTGGACGGTGGCAATTGTCTGATCGAAAACAAGGCACCCTGAACATGACCCACGAATGCAGCCTGACCCTTAATCAACTGCCGGCACCGCCGGTCGCGGCCGAGTGATACGCCCATGGCCGAGAACCTCCAAGACCTGCTTTACCAACAACTGCGTGCCGGCCTGCTCGCCGGGCAATTCAAACCCGGCGAACGCCTGAAAATTCGCGACCTTGCCAGTGCCCTCGGCACCAGCCCTATGCCCGTACGCGCCGCCTTGCAGCGCCTGGTGGCCGAAGGCGCACTGGAAGGCGAGGCGCAGCGCTCGCTACGTGTGCCGGCCATGACCCGTGAACGCTTTCTGCATATTTTCCAAGTGCGCCTGGCCCTCGAAGGGTTGGCCGTGGAGATTGCCGCCAGCCAGCTTACGGCGGCTGATATGGCCGTGCTGCAAGGCTGTGTCGAACGCATGGAAAGCGCGCTGGAGCGCCGCGATGTGCAGGGCTATTTAAACGACAACAGCCAATTCCACCTGACCCTCTATAGCGCCTGCGGTAACCCGATTTTGCTGCGGCAAATCGAGAGTTTGTGGTTGCAGGTGGGGCCGTTTTTCAATCGGCTGTTTACCGAGGCGGATTTGTCGCTGCGCCTTAACGACTTCCATGACGACACCCTCAAAGCCCTGCAAGCCGGCGACGGTAAAGCGGCGCGTTTGGCCATGGAGCAAGACCTGACCTACTTCGGCAATTTCTTGCTCAACCTGCTGGATCTGGAAGGTATTCAGAGTCAGGCCCGCGGTTAATAGCGGGCGGTTGCGGTCACCTGCCACATTCTGGGTCCTAGCCTGCGCTGGGATCCAGAATCACCGTAAGACGGCATAACTGTTTCATTCTATTGCTCCCGCCCAGAGCCCTTGCGCGGCGGTGATAAGGTCGGACTTTTCTGATAATTCACGGCGGTGAAAAAGGAGTCCGACGCCCATGCATGCCATCAGTTTTATTCAGGATTTGGCCGTGATCATGTTGGTGGCGGGTATCGTCACCGTCCTCTTTCACCGTTTCAAGCAGCCCGTGGTGCTGGGCTATATCGTCGCCGGTTTTATCATCGGCCCGCATACACCGCCCTTCGGCTTGATCCACGACGAACAAACGATCAAAACCCTGGCTGAGCTTGGGGTGATTTTTTTGATGTTCTGCCTGGGCCTGGAATTCAGCTTGCGCAAGCTGTTCAAGGTCGGCGCCACGGCGTTTATCGCGGCGTTTCTGGAAATTGTGCTGATGATCTGGATTGGCTTCGAGATCGGCACCATGGATTCGCTGTTCCTCGGCGCTATTTTGGCCATCTCCTCGACCACCATCATCGTCAAAGCCCTGGGCGACTTGAAGATGAAAAACGAGCGCTTCGCCCAACTGATTTTTGGCGTGCTGATCGTTGAAGACATCCTTGGCATCGGCATTATTGCCTTGCTGTCCGGCATTGCCCTGAGCGGCAGCGTGGAGACCGGCGAGGTGTTTGCCACCGTCGGTAAGCTCAGCCTGTTTATGATCGTCGCCCTGGTGGTGGGCATTTTGCTGGTGCCGCGTTTGCTGGCCTATGTGGCCAAATTCGAAAGCAACGAGATGCTGCTGGTGACCGTGCTGGGCCTGTGCTTTGGCTTCTGCCTGCTGGTGGTCAAGCTGGAATACAGCATGGTGCTGGGGGCGTTTTTGATTGGCGCAATCATGGCCGAGTCGCGCCAGCTGGAGCAGATTGAACGCCTGGTGGAGCCAGTGCGCGATATGTTCAGCGCGATCTTTTTTGTCGCCATCGGCCTGATGATCGACCCCGCGGTGCTGGTGGAATATGCCTGGCCGATCGTGGTCATCACCTTTGCCGTGGTGGTGGGCAAAGTGCTGTCGTGCAGCATTGGTGCGTTTATCGCCGGCAATGACGGCCGCACCTCGTTGCGCGTGGGTATGGGTCTGTCGCAGATCGGCGAGTTCTCTTTCATCATTGCCGCCCTGGGCATCACCTTGCAGGTGACCAGCGATTTCCTTTACCCGGTGGCAGTGGCGGTTTCGGCGCTGACCACCTTGCTGACGCCGTACTTGATTCGTGCCGCCGACCCGCTCTCCAACACGCTCGCCAACGTGGTGCCGCAGCCAGTGGCGCGGGTGTTTGGTATGTATGGCGAATGGCTGCGCAGTATTCAGCCGCAAGGCGAAAGCGCGGTGCTGGCGGCGATGATCCGGCGGATTCTGCTGCAGGTGGGCGTCAACCTGGCGCTGGTGGTGGCGATCTTCTTTGTCAGCGCCTTCTTTGCCGATCGCCTGGCGCTGCACCTGAGTGACTGGGTGCAAGCGGCCAACCTGCAAAAAGGTTTGATCTGGGGCGCGGCCTTGCTGCTGTCGTTGCCGTTCCTGATCGCTGCGTACCGCAAGCTAAAAGCGCTGTCGATGCTGCTGGCGGAAATGGGCGTTAAAGCGGAGATGGCCGGGCGGCACACCGCGCGGGTGCGCAAGGTGGTGGCCGAACTGATTCCGGCGCTGTCGCTGGTGGTGATTATGCTGCTGCTGATGGCGCTGTCGGCGAGCATTTTGCCGACCTTGGAATTGCTGCTGTTGATCGCTCTGCTGGCGGCAGGTGTCAGCGCCTTGCTCTGGCGCTGGCTGATCCGCGTGCATACGCGGATGCAGATTGCGTTGCTGGAAACCCTGGAGCAGCGCGACCCGCACTAGATCGCGTAGGTTGGGTTGAGTCCGTAGGTTGGGTTGAGCGCAGCGAAGCCCAACAAACCGGCCAAAGGCCGGTGCTTATCGGTCGCTTATCGGTCGCATATCGGTGCCATATCGGTGCTATATCGGTGCTATATCGTTCCCATGTTGGGCTTCGCCTGCGGCTCAACCCAACCTACGTATTTGTTAGCTTTCCAGCCACACCTCACGCGCCCATTTCCACACCGAGTCCCAGCTTTCGTCGGTGAGGTCTTCTTCGTCGCCGTCCCATAGCAGTACGGTGCCGTCGAGTTCGACGCAGTAGTAGTTGCCGTTGTCTTCGCACAGCGGAATCAGCTCGCGCGACACGCCCAGCGACCAGGCCACGGAGGCCACTTCCGGCAGGTAGGTGTGGGATTGCGGGTCGGTCACGGTGACCGGCTCCAGGCGCCCGTACACCACGTCGCTGACCTTGAGCAGAAACTCGCGGAACTCGAAGGGAATGTTGATCAGCAGTTGCTCTTCAATCTCCACCAGCAACTCTTCTTCCGGCAGCTCAAGCGGCACCGGAACTTTCTCGTTGAGTTCACGCAGCTCTTCGATAACTTCTTCCATGGCTGGCTCTCCTCGGCTTAATGGGGGTGGGATTTATACAGTAGCTGGGCGCAAGAAAAAAACTATATGAAGCGTGCGTGCGGCGCAGCCTGGCGCAAACGTAAAAAACCCGGGCAAGCCCGGGTTTTTGCTGGTGCAGTCAGCGCATTAGCTGTTCTGACGAATACCGGCCACCAGCCACGGCGCGTTCTCGCCGTTGGCGCGCTCCATACGCCAGCTTTCGCTAAACGCTTCGCCTTGGTCAAAGCGCGAGGTTTTGACAATGCCGCTGAAGGTCAGGGTGGCGACCGTTTTGTCGGCCAGCTCATCAATACCGTCCAACTGCGCCTGCAGCTCTTCCACGTAGGTGGATTGGAAACCGTCGCCCAAATCGGCACGTTCGGTTTTCAGGAAGCTGAGCATCTGCGGGGTGACGAACTCGGCAATCTTGTCCATTTCCGCGGAGTCCCAGTGCTGCTGCAGGGCCATAAAGTGCTCTTTACCGGCTTCGACAAAGCGCTGCTCGTTAAACCAGCTTGGCGCATTGATCACCGGTGCTGGGTTAACCGCGCTGCCGCCACCAAAAATGGTGTTGCTGGCTGGCGCTACCGGTTGGTTGGCTGGCAGCTCACGTTGCATCGGCGGGGTAAAACCGCCAGCAGCAGCCGGTTGGCCAGCGTTCTGCTGACGGCGGCGTGCGGCGATAAAGCGGAAGATCACAAAGGCGATGAGGCCGATGATCAGGAAGTCAAAGATCTGCATGCCTTGGAAGCCGCCGCCCATAAACATCGAGGCGAGCAGGCCGCCGGCGGCGAGGCCTGCCAACGGGCCCAACCAACGGGACATGCCGCCAGCAGCTGCGGGCGTAGCAGCGGCTTTACCCGGCGCTGCGGCCTGGTTGGCCGGTGGTGCGGCTTGACGGGTTTGATGGGTAGGCGCGGAGCCGAAGGATTTACCGCCGCCCATGCGTTTTGCATTGGCGTCGAGGCTGAGCGTCAACGCTACGCAGAGCTGAAACGCTTCATGGTTCGCAACTCTCTTAAATGGATTCAACGCGCGCCATGTTGCACAGGGTGCCCGGTGATGACCAGCAGCAGAATGTTTCCGGATTTATGTGCAGGACGACGTAAGAGTTTTCAGGGCTTGAGGGCGAGAAGAATCACGCCGCTGCTGATCAGTGCGATACCGCACCACTGGCGTACACCGAGCTTTTCCCCCAACAGCGTTACGCCCAACACGGCCACCAGCACCACGCTGAGTTTATCCACAGGGGCAACCAACGACGCTTGGCCGAGTTTCAGGGCGCGGAAGTAGCAAATCCAGGAGGCGCCGGTGGCAAGCCCGGAGAGCACCAGAAATACATAACTGCGCGCGGAAATGGAGCCCAGCGACTGGTACTGACCGGTGGCATACAGAATCAGCGCCAGGCTGAACAGAATTACCACCGTGCGCAGCAAGGTGGCGAAGTCGGAGTTCACCTGCTCGATACCGACCTTGGCAAAGATCGCCGTCGCCGCGGCAAACACGGCGGAAAGCAGCGCCCAGAACAGCCAGGAAGACATCACGCCATTGCTCATTGCTGCTTCCCTGGGGCTTTACCTGTGGTTATGACGGCTGTGCGATACGCCCCAAGCGCATTGGCGCGCACAGCACAGCTACCGGGTCAGAGCGCTTCGAGCTTGGCGTAGCCCATCATCAGCCACTTGCTGCCTTCGCCGGCGAAGTTCACCTGCACCCGCGCCTGGGCGCCGGCGCCTTCGAAGTTGAGGATCACGCCTTCGCCAAACAAGGCATGTTTCACCGCCTGGCCCAAGCGGAATTCGGTATCTGGCACTTCGGCGTTGGCAAACATGCTGCTGGTGTTCGCACCTTTATTGCTGTTGCCGTACGGGCGGCTGACGCTGTTGGACAGGCGCACTTCCTGAATCAGCGCCGGCGGCACTTCGCGCACGAAGCGCGAGACTTTGTTGTAGGTCTCGCTGCCATACAGGCGACGGGTTTCGGCGTAGGTCAGCACCAGGTTCTGCATCGCGCGGGTAATGCCGACGTAGGCCAGGCGCCGTTCTTCTTCAAGGCGACCGGGTTCTTCCAGGCTCATCTTGTGCGGGAACAGGCCTTCTTCCATGCCCACCAAGAACACCAGGGGGAATTCCAGGCCTTTGGCGCTGTGCAGGGTCATCAGCTGCACACTGTCTTCGTGTTCGTCGGCCTGGGTGTCGCCGGCTTCCAGCGAGGCGTGGCCGAGAAAGGCGGCGAGCGGGGTGAGGTCGTCTTCTTCGTTGTTCTCGAAGTTGCGCGCAGCGCTGACCAACTCCTCAAGGTTTTCCACCCGGGCCTGGCCTTTTTCGCCTTTTTCTTCCTTGTGGTAGGTGATCAGCCCGGACTGCTCGATGACGGTTTGCGTCATCAAATGCAGCGGCATCTCCATCACTTTCGCGGCGAGGTTTTCGATCAGCTCGATAAAGCCACCGAGGGCGCTGGCGGCGCGACCGGTTACGCCTTTATTGGCCACCAACTGGCGCATGCCTTCCCACATCGACAGGTCGCTGTGGCGGGCGTGCTCGCGTATGGCTTCGACGGTTTTTTCGCCAATACCACGGGCCGGCACGTTGATAATCCGTTCCAGTGCCGAGTCGTTGCCACGGCCTTCGAGCAGGCGCAGGTAGGCCATGGCGTTTTTGATTTCGGCACGTTCAAAGAAACGCTGACCGCCATAGATGCGGTAGGGAATTTTCTCCCGCAACAACGCCTCTTCCAGCACCCGCGATTGGGCGTTGGAGCGGTACAAAATGGCGATTTCGCTGCGCAGCAGGCCATTTTTGCGCAGGTTGTCTTCGATGGTTTCCACCACGTAGCGCGCTTCGTCGTGTTCGTTGAAGGCGGCATACAGGCTGATGGGCTCGCCGTCGCCGCCATCGGTCCACAGCTCTTTGCCCAGGCGCCCGCTGTTATTAACGATCAGGGCGTTGGCGGCCTTGAGAATGCTGGCCGTGGAGCGGTAGTTCTGCTCCAGGCGAATGGTCTGCGCATCCGGGAAGTCGCTGGAGTACTGGTGAATGTTTTCAATTTTGGCGCCGCGCCAGCCGTAGATCGACTGGTCGTCATCGCCCACCACCATCAGGCTGTCGCCGCCTTTGCCGAGCATACGTAACCAGGCGTATTGCACGGCGTTGGTGTCTTGGAACTCGTCCACCAGAATATGGCGGAAGCGGCGCTGGTAGTGCTCCAACAGGCCGGGGTGGTCGCGCCACAGGTCGAGGGCGCGCAGCAGCAGTTCGGAGAAGTCGATAACCCCGGCGCGCAGGCAGGCCGCTTCGTAGGCCTCGTAAATGCTGCGCATGGTGGCGAGGAACATATCGCCGCTGGGTTGGATATGTTTGGGCCGCAGGCCTTCGTCTTTCTGGCCGTTGATAAACCACTGGGCCTGGCGTGCCGGCCAGCGCTGTTCATCCAGGCCCAGCTCGCGGATCACCCGCTTGACCAGGCGCTGCTGGTCGTCGCTGTCGAGAATCTGAAAGCTTTGGCTTAGCCCGGCTTCCTGCCAGTGCGCCCGCAACAAGCGATGCGCCAGGCCATGGAAGGTGCCGACCCACATGCCGGCCGGGTTCAGGCCCAGCAACTGTTCGATGCGGTGACGCATCTCGGCAGCGGCCTTGTTGGTGAAGGTCACCGACAAGATCGAGTGCGGCGAGGCGTTTTCGACCTGGATCAACCAGGCGATACGGTGCACCAACACACGGGTTTTGCCGGAACCAGCGCCGGCCAGGACCAACTGACGCCCAAGCGGAGCAGCTACTGCCTGGCGTTGAGCGTCGTTGAGGGAATTGAGCAGAAAGGAGAGATCGTCGCGCATCGCGGCATTCTAGGGGGCCTAGGTAGTCAGGGCAAACGCTGCGAGACCAATGCCCGCGCCGACGACTGGCGGGTCAGCACAGCGGTCCTGGCCGCGCTAACGAAAGTACGGGGTATTCACCGCGAAAATGCCGTGATTGAGCCTTGGGCGATGGGTCAGTGTTGTGTATGCTCCGGCCACGACTAGGCACAACCATTACAAGAAAAGGGCCTATGACCGCTAATTCCAGGCTTACGCTCGAGCTGCCCCTGGCAGAGACCGATCGAGATATTCGCCAGCTGTTTGCCACCGACATTGCCGTAGAGCGCACTCGTTTGTTGTACGAGGGCTCACGCATTCCCACCCTGTTTATGCTGCTTTGCGCGCTGGCTTGTGCGTACTTGCTGTGGGCGCCACGCGGCGATCTGCTGCTCGCCGGCTGGTTGGTGGGGGTGGTGACGCTGGCCGTGCTGCGCCTGATTCAGGTGGCAGCCTTTAACGCCGCGTTGCCCTCGCGCCAGGCCAAACCGCATTGGCGGCAAATGTTTCTGCTCGGTGCTTTTGCCTCCGGTATTGCCTTGGCGGTGGGTGCGATTGCGCTGGTGCCGCCGGATGCGTTCTTCCAGCAAGTGCTGATGTTTGGCCTGATCTCGGCGGCCATTCTGTCTGCCAGCGTGGCGTATGCCGTTAGCCTGACCGCCTTTCTCACCTTCGCCTTGCCGTGTTTGCTGCCTACGATTGGTTATTTATTGTTCACCGGCCAGGCCATGCAGCAGGGCTGGGGCCTGCTCGGCTCGATCTTGTTTGGTGCCTTGTTGGTGGTGGCCTGGCAGATCAACCGCCTGGTGCAGCGCAGCCTGGTGCAGCGTTTCCATAACCAGGCGCTGATCAGCCGCCTGGAGCATGCGAAAACCCAGGCCGAAGGCCTCAATGGTGAGCTGGCCCGCGAAATTGAACAGCGCCGCCGCGCCGAACGCGAGCTGCGAGGCGCCCACAACGACCTGGAAATGCGCGTGACCCAGCGCACCCTGGAGCTGGACGCCGCCAGCCATGCGCTGAGCAAAAGCGAGGCGCGCCTGGCCTTGGCCCTGGAAGCCAGCGAATTGGGTATGTGGGACTGGAACCTGGTCAGCGACGAAGTGCACCACTCACGCCTTAACGAGCTGTTTGGCCTGCAGCCTGAAGCCGTTACCGTGATGCTGCGTGACCTCAAACCGCGTTTGCACCCCCAAGACCTGCCGCTGCTGCGCCGCGCCTTGGTCGAGCATATGAAAGGCCTGACCGACGACTACCAGATTGAGTACCGCGTATTGCACGCCAACGGCCAGTGGCTGTGGGTCGAAGACCGCGGCCGCGCGGTCGAGCGCGACGATGCTGGCCGGGTCACGCGCATGCTGGGCACCCGCCGCGATATCACCGCGTGGAAAACCCGCGACGAAGAACAGCGCTTGGCCGCTATCGTTTTTGAGGCGGCGAGCGAGGGCATCATCATCCTCGACCCGGACTACAAGGTGCTCGCGGTTAACCAGGCCTATAGCGATGTCACCGGCTACAGCGCCGAAGAAGTCCATGGCCAGACCGTGGCGCGGATGATCGGCAGCCGCGACACTCGGCGCCAATACGAAGTGATTCGCCAAGAGCTGGAGCACAGCGGCAAATGGCAAGGCGAGCTGGTGGAAACCCGCAAGAACGGCGAGTTGTACCCGCAATGGCTGCAACTCAACGTGGTGCGCGACAGCCGTGGTCGGGTTAGCCATATCGTTGGCTTCTTCGCCGACCTCAGCTCACGCCGCGAAGCCGAAGAGCGCCTGCGCTACCTCTCGCACTATGACGAGCTCACCGGCCTGGCCAATCGCACCCTGTTCAAAGCGCGCTTACATGAAGCCAGCGAACGTGCCCGCCAAGGCGACCGCTCACTGGCCCTGCTGCATATCGACCTAGACCGTTTCAAGCTGCTCAACGACAGCCTCGGCCATGAAGTGGCCGACCAGTTACTGCGGCAGATGAGCCGACGCCTGACCCAATCGATGCCGGAAGCCGACACCCTGGCGCGACTGTCCGGCGACGAGTTTGCGGTGATTCTCGACAGCTACGGCAGCCTGTCCAACCTGGCGCGCATGGCCAGCCGCTTGTTGACCAAGCTGCGTATGCCGATGACGGTTGGCGGCCAGGAACTGGTGGTTAGTGCCTCCATTGGCATCAGCCTGCTGCCCGACAACGCGCGGGAAATGAGCGCGCTGATCAGCCAGGCGAACATGGCCATGCAACATGCCAAACACCTGGGTGGTAACACCTTCCAGTTCTTTACCGACAACCTGCAGGCCTGCACCTTGGAGCGCCTACAGCTGGAAAACCAGCTGCGCAAAGGTATCGAACTGGGGCAACTGGAAGTCTTCTACCAACCGAAGCTGTGCCTGGCCACTGACACCCTGTCCTCGGCCGAGGCGCTGGTGCGCTGGCGTCACCCGGAACTGGGCCTGGTGCCGCCGGGCGACTTTATTGGCCTGGCTGAAGAAACCGGCTTGATTGCACCTATCGGCGAATTCGTGTTGCGTCAGGCTTGCCGCCAGGCGCGCGAATGGCAGGTGTTGGGCATGGCCGATATTCGCGTGTCAGTGAACCTCTCGGTGCATCAACTGCGCCAAGGCAACCTCACCAACCTGGTGCGCCAGGTGCTCGACGAAACGGGCCTGGCGCCGCAGTTCCTCGAGCTGGAACTGACCGAAAGCCAACTGCTGGATAACGTCGAAAACGTCATCAGCACCTTCCAGCAGTTGCGCGATATGGGCGTGAAGCTGGCCATTGACGACTTCGGCACGGGTTATTCATCGCTCAGCTACCTCAAGCGCTTCCCGGTTGATTACGTGAAAATCGACCAATCGTTTATTCGCGATATTTCCGCCAACGGCGAAGACGCCGCCATTACCCGGGCGATTATCGCCATGGCCCACAGCCTGGAACTGAAAGTGGTCGCCGAAGGGGTGGAAACCCAAGCGCAGATGGACTTCTTGAAAGCTCAGCAGTGCGACGAAATTCAGGGCTTCTTAATCAGCCGACCATTGGCCGCTGAGCACTTTGCCAAGTTGTTGCGCGAGCAGAGCAGCATTGCTTCCTGATCGCCGTCGTCTCAACTTTCCCGTCGTCCCCGCGTAGGCGGGGACCCAGAATGGACCGGCCGATCCCCAATCTTTGCGGCATTGGATGGCGAGTCATTGGATCCCCGCCTGCGCGGGGATGACGGAGTGCTTCATAACAACTGAGAAACCTTCGTGGTTTTTTCCGTGTCTGCTGCACAGTTTTGCTTTTCCCTTGTTCTCCCATCGTCAGCATGTGCAAGAGCGCGCAATACGCCATCATGCGCGGCCGCACGCGCCCTCGCGTGGTTGACCGATAAGGAGAGCCGACATGCTCAAGAAGTATCCCCGCCTGCTGACGGCTCTGGCCCTGGCCTCGGCATCGCTGCTGCCCAACGCCGCCCTGGCCCTGAGCGTGGGCGAAGCCCAGGTGCTGTCCAGCCTTAGCCAACCACTGCGTGCGCAAATCGAGCTGCAAGGCGTGCGTGACCTCGGTCCAGAAGAGCTAAAAGTGCGTCTGGCCTCGCCAGAGGCCTATAAAAAAGCGGGCATCGACCGCGACGGCGCCATCCTCGCGCTGAAGTTCGATACCACGCTCAATGCCAAAGGGCAGAGCTTGATCCGCGTGACGACCACGCGCCCGATCACCGAGCCCTATCTTAATTTTCTCGTGGAAGTGATTTCCCCGGACGGCCTGCAGCTGCGTGAATACAGCCTGCTGATCGACCCGCCGAACTACGCCTTCGCCGCTCCGGCGCCGGTGAGCGCACCCGTGGCCAGCGTGGCCCCAGTGGTTAAACGCACCGCGCCAGTAGCGCCTAGTGCCGTTGCCGCCGCGCCGACGGCTCGCCCAGCCGCGCCAGCGCCGTCGTCCAACGTCGCTGCGGCCGCCAGCCAAGGTAGCGACGCGCCGTTAGCCGGCGGCCAATACCGCACCCGCAATAACGACCGCCTGTGGGATATCGCCCAGAGCATTCGTGGCGATGCCTCGCCGCAGCAAGCCATGCTCGCCATTCAGCGCCTTAACCCGGACGCCTTTAGCAACGGCAATATCAACCGCATGAAAAGCGCGCAAACCCTGCAACTGCCCAACCGCGAGCAATTGCATGCTACCGAGCGTGCCGAGGCGCTGACGCAGACCCAGCAGCAACAGCAAAGCTGGAAAGGCGAAGCCGTTGCCCAGCTCGACGCGCGCAAACGCGACGAAGCCGGCGCTGCGCCAGCCACGCAAGCAGCTAGCGACAAGCTCAGCCTGGTTGGCGAGCGAGGCAGCAGCCGTGCTGAACACAAAGATGGCGCCAAAGGCAGCAAAGCCGCCGCCAAGCAAGAAGCCGACAACCGCTTGGCCGTGACCCAGGAAGAACTGGCCCAGGCGCGCCGCGAAGGCGAAGAGCTGACAAGCCGCGTTACCGACCTGCAGTCGCAATTGGAGAAATTGCAGCGCTTGGTCGCGCTGAAAGACAGCCAGTTGGCCGAACTGACCGCACGCTTGGCCAAGCTCAACAGCGAAGCTGAAGCCAAGGGTGACTTGGCTCAGGTGCAGCCTACCGCCAACCGCTAATTAGCGCCGCGTTGGGCTAGCCCATATGGGCTTCACCGCACGTGGATCGACCCAACCTCCCCGATCAACGACTGGCGTAGGTTGGGTTGAGCCGTAGGCGAAGCCCAACAAGCCGGCCATAGGCCGGCGCGTATCGGTCCCATGTTGGGCTTCGCGTTGCTCACCGAACATGGACCGACCCAACCTACGACCCATCCACCGCCTTCGCGCAGGCACGGTGGTTGATGGATGGCCTAACCGATGGTCATCAACGAGGCATTGCCGCCGGCTGCTGCGGTGTTAATGCTCAGCGCATGCTCAATCAGCAAGCGTTCCAACGGAATATCCGTCTCGCCTTTATTCAAGCCATGCACGCCGATGATCGCGCCTTTGCGCTGCGCCGCCAGTTCGCACACGGCGCGCAGTTGGTCGGAGTCGCCGTGGTGGAGGATGGCGTCGAAGCTGGCCTCGCTGGTGCTCCAGTCGCTGACCAGGTGGATGCGTTTCTGCACGTCTTTGGGCAAGGCGTTGAACAGCTCTTTGCCGAGCGCTTGCTCCTGCCAGATCACCACGCTACCCACGGCCAGAGCGGCAGCCAGTTGCACGAGCAAATCGCTGCGCTCGTCCGCCAGGCACAGCACGTGTTCGCGCGGTAGCAGGCTGTAGGTGTTGCGCTCACCCGTTGGGCCAGGCAGCACGTGCACGCTGCCGCTTTGTGCCAGTTCGCCGTACTGCTGATTGAGGGCCACCAGATTTGGCTCGTTTTGCTCCAACCATTGGCTAAAGGCCTGTAGCGCTTTGCTCTGCTCGGCCGGGCGCTGCGGCGCAACGGCTGGTTGGCCGAGTTGCTTGGCCACGGCGTCTTGCGGGCGGGTGGAGAGCAGGCGGTACATATACAGCGGGCCGCCGGCTTTCGGGCCGGTGCCGGACAGGCCTTCACCGCCAAACGGCTGCACGCCGACCACGGCGCCAACGATATTGCGGTTGACGTAGAGGTTGCCGACCTTGGCGCTGTTCACCACCTGGGCGATGGTTTCGTCGATGCGCGTATGCACGCCGAGGGTCAGGCCGTAGCCGCTGGCATTGATCTGCTCCAGCAGGCTGGCCAGGTCGGCGCGTTGGTAACGCACTACGTGCAGTACCGGGCCGAAGATTTCCCGTTGCAGCTCAGTGAAGCTGTCCAGCTCGATTAGCGTCGGCATCACGTAGGTGCCGCGTTTGATTTCGTCAGCTTTGGCGCGGGCGGCCTGGAATACCGTGCGGCCTTTCTCGCGCATCTTGGCGATATGGGCTTCGATGCCGGCTTTGGCTTCGGCATCAATCACTGGGCCCACGTCGGTGCTTAGGCGTTCCGGGTTGCCCAAGGTGTACTCGGCCATGGCGCCTTTGAGCATCTCGATCACGCGGTCAGCGACATCTTCCTGCACACACAGCACACGCAAGGCCGAGCAGCGTTGACCGGCGCTGTCGAAGGCCGAGGACAGCACGTCGACGACCACCTGTTCGGTGAGGGCCGAGGAGTCGACGATCATGGTGTTCAGGCCGCCGGTTTCGGCGATCAGTGGAATGGTGCGGCCCTGGGCGTCCAAACGGCCGGCGATATTGCGCTGAATAATGCCGGCCACTTCGGTGGAGCCGGTGAACATCACGCCACGCACACGCTCATCAGCGATCAGCCGCGCGCCAACCGTTTCGCCACGGCCCGGCAGCAGTTGCACCGCACCACCGGGCACCCCGGCTTCGAGCAAGATACGCACGGCTTGCGCGGCGATCAGCGGGGTTTGCTCGGCCGGTTTGGCCAGCACGGTATTACCGGCGGCCAGCGCTGCCGCCACTTGTCCGCTGAAAATCGCCAGCGGGAAGTTCCACGGGCTGATGCACACCACCGGGCCCAGCGGGCGGTGGCTGTCATTGCTGAAAAAATCGCGGGCTTGGGCGGCGTAGTAACGGAGGAAGTCCACCGCCTCGCGCACTTCAGCAATGGCGTTGGCAAAGCTCTTACCGGCTTCGCGTACCAGCAGGCCCATCAGCTGCTGCATTTCCGCTTCCATCTGGTCGGCGGCGCGTTCCAATACGGCGGCGCGTTCGTCCGGCGTGGTGGCTTGCCAGATTTGCCCACTGGACACGGCGCAGAGCACGGCGCTGCGGATGTCGGCTTCGCTGGCTTCACTGACGTGGCCGACGGTGTCGCGTTGATCTGCCGGGTTTTTCACCGCTTCTGCAGCGCCCGGCGCCGGGGTGTCACAACCCAGCATCGGCGCGGCGACGTAGCGGTTATTGGTGCTGCTCAGCAGCGCCGACGACAGCGAACCCAACCGGTGTTCGTTGGCCAGGTCGATGCCTTCGGAGTTCAGCCGGGCGTCGCCATACAGCGCGCGGGGCAGGGCGATGCGCGGGTGCGGCAGGCCCAGGCCACCTTCGGCGGCGGCCATTTGTTCCACTTGCAGCACCGGGTCGAGCACCAGCTCTTTGATCGAGATGCTGTGGTCGGCGATGCGGTTAACAAACGAGGTGTTAGCGCCGTTTTCCAGCAGGCGGCGCACCAAGTAGGCCAGCAGCGTTTCATGGCTGCCCACCGGCGCGTAGATGCGGCACGGTCGGTTCAGTTTGCCGTCGGCGACCTTGCCCACTACCTGCTCGTACAGCGGTTCGCCCATGCCGTGCAGGCACTGGAACTCGTACTGGCCGGGGTAATAGTTCTGCCCGGCGATCTGGTAGATAGCCGACAGCGAATGGGCGTTGTGGGTGGCGAATTGCGGGTAGATGGCTTCCGGCACGGCGAGCAGTTTGCGTGCGCAAGCGATATAGGAAATGTCGGTGTACGGCTTGCGGGTGTACACCGGGTAGCCTTCCAGGCCGTCGACCTGGGCGCGTTTGATTTCGCTGTCCCAGTACGCACCTTTTACCAGGCGGATCATCAGGCGATGACGGCTGCGTTTGGCCAGGTCAATCACATAGTCGATCACATACGGGCAGCGCTTCTGGTAGGCCTGAATAACAAAGCCGATACCGTTCCAGCCAGCCAGGCTTGGGTCAAAGCACAGGCGCTCCAGCAGGTCGAGGGACAGCTCCAGGCGGTCAGCTTCTTCGGCGTCGATATTCAGACCGATGTCGTAGTGCTTGGCCAGCTGCGTAAGGCTAAGCAGGATCGGGTACAGCTCATCCATCACCCGCTCGTACTGTGCGCGGCTGTAGCGCGGGTGCAGTGCCGAAAGCTTGATGGAAATGCCCGGGCCTTCATAAATGCCGCGGCCGTGGGAGGCCTTGCCGATGGCGTGAATCGCCTGCTCGTAGGAGGCCAGGTAGCGCTTGGCGTCGGCGTCGGTAAGCGCCGCTTCGCCGAGCATGTCGTAGGAGTAGCGGAAGCCTTTGCTTTCCATGGTGGTCGCGTTGGCCAGGGCTTCGGCAATGGTTTCGCCGGTCACAAACTGCTCGCCCATCAGGCGCATGGACATGTCCACGCCCTTGCGAATCAGCGGCTCGCCGCCTTTGCCGATCAGGCGGTTCAACGAGGTGGCGAGGCCGGCTTCGTTGTGGGTGGCCACCAGCTTGCCGGTGATCAACAGGCCCCAGGACGCGGCGTTCACAAACATCGACGGGCTGTTGCCCAGGTGCTGGCTCCAGTTGCCGTTGCTGATTTTGTCGCGGATCAGCGCGTCACGGGTGGCTTTGTCCGGAATGCGCAGCAGCGCTTCGGCCAGGCACATCAGCGCCACACCTTCTTGCGAGGACAGCGAGAATTCTTGCAGTAGCCCTTGCACCAGGCCCTGACGGCCGCCAGCGCTCTTTTGGTTGCGCAGCTTTTCGGCAATGCCCATGGCCAGCTTGTCGGTGGCCTCGGCTTGCGCTTTTGGCAGGCGGGCTTGCTCCAGCAACATGGCCAACGCTTCCGGCTCGGGGCGGCGGTAAGCGGAGGTGATGGCGGCGCGCAGCACCGATTGCGGCAAGATGCTTTCGGCGAAATCCAAGAAGCATTGCAGACCTTGCTCGGTCAGCGCCTCCAACGGCTCTTCACCCAGGGCGGCAGCGATACCGGACAGCTCCGGCGGAGTCAGACCGCCTTCCACCTGCTCCAGGTAATTGAAGATCGCCTGCTTGATCAGCCAGTGCGGCGTGCGGTCGATCGACTGTGCTGCCAGCTTGAGACGCTCGCGGGTGGCGTCATCAAGTTTTACGCCAAGGGTGGTAGTGGCCATTGGTTTTTCCTGAGAGGGTAATGCGGGTGCAAATTCAGCGTGGATTAAACCCCGTCAAAGTCAAAGGTGCAACTAGGCGCAACCAATTGCCAAAAAAGTGGCAAGGGGCTCGAATAGCGTGGCTTGCGGCGACGTTACCTTTCTGCACCCATGCAGTGCGCATCGGCTTGCAGGAGGTTTTTATTGCTACAAAATGGATCGCTTTTGCGCGGTTTTAAGCAAAGGTGCAACCCGAATTCCCTAATAAAAAACCGATGAATGACGTTTGGTTGTTGTAGGCCACACTTCAAGCGAACCGGCAGGGCGTTGTGCTTGTCTTCACTGCGGCGCTATTCATTACCTCATCGCGAAGGCCCTATTTTGAGAAATCGTTTTATCCGCCCGGAGCTTCTTCTAGCCTTCGCCATGCTGGCCCTGACCGGCTGCGGTTCGCGCGCGGTACTGCCGCCGCAACCCAGCCCGAGCGAAATTCAAAGCAAGGTTGCCAAGCTGATTCCCGCCACGGTTAACGACCGCCAAGGCTGGGCCAAAGATATTCAGGTAGCCTTCACCACGCAGAAACTCGACGCCAGCGATGAAAACCTCTGCGCCGTACTGGCCGTCACCGAGCAGGAGTCCACCTACACCGCCGACCCGCAGGTGCCAGGCCTGGGCAAAATCGCCCGTGGCGAAATCGACCGCCGCGCCAGTCGTTTGCATATCCCTGGTTTCTTGGTAAGCGCCGCGTTGCAACTGCCATCGCCCAACGGCAAAAGCTACAGCGAGCGCTTGGCTTCGGTGCGCAGCGAAAAGCAGCTGAGCGCGATCTTTGATGACTTTATTGGCATGGTGCCGTTAGGCGGGCAACTGTTCGGCACCCTCAACCCGGTGCACACCGGTGGGCCGATGCAGGTGAGCATCGCCTTTGCCGAGGAGCATGCTCGCGGTTACCCGTATACCTACAACGGCACGTTGCGTCAGGAAGTGTTTAGCCGGCGTGGCGGTATGTACTTCGGCACCGCCCACCTGCTCGGTTACCCCGCCGACTACCCCGAGCCGCTCTACCGCTTCGCCGACTTCAACGCCGGCTGGTACGCCAGCCGCAACGCCGCCTTTCAGCGTGCCGTCAGCCAACTCAGCGGCATCGACCTGGCCCTGGACGGCGACCTGCTGGCCGCCGGCTCGCTGCTGCCAAGCAACACCGAAAAAGCCGTTCGCACCCTCGGCAAACGCCTCGACCTCAGCGACGGCGCCATTCGCCGCGCCCTGGAAAAAGGCGACAGCCTGGCATTTGAAGACACCGACCTGTACGCCGACCTCTACACACTCGCCGACCAGCGCGCCGGCAAACCGGTGCCGCGCGCCATCCTCCCCGGCATCACCCTGCAAAGCCCAAAAATCACCCGCAAACTCACCACCGCCTGGTTTGCCAAGCGGGTGGATGAGCGTTATCGCAGGTGTTTGCAGCGGGCGGGAAGGTAGCGGCGTGAGCGGAAAAATGCCTGGTGCGGTACACCCTGCAGGGCGGTGCTCGCCTTAGGGTGTAGGCCACCAAGTGCAGTGTTGAGCCTTACTGGGTAATCACCGGCAAGGTCGGCGGCGCCACTTTCAGCTCTTTCTCGATGCTGTTTACCCGCTCTGGCAGGGTGGGCACGCCTTTGGGGATGTCTTGGTCCGAGTAGCGCAGTTGGCGCTCGCGGATAAAGTTGTATTTGCCTTCGGTCAGTTCGTTGGCGTGGTCGAAGTCGTTGATGATGGTGGGCTTGATAAATACCATCAGGTTTTTCTTCGCGACTTCTTTGTGGTCGCTGCGAAACAGGCTGCCGATGATCGGGATCTTCGAGAAGAACGGTACGCGGTCGCCAGAGTCGCGAACCTCATCGGAGATCAGCCCGCCGAGTACCAGGGTCATGTTGTCTTTGATCAACACGCGGGTTTCGATGGAGCGTTTGTTGGTGACGATGTCGGCGGCGCTGGTGTCGCTGCTGACGCTGGAGATTTCTTGGTAGACGTTGAGGGTGACGGAGTCGCCTTCGTTGATCTGCGGTTTGATCTTCAGGGTGATACCGACGTCTTGCCGTTCAATGGTCTGGAACGGGTTGGTCGAGGGGTTGGAGGCGCTGGTGGAGCTGCCGGTTACAAAGGGAACGTTCTGGCCGACGACGATCTTGCCTTCTTCGTTGTCGAGGGTGACCAGGTTTGGCGTCGACAGAATGTTCATTGAGTCATCGGTAGACAGCGCGCGCACCAAGGCTTGCAGCGAGCCATTGCTGTAAAAGCCGAGGCTCAAGCCGGCGTCGAGTTTGACCGGGCTGGTGGGGAAGCTATCAATGGTGTTGCCCTTGAGCGAGGACTTGAAGCCGCCGAACAGGCCGTCACCGCCCAGTGCCGCTTCCGAGGTTTTCCACTGCACACCCAGCTCGTTCACTTTGTTATTCGACACTTCGACGATCACTGCTTCCACCAGCACTTGGGCGCGGCGGATGTCCAGGCGTTTAACCACGCCTTCGATGGTTTTCATAATGGCCGGCGGCGCGCTGATGATCAGCGCGTTGGTGGTGTCGTTGGCCTGGATGGAGATTTCGGCGGTACTGATGCCGACATCCTTGTCCTGCTTTTGCAGGCTGGTGGCGATGTTTTGCAGGATCTGCGCAAGCTCAGAGGCCTTGAGGTAGTGCAGGTACATCACCTGGGTGTCGCGAATGATATTGCCCGGGCGGTCAAGGCTGGCCAGCACCTCGCGCAGTTGCTGGCGTTTGCTTGGGTCACCGGAGATCAGAATGCTGTTGGTGCGCTCGTCTACCGACACGCTCATTTTGCTCGCGCCGTCCTGGCCGGCAGTTTGCGGCACCAGCGTGCCGAGCATGGCCGACAATTCTTTGGCGTTAGCGAATTTGAGCGGAATAACGTCGATCTCGAACTGGCCGGCGCGGTCGATTTCGGCCACCAGTTTCAGCAACTGGTTAATGTTCGAGGCACGGTCGGAAATGATCAGCGCGTTGCTGTCTGGGTAAGCAGCCAGGTGACCGACCTGGGGCACCATCGGCCGCAGAATGTTCACCAACTGGGTGGCCGGTACGTGTTCGGTGCGAATCACCCGTACCACCAGCTGGTCGTCGTTGAGGTTGTTGTCGTCCACCAGGGGTACGCCGGTTTGCTTGGCGTTGGCATCTGGAATGACTTTTACCGCGTCGGCCGACTCAATCGCGGAAAAACCGTGCACTTGCAGTACCGAGAGAAATACCCGGTAGGCTTCTTCCGGGGCCATGGACTCATTGGAAATAACCGTAACTTTGCCGGTTACCCGCGGATCAATAATGAAGTTCTTGCCGGTGGCTTTGGCAATCCACTCAATAAACGAGCGGATATTGGTGTCCTGCATATTGATCCGCACTTCGTTGCCGGCTTGCGGTTCGGCTTCTTCGGCCCAGGTAAGCGGGCTGGTGCATACACACAGCAACAACAGCAGTTTCAGAACGGCTCGGATCGACACGATGGGCACTCTACTACTTGTTCTGCGCGAGTTTGCGCTGGATATATTGTTGATAGGCAGTGGGGGAATTCTGCTCTACGGCTGCAGGTGGTGCGGTGGGCATGTCGACGGGTAACTGAGCGATAACTTCGCTGTCATTGTTTTGACTTATTTCTGGCGCGGCGCTGATTTCTGCCGCGCTGGGTAAAGCATTGGCTGGCGTATTAGCGCCAGGCATTTCACCAAACCCTTTAAAGCTTATTTGTTCAAGTTTTCCGTTACGTTTCAATGTGATGCGATTGCTTTCAATCGCCTGCACAACAATCCCGGGGCGGGCTTCCTCGCCGGGCTTGAGGATCATGGTGCGGTCGCCGTCTTCCAGAATCACCGAACTTTGTGCCGCACGGGCCATAAAAAAGATCGCTGAAACTTGCAGGTTCAAATTACTTTCGGGAAGTTTTTCAAGTGTTTGCGCGGCTAAATCGGCGTCCGGATTTTTTGCGCCAAATAAACTAAGTAGTGAGCTACTGGGTTTATTTTCATTAGTTTCCGGCGTTGTTTCGCCGGTCTGTGCCGCGGCAACTGGCGCCTGGTTGTTTAAACCGCGAACAAACTGGCTTATTTGCCAGCCCAGTGTCGCCAACATGGCAATAGTCAGCACCGTCAGTGCGCTCAGGCGAATTGAGCGGACTGCAAAAAACTGAGTGATGGGTGCAAGTACGGTGGCCATGGAGTCGTCCCTGGAATGGCGCGGCAATACTATCGGCAGTCGGTTTAAGTGCAAAGACAGCAGGTAACTCCGTCTGTCGTTTCGCTACTTTCCGAGTGCTGGTTCACATTTTTTCTGGTTATTCGATTTGAGCATTTGTATCAGGCTTGAAATAGCTTGGGCGCCTGTATAGCATCCCGCCATCACGAAGGCTGAGTCTATCAACAGCCTTGTGCGGTATGCACAAATTAAATGGAACTTTATCTCGAATATGCTGCACGGATGCCGCTTCCCCGGGTTTCGCCGCCGCGCTGGCGACGCCAGACGCGTTCGCCGATGCGGAATTCGATATTCGAGCAGCCAGCGCCCTCGGTTCGGCCGGTAGCGCCAGCGATTATGTCTTGGCTGTTACCGATTGCCGCCAACTCGCCGAAGTCACTATTGTCGCCACTGCGCAGCGCCTGCTGCCGATTGATGCCGCGCGCGACAACGACGCCCCCAATAGCTGCTCCTTTACCTTCCGCATCGACGGCGCCAACGCGCTGCAACCGGCTGTGCAGCTGAAATTCGCTGACGGCAGCAAGCAGGATTACAGCGAAACCTTCCAGCAGGAGCGCCTGTCGCCGGAACTGGAACTGACCCAGTTGGCGATTGAATCAGGCGACGGCGGCCAGTTCCTGGTGGCCAGCTTTGATGCCGCTGATGACGTTGACCTCAGCTACGTCAGCTTCACCCTCACTGGCCTGCGTGCCTCTGACCTGCGCGCTGCCGGCGGTGTGGTCAGCCGCGCCGAAGCCACCGCGTTCCTGCGTATGCCGCAAGGCGCGCGGGTGTTTCCACGCACCGATGGCCAGCGTTCGTACACCTTGCGTCAGCGCCTCGACCAACCGTTGTCTGCCGACGAAGTGGCGCGCAACGCCCTGGTGATGGTGCAGGCCGTGGCGGTGGATGCCTCCGGCAACCAGAACAGCTACTCCGACATCCGCTTTATTGGCGACAACGTTGATGAGGCTGCGCGTTCCATCAGCGTGCACCCCGACCGTTTGGTGTTTAGCGATGCCCTGCAGTCCGCGCGCCTAGTGCCGGAAGTGGACTTCGAATTCCGTGGCGTCACGCCGCTGGCCGGTTTAGGTACCGGCATCAGTTACCGCTCCGGCGACACCAGCAAGGTCTGGGTCAGCGCTGAAGGGGTTGTTTACCCGCTCGAAGAAACCGCCGGCCAGGCGGTTTCTGTGTATGTGAGCTACCCAGGTTTGGCCGAAATCAGCCTGCCGGTGACCGTCGACTACAGCCGTCAATTGACCGCGCTGCGCTATGACGGTCAGGCCGCGGGCCAGCCGCTGGTGTTGCCGCGCCTGAATGGCTTCCAAAGCCTGCCGGGCTTGATCGCCGTATTTGACGATGGCAGCGAGGCGCCGTTGGCCGACAGCCTGGCGGTGGAGCTGCAACTGCCCGTCGGCAGCGAAGGCGTGCTGGAGCGCAACGAACAAAGCCAACTGCTGGCCCGCGCGCAAATCCCTACCAGCAGCCCGCTGACCCTGCATGCTCGCCTGCAGCGCTACCCACAAATTGGCGTCGACTTGCCAGTCGCCGCCGAAGACGCCGCTCCCAGCGTTGAGCTGCAACCGGAGGCCACCATTGCCGTCGGCTCGGTGCTGGAACTGAATGCCACCGCCAGCGATGACGTCGGCGTTAAGAGCGTTGAATTCTGGCTCGACGACAATATGGTCGGCCGCCGCCTGGCGCCGCCTTATGCCCTGAGCCTGCCGATTGAGCAGGAGCTCGAGGGCCGCACCTTGCGTCTGCGCGCTGTGGCCTTTGATGGCACCGGCAAAAGTCAGAGCACCGCCGAGCGCCCGGTAAAAGTGGTGGCCAAGAGCAACCCCGCGGTACCGGCGTTTATCTTTGAAAACCCCATCGACGCCCAGCGCGTGATCGAGAACAGCCCGCTGCGCGCGGTGATTGCGGTCAACCTCGGCATTCTGCCGGACGTTGAATACCAGAGCGGCATCAGCCTGGTGGAGTACTTCTTCGACGGCCGCAAAGTCGGTGAAACCTCGTTCCCGGCGTTTGAGCAACGGCCGCTGGAAAGCGACCCGAACCAGAAGCAACTGTTTGAGATCTGGCAGGCCACCCTGCAGGTGCCGGAAATTTCCGTGCGCGAAACCAGCCTCGGCTTGTCGGCTCGCGTGCACGCCTCCAATGGCGGCGTCACCGATGCGCCGGCGCGCTTGCTGCGCGTGTTGGAAAACCAGAAGCCGATTGCGCGCATCACCCAACCAGCAGTCGGCAGCATCGCCACCGTCGGCCAAACCCTGGCTGTCACGGTAGAAGTCAGCGACGACACCCTGGACGGCGGCACCGATATCTTTTTGCAGGTGAATGGCGAAGAAGTCGGCTCCTACCGCCATGTGGTGGATAACTACGACGGCAATGCCTTTGGCCTGCGCAGTACCAGCCATACCTTCCAACTGCCGATCAAAGCCGACTGGCTGGGGCGCACCCTGGAGCTGCGTGCCCAGGCGGTGGACCTGCACCAGCAAAGCAATCTCTCCGAGCCGTTGCTGATTCCGGTCAAAGGCGACCAGGCACCCACCGTCTCGCTCAGTGCTCCGGTGGAAGGTACCCATCTGGTCTCTGGCCAGCCGATTGAATTCCGTGCCAACGCCACCGACGATTTGGGCCTGCGCCAAGTCGATTTCTATGTGAACGACAAGCTGGTTGGCAGCGACCTGCGCGCGCCGTTCAGCGTGGTGTACCAGGCGCCACCGGGTGTCGAAAACGAAACCCCGCTGGTGCTGCATGCAGTGGCTACCGACACCGCGAACCAGACCGCCCGCAGCCCGGCGGTGAACGTGACGCTGGGTAAAGACGAAGACGACCCGGTGCTTAACCTGGCCTCGCCGGCGATTAGCATCAGCGATGCCGGTGACGACCTGGCGCCCGTGGTGGAAGACAGCACCTTTGTGCTGAAACTGACCGGCTACGACAACGTTGGCGTTGAGCGTCTGGAGCTCTACGGTGTGGTCAAGGACGCCGGGGTGGGATATCGCCTGACCGGTAACCTAAATGACCGCCTGAGCAGTGTTGATGGCGACCTCACCGTGCAGCAGATACCGGGCGCGCTAAAGGCGTATTCGGCAATCAAAGTGGTGTCGGCGCCGAAATTCAAAAACCTTGATGGCGTGCGTTACGACCGTTACCCGATTCGCGCCGTGGCCACCGATGCCACCGGCAATGACAGCGAGCTGAAAGTGCTGATCGGCGTGGCCGATGACAGCAAGCCGGAAGTCCGTGCCCTCAATCCAACCCGTGGCAGCGTCTACAGCCAAGACAGCCTGGATGTCGATGTCGTGGCCCGCGACGACCGCGCCGTCCATGCCCTGGAAGCCAGCCTGTGGGCGGTTGGCAGCAGCACGCCGCTGTGGCAAAAACGCATCGACCAGGCGGGTGGCCTGACCCCCGGCCCGGACACTGTTAACCGCCTGAACATCGACCTCAAGCCGCTGAACCTGGGCAACCAGCCGCGCGATCTGCTGTTGAAAGTGGCGGCCGTGGACGATGGCGGCCAGACCGGCAACACCAAGGAGCTGACGGTTAAAGTTTTGGCCGACACCCTTGGTCCACGCTTGGCCGTTACCTCGCCGATCCAGGGCGCGCCGCTGTATGCCGGCAACAAGGTCACGGTGAAGCTGCGCGGCGTCGACGATACCAAGCTGGTCAGCCTGCGCGCGTTGAGCGGCAGCACCGTGCTGCACAGCCGCACCCTCACCGCCGAGCAACAAGCCGCCAGCTTTGACGACCAGTTCGAACTCACCGTGCCGAGCGAAGGCGAGGAATTGGTGATTCAGCTGCAAGGTAAAGACCAGTACAACAACGAAGCCGAACCCACCCTGTGGCGCTTCCCGCTGAGCAAAGACTTGCCGCCAGTGGTCAGCGTGCGTGCCCCGGCACCTGGCGCGCGCTTGTATGAAGGCGAAGCCTTTACCGCGCAAGTGCTGGCCACCGACGACCGCAAAGTGGCCAAGCTGGAATTCTTCCAGCGCAGCGGCGGCCAGACCCAGATCCTCAAAACCGTAACCGGCGCTGAGCTGGATAAAGGCGCTGGCGGTTATATCGGCGCGGCCCTGCGCGTACCGAACAAAGCCGGCGCTGACACGGTAATGGGCGCGCGCGCCACCGACAGCGCCGGGCAGGTTAGCGAGGCGCAGTTCGAGCTGGAAATTATTGACGACACCGAAGCGCCAACCCTGCAGCTGAACAAACCGGCCGGTGATTTCAGCCTGGAACCGGGTGCCAGTTTTGAGTTGCAAGGCAGCGCCGGCGATAACCAGTTTGTCGATGCCATCGACGCCGTATTTATCGACCCGGTCAGCAAAGAAGAACACGCCGTGGCCTGGACCCTGTTCAGCCGCATGGACCGCGTGGAAACCGTCAAAGTGCCTAACCCCGGCACCCTCGGTGCGGTGCTGGTTGGCCAGCGTTTCTATGCCGACTTTGAAGCCCGCCTGCGCCTGACTCCGGAACTGAGCAAACGCTACAGCGGCAAGGTGCTGCAACTGGTGCTGCGTGCCCGAGACCGTGGCGTTAACGAAACCCGCTCGCCGCCGATCAACGTCAAGGTGCTGGCTGATGAAGCCGGCCCGCAGATCAACATTCAGCAACCGGGCGAGCGTTTGTTCGACCGTCAGCCAACCCAACTGCAAGTCAGCCTAAAAGACGACACCGCCGTTGCCTCCTATGAAGTGCGCCTGCTCGACGACCTGGGCCGCGACGAAGTGCTGGCCCAGGCCAGCGGCCTTAGCCAAGCCGATATCAGCGTGCCGGCCAGCGGTATGCAGAAGCTCATTGATATCGAGCGCTACCGCCCGCAAGCCGAGCCGATTGCCCTGACCCTGACCGTCAAGGCGACCGACCTGCTTGGTAACCAGAGCCTGCAAACCCGCCGTATCCTGATCCAGGCCGACCAGCCGCCCAAACTGGCCTGGCGTGACAGCTCGCCATCGGCCCAGCAAGAGCGTGGTCAGCCACTGCGCGGCAGCCTTAACGTGAGCGATGACGTTGAGCAGAGCAGCATCGAACACCTGTTGCTGTTCAGCTCGCTGCGCGACCTCACCACTGGCCGTGCCGCCAAGGGCCTGACCCTGCTTGATGCGCAAAAACGCAATATCCCGCAGATCGCCTTTGCCTACCCGGAAGCCGGTAACTGGCAGGGCGCGCTGCTCTATAACGAAAAACCATTCCTGAGCATCGCCGCAGGCCGCCTGACCGTGCAGGGCGGCGAAGAAGCCAATGCCCCGCGCAGCCTGAAAGTGGGCGATACAACCAGTGTGTGGGAGCTGGAAAGCTTCTCGCGCAACCTCTGCCAAGTGCGCCCGACTCTGCGTGAAGTGCAGGCGCCGAATGGCGTGCTCGACCTCGCCGCCCTGGCCACCGCCGATACCACCCGCCTGGTACTGCGCCCACGCAGTGGCGTGCCTGCGTTTATCCGCGAGCTGCAATTCACCCTGCAAGAATCGCTTGCCGCCGACGTTACCCTGGCCAGCGGCAGCCGCGCGCCGGGCCGTTACGCATTTAGCCTGCTGCTGCAAGATGGCCTCGACAGCGCCGCGCAAACCGCTTTTCTGCAAGTGGCGCGCAGTGGTTCGCAGGGCGTTACCGAGCAGAATTTCGCCACCCTGATGCCGATTCCGGTGGAAGCCCAGGGCACCGCCGTGACCCTGGTCGGCCACGCCACTGACCGCTTTGCCAATGAGCGCGGCGAGCAAACCCTCAGCGCCTTGCTGCAGCAACCGCTGGCCCTTGATGGCCAGGCACCGACCGCGCGGCTGATTAGCCCGGTGGCCGGTAGCGTGGCGATCCCCATGCAGCAACTCGACCTCAAACTGGGCTTTAGCGACGACAGCCTGGCGCTGAAAAGCCTGCGCGTGCTGGAAAACCGCAGCCGCGTGGTGCACGACCTGGGCGTCAGCTATGGCCAGACCAGCTGGCAAGTGCCGTACAGCGTGCCGAAAGGTTTCACCAGCGGTGAGCTGGAACTGACCCTGATTGCCGAAGACTTCAGCGGCCGCAGCAGCGAGCACAGCCTGATCTACCCGCTGCAAGCCAACGAAAAACCGCAGCTGACCTTTGCCGGTTTCAACACTTACTGGGTCAACGGCCACTACGAAAAAGCCCTGACCGACCCGGCGCGGATTAACTACGGCGAGTTCTGGGTGCGTATCAACGAGCGCTTCCGCCTCGACACCACCTTGCGTGACGACGCGGGCCTGGCGACCTACCGCATCTTGCGGCTGAAGCGCGATGGCAGCGTGGCAGCAGTGGTTTATGAGCGCGGCTTCCAGGTCAATTGCCCGGTGGCGCCGCCGCTGGTGGCCGAAGACAAAACCGAAGTGCTGTTTGACCAGACCGAACCCACCGAATACCGCCTGGAGTTGACCGACACCTACGGCAACCTCAGCGAGCGCACCTTCCTGGTTCACCCGCTGACCAACGTGGTGCCGGAAGTGCGTATTACCGCACCGGCCGAAGACCAGGAAATTGTTGCCGGCACCTTCCGCATTCGCGTTGGCCTGATCGCCGCCGATGACCGCCTGCTCACCGACTCGCGCCTGAAAGTGTTCGCCAATGGCGTGCCGCTGCCGGTGCTGTCTACCGCCAGCACCGTCGCCGCCGGTGGTGACCTGGTGGTCGATGCCGCCTTTGCCACTATTCACGACAGCCTGCAGGCCAACTACGACGCCAGCATTGCCGATGACTTCGGCCGTCGTAACAGCCCCTATGCCCTGCAGCGCACCTTTGTGTTGGAAGTGCCGCAAGGCCTGATCCGCAACAACGAAACCCTGAAGCTCACCGCGCAAATCGAAGACTCCGACGGCGCCGTGGGCCTGTTTGATCGGCAGATCAAGGTGATGGCCGACCTGATCAAACCGGAAGCGGCGATCAAGCGTCCGGTCATCGGTTTTGGCGCGCCGGAAGACAGCGATTTCACCGTCGCCTTCCAGGCCTACGACAACGTTAAGGTCAACCGCCTGACCCTGTCGCGCGCCTACGGCGTGCTGAAAAACGACGGCAGCTACGTTAAGCAGAACTTCCATCGACGGCATTCCGGCCGATGACTACGAGCCGGTGACCACCCTTAATATCGACACCCCGGAATACAACCAACTGCTTCACGTTGAGCGCCTGGCCACCATTCTCCAGGGCTTCGGTTTAAGTACCGCCGATGTGCGGCGTGTGGATGTGCTGGTCAAAGTTGAAGCCTTTGACGTTGCCAATAGCCAGGCGTGGGAAATCGGTTACCCGGTGCGCCCGGATGAGCGCCCAACCCTGGACGTCGCCGAGCCGGTGCCGGGTGCCAAGGTAGTGGAAGGCAACCCGCTGTACGTCAACGTCAAAGCCTTCGATGACGTCGGCATCGAGTACGTCAATATCATCGCCACCTATGGCAATGGTCAGACCCCGTATATCCAGCGCCTGCGCACCTCGCCGTACAACTTTATGGTGCCGGTGCCAGCGTTTGATAACGCCAACCCGGCGGCCAATCGCATTCACTTGGCCATTGAAGCGGTCGATACCTACGGCGTCGCCCACAACGACTTGGACGCCCACCGCGCCGAAGAAAGCCTGGACGTGGAAATCATCCGCGACCAACTGCCAAGCCGCCCAAGGACAACAGCGAAACCACCGAAGGCCAATTGCTGCTGGTGGAAGTCAACGCCGTCGATGACGTTGGCGTCGACCGCGTGGTGCTGAACATCGCCGGCTATAAAGGCGGCGACCGCAGCCTGACCGATATGGTCTTCCCCTATGAATTCCTGGTGGAAGTGCCCTATGGCCAGGCCGGCACCGACCTCAACCTGACCGCCACCACCCAAGAGCGCCGCGCCGATGGCAAAGGCCGTAGTGTCGGCACCGCGCAGCCGGTGAAAGTGCGTGTACTCAAAGACGACAAAGCGCCGCAACTGACGGTGAAACTGCCGCTGGCCATTGGCGCCAGCGTGGCCGAGAAACGCAACCTGCCGTACCAGCTGGAAGTTACCGATAACGTGCGGGTGGGCTCGGTGAGCCTGGGCCTGTACGCCGACCGCAACAGCAACGGCACGTTTGAAGACAGTGAGCGCGTGGTCGACCGCCTGCTGCTCAGCGCGCCGTATATGGGTAGCCTGCCGCTGGGCAGCATTGCCGATTACCTGGGCCGCACCGACAACCTGCCGGAATCGCTGCCGCTGCAACTGCGCATCACCGCCCGCGACCCAAGCGGCAATGAAACCAAAGAAACCATCGCGGTCAACTTGCTGCGCAACCAAGCGCCGGAAGTGAATGCGATCAAGTTGCTCGATGCCCGTGGCTTTGCCATGGGTGAGGTCACCGAGCTGACTGAAGGCCGTGGCATCGTGGTGCAGGTGCAAGCCAGCGACGCCGAAGTGGGTGTTGACGCTGCCGCGCTGTATTACGCCATTGGCCCCGTGGGTAGCGAGCCGAAGTACCAGGCCCTGGGTGAAGACTCCGCCGCGCCCTACCAATTCCAGTTCAAAGTGCCGACCGGCCGCGTTGACCAAGTGCTGCGCCTGCGCGCCAAGGCCCGCGACCTCGACGGCTACGAGTCGAGCTTTGTCGACTTGCCCGGCAGCATCAAAATCAAGGCTGACAAGGCGCCCAACGCGCGCATCGTTAAACCGGACAACGACAACGCGGTGGTGATCGACGGCGAAGACGTGGAAGTGTTTGTCGAGGCCTTCGACGACCTCGGCCCCGAAGGCATCGACCACGTAACGTTCTACGTCAACGGCTTGCCGGTGTTCAGCACCGAACAAAGCTACGGCCAACAGGTCGGCAGCCATGCCCAGGACCACGTGTACCGTGCGCAGATTGCCGCGCCGGCCGGGGTTAACGGCTTTACCGTACAAGCCATCGCCTACGACGTACTCGGCCAGGCTGGCGAATCGCAAATCGTGCGCGTCGGCAAGCTGGAAGACACCGTGGTGCCGCGCCTGGGCGTGTTGAGCCCAATTGATAAAGACGTGCTGACCATGGGCGAAAGCCTGCGC
>LNAP01001773.1_pt2 | contig 57526 bp, 45 predicted proteins | sample 602601 | NCBI WGS metagenome assembly LNAP01 (sample SAMN02440304, study PRJNA202911) | soil metagenome | biome: Subtropical and temperate rainforests or woodlands; isolation source: soil samples (1 kg each in a 20% v/v slurry with milli Q water) were... ...
GAATTTCTGGACCCTGTTGGTGCGCCTGCTGGAGCAGTACGTGGCGTTCGACAGTTGGGTGGTATTGCTGTTCAGCTCCGAGCAGCGCCCGCAGGTGTTTGCCGAATGCCCCGGCGATGACGGCGGGCCGGATACGCTGTTTCAGGATTACCTCAAAGGCCTGTACCTGCTCGACCCGTTTTACATCGCCAGCCGCGAGCAGGCGCAAACCGGCTTCTTTCGCCTGGCCGAGGTGGCGCCGGAGTATTTCGAGCAGACGGAGTACTACCAGCGCTACTTCCGTCTGAATGTGGTGGCCGACGAAATTCAATTGAACTGCCAGCTCGATGGCGACCGCACGTTGTGCATTTCGCTGGGGTCGACGCAACGTTTTAGCGCCGAGCAGATCGCCTTGCTGTCGTTGATTCAGCCGTGGGTCATCGCCCTGCTACGCCAACGCATGCCCTTTGAAGAAGTGGCGCCGGTTGCCGCCAGCAGCCAATGGCGCGCGCAACTGGAAAGCTCGGCGCAACAACTGAAAGGCGCGCAACTTACTGCACGGGAGCTGGACGTGGCGCGGCTGATGCTCAGCGGCTGCTCCAGCAAAGAAATCGCGCGCAAGCTGGATATCTCCGCCGAGACCGTGAAGGTTCACAAAAAACACATCTATAGCAAGCTCGGGATCAAATCGCAGTCCGAGTTGTTTTCCATCTTTTTGCAAGCGCAGAACGGTTAAACCCGCCCCTCACTTCTACAGCGAGTGTTCTAGCCTTTGCGCAATTGCGCGGGACTTACCCCCAGGCGCTGTTTGAACGCCGTTGCCATATGCGCTTGCGAGTTGAAACCGCAGGACAGGGCGATCTGCGCCAGGCTGGCCGTCGAGCTGAGCAGCGCGCGGGCCTTGGCCAGGCGGCGATCAATCAGGTAGCTGTGCGGGCTTTTGCCGGTTGCCTGCTTGAACGCGCGGATAAAAAAACCTTCGGACAATTGCAGCAACCCCGCCATCGCCTGCACGCTCAGCGGGCCCTCAAGGCCGGCGTCGATAAACTCATCCAGCAGACGCAGGCGCCGTGCAGTGATTGAGCCTCGCAGCGGTTGCGCCAAGGCGCCGTGACCTTGCACCCGCTCAGCCAGGGCGAGTGCCCAGGCTTCCCAATCATCATCGACAGACGCACGTAGCAGCGCGCTGCGCATCTGCATCGCCAGCACACTGGCCTGCGCGTCGATGCGATTGTTAAAGGCGTGATCGCCGTTCAATTGCATGCCCGTGGCGTGCACAACCCGCAGGTATTCACCGCCTCGGGCAGACTCGGACAACACGTCACAGCCCGCCGGCACGAACGCCAAACTGTTGGGCGTGGCCACAAACGGCTGCACCCGGTCACTGCCAATGGCGTGCAGGCCTTGCTGGCTGTCGAAGGCAAAGCCAATGGCCGAATGGCTGGCGACATAGCGGGTCGCATAGGCGCTGCCGGGCAACAATTCGATTGCCCACGGGCCTGCCTCGACTCGGCGGACCGGTTCGGTTTTCAGCGCTGGCGGCGGACGATTTCGCGGGTTCATAACGCCATAGTAGTGAAGACGCGGGGCAAAGGTCAGGTCAGTTTTTTGAAAGCCGGCGCAGCGGGCCGCTACCTAGACTGGGCCACCTTTCAAGGAGACGGCCCATGTACCAGCTAACCCGCGACGCTATTGAGCAAGCCGCTCGCCAGGTCTACCAAGTGATGCCCGCCACCGCTCAGTATGCGTGGCCTTTGTTGGAGCAACGGCTGGGTTGCACGGTGTGGGTCAAGCATGAAAACCACACGCCGACGGGCGCGTTCAAAGTGCGCGGCGGCATCACCTTTATGCACTGGCTCAAACGCACGCATCCCGATGTGCAAGGCATTGTCAGCGCCACGCGCGGCAACCATGGCCAGAGCCTGGCGCTGGCGGCCAGCACCCTGGGGTTGCGGGCGTTAATCGTGGTGCCGCAAGGCAATTCGCTGGAAAAGAATAACGCCATGCGTGGCTTTGGCGCCGAAGTGGTCGAGTATGGCCGCGACTTTGACGAGGCCCGTGAAGAAGCAGCGCGCCTGGCGCAAGCGCAGGGCCTGTATCTGGTGCCGCCGTTCCACACTGAGCTGGTCAAGGGCGTGGCCAGCTATGCACTGGAGCTGTTCACCGCGGCGCCGGACCTGCATAGCGTTTATGTGCCGATTGGTTGCGGCTCGGGCATTTGCGCGGTGATCGCTGTGCGTGATGCGCTGGGCCTGAAAACGCAGGTGGTGGGCGTGGTGTCGACCGAGGCCCAGGCGGCCAAGTTATCGTTTGAAGCGGGGGCCATTTGCGAAACCCCCTCGGCCACGACCTTCGCCGACGGCCTTGCCGTGCGCAAGCCGGTAGCCGAGGCGTTTGCCATTTATTCGGCGGGCGCGGCACGGATGGTGGCGGTCAGTGACGAGCAGATTGCCGAGGCCATGCGCGTGTATTACACCGACACCCATAACCTCGCCGAAGGCGCCGGAGCGGCAGCGTTGGCGGCGCTTATTCAGGAGCGCGGAGTAATGAAGGGTCAAAACGTGGCGGTGATTTTATCGGGGGGCAATGTTGATCGGGCGATGTATGCCAGCGTCATCGGCTGATCAAGGCCCTGGGCTTGGGTTAGCGCAGAACTCGACTGCCATGCTGGTGGCGTCTACCCTGAGCGCTGCCGCGTTTTTCCCTTGGAGCCCGCATGAGCCTTTCGTTGCTTAGCCGTTACGCGTTCTTTGTTGCCTGCCTTGTGTTCACCCTCGCCAGCCTGCCCTTCTACCACCATGAATGGTTGTGGCCGTTTACCCTGCTGACCGGTGTGCTGACCCTTGTGGGCATCGGCGATTTGCTGCAAACCCGTCATGCCGTGCGGCGCAATTATCCGATCCTGGGCAATATCCGTTATCTGGTTGAAGGCATCCGCCCGGAAATCCGCCAGTACTTGCTGGAGGCCGACGGCGACAAGCTGCCGTTCTCCCGTGCGCAACGCTCCTTGGTGTATGCGCGGGCAAAAAATGAAGGTGCCGACAAACCCTTCGGCACCCTGCTGGATGTGTACCAAAACGGCTTCGAATTTATTGGCCACTCCATGCGTCCTGCCGCCCTCACCGACCCGGCCAGCTTTCGCGTAACGATAGGCGGGCCGGCGTGCACACAGCCCTACTCCGCCTCGCTATTCAATATCTCGGCAATGAGCTTTGGCTCACTGAGCGCCAACGCTATTCGCGCGCTAAACAAAGGCGCCAAGCTGGGCAATTTTATTCATGACACCGGTGAAGGCAGCATTAGCGAATACCACCGCGAACACGGCGGCGACCTGACTTGGGAGCTGGGCAGCGGCTATTTTGGCTGCCGCACCAGCACCGGCCTGTTCGACCCGGAGCGGTTTGCCAAGCAAGCGCAAAGCCCGCAGGTGCGCATGATTGAGATCAAGCTCAGCCAGGGCGCCAAACCCGGCCACGGCGGCATCTTGCCCAAGCACAAGGTGACCAAGGAAATCTCTGAAACCCGCGGCGTGCCGATGGGCGAAGACTGCGTATCGCCCTCGCGCCATAGCGCGTTTTCTACGCCCATTGAGCTGCTGCAATTTGTGCAGCAACTACGTGAGCTATCCGGCGGCAAACCGGTGGGTTTCAAGTTTTGCCTAGGCCACCCGTGGGAATTTATGGGCATCGCCAAGGCGATGTTGCAGACCGGCATTCTCCCGGACTTTATCGTCGTCGACGGTAAAGAAGGCGGCACCGGTGCGGCGCCAGTGGAGTTTACCGACCATATCGGTGTGCCCATGCGCGAAGGCCTGCTGTTTGTGCATAACACCCTGGTGGGCCTGAACCTGCGCGACAAGATCAAGCTCGGCGCCAGCGGCAAAATCGTCAGCGCCTTTGATATCGCCAGCGTGCTGGCCATCGGTGCCGACTGGGCCAACTCGGCGCGCGGTTTTATGTTTGCCATTGGCTGTATTCAGAGCCAGAGCTGCCACACCAACAAATGCCCCACCGGCGTTGCCACTCAAGATCCATTGCGTCAGCGGGCCCTGGTGGTGGAAGACAAAGCGCAACGGGTATTTAGCTTTCACCAAAATACCCTCAAGGCCCTGGCGGAAATGCTGGCGGCGGCGGGCCTGACCCACCCTAAGCAACTGGATGCTCGGCACCTGGTGCGGCGTATATCCACCACCGAAATCAAGCTATTTTCCCAGGAGCATGTGTTTCTCAAGCCCGGTGAATTGCTTAATGGCACGGTCAGTGGCGAGTTCTACCAACACATGTGGAAGATGGCCCGCGCCGACAGCTTTGAAGCGGCGCCGCCAGAGCCAGACCATCAACCGCCGGCGCCAGCCAAACCAGACGCAATGCACAGCGCCTAACGGCGCCGCCCTCGTAGGGTGGGCTGTGCGCAGCAAGCGATGAACTGTACTGCAAACAGTGAGTTTGCCGCCGCCACTGCTGCGCTGTTGTTCTCGCCGCCTGTACGGCTGAACAGCAGCGCTGTCGGTAGATACTTTCGTCCTCGCCGACCTGACCTGGTGCTCTATGGACGAAATAACCCTACTCGCCGCTGCCGATGCGCGCGCCCTCAATTACACCGCCAGCCTGGCCACCCGGCGGGTGTTTCCCGATGCCGAGGCACTCGCTGGGCTGGCGGCTTTTGATGAGCCGCTGCCGGTAGAAGGACTCTCGGCAACCGAAACCCTGCAATTACTTGATGAGCGCGGTTCGGCAGCGACGGTGGTGTCCAACGGCCCGCGCTATTTTGGTTTTGTCATCGGCGCCTCGTTGCCTGCCGCTGCGGCCGCCGAGCGCCTGATGCTGGCCTGGGATCAGTGCGCCTCCTCGTTCGACAACTCACCCGTTGCCGCCACGGTAGAACGCACCGCCGCACGCTGGGTGCTGGAAGCGCTGGATTTGCCGCGCGACAGCGCCGTGGGCTTTGGCACCAGCGCCACCGCCTGCACCCTCAGTTGCCTGGCCGCCGCGCGGCGCACGTTGTTGGCGCGCCAGGGTTGGGACTTTGATCGCGACGGGCTGATCGGTGCACCAGAAATCAACGTGGTGGTTTCGGAGTTGGCGCATATCACCGTGAAAAAAGCCCTGCGCGTGCTCGGCTTTGGTACGGCGAAAATCATCTACGCGCCGGTCAACGCCCACGGCCAAGTGGACCCCGCGCAACTGCCGGCATTGGATGAGCGCAGCATCCTTTGCTTGCAAGCCGGTGAGGTAAACACCGGCGAATTCGACCCATTCGCCGCGCTTATTCCTCAAGCCCGCGCCGCTGGCGCCTGGGTGCATGTCGATGGCGCCTTTGGCCTGTGGGCGCGCGCATCCGCCTTGGCACCGCTGACGGCGGGTATTGAGCAGGCCGATAGCTGGACCACCGATGCGCACAAATGGCTTAACACGCCCTACGACTGCGCCATGGCCATCTGCCGTGACGCCGACGCCTTGGCCTCAGCCATGAACAGCGACGCTGCCTACTCCAGCGCCAGCGCCGATGCACAGAAAAACCTCACCCTGGAATTCTCCCGCCGACCACGCGGCATTCCGGTTTGGGCGGCGTTGCGCAGCCTGGGAAAAAGCGGTGTTGCGGAGCAAATTGAACGCCATTGCCGCCAGGCCCAGCGCGTTGCCGACGGCCTGCGCAGCGCAGGCTATGAGGTGCTTAACCGCGTGGTGTTAAACCAAGTGCTGTTCCGCGCCGATAACGATGCCCAGACCGTGGCCGTGCGCGACGCCTTGCAGGCATCCGGGCTAGCCTGGTTTGGCGGCACCATCTGGCAAGGGCGGCCAGCGATGCGCATCAGCGTGTCGTCGTGGCGTACGGGTGATGAGGAGATTGAAGCGCTGCTGCGACTGATGGCCCGTCTGCGCAACTGAGTCCCCTCAAAGGGGCGCGTATCACCCTCGGCCTGTTCGAGCATGCCGAGGTTTCTGCGCGCCGGCGTAGCAGCGAGCGTTTTGGCACAGAGGCCGAGCGTTTCGGCACAACGCGCGATAGCACTGCTTCTTACAATCGCCGCTCGTCTCCCCCAATGAAGCGCACACCATGAACGTTCGACTCATATTCACGGCCTTTGCCCTCAGCGTAAGCAGCCTTGTTCACGCGCAAGAGTTCACCCTGAGCAGCCCGGATATCGCCCAAGATCGCCCGCTCGACTCCCGTCAGGTTTTTAATGGCTTTGGTTGCAAGGGCGGCAATATGTCGCCTGCACTGGCATGGAAAAATCCTCCGCCCGGCAGCAAAAGTTTCGCCATCACCGTCTACGACCCAGATGCCCCAACCGGCAGCGGCTGGTGGCATTGGACGGTGGTCAACCTGCCTCAGCAGACCACCGCGCTGCCAGAGGCGGCTGGCCTTAAGCTTCCTGTGGGTGCCATACAGGGGCGAAACGATTTCGGCACTGCCGAATTTGGCGGGGCGTGTCCGCCTGTTGGGGATAAGCCCCATCGCTACCAATTCACGGTGTGGGCGCTTAAGGTCGAAAAACTTCCCCTCGACGAACAGTCCAGCGGGGCGCTGGTAGGCTTTATGCTGAACGCCAACGTATTGGCCAAAGCCACCCTGACCGCTACCTACGGACGTTAGACGCATGCCTCCTGCCGCTGGCATCCAGCACATCGAAAGCCGAATTGACGCTTGCATCATTGAGGCTCGGCAGCGCCATGCCTTGCAACGGGTAACGGTGTTCACCACAACCGTGTGCCGGGTGCGGCAGGGCGAGAAAGTGCTGCACGTGGACGGACGGGAGTGGCGCGGCAACAGTCAGCACCTGATTTTGATGCCCGCTGGCCGCGAGTTATGCGTGACCAATATTCCCAACGGTCAAGGCCACTACATTGCCGATGCCATTAGCTTTCCTGCGCCCATGCTGCGTGCGTTCAAAGCGCGCTACCGCACGCAGCTGGCCGCCGACAATGGCCTTTATGGCGAGCTCTGCGTTCCTCTGGGAACGCACACCAGCCAGGCGTGGGAGCAGTTGTTATTGGCCGTGCAAACCCGTGCTCCCGATGCCTTGCTCACTGCGTATGGCGAGGCCGTGCTACTTAGCCTTGGCCTCGATGGGCTAGCCAACCCGCTGCTGATGGACCGTCATGATCCGCTGCGCGAGCGCCTGCAGCAGCTGTTTGTGAGCGACCTTGGTAGCGACTGGACTGTCGCCAGTGCCGCGTCGATGCTTAACCTCGGCGGCTCGACCCTGCGCCGGCAGTTGGCAAATGAAGGCCATAGCTTTCGCCAGATACTTGAAGAGGTGCGCCTCGGTAGCGCATTGCAACGCCTGCAAACGACCACGCGCAGCATTGGTGAAATTGCTGAATACAGCGGTTATGCCTCGCCTTCGCGGTTTGCTGCGCGCTTTCGTGCGCATTACGGCTTGTCCCCGCGGGACTTGCGGGCAGCGCTCTGAGGCTGGGCCTCGGTCGGAGTTCGGCCGCAAGGCGTTGTGCCAATGCGACGGTGCCTCCCCTCGCAATCGCCGTTTTAATCCGGCTTATTGGCCTGGTGCTGCTCGCGCCAACGCGACGGCGCCATGCCGTGGTGGTTTTTAAAGGCGCGGGAGAAGGCGGCCAAATCGTTGTAACCCAGGGCGTCAGCCAGCCGCGTCAGGTCGATGGCCGAGGCATGCAGGTGCCAGCTGGCGAGCTGCATTTTCACTTCCTGAACCAACTGTTTGAAACTCAATTGCTCCGCCAGCAGACGACGCTGCAAGGTGCGCGGGTGCAGTTGCAGCAGTTGGGCGATGTGCTCAAGGCTGTGTTGGTGCACACCGAGGGTTTGCGTAATCAGGGTGCGCACCTGCATTTCCAGGCTGTCTTGCAAGCTGGCCAACAGGTCGCGAAGGTAACCATCAATACGCGCCTGCGCCTGGGAAGACAGCGGCTTGACCGGACGCGCCATCACGCCAGCGGCGTACACCAAACAGTCATGCTCCTGATTGAACAGCACCTCGCAACCAAAGTGCTGACGGTAGATTTTGCCGGGCGCCAGCGGGCTGTGGCTGAACTCCACGCGCAGCGGCCACATATCGCCGCCGCCACAGATTTCCCGCGCCAAGCGCGCACAGGCGGCCATCGCCATTTCTCGGTATTGCTGGGCGTTTTCGGCACCGTAGAAATGTTCGATGCGCCGCAGGTACACCTGGCCGCCATGCTGTTGCAGGCGCCAGTGTTCGGCTTTGTTATGCAGCGCCATATAACGCTGGGCACACGCGAATGCCGCTTGCAGATTGGGCTGCGCGCAGAGCAGCGTGCCGAGTAAACCGAGCATGGCGGTACCCTGGTGACTGGCGACCCGCATGCCCAAGTCCAGACAACGCAGCCGCTCGGCGCCGTTGGCTAGCAGCTCAATCACCTGCTGGCTGGCGATCAAGCAATCAGCATCGCGCAGCTGTGCCAGGCTCAAGCCCGCGTCGCTCAGCAGACGCGGCAGGTCGCCACCCAGGCTCACTACTTCGTCTTCGAAGCCGATCAGGCTGGCGCTACGTAGTTCATAACGAAGGGTCATTGGTGCCTCTCCTCAACGTGCACGACGATGCCGAGTTTGTCGTGTAATGACAAGGCACCAGCGCATTAGCCCCCTACCCTGGCAGCACCTAAAAAAACAAAAACAATGCATGAGGTGCTCCATGGCTCTGTACGACATCGTGATTCAAGGCGGCCGCTATTTTGACGGCACCGGCGCGCCGGCCGCTATCCGCAGCCTGGCGGTCAAAGATGGCAAGGTGGCGCTGGTGAGTGCCACGCCCATTGATGAAAGCCTTGCTGAACGGGTAATTGCTGCGCACGGCAAGTGGGTGACCCCAGGGTTTATCGACAGCCACACCCATTACGATGCCGAGCTGATTGTGGCGCCAGGCCTCAGTGAATCGGTACGCCACGGCGTGACCACGGTGCTGGTGGGCAGTTGCTCGCTGAGCATGGTCTGCTCCGCCGCCGAAGATGCCTCGGACATTTTCACCCGCGTGGAAACCGTGCCACGCGACAAAGTACTGCCCATCCTCAAGACCCACAAAACCTGGAATACCCCGCAGCAGTGGGTGGATTTTATCCACCGTCAAGCCATGGGCCCCAACGTGGTCAGCTTGCTTGGCCACAGCGACCTGCGCGTGGCGGTGATGGGCTTGCACCGTGCCACCGACCGTCAGGTGCGGCCGAGCGAAACGGAAATGCAGGCCATGGAAAATACCTTGGAGCAGGCGCTGGATGCCGGCTTTCTTGGCCTGTCGACCATGAGCCTGAAGTGGGACAAAATCGACGGCGACCGTGAGTGGTCGAAAAGCCTGCCCAGCACTTATGCGCACTGGAGCGAAATCCGCCGTTTAAATACCTTGCTGCGCCGGCGTGGCCGCGTGCACCAAGGCGCACCCAATGCGGCCAACCCCTTGCAGATTTTGCAGTACCTCGGCCAAGCCATGGGCGTGCTGCGCAAACCGCTAAAAACCACGCTGATTTCCATGCTCGACCTTAAAGGCAACCGCACCGTGGCGCCAATGGCGCGCCTGGCCGCCTGGTTTACCAATCTGCTGGGTGGCGACTTTCGCTGGCAACTGCTGCCTACGCCTTTCATGATCTACGCCGACGGTATTGATGTGGTGTTGTTCGAGGAATTCGGCGCCGGTGAAATGGCCCTCGACCTTAAAGATGCCGTGGCGCGCAACGCCCTGCTCAAGGACGAAAATTATCGCCGCACCTTTCGTAAGTTCTACGCGGAAAAACTCTCGCCGCGAGTATGGCAACGCGACTTTGGCGACGCGGTGATTCTCGGCTGCCCGGAACAGCAACTGGTCGGTCGTAATTTCGCCGAAGTGGCCGTCGAGCGCGGCCTGCATGTGGTTGATCTGTTTCTCGACATGGTGGTCGCCCATGGCACGCAACTGCGCTGGTTTACCGTAATCGGCAACCACCGCGAAGACGTGCTGCGCAAGATGGTGTGCAACCCCAACACGCTGATCACCTTCTCCGACGCCGGCGCGCACCTGCGCAATATGGCCTTCTACAACCTGCCGCTGCGCTTACTGAAACTGGTGCAGAGCAGCCACAGCCAAGGCCAACCGATGATGTCCATCGAGCATGCCATTCACCGTCTGACCGGCGAACAGGCCGACTGGCTGGGCATTGACGCCGGGCATATCCGCGAAGGCGACCGCGCCGATATCGTCGTGCTCGACCCCGAAGGTTTGCAGCAAGACCTGGAACGGGAAAGCTGGGCGGATATGGACGGCTTTGATATTCCGCGCATGGTCTGCCGCAACCCGGGTTGCGTAACCCATGTACTGATCAATGGCCGTTTGGCAGTGGACGATGAACAGGTAGTGCCGCAGTTGGGCAAGGCGCTTGGCTACGGGCGTTTTCTTGCCGCTCGTTAAGCGTCAGCCGACAAAACGCGAGGGCTCATCGTCTGGCTGGCCCTCGTTATCCAAATCGATAAAGTTGCTGAGTTTTACCGAGCCCTCCGGAAAGCGCACCACCACCTGCAACTGCCCGCCCATGGCCTCGATATGGCTGCGCAAGGTGGATACATAGATATCGGTATGGCGCTCCATTCTGGAAATAGCCGCAACGGGCACCTTAAGCTCCTGTGACAACGATCGTTGCGATTGGCCAATAGCCAGAATCACCTTGGCCCTGGCATCGGCACGGGCTTGGGAAAGGGGCAAGCCATTGGGTCTACGGGTGGAGTACTTGTTGGTCATGAAAACGCAGCTCGGAACTGAATAGACTTAAAGCAACGAGCCTAGCCGATGACAAGGCTGACGAAGAGCGCGCGCGGATGGAATGTGGGTGGGATGGGTGCCAGCGCTCTGTACGACGCGGCCCTTGATACGCGAGGAACCTCACGCATCACGCTTGCTCAAGCGCCTCGTCATCCAGGTCGGCAAAGTTACTGATCTTTACCGTGCCCTCAGGAAAGCGCGCAATAACCTCCAATTGCCCACCCATGGCTTCGATATGGTTACGCAGGGTGGAGATATACATATCGGTGCGGCGCTCCAGCTTGGCGATCGAAGGCTGCTGCACGTTTAAGGCCTGGGCAAGCACCTGCTGCGAGAGGCCTCGCGCTTGACGCAGCTCGTGCAAAGGCATTTCGGCGAGCAACTCCCTGGTTTTGGCTTCGGCTCGCGCACGCGCCTCTGGCGACATTTGTTTGCGTAGTTCCGAATACTTATTGGCCATTTATGAGCCCCTCTTTTTTAAGCTTGAGCAAATACTCTTCGTAGAGTCGATCAGCTATTGGGATATTCACCGCGTACCAGCGATTATCCCCAGTCTTGTCCCCTCCTATCAGCAGAATGACCGTCCGCCTGGGGTCAAACGCATACAGCGTACGTAAAGGTTTGCCACCGTGCTGAGTTCTAAGCTCACGCATGTGTTTAAAGCGCGAACCCACTACACCGCTGCTGTGCGGAAACCCTAAGAACGGACCTCGATCCACCAGCAGACCAATGGAAGAATCCAGAGACTCCTGCTGCTTTTCAGCTAACCCAACCCACCACTGACGAAACTCATCCGTGTATTCAACCTCCCAAGACATAGTCGACTATAGCCCCAGCAAATATTCCGTCAATGGAATATTACGCACTTATGAGAAATGAAGTATTTGCTCGATAAGGCTATGGCCCCTCTGTGCCCCGCTACGAGCAGCCAAGGAGTACACAACGGTGGGAAGCACGCTGCCGAGCGGTACGACCTAAGGTGATAACGGACCGTAACAGCACACAGCAAAACGCCTCCCGAAGGAGGCGTTTTGCGTTTCACAGACGCGTTAATCAGCTATGCAGGTCGAACCGGTCCAGGTTCATCACTTTGGTCCAGGCGGCGACAAAGTCTTTGACGAACTTGGCTTGCGCATCGGCGCTGGCATATACCTCGGACAACGCACGCAGTTGCGCGTGGGAGCCAAATACCAGGTCGACACGGGTGCCGGTCCATTTCACTTGACCGGTTTTACGGTCGCGCGCTTCAAAGGTATCGGCCGCTGGCGAAGTCGCCTTCCATTCCACGCCCATGTCCAGCAGGTGGGTAAAGAAGTCGTTGGTCAGCGCCCCTGGGCGGCTGGTGAATACGCCATGTTTGGCATCACCGACGTTGGCGCCAAGCACCCGCAGGCCGCCTACCAGCACGGTCATTTCTGGCGCGCTGAGGGTCAACAGTTGGGCTTTGTCGACCAACAGCTTTTCTGCCGAGACGGTGTATTTGCCTTTCTGGTAGTTACGGAAGCCATCGGCAATCGGCTCAAGAAAGGCGAACGACTCCACGTCGGTCTGCTCCTGCGAAGCATCGGCACGGCCGGGTGCGAACGGCACGGTGACAGTTTGCCCGGCAGCTTTCGCCGCTTGCTCAACGCCGGCATTACCAGCCAGTACGATCAGGTCAGCGAGGGAGATTTGCTTGCCGCCGACCTGGCCGCCGTTGAACTCGCCCTGAATGCGTTCCAGGGTCGCCAGCACTTGAGCCAGTTGCGCCGGCTGGTTGGCTTCCCAGGATTTCTGCGGTTCCAGGCGCAGACGACCACCATTGGCGCCGCCACGTTTATCCGAACCACGGAAGGTTGAAGCGGCGGCCCAGGCGGTGGATACCAGTTGCGCGACAGTCAGGCCGCTTGCCAGCACCTTGGTCTTGAGCGCGGCTACGTCGCTGTCGTCCACCAGCGGGTGATTGACCGCTGGGATCGGATCTTGCCAAAGCAGTTCTTCGCTCGGGGTTTCCGGGCCCAGGTAGCGGGCCAGCGGGCCCATGTCGCGGTGGGTCAGCTTGAACCAGGCGCGGGCGAAGGCATCGGCCAATTCACCCGGATTTTGCAGAAAGCGCCGGGAGATTTGTTCGTAGATTGGATCGAAACGCAGCGCCAGATCAGAAGTGAGCATGGTCGGCGCGTGGCGTTTGCTGGGGTCATGGGCATCAGGAATCTTGCCTGCACCGGCCCCGCCTTTGGGTTGCCATTGGTGAGCACCAGCGGGGCTCTTGGTCAGTTCCCATTCAAAGCCGAAGAGGTTTTCCAGGTACTCATTGCTCCAGCGGGTGGGCGTTGAGGTCCAGGTTACTTCCAGGCCGCTGGTGATGGTGTCACCACCTTTGCCCGAGCCAAATTTGTTGCGCCAGCCCAGGCCCTGCTCTTCCAGGCCAGCGGCTTCGGGTTCCGGGCCGACGTTGTCGGCAGGGCCGGCGCCGTGGGTTTTACCAAAGGCGTGGCCGCCAGCGATCAGCGCCACGGTTTCTTCGTCGTCCATGGCCATGCGGCCAAAGGTTTCGCGGATATCCAGCGCTGAGGCGCGTGGGTCGGGGTTGCCTTCCGGGCCTTCCGGGTTTACGTAGATCAAGCCCATTTGCACAGCGGCCAGAGGGTTTTCCAGATTACGTTCCAGCTCGCGGCCTTCTTGTTCCGGGCGTTTGGCCGGCTCAGCTACCAGGTCGCCTTGGCCCGGCTCCTCCATTTCTTTGCTGGCTTTGCCATAGCGCTTGTCGCCGCCCAGCCAGACGGTTTCGGTACCCCAGTACACGTCTTCATCGGGCTCCCACACATCCGGGCGGCCGCCGGAGAAACCAAAGGTTTTAAAGCCCATGGATTCCAGCGCCACGTTGCCGGTAAGCACGATCAGGTCGGCCCAGGAAATGGCGTTGCCGTATTTCTGTTTGATCGGCCAGATCAGGCGCCGGGCTTTGTCCAGACTGACGTTATCGGGCCAGCTGTTCAGCGGCGCAAAACGTTGTTGGCCAGAGCCGGCGCCGCCACGGCCATCGCCGGTGCGGTAGGTGCCGGCACTGTGCCAGGCCATACGTACAAAGAGTGGCCCGTAGTGGCCGAAGTCGGCAGGCCACCAGTCCTGGGAGTCAGTCATCAACGCTTCGAGGTCGCGTTTGACGGCGGCAAAGTCGAGGCTCTTGTAGGCCTTGGTGTAATCGAAGTCTTCACCCAGCGGGTCGGATTTGGCGGAATGTTGGTGGAGAATTTTCAGGTTCAGCTGTTCGGGCCACCAGTCACGATTGCTGGTACCGCCGCCAGCGGCGTGGTTGAACGGGCATTTCGATTCAGTCGACATTTTGTTCTTCCTTAAGGTCGCTTCATTCAGCTGTTCAGCCCTGCAGGGCTGGGACACCGATGAGTAGGTTCAACAGTACGTTAATCCGCACGGGGCAAGCCTGGGATCTTTAGCGCCTTGGCGCTGTGGGCGAGGCTCTCAGTCCCCTCATCAGGTTGCACGGCTTCGACATGGGTCGAGGCAAGAGCAAGACTAGACGTCTATGGGAAGAGTTCTAATAGATCGTATGTGCTGTGTTGATAGCCAAAGTCTTAAGCGCTTGGCGGCAGCGCACCTGCTCACCGTGATCCCCGCGTAGGCGGGGAACCAGGTGTGACGTGTAGGAGGATCGCGGCGGCAATCACAGGCTGAAGCGATTGACCAGCACATTGAGGTCGGAGGCCAGGCGCGACAGCTCGTGGCTGGAAGCACTGGTTTGATGGGCTCCGGTGGCCGACTGCACCGACAGGTCGCGAATGTTGACCAGGTTGCGGTCCACCTCGCGGGCCACTTGCGCCTGCTCTTCGGCGGCGCTGGCGATCACCAGATTGCGCTCGTACATCTCGCTGATGGCGGCAGTGATTTGTTCCAAGGCAACGCCGGCGTTCTCAGCCAAAGTGCGGGTCGATTGCGCTCGCGCGCTGCTGTTTTGCATGGCGCTTAGCGCTTGGCTCGCGCCGGTGCGCATGCCGGCGACCATCTGTTCGATTTCCTGAGTGGAATTCTGCGTGCGGTGGGCCAAGGCACGCACCTCGTCGGCCACCACGGCAAACCCGCGTCCCGATTCACCTGCCCGCGCCGCTTCAATGGCGGCGTTAAGGGCGAGCAAATTGGTTTGCTCGGCGATGGCGCGAATCACATCGAGCACCTTGCCAATATCTTGCGATTGTTCGGCCAGTTGCCGCACCTGGGTGGCGGTGGTTTCCATATCGCCGGACAAATCGGTAATGGCAGTAATGGTGTCGCTTACCCGGCTCTGCCCCAGCTGCGCCGATTGGTTGGAGGCTTTCGACGCTTCCGACGTGGACACTGCATTACGCGCCACTTCATCTACCGCCGTGCTCATCTCGTTCACCGCCGTGGCGGCCTGTTCAATCTCATCGTTCTGGCGCAACAGGCCACGACTGGCCTCTTCGGTAACGGCATTGAGTTCTTCGGCAGCGGCGGCCAGCTGCGTAGAGGATCCGGAAATCTGCGCCAGGGTTTCCCGCAGGTTTTGCTGCATACGGCCCAGGGCATCTTGCAGCTGACTGACTTCGTCGCGACCACTGACATCAATGGGTTTGGTCAAGTCGCCCGAGGCCACAAACTGCGCCGCCTGCACAGCATCGCGCAGCGGCCGCACAATACTTTGCGTCAGCAGCCAGGCGAGCACTACCGTGCCGAGCGCGGCGAGCGCGATTACCACCATTACGATCAAGCGCGAGTCGGCGTAGTCGGCGCTGGAGGCCTGCCCTTCGCGCTCAATGCCTTTGCCGTAGATATCGCCCAACTCCGCCAACTGCGCGCCAGTGCCGTCGACCACGGGTTTCATATCGACCAGCAACAGCTTGTTCAGCGCCTCGCGGTCGCCACTGCGGGCAAGGTTGAATGAGTCGCTCATGCCACGCTGGTAGGCAGCGAAATCCCTTTTGAATTGATCGTAAAGCCGCTGCTCATCCGGCGAGTCAATAAAGGCTTCGTAGTCGCTGATGTTCTGCGTCAGCACCTTGTTGCGCGCTTCGTATTGGCCCACGTAGGTATCGATATTCTGCGCGGCCGGATCAAGCGCCATACGCAGGGAAATGGTACGGATGCGCAGCATGTTTTCGCGAATGGCATCGACGATGCGGATGCTTGGCACCCAATCACGCTCAATGGCGGTCGCGCGGTCGCGGATGCTCGACATCTGGCTCAGGGAAAACACCCCAAGAAAGGCCACCGCCAAAGCGATTATTGCAAAGCCAAACGCCGCGCGGCGGGCAATATTCAGGTTACGTAGCAGCATGAAAGGTCTCACTCGTCCGTGGGCGTTATTAGAGTTGTTAGCGTGCAGTTATCTGACAACCATGTCGGCGCTGACCAGATCGACTTTAGTCCTAGCCCGGTAAAAATCATCCGACACATTGGCAGACAGCTCTGGAACGCCTACTTCACGCGAGCTCGAGCATAACTAGGGGGTGCGGCGCAGTTGAATGTTGCTGGACCTGTCACGCAAGTCATATGATGACTGACGACAATCACAACAACAAAGGAACCCCCCGCCATGACCACACCACACCTATTGGCCGTCGCCCTCGCTACTGCTTTGGCGTTGCCTGCACAGGCTGCTACCTACGCATATATCTCCAGCCCCAACGACGGTTTGATCTCGCAATACCAATTGGACGACAGCACCGGTGCGCCAAAGCTGGTGGAGCAAACGCCGGCTGGCAGCAAGGTCAATCCCATGGCCATTAGCCCGGATGGCCAGGTGCTGTATGCCGCCTTGCGTGTGGCGCCATTTAGTGTGGTCAGTTATCGCATCGAGCCGAACAGCGGCCACTTGGAAAAACTTGGCCAAGCGCCGTTGGCCGATAGCTTGGCGTACATTTCTACCGACCGCAGCGGCCGTTTCCTCATGGGTGCTTCTTACGGCGCTAGCTTGCTCAGCGTGCAGGCCATCGACGCCGAGCACCGGGTTTCCGACAAGATTGACGTATACAAAACCGGCCCCATCGCCCACTCGATTCGCAGCGACCGCAGCGACAAATTCGTCTACGCCGCCAACCTGGGCACCGACAGCGTGCTGCAGTTCAGCCAGAACAAACAGACCGGCGCTCTCACCCCGATTGGTTCGGGCGCTGTCGCCGCACCGGCAAAAATGGGCCCACGGCATTTGGCGTTCTCGCCCAATGGCAAGTTTTTGTATGTGCTCGGCGAGTTGAGCGGCACCGTAGTCGGCTATGCCATCGACGCCAGCAGCGGTGCCTTGCGCCAAGTGAGCGAGGCGCAAAGCGTGCCGACCGCATTGAAACTGGCCGAAGGTTTGATCCGCAACGCCGCCAATAACGACCTCAAAGACGACCCGACGCCGCGCATCTGGGCTGCCGATATTCGTCTGTCGCCAGACGGCACCTTGCTCTACACCACCGAACGCACCAGCAGCAGCGTGTCGGCGTTTAAGGTCGAGCCCAACAGCGGCGCCTTGACCTTTCTCGGCAACTTCCCCGTGGCGGAAAAACAGCCGCGCAATATCGCCTTCTTCCCCAGCGGCAAATGGCTGCTGGTCACCGGCGAAAAAAGCGCGGTCATCGGCAGCTACGCCGTGGCGAAAGACGGCAGTTTAAAGCGCGTCGGTGAAGCGCCGTCGGGTGACGGCGCGCTGTGGATCGAGATGTGGCAGTCGCCCAAGTAAGCATTACCAGAGCCAGCAGGTGGCGCCAGCGGCACTGGCCGCCACCTGCCAGATTCCGTACCATCCGCCCCCCTCTTTGCCGCCCCGCAGTCGCTTGCCATGAAACCCGCTCGCCTTCGCGCCGACCTTCTTGCCGGCCTTACCACCTCGTTTGCCTTGGTGCCTGAGTGCATTGCCTTTGCCTTGGTTGCACACCTCAATCCGCTGATGGGCCTGTATGGCGCCTTTATCATCTGCACCCTGACTGCGTTGTTTGGCGGGCGGCCAGGCATGGTTTCCGGCGCGGCCGGGTCGATGGCGGTAGTGATCGTCGCGCTAGTCGTGCAGCACGGCGTGCAGTACTTATTGGCTACGGTGTTGCTCGGCGGGCTGATCATGGTGCTGTTTGGCTTGCTGCGCCTGGGCAAGCTGATTCGCATGGTGCCGCACCCGGTGATGCTCGGTTTTGTAAATGGCTTGGCAATCATCATCGCCCTGGCCCAACTCGAGCATTTCAAAGCCGGTGAATACTGGTTGAGCGGTACGCCGTTACTGCTGATGTTGGGCTTGGTGGCGGCGACCATGGCCATCGTTTACCTGCTGCCGCGCCTGACCCGCGCGGTGCCGCCAGCATTGGTGGCCATTCTGGCTGTCGGCCTGGCGGTATACCTGCTTAACCTGCCAACCCGCACCCTCGGCGATATGGCGCATATTGCTGGCGGCCTACCGAGCTTCGCGTTGCCAGAGCTGCCGTGGACCCTGAAAACCCTACGCATCATCGCGCCTTACGCGCTGCTGATGGCCATGGTCGGGCTGCTGGAAACCTTGCTGACCCTTAACCTTACCGATGAAGTTACCGAAAGCCGTGGCTATCCGGACCGCGAATGCGTGGCCTTGGGCGCGGCGAATATCGTTTCGGGTGCCTTTGGTGGCATGGGCGGCTGCGCCATGATCGGCCAGACCGTGATCAACCTCAGCTCCGGCGGCCGTGGGCGGCTGTCGGGTGTGGTGGCGGGGGTGATGATTTTGCTGTTTGTGTTGTTCTTGTCGCCGCTGATTGAACGTATTCCGCTGGCGGCGTTGGTCGGGGTGATGTTTGTGGTGTCGCAGCAAACCTTCGCCTGGGCCTCGCTGCGAGTGCTGCACAAAGTGCCGGTGAACGACATGCTGGTGATTGTCGCCGTGACCATCATCACCGTGTTCACCGACCTCGCTACAGCCGTGCTGTTGGGCATTATCATTGCGGCGCTGAACTTCGCCTGGCAGCACGCCCGCGAGCTGTACGCCGACACCCACCTCGAAGCCGATGGCAGCAAGTTGTATCAGCTGCATGGCACGCTGTTCTTCGCCTCGGTCACGCCGTTTCTCAACCAGTTCAACCCGGCCGACGACCCCGAGCAGGTCACCCTCGATTGTGCGCACTTAAGCTTTGTCGACTATTCGGCAATTGCCGCGCTGAAAACCCTGCGCGAGCGCTATAGCAAGGCAGGCAAGCATTTGCGCGTGGTGCATTTAAGCGAGCGCTGCAAGAAGCTGCTCAAACGCGCCGGTGAGTGAAAGCAAGCGCTCTACGTAGGGTGTGCTGCGCGCACCAAGCAATCTTGTGGCGGGCGCGATGGTGCGCACGGCACACCCTACGCCTAGCTTCAACTTTAGGCTTACTGGCTGCCAAACATCGTGGTCCAGTAAATGCCCGCATCGCTTTTCGGGTCTAGCGCATAGGCGGCGCCAAGCTCGCGGTACTGCGGGTTCATCAGGTTGGCGCAGTGGCCGGGGCTGGCCAGCCAGCCGTCGAGCACTTTGCGCGGGCTGTCGTTACCGGCGGCGATGTTCTCGCCAATCGCCTGGCCGGCATACCCGGCCAATTCAGCACGGTCGCCCGGGGTGCGGCCATCGCGGTCTTTGTGGTCGAAGAAGTTGCCGTTAGCCATGGCCCGGCTATGGGCTTCGGCAGCACCGGCCAAGGTGTTATTCCAATTCAGCGGTGCCGCTGCGGCAAAGGCCTGGGTGCCGCACTGGCGCGCCTGGCTGCGGGCGGTATTGATCATTTCCAGCAACTGCCGGCCCTGGCTCTGCCAGTCGCCCATGCGCGCGGTGAGCATCGGCCGCGCCAAGGTAATACGCCACAAATCACCTTCGCGGCGCACGCCAATATCGACGAATTGCGGGTCGAGAATGACTCGGCAGAAGCTTTCCTGCACCGCTTGCATCGCCGCAGCTGTGTCGCGCGCACCGGCCAGGCTGATGGCTTGCACGTTGACCATCGGGTAACCGTTCTTAGCCAAAGCCGTTTGCAAGCCGCCAAAACTGTCGGAGCGCAAGCGCAAACGCGGGTCATCTGCCAGCGGCGGCAATTCCGGCGAGGCCTGGCCTTCGCAGCGCTGCACTTGCCCGCGGTAGGCGTTGATCGCCTGCACCAGCGCTGTTTCGTCATCGGCCCAGGCCGGAGTGCCGGCGAGCGCGGTTAACGACAGCGTGACAGCAGACAGAACGGTTAAACGGACGCGCATGTATCTCTCCCTTGAGCGGACTGCCCCCATGATCAGCGACTTCCACCCGCGCTGTGCACGCTTATGAGTCGAGCTTATAAGCGAATGCAGGTTTATATGGCTAATCAGAGCCCCCTAGCGCGAGTAAGGTTCACCCCCAGCCAGTATGGTGAAGTGTCGGCTAAGCGCGCGGCGCACGCCATCTTCAACGGTCAATAACAGCGAAAGCGAGCCCGTTGATGGCCACACACTGGTCTACCCTCTGGTCTTTGCACCGTTCTTTACCCATCAGGAGTGCTCTTCATGCTCACCATTGGTTACGCGGCAGAAACCGCCAAATCACCGCTGGCCCCCTTCAAATTCGAACGCCGCGACCTGCGCCCCAACGATGTGGCGATGGAAATTCTCTACTGTGGCGTCTGCCATTCCGACCTGCACCAGGCGCGCAATGACTGGGGCTTCAGCACCTTTCCAATTGTGCCGGGGCACGAAATTGTCGGCCGTGTGACCGACGTTGGCAGCGCGGTAAAACGCTACAAGGTCGGCGAGGCCGTGGCGGTGGGTTGCATGGTCGACTCCTGCCAGGAATGCGATCAGTGCCGTAAAGGCGAAGAACAGCTGTGCCGCCAAGCCAATACGCAGACTTACAACAGCCGCGACCGCATCACTAAAGAACCCACCTACGGCGGTTATTCCAAGCACTTGGTGGTGCGTGAAGAATTCGTGCTGCGCGTGCCCGAAGGCCTTGACCTGGCCAAAGCCGCGCCGCTGCTGTGTGCCGGCATCACCACGTATTCACCGCTGCGCACCTGGAATGTCGGGCCGGGCAGCCGCGTCGGCGTAGTGGGCCTCGGCGGCCTCGGCCATATGGCGGTGAAACTGGCGGCGGGCCTGGGCGCGCAAGTGACCGTACTGAGCCGCAGCGCCGATAAAGAAGCCGACGCCTTGGCACTGGGCGCCGACAATCTATTGGTGTCGTCCGATAAAGGCGCGATGAAAGCCGCGGCCTCAAGCTTTGATCTGATCATCGACACCGTGCCGGTACGCCACGATGTCTCGCCGTATATGCCGCTGCTGGACGTCGACGGCACCTTGGTGATCGTTGGGCAAATCGGTCCTATCGACGAAACCCTCACCTTACCTTTCGTGCTTGGCCGTCGTCGTCTGGCCGGCTCGCCGATTGGCGGCATTGCCGAGACCCAGGAAATGCTCGACTTCTGCGCGCGGAAAAACATCCTGCCCGACTGCGAAATGATCCGAATGGACCAGATCAACGAGGCGTTTGAGCGCATGGAGCGCTCCGATGTGCGTTATCGGTTTGTGATTGATATGGCTTCGTTAAGTTAAGGCTGGACGCGATCGACTGGCTTGGTTTGTTGGGCCGGGCCGTTGGGCTTCGCTTGCAGCTCAACCCAACCTACGGATGTTATGTAGGTTGGGTTGAGCGAAGCGAAGCCCAACGGGCCCAACGGTCAGCAACCCATTTCCCCCAAGCGCAGCACTACCAATCGCCATTCAATCTAAGCTCGCGCTGGGCCTGAATTAGACTCTCCTAACCCCACCATACAGGAGCGTTCTATGCAGATATCAGGCACCAGCAGCGCCCTGCCCCTGTCTACGCAAGTGATCAAAAAAGTAGGGGAAGCGGCGCAAGAGGCAAACTCTCCCGTGACTCCGGAAGAGGTGAACACTGCCGTCGACCGCGGTGCTGACCGCGTCACCCTGAGCCAGCAAAATGCAGATGCGAGCCAAGCGAATCGTCGCGACGCCGCCGCCCAGGTGTACAGCGCCAGCAGCCAGCAGAAGCAACTCGATATCTATTTAGCGGTAGCGAGTGACAGCCAAGTCGACAGCCAACCCACCCCACTGGAGGTCGCCCGCGAGGTGAACCAACAGCAGGACCGCCGTCAAGGCGACTATAGCGACAACCCCGCCCCGGCTTCGGCCGGGCAACTACCGGCTCTGTCGGAGCCGACTATTTCTGTGCGTGCTTAACGGTTTGCACAGAATCGGACCAGGCCGCCGCAGGGCGGCCTTGTTTTGTCTGCAGTAAAGGTTCTTCAAGCCGCAAAAAAGCCATGGGCAACGCCCGCGCTGCCTGGCTATGATCGATGCCCATGAACAGCGCCTTTCCTATCCGCCAACCCTGCCCGCCGGGCGCCTGCATTTGCGGCTTGGAAGAGCTGCGCACGGCGGTAGATGCCGACCTGCGTATCGTGCGCTTAACCCGCATGGAAGAGCGCAAGTTGCTCGAGCGTCTGGAGCGTATCGACAGCCTGGCCGACCTGCAGCATATGTGCCGGCGCATGGAAGAGCAGCTAGGTATCCGCCTGGAAATCGGCCCTGGTTTTAACGAAGTGCGCACCATGCGTGGCATCAGCATTCAGGTGCACGAACTGCCCGGCCTGTGCCGCAAAACCCGCCAAGCGATACCCGCCGCCATTCGCCGCGGCATGGAAAGCACCCCACAAATCGCCTTCGACCTGCTCAACGCCAACGACCTGCTACGCGATGCGTAGGTTGGGTTGAGCCGCAGGCGAAGCCCAACACGGGCCGGCCCAACAGACCGTCCACAGGACGGTACGTGTCGGTCTCGCGATGTACAGGGTTAGATCTACACGCGGAGCCCTTTGGGCTCCCTGTTGGGCTTCGCTCTGCTCAACCCAACCTACGCCCCGATGGTGTCATGCCTCCAGCAACGCGCTGACCTTGGGCAAGCCCTGGCGGCTTTTCAGCCACACTAGATTCATCGGCAACCCCTGCAGCGCCAATTGCGGCAATACCTGCACCAAGCTGCCGGCTTCCAATTCGCGTTGCACCAGCCAGATTGGCAATTGCGCGATGCCGTGCCCGGCTACCACCGCCATCACCTGACTTTCGCCATCGCCCACTGCCAGGCGCCCCGCTGGAACCCGGCGCTCGCGATCGCCTGCATGCTCACCGGCAAACAGCCACGGGTTCACGCCGCCGTCTCCCCGGCCATAGACCACGCAGTGGTGTTGCTCGAGATCCGCCTCGTGCTGGGGCTCACCCTGTTTGGCTAAGTAGGCTGGCGCCGCGCAGAAAATCAGCTGTTCGGCGCCCAGGTAGCGGTGGCCCAACGCTGCCGGCCACACATCTGAACCACCAATGCGCACGACGATATCAATGCCCTCTTCCACCGGGTCGACAAAGCGGTCGGAAAAGGAAATATGCGGCTGCAGCAACGGGTGGTCGACGAGAAACTGCAAAATCACTGGCAGCACATGCAGGCGTCCATACGAGGCCGGCAAGTCGATACGCACCTTGCCGCAAGGCTCGCCGTGCTGGGCGTGCAGCGACAGTTCGGCTTCTTCCAAGTCGGCCAGCACCCCCGTGCAGGTGCGGTAAAACTCCGCGCCGGCCTCGGTCAGTGCCAGGCGCCGGGTGGTGCGTTGAAACAAGCGGGTTTGTAAGCGGCTTTCCAGGCGGGCAATGCCTTTGCTGACGGCCGAACTGGTGAGGTTCATGCGCTCAGCCGCGGCGGTAAAGCTGCCGGCATCGGCCACGCAAACAAATACATCAATGCCTTTTAATCGCTCGGAGGAAAACATCGCACGTCCAGATTAAGGAATTCAGTTCACAGCAGTCAGGAGAAAGTACCGCAAATAAGACAGCAATTCGCCAATAAGCTAGCGGCCTAGATTCTCACCGAGCTCTTCCCCATGCAAACCTCTACCTTCGCCGCCCCTGCTGAAGCCGCACCACGCGCGGGGCTGTCCATTCTGATTCTGGCCATCGCCGGTTTTATCATCCTGACCACTGAGTTTCTGATTCTTGGCCTGCTGCCGACCTTGGCGCGTGACCTGGATATCTCCATTCCCCTGGCAGGCCAACTGGTGACGCTGTTTGCCTTTACCGTGATGATTTTTGGCCCGCTGCTTACCGCCAAGCTCGCTCACCTGCCGCGCAAAAAGTTGTTTGTGTTTGTGCTGCTGGTGTTTGTTGCCTCCAACGCCCTGGCTGCTCTGGCGCCAAACATCTGGGTGCTGGCGCTAGCGCGCTTTATCGCCGCGCTGTTTTTGCCGGTGTTCTGGAGTACCGCCAGCGAAACCGCCGGGCAACTCGCCGGGCCGGGCAACGCCGGTAAAGCCGTGGCGCAGGTGTATATGGGCATTTCCGCCGCCTTTGTATTTGGTATTCCGCTGGGCACTCTGGCCGCCGACGCCCTCGGCTGGCGTGGCAGCTTCTGGCTGCTGGCGGTGGCAGCGCTATTGATTGCGCTGTTAATCCAACTGCTGATGCCCAACATGCCAGCCGCGCCGAAACAGGCCCACGGCGAAAGCCAGACGCAAATCCTCAGGCAACCGCGCTTTCTTGCCCATGTGCTGCTGTCGACGCTGGCTTTTACCGCCATGTTTATTGCCTACACCTACCTGGCCGACACCCTTGAGCGGCTGGCCGGTATTCCTACCCAACAAGTGGGCTGGTGGCTGATGGGTTTTGGCGCGGTGGGCATGCTTGGCAATCACTTGGGCGGGCGCATGGTTGACCGCAATCCGCTGCTGGCCATGGTGCTGTTTCTGCTGATGCTGGCGGCGGGCATGCTCGCGGCGGTGCCGGCGGCGGGTCATACCTTCTGGTTGATCATTGCGCTAACGGCCTGGGGCATTGCCCATACGGCCTTGTTCCCGATCTGCCAGGTACGCGTCATGCAAGCCGGCGCCAAGGCGCAGGCGTTGGCCGCGAGTATGAATATCTCTGCGGCCAACGCGGGCATTGGCTTTGGCGCCATTCTCGGTGGTTTGGGCATTCGCCATTTCGGCCTGGAAGCGCTCGGCGTCATGGCCGCGCTGGTCGCTGCTGTGGCCATTGCAGTGGCGCTGCTAATGATGCGCCGCCGCGCCTAACGTGGATGAAACCAAGGCGAGCCAGCCGAGCTTGGTTCGCCTTAACCGATGTCGGATTTCTTCAGGCTTTTACGCACCGACACCACATCAATAATCACCACCCCCATGCGCTTGAGCAGCTCATCGAGAAAGTGATGGCCTTCCATGCCTGGCAGCTGCTCGCCCTCTTCGATTTCCTGGGCGATCACCGCAAATTTCACCGCCAGCATATTGGGCACCAAGCGGGTGGCAATATAGGCCGTGCGCGGGCTGCCATGGCGCGTGTAGAAAATCTTTGAATCCACGGTTGCAACTGTCCTTAAGCGGGCGTCCTGCCCAGCTATTTAAAATCGGGATGGCCAATTTGCCCATTAACCTGGTTGCGCCAAAAGCGTAGCAGCCAAGCGCAACGGCGAGCAGTTAGTTCATGCGATTTGCAAGGCAGCTGCAAGGCCATCGTGCAATTTGCTAATGGCAGGTTGATTGCAAACCCATCTGCAAGCCGCGAATTTACTGGAGTAAGGGGCATCTACAAAATTGGCACGCCGGCTGCTCTATGTCTTGCAACGATTAAAACCCGACGGAGCGGTTCATCATGAAATATCCAGTCAAGCACCTGTTCAATGCCTTCCCAACTTACGAAATCACTTTCAGCCCGCGTCCAGACACTTCGGTGCTGTTGACCCTGAAGAACGCTCAGGAAACCTTTACCAAGGTGATTGAGCCGGCAATGATTTTTAACGAGAAGATGGTAGGCCGCCTGATTCGCGAGCTGCGCCGCGATATCAAGATTGCCAACGGCTCGCTGAGCTTGAACACCGAGCAAGGTGCCTTCCTGGCCAATCGCGCTATCGAGGCTGCCCGTGTGCAACGCATGGCGCCGGATTTCGAACATCGGCTGCGCGCTTGAGCCTGTATCTACCCCGCCGGCGCTTCGGCCCCGCGCCACGGTGAGTTCAGGGATGCTTGCCTCACTCAGGGACGAGTGCTCTGCTGCCACAGCGGTTGTTTCGCAGCACCGCTGTTCCCTCCTGCACGTCCTGAAATGAACCTGAACTATATATTTGCGCCACGCTCTACGCGTTAGCGAGCCAGCTCGCAGCCAGCATTCTTGCTAGGGCTGAGGGTATTTACGGCGACTTGGGCGAACAACGCTTTACCGCACGCTCGCCGTGCTGTATTTCGTCATCACCACGCACCGGAGTACGGGCCGAGCCTGGTAAACGGCCGCCTGCGCCACATTTCGCACCTATATAGAAGAACAGCCACATTTCAGGAGCACCAGCATGGCCGCATTGGGTTAACACGCCGTTCAAACCATCAGAAGCGCTGAACCTCAGTTATTGCAGGCATGGACTGCCAGCCTGGAAGCCTCGGGTGCTACGCGTAATTTGAAAGAAAGTGAGCTTAAAGCCGAAACCAAAGAGTTCCTTGGCTTATTCAGCACTGCGCTGGAGCAAGGCGCCGGCTCGTCAATTGGTGCCGCGCAATGGGAAGACACCCGTCAGTTCCTTGATCGCCTGTCCCGCAGTCGCGCTCAACAGGGTCAAGATTCCAGCCAAACCGCGACCTTTATCTTCGCTCTCAAGGGCCCAGTTTTTGCCCTGCTGCAACAGGCATTTGAAGACCAGCCGCAGCTTTTGGCCGAACAAGTGCTACACACTTCCGAGCTATTTGATGCGTTGGGCCTACACACGATCCGCACCTTCCAGGCATCGCGCGAAGCCGTCATTCGCCGTCAGCAGGAAGAACTGCTCGAACTGTCCACGCCAGTGGTCAAGCTCTGGGACGGCGTTTTGGCGCTGCCTATGATCGGCACCCTCGATTCGCAACGCACCCAGGTGGTGATGGAATCCTTGCTGCAGCGCATCGTCGACACCGGTTCGGAAATCGCCATTATCGACATCACTGGCGTGCCCACCGTCGACACCCTGGTGGCTCAGCATCTGCTGAAAACGGTCACCGCCATTCGCCTGATGGGGGCCGACTGCATTATCAGTGGCGTGCGGCCACAAATCGCACAAACCATCGTGCACTTGGGGCTTGATCTGCAGGGCGTCGTGACTAAAGCAAACCTGGCCGACGCCCTCTCGCTGGCGCTGCGTCGCCTGGGCGTTACCGTTACCAAGGCGCAGTGATATGGACCGCATCCCCATTTTGCAAATGGGTCAGTTCCTGCTGGTGACCATTCAAGTGGACATGCACGACCAGTTGGCCATGACCCTGCAGGACGATCTTTCAGAACGTATTAGCGCCACTTCAGCACGCGGCGTGCTGATCGATATCTCGGCGCTGGATATGGTCGACTCGTTTATCGGCCGCATGATCAGCACCATTTCCGGCTTGTCGCGGATTATGGATGCTGAAACCGTGGTGGTTGGCTTGCAACCGGCAGTGGCCATCACCTTGGTTGAGTTGGGCCTGACGCTGCCGGGGGTTAGCACGGCGCTGAACGTTGAGCGTGGGATGAAACTGCTACGTGAACGGGTTGCGGCGAAATGAACGTGCGCAGCAGCGGCACGCAACCGGTCCGTATTGAACAAGACGTGGTCCTGGCTCGGCAAACCTCACGCAAGTTGGCGCAAGACTGCGGTATGCGTCTGATCGACCTGACCAAGCTGGTAACCGCCGTTAGCGAGTTGGCCCGCAACACGGTGGTGTATGGCGGTGGCGGCGATATGGACTGGCAGATCCTTGAAGAGGCTGGCCGGACCGGTTTGCGCCTGACGTTCCGCGACGAAGGCCCCGGCATTCCCGACCTCAAGTTGGCCATGACCGATGGTTGGACCTCCGGGAGCGGCATGGGCTTGGGCCTGACCGGGGCCAAGCGCCTGGTCGAGGAATTTGAACTGGAAACGGCGCCTGGTGAAGGCACCCGTGTGACGATTACCCGATGGACCTGAACTTAAGTAGCTTTCTTACGCAAGTGCTGCACGTAGACGATGAAAGCCAGATTGGCCATGCCCGTCGCGTCGTACAAAAGCTGGCGACGGACAACGGCCTTGACCAGAACGATGCCGGCCGCGCGGCGTTGGTCACCACCGAGCTAACCAGCAACCTGCTCAAGCATGCTGGGCGTGGCGAGCTGCACGTGCGCGTGCTGCGCCACGGCAGTGTGACCGGTATCGAGTTACTGGCCATCGACCGCGGGCCGGGCTTTGATCTGCGCGATTGTTTGACGGATGGCTTTTCCACCCGCGGCACCCAAGGCATTGGCATGGGTGCCGTGGAGCGCCAGTCCGACGTATTTGATGTGTTCGCCGACGAACGCGGCGCGGTGTTGATGGCGCGGCTATACCCACGGGCCGGCAACGCGGTCGACCCGCGTTACGGTATCAGCCAGCACTCACTGCATAACGATCCCGCCTGTGGCGACGTCTGGCACCTGGCGTTCAACGATTCGCGGATCAGCGCGTTGATAATCGATGGCCTCGGCCATGGTGAAGAAGCTCAAGAGGCAGCACGTGCCGGTGAGCACGCGTTTGCCATTGACCCCTTCGCCGTACCTACCGTGCTGATGGAGGATATGCACCGCGCCATGTGCGGCAGCCGCGGTGGCGCAGGCGCGGTCGCGCAATATGACGGGCACAACGGTCGCCTGCAATTTTCCGGCATCGGCAACATCGGCGCTACGCTGGTGACCGCTGAAAAGAGCCGTGGATTAGCCTCGCATCCGGGCATTCTTGGCGCGCAATTTCGCAAGTCGCAGACCTTTGATTTCGCTGACAGCAAAGGACAACTGTTGGTGATGTATAGCGATGGTCTGCAGTCGCGCTGGAACTTGCAGAACTACCCCGGCCTGATCTATCGCCATCCGGCGGTGATTGCTGCCGTATTGCACCGCGACTTCTGTCGCGGGCGTGATGACGTAACTGTATTGGTCGTACCACTGGAGACAGCCAATGGCTGATACCGACACCCAGGCACAACTGCAGGCTGCGCTGGCCGAGAATGAGGCCCTGCGCGCCGAGCTCGAGGAAACCAACCAGGGCGTGCTGGCGCTGTACGCCGAACTGGATATCCAGGCCGAAGAACTGCGCCAGGCCTCTGATCTGAAAAGCCGTTTTCTCTCTTATATGAGCCACGAATTCCGCACGCCGCTGGGCTCGATATTGAGCATTACCAGCCTGCTGGATGACGAGCTCGACGGACCGCTGAGCCCGGAACAACACAAGCAAGTCGGCTTTGTGCGTACCGCCGCCAGTGAACTGAGCGATATGGTCGATGACCTGCTCGATCTGGCCAAAATCGAGGCCGGGCGTATCAGCATCTCGCCAGCCTGGTTTGATATGTTCGATCTGTTTTCAGCGTTGCGCGGCATGTTCCGCCCCATCGTCGATGGCGGCGCAGTGGACCTGATTTTCGAAGAACCGGTGGATATGCCCAGGCTGTACACCGACGACAAAAAGCTCGCGCAGATTTTGCGCAACTTTATTTCCAACTCGCTGAAGTTCACCCAACGCGGCGAAGTACGCGTGTCGGCGCGCCTGGAAAGCACCCGCGAAGTTCGCTTTGCGGTCAGCGACACCGGCATCGGCATTCCCGCCGATATGCACGACAAGCTGTTCGAGGACTTCTCCCAAGTGGACTCCCCTCTACAAAAACGTTTGCGCGGCACCGGCCTTGGCCTGTCGTTGTGCAAACGCTTTGCCGAGTTGTTGGGTGGCCACGTGGGGGTAGAGAGTGAACCGGGCGTCGGCTCTACGTTTTACGTGATTATTCCGTTCGCCATTGGCGAGGGCAAACCCGATGAAGCCTGACGCTCGCCTGCTGATCGTCGACGATAACGTCGCCACCCGCTATGCCCTGCGCCGTCGCCTTGAGCAACAGGGCTACCGTATCGACGAAGCAGGCACAGGTGCCGAAGGACTTGCACTGATCGACGCGAAGGATTACGACGCGCTGATTCTCGATGTAAACCTGCCGGATATGACCGGCTTCGACATCGTGCGCAAAATCCGCCTGGAAAGCCGCACCGAACGCGTACCCGTGGTGCATGTATCGGCTGCCTCGATTCAGCCGGACGATATCGTCACCGGCCTGGAAACCGGCGCCGACGCCTACCTGACCCACCCCATCGACCCGGAAGTATTGATGGCGACGCTGCGCACCCTGCTGCGCGTGCGTGACAGCGAGAACGCCCTGCGTGAAAGCGAAGCGCGGTTTCGCGAGATGTTTTTCAACGTCTCCGCTCCTATTGCCGTACTGGACGAGCAACTGCATGTCATCGAAAGCAATCGGGCGTTCACCGATCTGTTGCAGGGCAATAGCTGCGATACCGGGCTGCTAAGTTGTATCGCCCCCAACCAAACCGAACACTTGCTGGAGTTGCGCACACGCGTGATGGCCGGCCAGCGCTGGAAAGGCAGCATAAACCTGCTGTTAGGCGGCAAAGAGCGCGAGACTGAATGGCAAATTTCCCCCTACCGGCTCCCCGGCCACAGCTTGGTGTTTGTCGAAGACGTTACCGAGCACCGCGCTCGTGATCGTTCCCAGCGCAACCAATTGGACAAGGCCCATACCCGTATCGCGCAGGAGGTAGCCGAACGGGAACGCACCGAAGAGCAACTGCTGCAAGCGCAAAAGATGGACGCCCTAGGCAAGCTCACCGGCGGTATAGCCCACGACTTCAATAACATGCTTACCGGCATCATTGCGGCCATTGAGCTGATGAAACGCCGCTTGGAAGACAAACGCTACGACGCGCTGCAGCGTTACGCCGATGCTGCCTTGAACTCGGCGAACAGCGCCGCCGCCCTCACCCATCGCCTGCTGGCCTTTGCGCGCCAGCAACCGTTGGACACGCGGCCAATCAATATCAATGAGCATGTGTTGTCACTGGAGGAGCTGCTGCGCCGCACCATTGGCGAGCGTATTTCCCTGACCTTGGAACTCACCTCCGGCACTTCGGTAGCGATGGTCGATCCGTACCAGTTCGAAAGCTCATTGCTCAACTTGATCATCAATGCCCGCGATGCGTTACCCAAGGGCGGCAGCATCCGCATTGCAACCTACGCCACGGTAATCGTCGGTAAGCCGAAAATGGACGACGGCACCTACATCGCCCTGGCGGTACGTGACGATGGTGTGGGTATTGATGAGTCGGTGATCGGCAAGGTGTTCGATCCATTCTTCAGCACCAAACCCATCGGCCAGGGAACCGGCTTGGGGCTGTCGAGCATTTATGGCTTTGCCCGCCAGTCCGGCGGCGACGTCAGCATTCGCAGCGTGATCAATAAAGGCACCGAAGTGGTACTGCTATTGCCGGCAGGTGAAGCCTCGGCGGTGCCCGCAGTGGTGCCCGCAGACGCGCCAAAGAACGGCACCGGCGAGCATGTACTGATTGTCGAAGACATGGTCTCCGTCAGCGCCCTGGTCGCCGAACTGCTCAGTGATGCCGGCTACCGCTCCACGCAGGTCCACGATGCCGAAGGTGCGGTGCACGCGCTAAAAAGCGATGCATCCATCGACCTGCTTCTTACCGACATTGGCCTGCCACGCATGGACGGCCGCGACCTCGCCGCATTGGCCCGGAGCATGCGCGCAACCTTGCCCGTGTTGTATGTCTCGGGCTACGCCGAGAATGCCCTGGACCGCCAGGACCTGGCCGGCACCGGCATGGACATGCTGAGTAAACCGTTCAGCGGCAGCGAGCTGCTAGAGCGCATTCGCAGCCTACTCGATGGCGTGGCGTAAGCGGGCCAGGAACTGAGCACCGCCCGCCGCCCTGGCCAGGGCCATTGATGCTCAACAGCATAAAACCATCAGCAAAACCGATAATTTAACGCCCATAAAAAAGCCGCCTCGGGAGGCGGCAAATAAAACCAAAGGTTGATGAAGGGAGCAAGGTACTGAATTAGTCTCATAATTCAGCACCTTGGAGATTCATCGGGGCCGATGGTAGCCCGCTTCGCCGGCAAACTAACCATTAATCCTGTCGATAGTAAAAATTGAAATAAGCAGTTTTACCGATCATTCTCCAGCGCGTATTTATCCCAGCCACTGCATAGGCTGGGAACTCCTATAGCCAATAATCCCATCCCTTGGTCAGCGTACTCGCTACGCTGATTAGCGATTTGCCATGCAGTCTCCTGCCATCACCTAACACCAAGAAAATTAGTTACAGGGAGCACTTATGTTCAATCGCACACGCATCGCGCTGGCCTGCGCGCTCGCTTCGTTGAGCCTCACTCCAGCATTCGCTAGTGAGCAATCCGACAGCAAAGGTTTCGTTGAAGACAGCAGCCTGAAACTGTTGCTGCGCAACGCTTACTTCAACCGTGATTACAAAAACCACACCAATGATGCCAAGGTCTGGGGCCAAGGTTTTATCGGTACGTTTGAATCCGGTTTCACCCAGGGCACCGTTGGTTTCGGCGTTGACGCCTACGGCCTGCTCGGCATCAAGCTCGACAGCGGCCGCGGCCGTAACTATGGCGCGTTCTTTGATACCGACAGCGACGGCCACCCGGTAGACGACCTGTCCGAAGCCGGTGGTGTGGTCAAGGTGCGCTTCTCCAACACCGTACTGCGTTACGGCAACCAGTTCCCGTCGCTGCCGGTTCTGGCCTATGACGATTCGCGTCTGCTGCCGCAGGCTTTCACCGGCACGCTGGTCACCAGCAAAGAAATCGAAGGCCTGGAACTCAACGCCGGTCGCTTTACCGCCGATAGCCCGATGGGCGATGCCGCACGCGACCCTAACCACCTGAAAAGCATCGACGTCATCGGCGGTACCTACGCCGTCAACGACGCCCTCAGCGTGGCCGCTTACCACTCCGACGTAGAAGACACCTTCAAGAAGTACTACGGCAACGTGAACTTCACCCAGGTGCTGAGCGACAACCAGGCGTTGAACTTCGACTTCAACATCTACCGCACTGACTACGACAACAACTCCACCGCAGCCCTGGACTTCGGCGGCGACGGCAACAACGACAGCAACACCCTGTGGAGCCTGGCGGCCAAATACAGCGTGGGGGCTCACTCGTTTATCCTCGCCCACCAACGCAGCAGCGGTGACACTGGCTACGCCTATGACTATGGCGACGGCGGCAGCACCATCTACGTGGCCAACTCCTACTACTCCGACTTCAACTGGAAAGACGAGCGCTCCTGGCAGCTTAGCTACGAGCTGGACTTCACCGAGTACGGCGTTGCCGGCCTGAGCTACAAAACCGCCTATGTGCGTGGTACCGACATCGACCGCGGTGGCGAAACCGATGGCACCGAGCGCGAGTTCTTCAACCAGGTGAAATACGTTGTGCAAGACGGCACATTCAAAGACCTGTCGTTGAAACTGCGTAACTCGATCTACCGTGCAGACCGTGATGTAGGCTCCAACCTCAACGAAATCCGCGCTTTTGTTGAATACCCAATTCAGGTGTTCTAAGCGGTCGTTGCATTAGAAATGGGGGGAGTACGCTAAACGTGCTCACCCCTTTTTTGTACCGGTTAATCGCCGTGGGTTGAGCGTATTAACGGCTAGTGCGGCGAGGCTTCAAAGACAGATTTCGAAATATATGCCAGCCGGCTACAAGCGCTCACAGCAGGTAGCATGGCCTCCCGAAATCAGTTTAGGCCGCAATGAACGCCCTCCAGGAACCCCCGAGTCCATCTGCGTATGGCTCAACCCTTTACCCCTCGTTTACCAACGTTGGTCTTTTACGACACTCGCCATGCCTCACCCACGCGAAGGTCGCACTCTCCACACCTAACCGGCTGCCCTGCACTACCCGCTCGCTTGAGCGAGGTTTTTCGCCACGCCCCACTTCAGCACAGGCTCTGTAACCACTATGGAATGGATAGCTGACCCCACGGCCTGGCTAGGCCTGCTGACGTTGATCGTGTTGGAGTTGGTGCTGGGCATCGACAACTTGGTGTTTATCGCCAACTGCCGCCTGAGCAGCGCGACCGCGCCCGGGTGATTGGCTTGTCGCTGGCGCTGTTTATGCGCTTGGGCTTGCTGGCCAGTATTTCCTGGATGGTGACGCTCACCGAGCCGCTGTTTGAGGTGCTGGGCAAAAGCTTCTCGGGCCGCGATTTGATCATGTTGTTTGGCGGCGTGTTCTTGTTGTTCAAGGCGACCATGGAGCTGCATGAGCGACTGGAGGGGCACATCGCCGAACGCAGCAGCGGCGCTGGCTATGCGCTCTTCTGGCCGATCGTGGCGCAGATTGTGGTGCTTGATGCGGTGTTCTCGCTCGACGCGGTAATCACTGCAGTGGGCATGGTTGAGCACCTGGCGGTGATGATGATCGCCGTGATCGTGTCCATCGGTTTGATGATTGTCGCCAGCAAGCCGCTGACCGCCTTTGTTAACGCCCGCCCGACGGTGATCATGCTGTGCCTGGGCTTTTTGATGATGATCGGCTTTAGCCTGGCGGCCGAAGGCTTGGGCTTTCATATTCCCAAGGGCTACCTGTATGCGGCCATTGGCTTCTCGATTCTGATCGAGCTGTTCAACCAACTGGCGCGCCGCGGGCGCAAGCGTTCGGCTCAGGGTGAACGCCCAATGCGTGCACGCACGGCCCACGCAGTGATGCGTTTGTTAGGTGGCCGCGCATTAAGCGCCGATGAGGTGGGCGAAGATATCGTCGACCTGGTGGGCGGCGAAGACAGCGAGCCGGTGTTTAACCGTCGCGAGCGAGTGATGATCAGCGGCGTGCTGCAACTGGCGGAACGCCCGGTGCGCTCGGCTATGACGGCGCGCTCTGAGGTGGCTTACCTCGACGTCGCCGACAGCCCTGAAGAGCTTCGCCAAAAGCTGATGCGCTCCTCCTACTCACGCCTGCCATTGATTCGCGACGGGCGCATTGATGAGCCGCTGGGCTTTGTGCACAAGAAGGAATTGCTCAAAGAAATGCTGGCGGGCAACACGCCCGACTTGGTCGCTTTGGTGCGCCCGGCAATCAATGTGCTGGAGCACTTTACGATCCTCAATGCCTTGGAGCAGATGCGCAACGCGTCGACCCACATCGCCTTTGTGGTCAGCGAATTCGGTGACTTGGTCGGCGTGCTGACCATGACCGACATTCTTGAATCCATCGCCGGTGAGCTACCGGATGCCAGCGAGGTTGAGGGGCCGGATATCGTTGCCGATGAAGGCGCATTTCTGCTCAGCGGTGCGCTGAATCTGACCCTGGTACGCGGGCGGATTGGTTTTGATGCCAGCCCAACCGATGACTACCAAACCGTAGCTGGCCTGGTGATGAGTTTGCTCGACCGCTTGCCCGTTATTGGCGATGAGCTGGTGTGGCAGGGATGGCAGCTGCGCGTAATTGGCGTGGCTGAGCGGCGGGTCACGCGGGTGCGCTTGAGCCGCGCTGACCACTAAGGCTTGGGCTACTCGGCGCCCGCAAACGGGTGCTGAGTAGCGTTGCCAAGCCATACCTTGGTGGGATTGCTTCAGGCATTTGTCAGTGGCAGGGTCTACGCTTGCTATGCCTGTTTGCAACGGCGTAACGCGTGCCCCCTCCCTGATCGAGCATCCAACCCAACACGTGAAGCCCTCGACCATCACTGCCGCGCTGCTCTGGCTGCTACTCAGCACCGTGGTAAAGGCCGAGCCCTATCAGGTGGTGACCGAGGAGTGGGCACCGTACAACTACCTGGAAAACAACCAGCTCACCGGCATGGCCACGGAAATCGTGCGGGCCATCATGGCCCTCACCGGCAAAGACTTTGAGCTGGTGTTACTGCCCAGTATGCGCGCCACCCTCGCCCTACGTAGCCGGCGCAAAACCATCATGTATTCGCTGTTTCGCACGGCCGAGCGCGAGCCTTTGTACAAGTGGGTTGGACCGATCATTGAAGAGTCCATTTATCCCTATCAGTTGGCTGATGGACGGCCGCCTCTGCATTCCCTCGAACAACTGCTAAGCGTTGAACGGATCACTACACGGCATGCCGGTCTGATACCCGACACGCTGCAGGCCATGGGCTTTATCAACCTCGACAAAAGTGCGACCGAAAGCCAGCAGCTCTATCGCATGCTGCTCGCCGGGCGTACGGGTGTCATCGTCGGCGACACTGATGCTGGCGTGGCTTATTACAGCCGCCAACTACACATCGCCCCCGGCACGCTGCGCCAGATTCCCGTGGAGATTTATCGCTCATCGCTGTACATCGCCTTTAGCCGCGATTGTGACGACGAGCTCGTAGCGGCCTGGGCCAAAGCCCTGGAGCAACTGCGGCAAACCGGCGAACTGCAGCGTATCCAGCGCCGATATGAGGAGTCCTTATGAGCCTGATCCCCGATTTAGCCGGCCAGGCCAACGTCTTGATCTGCGGCGCCAGCCAGGGCATTGGCTTGGCGTTGTGCACGACATTGCTCGCCCGTGAAGATGTCAGCCGGGTGTGGGCGGTATCACGCCAGGCCAGCAGCGCCAGGGGTCTTGCAACGCTTGCCGAGCGCTATGGCGCGCGGCTGGTGCGGATCGATTGCGACGCACGTGAAGAACCGTCGCTGGCAGCGCTCGCCGCTCAACTCAAGGCCACGTGTGAGCAACTGCACCTGGTGATCAGCACCTTGGGAGTGCTTCATCAGGACGGCGCCCGCGCAGAAAAAGGCCTGGCACAATTGGACCTGACCGGCCTGCAGGCCAGCTTCGCCACCAACACCTTTGCCCCCGTGCTGCTGCTGAAACACCTGTTGCCGCTATTGCGCAGGCAACCGGCCACCTTCGCCGCGCTGTCGGCCCGGGTGGGCTCTATCGGCGACAACCGCCTGGGCGGCTGGTACAGCTACCGCGCCAGCAAGGCCGCCCTCAACCAACTGCTGCACACCGCCAGTATTGAACTGAAGCGCCTGAACCCTGCGTCCACGGTGCTGACCTTGCACCCTGGCACCACCGACACCGCGCTATCGAAACCTTTCCAGGCCAACGTACCAGCCGAGCAACTGTTCGAGCCGGCCTTTGCCGCGCAGTGCATTATCGAACTGATTGGTCGCCATGGGCCGGCCGACAGCGGAACGTTCTGGGCGTGGGATGGCCAGCCCATTGCGTGGTGACGGGTCAGGATGCATGGCGCGGGTAATCCCTGCGCCAAACCTCGGCGATCACCCCAAACTGCAGCAAGTCATGAAACACTCCCTGCTTGAAAAACGCTTGTTTGCTCACGCCCTCACGCTGCAGCCCGGCCTTCTCCAACACGCGCGCAGAGGCCTCATTCACCGCCATGCAGGCGGTGTGCACGCGATGCAACTGCAGAGTCTCGAAGGCAAATAGCATCACCTGCTCGACCGCCTCGGTCATGTAGCCCTGACCGCGAAACGGGGCGCCCATCCAATAGCCCAAATGCCCGCTGCGGTGCCGGCTGGAGGGCCGCAAATTGATGACACCGATCAGCTCACCCGGCCGTAGGTGAATAGCGAACACGAAGTTCTCATCGCGCTCCGCGGCCAGGGTTGAACGCTGGATAAATTCCGCGGCGGCGGCGCGCGTATAAGGCGATGGCATGCCCGCCGTATACGCCGCCACTAAAGGATCATCGCCCAGTTCTGCCAACCGTTGGGCATGCTCTGGGCGCAGCGGCATAAGGCGCAAGCGTTGGGTATTCAGAGTGGGTAGGTGCATCAAACGCGCTCCGTGCAATAAAACATGCAGCCCACTTACACGCTGCAGCTTGCCGCATCATGCCACTGGCACTGGCGATGAAAACAGCGTGCTTGCGCGCAAAAAAAAATCCAATCACGGCGAAGTGACTGGATTTTTTATGACCGGGAGTACTACTTCGCTGCGCGGCCTGGCGACTACGCAGCGACCCTCCCTTTAACTTAGAAGCCGCAGGACGGCACGTTTGCGTTCAGACCCGTGCAACGTTCCGAGTTCTGCTCACCTTGCCCCTCTTTACCTTGCGGAACCGACACCGCATCTGCTTTAACCGCGTTGCGCACCATGTTGACGCCATCGCCGTTCATAAACAGATTGCCGCTGATTTGCTTGCTACCACCCGATGCTGCGGTATTCACGGCCAAGGTATTGCCGGACGTGAAGGAATCATCAGCGATGTGGTTGAGGTTCTGCAGGCTGAAGTCGGTACGGTCGAGGTAACGGTCATAGTTGGTGACCGGACGTTGAACGTAGGTGGCGACACGGCCGGTCGGTACGCTCCAGGTGCTCATTTTCATGTCGTGGTAGTAGGTGGTGCCAGTGGTATCAAACACCATCTTCACGTCACGCAGGTCAATGTTGCTGTCGCCAGCCACATGGATATCACCCACCTGCTGCCCCTGATTTGCCCATGCCGCCATACCCGGTACCCAGGCGGTTTGCGGCGTGCCTTGAGTCCAGGCGGAACGGTCATACGCACCACCGAACGTGACGTCGGCCAACTGGTAGCGCAGCTTGTTCAGCGTGGTCAGGGTGTAGTTGGTTTGCACCGACGAGTCGAAGTCGCGCGCTGAGTTAACGCCAATAATGTTGTTGGTGTTGAACGAGGCGAGCTGCACATGACCATTGCCAGTGGAGAGCACAATGGTCGGTGCGCGGTCGGTCAGGCGGTCGGAGATCAGCTTGATATCGGCCCGTTTGCTGGTGTCGGCGGCAGTGACTTGGATCGGGCCGTTGAGCTGGATCTCGCTCGGCGCGCCGATGTTAAGCAGCGCGTTGCCAGTGCCTTTGGCGGCGCTTTGCACGTTGTACACCGCCACGGTGTTGCCCCGTACACCCACGCTGGCATTGCCCGCGCCGTTATTGACGGTGGCGGCCACGTTGCCGTTCAGCAGCGCGGCGGAAGTGCAGCAGTTGCTGGCCTGTACATCCACCGTCGCATCACCGGCGTTGCCGCTGCTGGTGGCGCTGAGCGTGGTACCGGCGACCTGGCTGATGGTGCTTACCGCCACCGGGCTGCCGGTGGTCGACAGGCCGACCAGGGCTTTGCCGCCCGCTGCGCCCAGGCCCAGGTTGCTGGCGCTGAGGTTGCTAGTGGCGGTCAGGTTGGCCGCAGCTTTGGCCAGCAGGGAAGCGTCGCCGCCCCCTTGCGCGGTTACTGCGATCTGCCCGAGGGTGGCGTTACCACCGTTGGCTTGCAGGTTCACCTTGGCACCGGCCGACGAACCATTGCTGAGGTTGGTGACCGCCAGCGCGGCAGCATTGGTGTTCAACGCACCGGCGCTGGTTACCTTGAGCAGCGCGCCGGCAGCGGTGTCGCTATTGGCGCTGACATTGCCAATACCGTTCAAGGCCACAGCGCCAGTGCTTGCCAGGCTGGCGATATCCACGGTGGCCTTGTTGCCGGTGGATTGCGCACTGAAGTCATGCACGCTGCCGGAAGCCGCCTTGACCACGATATCGGCAGTACCGGCGCTGCCACGTGCCTGGAGGTTGCCCGCCAGGGCCACAGCAGCGGCATTGCCGGCGGTAGGTGTGGCGTTGCCGGCAGTGAGGGTCAGCGCGCCATGGCTACCGTCGGCCAATAACGTGCTGTTGGCGCCTTGGCTGATGCCAGCGGTGGAACCACCTGTGGTCAGCAGGTCGACCGTTGCATCGTTGTTGCTCGATTGCGCGCTCACGTTGCCATTGAGCGTCATGCCAGTGACGGCGGTGAGGTTAATGTCCGCCTTGCCCAGCACGCTGTTGGCCTTGACGTGCGAACCGCTATCGACCAACAGCGCTCCGGTGGAGGTGCTCAAGTTGACCTGCGCGGTATTGCTTGGGCTGGTCAGCGCAGCGCTGAGCAGATCGCGGGTGCTGAGGTTGCCGGTCGAGGTGGCATTGAGAGTGGCCACGGTGTTGCCGCTGACCGAGCCTTCGCCGGTCAGGTCCAGCGCACCGTCCAACGCAGTGATATCTGCCGTGGCTTCTGCGCCTTCGGCACTGAAGTCATGCACCGCACCGGCTTTACCGTTAACGGCCAGCGCCGCGCTGCCGCCGACGCTACGTGCCTGCAGGTTACCGAGCAGGTTGAAGGTCGCCGCGGTGCTGACAGTGGGTGCCGCATCACCGGCGTTGAGGGTCAGCTCGGCGGTGGCACCGCGGGCCAGCAGGGTGCTGTTGACGCCTTGAGTGATCGCCGCGTTGCTGCCGCCTGTGGTGGTTACCAGCACCTTTGCTGTGCCGCTGTTAGCGGTAGCGCTGGCGTTGCCGTTCAGGGTGGCACCGGTGATGCCGGTCAGTTTCGCATCGGCGGTGGCCAGGCTGCCGCTGGCCGTAACGGCCAGCGAGCCGCCATCGGCAATGCCCACGCCGGCAGTGCTTGAGGCCAGGTTTGCTTCGGCGTGGCCGGCAGCGGCGTTGGTGGAGGCCGAAGCCGCGCCCGCTGCACTGACATCACCGGTACCGGTGGCATTGAGGATGGCGGTGTTATAGCCGTTGACGCTGATCGAACCAACTTGGTTGGAGCCGTTGTTGGCAACCAGGTTGGCCCGTGCGCCGGCCACATTGCCGGTGCTGTTGTTGGTAACCGAAATGCTCGCCGCGCTGGCATCCAGCGAGCCTGCGGCATTGACCAACAACTGCGCAGCATTGCCGCTGTTGAGGCTGGTGCTGATCGTACCGTTACCGCCGAGCACCAGAGCGCCACTACTATCGAGCGCGTTCACCGAGACCGTGGCGGCACTGCTGCCGGACGTGGCGCCCAGACCGCTGACGGTACCGGAGGCACCGTTGACGTTAACCGAGGCGGTGCCTGTCGAGCTTTCGGCAACGATGGCGCCGAGCATATCCAGCGCAGCGGCGGTGCTCGCCGTTGGCCCGGCGTCACCCGCGTTGACAGAGACAGAGGCGGAACTGCCGCTGGCCTTGATCAGGCTGCTGGCGCCTTGAGAAATAGCTGCGCTTGAGCCGCCGTAAGTAGTCAAGCCGACCACCGCGACGCCGTTGCGGTTAACCACGGTGGCGCCCACGCTGCTGCCCAGGCTCATGCCGTTATTGGCCCACAGACTGGTGAGGGCCGAATAGGTCGGCACACGCAGGTAACGGGCACCAGGCGACGAGGTGAAGGTCTGGCCGATGGCAGTGGAGCTGACGGTTTTACCGGCCGCCGTGGTCAGGGTTTTGCCTGGCGCGTTAGCGCTGGCGCTGACCGAGGCAGTCTCGTAACCGCGGGCTTCTACGTCGCCATTGAGGGTGAGGTTGCCGGTGCTGCTTTGCACATTGATGCCAGCGGTACCGCCATACACTTGGTAGTCGTAACCGAAACCTTGGCCGGCATCGTAGTAGCCCGATACGCGGTTATTCACGAAGTACTCGGACGATGCCAGCACGTCGCCCAGGGCCACGTTGCCATTACCGGTCAGGTTGACGTAAGCCAACGCCACGCCATTGCTGCTGGCCGCGTTCGAGGTGGCGCTGGTGGCGCCGTCGATGCTTAGGTCACCTGCCGAGGTTACCTCTACATAGGCCGAACGCTCGCCGGTCACCGACAGGCCGCCCAGGTGAATAGCGCCGGTGTTGTTGGTTACGGTGGCGCGGGCATCGGCATTGAAATAGCCGTTTTTCACCAGCGCGTGCATGTTCGCCGCGTCGATATCGCCGTTGTCGGCACGCAGGGTCAGGGTGACATCGGAGGTGCTGGAGCCGATCACATTGACATCGCTGCCAATCGACAGCGCGCCGTTCTGAGCGGTAACGCTCATGCTGGCAAAGCCCGGCACACTGCTTTGCGGGTAGCCGGCGATGACGTCGTAGTTGGCGCCGCCCGCCATGCTCACCGACGTGCCAGCCGTGATAGTGGCGCGGGAGGTGGATGCCGCCGCTGTGTAGCTGGTGGCGAAGGTGTCGTCGTAGTCGACTTCCTGGTTGGCCGACGTAAAGTTCGAGGCCGTGCCATTCAAGCCATTGGCGGTGTCCTGATGCCCCCAGTTCACATCGCTGAAGCTGGCATTGCCGGAGACCGAATGGTTGAGCGAGCGCACGTCCATGCCATCCATGCTCACCGAGCCGGCAGCGCTGATATCCAGCGTGGAGCTCAGGCCACTGAGCCCACCATAGCTGTTTGGCGTGCCGCTGCCAGGGTTGCGATCGGTAGTGACGGTGACGTTGGAGTTGTTGTTTACGTTGGCGCCATTGATGGTGGTGTACGGACCAAATTCCCAGATGTAACGCTGACTCCCTGCGCCTTTCATTGAGCCTTTCAGGTTGTTGTAGTTGTACGGGGTGTTGACGGTGGTCGGGTTACCGTTGCCATCGGTGGATTGGGTGGTCACCACCTGGGTGCCGCTGGTGTAGTTGAAGTTGTCGACCATGGTCCGCCAGGTCTCGGTTTCCGAGTAGCTGTTCATGGCGTAACCATCGGCGACCACGCTGGTTTTGCCAGCAATGCTGACATTGCCTGCGGCGGTAATGGTGGCGCTGGCCGATGCCGCAGTTGGGCGCCAGAAGTTGTGCTGCGTGGCGGTTGCGGTTTGCCAGTAGCCACCTGGGGTCGAGCTGAACGCGGTGTTGCTGTCGGTGGCGGCAACGTCGATGGTGCCGGTGCTGACATCGCCCGTGGCTTGAATAGCCAGGCTAGCGCTAATGGCATGGTCGCCTTGGCTATTGAGCGTCCAGGGCTGCTGACCCAGGTAGGTCGGCGCCGCGTTGCCAGCGGTGCTCCAGTTGTAGTTGTAATAACCCAGGCCCGTGGCCTTCGCGGTAACGTCGCCGGTGGTGACGTTGCCGCCTTCGGCGCGCAGCGCCACGGATGAATTGACTCCGGCCGCTTGGGTATTGGTGACGTCGACCGTGACGTTACCCAGCGTAAGGCTGCCGTTGTAAGCGTGCGCGTCGATGTTGTAGCTGCTGTTGGTGCCGCTGTTGATGGTTTTGGCCACGCTGAGGTTGCCCGCGCTGACACTACCCGCCTTCAGATTGATCGCGGTGCCCGCCTGCAGATGGCCCACCGCAATGGAGCCTACGGCGTTGTTGCCCGAGCCATTGTCCACGGCCAGGCTGAGGGCACCGTCAACCTTGATGGTGTTGGTGGCGTTGGCGAAAGTGATGGTCGGTGCGCCGCTGCCCGAAGCAGTCAGGGTCAGCGAGCCGCCGGTGCCAAAGTTGCTGCCATCGAGGATGCCATCGGCCAAGTCTTCCAAGGTGATGCTGGCGTTCGGGCCAGTGGCAGCCAGCACGATATTGCCGGTCTTCAGCTGGGTTTCGAGGTTTGCTTCGTAAATGGTGCTCTGATCGCCCGCGTCGGTGCCATTGCCGCTGGCAATGGTGATCGCGGTGGGGTCGAGGGTCAGGGTGCCGAGCTTGCCGTTGGGCGCACGCAGATCGACGGTGCTGCGGTTGAGCACCTTATTGCCCGAGAGCTCAACCTGCCCGCCGTTGCCACCCTGCGCGCCGCCGCGGGCGACAATGCTGGCGTCTTTTTTGTAGTGGTTAGTGCCATCGGCCCAGGTGTACACCGAGCCTGCGTTGGAGGTGCCAGTGTTGGCGCCACTGACGTTGATCAGGCTGCCGGCTTCATGGGTGATATCGCCCGTGGCGCGAATGTCGACATAGCCACCGTTGGCGCCGGCCTGAGCCGATGCATCAACGGTGCCGCTGTTGACCACGTTGCCGCCCTGCCCGGCGAAATACACTGCTCCGTCTTTTTCCACCAGGCTTTGCGCCTGCACCAGACCGGTGTTGTTAACCACGGTAGCGGCCAGGTCATTGGCGACATCGGCAGTCATGATCACGCGGCCGCCGTTGGCTAAAATCTGGCCGCTGTTTTCCACGCCAGCCAGGCGCGCGACGGTGGCTTTATCCACCTGGAAACTAACCAGGCCGCTGCCCGAAGTTTGCAGGGTCAGCGCATCGCCAGAGGCCAGAACAGCGGTACCCAACTGCGCCTGAACGATGCCTTTGTTGGCCGCATAGTCGCCGGCCAGCACCACGTAACCGCCGTTCTGCGCGGTGATCGAACCTTCGTTGACAACCCCGGCGCCAGTGGCGGCTTGTGCCGAGCGCGAGAAGCGGTAGTCGCCGCGCATAAAGTCATCGTTATTGATGTCCAGCGTGGTGGCGACAATGCCGCCTACGTCGACGACCGCGCTTTGGCTGAAGAACACGCCGTTGGGGTTAACCAGAAAGATCTGCCCATTGGCCGACAGGCGACCGAGAATTTGCGACGGGTCTATGCCCACCACGCGGTTCAGCGTGACCGCGCTGCTGCCCGGCTGAACGAACTGCACATAGCCGTCTTTGCCAATGGAGAAGGACTGCCAGTTGATAACGGCTTTTTCGCTGCCCTGCTGAATAACGGTATGTGCCGCGTCGGGCATGGCGATATTCGCCGAGCCGGCGATCACTTCACCGCCCACCGGCATTTGCGCGAAGGCAACCATAGGCATGGCGCCGAAGGCCAGGGTCAGCGTTACGGGGCGGTGAATCCAGGCCAGGATGGAGCTCACCAGCGGCTTCAGTTTTGGCGAGGCAGCGGCTTTCGAACTAGCGGTAACTTTGCTGTGTTTAGTCATGATGATGTACTCGACGAACGTCAGATGCCCAAAAGGGAGTCGGCTCAGAAACGGGTGGTCAGGTTGGCCCACAAGCGCCCGCTGTCGTGCGCGTCGCTGGTGTCGTGGCCGCCGGTTGGTACGGCGGCAAGCAGTTCAAGTTGAACGGCGCTGACGGGGAAGAAGGTCGCGCCTACACCGGCGCTGCCGATGGAGTTGGACTTGTCCGAACCCACCGCTGGGTGAATACGCGACGCATGCCCGCCATCGACAAAGGCGCTGAAGTAGCCAGGTGCGGTGAAAATGCGCGTGCGGTAGCGCAGCTCCAGGCTGGCAAATACACCGCGGTCACCTAGCACGTCAGCCGATGGATAACCGCGCACCGACGAGGCGCCACCGAGGCTGAATTTTTCTGCGTCGGCCAGCGTGTCGGCCGCCCACTGCGCGGCACCGGAAAGCTGCACCGCCCAGATCGAGTTGAGGTTGTAGAGGTAGCTGGCATCGCCATCGAGCTTCAGCTTCTGGCCAATGGTGGAGTCGTTTTCGTTGTAGCTATGGAAGTTACTGCTGGCCCGCGCGCTGGCGGTCGCGATGTTGTAGCCATCGTCGATGTGGTTCCAGGCGGTACCGACTTCGGCCACAGAAACGCGGTTATCCGAGGTCTCGAAACCCAGCACCGTTTGCTCACCGTGGAAGGTGCGCGCGCCCAGGGTGCCGTAGAGGTTTTGCTGTTGGCTGCGTTGGAATGGGTGAATCACCGTGGCGCTGGCCAGTTGGCTTTTACCCTTGATGTCGAGCACGCTGAGGTCGCCGCCAATGCGGTAGCGAATATCGGTGTAACTCAGCGCCAGGCGCGTACCGTCGGTGTTCAACGGCAGGCTGTAGTTGACCCCGGCGAGCTTGAGCAAACCGGCTTCGGAGTAGCTGCCACGCACGCCGAACTGATCGCCGATACCCAGTGGATTGTTCAGGTTGGCGGCGGCATCAACCCGCGCCCGGCCGATTTCACGGCGGCCGTAATTGTTCACACTGACCTCGCCTTCCAGCGGTTTCTCCGTGGCGACGAACTGGGTGGTGGTGGTGCCGTACTCGGCGCCTGGGGTGAGCACGGCGCGAGTGGAAAGGCCGGGCAGATCGTTGAGGGTCAGCACGCGCTCTTCCAGCGTTTCGGTTTTAGCGGTGTGGCCTTCCAGCGGCAGGGTCCAGCGTTGCAGGAATTTTTCGCTGTAGAGCTTATTGCCGGTAAACGAAGAACGGTCGATACGGCCTTCGATCACTTCAATGGTGACGTTGCCGAACTCAACCTTCTGCGCCGGAATCACCGCGCGTGCCACCGGGTAGCCTTTGCTGCGGTAGTAGTCGGTGATGATGCGCGCGATCTTGTCCAGCTCGTACAGGTTATGCGGCTTGCCCGCCTCGGCATCGATCAACCCGTGCAAGGTGGCGCTGTCGATTTCGTCATTGCCAACAATGCGGAACGCAGCGATGTGGATGCGAGCCCCGTTCGGGTCGAGCGTCTGCCCCTCAACGGTTGGTGGCACCACGATGCTTTCGGTTTGTGCTGGCGGAATAACGGATTCCACCGGGCGCACTGAATTAAGCACCGAGCCAGGCGTCGGGATGGATGCGGCGAGCGCATCAACAGCGCATGCGCTGCCCAACATCAACAGGATCACTTCGGCAATTACGGTTCTTTTACGGCGAGGGTGCGCGAGGCGGGGAAGAAATTCGGTCGCATAAAATCCTACATACGAAGTCGAGTTGGCGATTTCTCAACGCACGGGGCCAAAACGACCCGACGTCAAACGTCCATTTCCAGCGGAAGAACTTGCCAACAATAAGTAATGGCTATCTGCCACCATCGCATCTTAACGAAGTCGAATCCGCTCAGGTTTAATTTCTCGACGTCCTGGGGAACTTCTTGAAAGCCGCGCGATAGACGGCCGCTTCGCTTACTGAGGGGGAATTTACGGCGACCCATCTAGGCCGCACGTTTCCGCAAATTGAGTAAGGAAATTCTTTTTTTGGTGTCAGCCCGTTGTCGCCAAAAAAACCACACCGCAAAAACTCGTGTTTGGAAAAGCCTAACGCTTGCGTATGATATAGATTCGCAAACAACATCAATTCCAACGTGAGTCCAACATGTCCGTACAACGCCCTCTGTGTTCACAAAACACCACAGCACCGCGCTCGCCTCTGGCAATTCGTCCTCTAGCCCTCGCGGTACACATGTTGGCAGCCGGTATCGCCTTGGCTTCACCTACCTTGCACGCAGCAGATCAGGCTGAGCAAACCGATAACTCCGGCGCAGTAGATCTGGCGCCCATCGATATTTCCGGTACCGCCACGCGCGAACGCAGCGCCGTCACTGAAGACACCAACTCCTACACCACCGAAGCCGCGCGCACGGCCACGCCGCTGAGCATGTCGATACGCGAAACGCCGCAGTCGGTGAGTGTTGTTACTCAGCAGCGCATGCAAGATCAGAATCTGGACACCATCGTCGATGTGGTCAACAACGCCACCGGCGTGTCGATCAACCGTTACGAAACCAACCGTGGCCAGATCAACGCCCGTGGTTTTGAACTGAACTCGCTGATGATTGATGGCGTGCCGACCATCTATGAACAACCATGGAGCGGTGGTGAGATTTTCGGCAGCCTGGCCATGTACGACCGCGTTGAAATAGTGCGTGGCGCCAACGGTTTGATGACCGGTGCTGGCGATCCTTCAGCCTCGATCAATATGGTGCGTAAACGCGCCAGCAGCACCGATATGAAAGGCTCGGTAGAAGTCAGTGGCGGCACGTGGGACACCTATGGTCTCAAGGCCGATGTAGCTGGCGCGCTGAACTCCGAAGGTACTATCCGCGGGCGTTTTGTTACGGAAACAGAAGATGGCGACTCCTGGATCGATATGAACTCGACCAGCAGCCAAACGTTCTACGGCACCATGGATATCGACCTGACTCCTGACACCACCCTGTGGTTTGGTTTGAGCCGGCAAAAAACCAAAACCGACTCGCCAATGTGGGGCGGCCTGCCCATCTGGTACGCCGACGGCAGCCGCACCAACTGGAGCCGCTCCAAGACAACCTCTGCTGACTGGTCGAAATGGGACACCACCTACGAGACCTACTTCGTCAATCTGGACCACCGTTTTGCTAACGACTGGCAGATGAACCTCAGCGCCAGCCGTGGCGAGCGTAACTCCGACTCCGCCCTGCTGTACCTCTCCGGCAACCCAGGCAAGGACGGCAGCGCGCCGATGTTTGCGTTCCCGGCAATCTACAAAACCAAAACCACGCAGAACGACTACAGCATCCGCTTCAGCGGGCCGTTCTCGATGCTTGGCCGCGAGCACGACCTGGCCTTCGGTTACACGGACAGTAAGCAGGAGTTCCGCGCTGACACGCGCACTGCACCACTCAACTCCTCGAACTCGTACGATCCTGTACTCAATTTCGACTCTTACAATGGCAACTACCCAGAGCCGCAGTGGAATCAGACCTCCTACTACGGCTCCAGCGAAACCCGTCAAAAGGGAGCGTTCGCCGCCACCCGCTTGAACGTGACCGACGACCTGAAAGTGATTCTGGGTGCACGTGAAAGCTGGTACGAGAAGAACGGGTTTGAAGCAGGCAACGCGAGCGCGATGGACGTCGATCATGAGTTGACGCCCTATGTGGGGGCGGTCTACGACCTGACCGACAACCTCTCGGCCTATGCCAGCTACACCGAAATCTTCCTGCCTCAGTCGGTCACCGACGCCAATGGCCAGCAGCTGGACCCGATCACCGGCGAGAGCAACGAGATGGGGCTCAAGGGCGAGTTCCTTGATGGTCGTTTAAACGCGTCTGCGGCGATTTTCCTGATCAAGCAGGACAACTTGGGCCAGGTAACCAATGAGCTGATTAATCCATTGAACCCCTCTCAGGGCTTTGCGTACGAACCTGCCGACGTCACCAGCAAGGGCTTTGAACTGGAAGTCTCTGGTGAACTGGCAACCGACTGGAACGCCTCGCTGGGCTACACCCAGTTCAAGGTCAAAGACAGCGACGGCGAGAAGGCCAACACCCTGTACCCAACCAAACTGCTGCGCACCTTTACCACTTACCGCCTGCCCGGCGCGCTTAATAAGTTGACCGTCGGCGGCGGGGTGAACTGGCAGACGTCGACCTACACCTACGCCCAGAACCCGGCAGGCGTAAATGAGAAAATCACCTTGGGCTCCTACGCCCTGGTCAACCTGATGGCCCGCTACGACATCAGTGAAAATCTCTCTGCCCAGTTGAACGCCAACAACGTCACCGACAAGAAATACTTCGATATCTTCGACGCCTATGGCGCCCTTACCTACGGTGAGCCACGCAGCCTCACTGCTTCGGCGAAGTACCGCTTCTAAGCAGCCCAGCAGAAAACAAAACACCGGCCCAGCGCCGGTGTTTTGTTTTGCACTTTTTAAAAAACCCGTGTACCCCTTTAGCCAAACATTTCTGGGCTGGAACCGAGCGCATGGGTGCTATTTGGATTGCGGTGGGTATTTTTTTCTGTTTGCTGTTTGCATCGCTATGGATGATGCACCTCTACCCCAAGCTGTCCTCCCGCCACCGCGACGAGGAAACCAATACCGTCGTGCGCTTGGTGGCCAACATATTTGTGGTCATGACGTCCTTGGTATTTGGTCTGATGATCAACTCGGCGAAAAACACTTTTGAAGCCATCGACGCCAATATGCATGCCTATGCCACCAGCCTGATCATTTTCGACCGCTCGCTAAAAACCTACGGCGACGAGACGAAGGACACACGCAAGTATCTGACTGTGTATGTCGAACAAGCCGTCGCCAACCCGTACCGCGGCGACGAAGCCCTCCAGCATCGCGCCAGTCCCGCCGCCGCCCACTTAGATGACATCGGCGTGGCGCTGGCCGCTATCAAACCTCGCGACCGTTACCACGGCACCATGCTGGCAGACATCAACCAGCAATATCAGCAGTTGGTGGAGCTGCGCTGGAAGATCGTCGAGCAATCCGAGGGTGACATCCCCCTGCCCTTGATCGGCATGCTCGCCGCGTGGCTGACGCTTATCTATGCCAGCTTTGGCTATCGGGCGCCGCGCAACCCGATGGTGATCGGGATGTTCACGGTATCGGCGCTGCTGATCGCCGCGTCGGTTTATCTGGTTCTGGATATGGATATCCCGTTCCACGGCGCCGTGCAGATTTCCGATGCGCCACTGCGCCGCGCCTTGGCAGAGATTCAGTTGTAATGCTGCGAGTTAACTCGAATGTGCTGTTTTCTACCTGATATCGTGCGGGCTCACAGAGGCAACTTACGTGCAGCAAGGATTGAGGCTGCATACCTAAAATCCATAGCCCTTAGCCTTACTCGGTGTTCCACACCTTCCCAAGAGTTTGGCCATGGATCGACACAGGCTCACCCTGAATTTCTGCTTATCCGCTCGTCCACAACGCCCATTTCTTCCACGCGCAGGCTCTCTGCTTAAACCTGTGTTGGCGGCCCTTGTGCTGGTGGCTAGCGACCCGGCGCTGGCCGAAATCAAGGTAGACACCGCTGCGGCCGGCAGCCAGCAAACCAGTGTCGGGCAGTCCGAGCGCGGGGTGGCGGTGATCAACATTGCCAACCCCAATAGCAACGGTCTTTCGCACAACCGTTTTGAGCTCTTCAACGTCGACAAACCTGGCGCGGTCTTCAACAACAGCCTGGCGGCGGGAGTCAGCCAACTGGGTGGCGCGCTCAGCGCGAACGCCAACCTCAGCCGGCGTGCTCAGGTCATTCTTAACGAGGTAACGGGTAACCAGCCCAGCACCCTGGCCGGCACCTTGGAAGTGTTTGGCGGCAAAGCCGATGTGATTGTCGCCAACCCCAACGGCATTACCCTCAATGGCGTAAGTACATTTAACGTGCACGGCCTCGTTGCCAGCACCGGGCGCCCTGACCTCACTAACGGCCTGGCCCTCAACGTAACCGATGGCAGTGCGCAAGTGATAGTTGCCGAGGATGGGGTCGGCACCCAGGGCTTGAGCTATTTCGACGTGGTGGCGCGGGTAGTGGCGCTAAATGGCAAAATCGGCACGCCCGGCGCCGATGCCAATGTGCAAGTGGTTGCCGGGCTCAACCGCTACGACAGCAAACAGCGCAGCGCCAGCCCGCTGAGTAATAGTTCCTCACCGGCTCCCGGCATCGCCATTGATGGCGCTGTGGCGGGCGCCATGTATGGTCGCTACATCACCCTGCTGAGCAGTGAAAGCGGCGTGGGGGTGCGCCATGCCGGCCTGATACGCAGCAGCCACGACATCGTGGTGCAGGCCAATGGCGATATCGACCTGGCCCGAGCCAACGCTGACGGGCAGATCAGTCTGGCCAGTAGCAGCAACGTGCTCATCAACGGCACGCCCGCCAATGCCGGCATTCAGGCTGGCGGGGCAATCAGCATCAGCGCAGCTCAAGGCATAACCCTCGGCGCCAACGTGCAGAGCAGCCGTTTTGCCGCCAACGCAGCCTCATTGCAGTTGAACAACGCCACGCTCAGGGCCTCTGGCAACGATCCAGCCAATGCCGCCATCAACATTCAGGTCGATGACTTCGCCATCATCGCCACCCTGCAAGCCTACGACTCGATATTCGGCGGCCTGCTCGCCTATGGGCAACCATTGATGTTGAAGAATGGCGAATTGCAGGTTATGCGCACGCCAGGACAATACGACGACAACTTCACCCTTACGAGCAGTGCCACGCTGGCCTCGGCTGGCGGAATTGCCATCACTGCCAAGCGCGTGAGCAACAATCAGGGAACGATTGAGGACAGCAGTAGCCGCGGCATCCAAATCAGCACCGACACCCTAAACAACTCAGGCATCGTGCGCAGCACAACAGATCTAAACCTGAGTGCCGGCACGCTGAACAATCACTGCAGTGATGCCGCTGCTAGCCAGCAAATATGCGCAGGCTTCTTCGCCAACGGCGCCGCGACGCTAAGCGTCGGCACGCTGACTAACCAGGCCGGGTTGGTCGCTAAAGGTGATCTGACGGTGGAGCTAGGTGGCGGCCAGCACATGAGCGGCACGTTCGGCTCGATGGCAGCCGGCAACGATCTGCTCCTGACCAACGCCGCAGGCGCCACCAGCCAACTAAACAACGACGGCGAGTTGATCGCCACACGCCACCTGATGGTGAGGCTCGATACCCTTGGCAACGGCCTGACGGCCGCAACTGTTGCCTTCGGCCACCTCGGTCTGGACATTGCCGCCACCTTTAGCAACGCGGGTTATCTGGCGGCCCAGGGCTTCGCGGCCATCGTTGCCCAGGACGTACAGATAAACAGCGGCGCTCGCCTGGTATTCGCTGGCGGAGCCACCTTGGCGGCCAGAGCAAACCTGGCGACGCAGGATCACGCCTCCATCTACTCAAACAGCGACCTGAACCTGAATGCGGGCGCTAACCTCACCACGGCGGCCGATATCTGGAGTAAAGACATGCTGATCATGCATGCTGATCGGACCATGACAAACACGGGCTCTATCGTCAGTGAGTCGGACATCGACCTGAGCAGCCTATCAATGATGAAGAACGATCAGAGCGGCGTGATTTATGCGATAAACAACCTGCTGTTCTCCAACGCTGGCGACCTGAACAACCTCAACGGCGCAATGATGCTCAGTGGCCAGGACGCCACCTTCCGCGTGCAAAACACCTTTCTCAACGATCAGAGTTCCATTATCGAGGGCGGCAACGTGATGATCGCCGCCAACGTCATGCGCAACCGGCACGGCTCGTTGATCCATGGCGTGGATGACTTGAACATCATGGTGGGCAACTATCAGGACACCAGTGAAGGCTCAATCCTAAAGTTGGGCGACAGGATTCTGGTGCAAGCCAATATGGACGAAAAAGAACCGTAACCTGTGCCCGTTTTCGTCCTGCGAAGCAGCCTGGCGTTCAACCGATATGAAACGGGTCGGCGTCCAGATAGGCCGGAAAACGCTCGCGATAGGCGGCGAGGTCTGCTGCTTTAAGGGTGACGCTAAACACGCCGCTTGCCGCGCCGGCTTCAAGCAGTAGCTCGCCTTGAAAATCGAGCACTTGGCTATCGCCGCTGTAAGGGTGGCCTTTGCCATCGCTGCCCACGCGGTTTACAGCTGCCACGTAGCAGAGATTTTCAATGGCCCGTGCCGGCAGCAAGCGGTTCCAGTGCAGACGCCGCGCGGCAGGCCAGTTGGCGGTATAGAGGAGCAAGTCGGTGTCGTGCGGGTCGCGACTCCAGACGGGGAAACGCAGGTCGTAGCAGATCAGCGGGCGGATGCGCCAACCGTGCAGCTCCATTTGCACCTGGCGCTCGCCGGGGCTGTAGTGCTTGTGTTCGCCAGCCATGCGAAACAGATGGCGCTTGTCGTAGTGCAGCACCTCGCCGTCCGGGCGCGCCCAGAGCAGGCGGTTGCGGTGGCTGCCGTCGGCGGCCTGGATAATTACGCTGCCGGTAACCACCGCTTTCAAGCGTTTGGCCTGTTCGCGCAGCCAGGCATAGGTGGCGCCCTCCTCCGGTTCGGCGAGCAGCTCGGACTCCATGGAAAAGCCGGTGGTAAACATTTCCGGCAGCACGATCAGGTGCGCGCCCTTGGCCTGATCGAGCAGTGCCTCAAAGTGGGCAAAGTTGGCGGCCGGGTCGTGCCAGGCCAAGGTGGTTTGCACCAAGGCCAGCGTAAGGTCGGGCAAAGCGGTGAGATCGCGCCCGCTGGTTAAATCTTGCATAGCTTGTCCGCCGCTTGAATCAACGTTTCTTCACGCTTGGCAAAGCAGAACCGTACCAGACGCAGGTCTTTTGGTGGCTCTTGGTAGAACACCGACACTGGAATTACCGCCACACCATGCTCGCGGGTCAGCCATTCAGCCATTGCGACATCGTTGAGGTCATCACGAATAGCTGAGTAATCAGCAAGCTGGAAGAACGTGCCGGCGGCGCGGGTAAAGCTGAATTTGGACTGTTCCAAATGGTCGCAAAACAGGTCGCGCTTGGCCTGGTAGAACGCCGGCAGCTCGCTGACGTGCTGCGGGTTGGCCGCCATAAAGTCGGCCAGCCCCCATTGCAGCGGGGTAACGCCGCAAAAGCTCACGTACTGGTGCACCTTGCGCAGTTCCGCGCTAAGGGCCGGCGGCGCCACTACATAGCCGGTTTTCCAGCCGGTGACGTGGTAGCTCTTACCGAACGAGCTAACCACAAACGCACGCTGATACAGCTCCTCGTGGGCTAACACGCTGTCGTGCTTGGCACCGTCAAAAACCAGGTGCTCATACACCTCATCGCTGATGACGTAGATGTCGCGGTCACGAATCAGCTCGGCCAATTGATCGAGGTCGCGGCGGGTAATCAACGCGCCGCTGGGGTTATGCGGGCTGTTGAGAATGATCAAGCGGGTGCGCGGGCTGATGGCATCGCCCAGGCGTTGCCAGTCGATGGCAAAATCCGGCTGGCTTAGCGGCACATGCACACAACGGCCACCGGCCAGGTCTACCGAAGGCTCGTAGCTGTCGTAACTGGGATCAAAAACAATGACTTCATCGCCAGCGCGTATGAGGGTTTGGATCGCGCAGAAGATCGCCTGGGTGGCACCAGGGGTGATGGTGATTTCCGCATCGACGCTGACGTTACGGCCATAACAAAGAGCAATTTTGGCTGCCACTTGTTCACGCAGTGCCGGCAGGCCGGTCATCGGCGCGTACTGGTTATGACCGCTGTGCACATGGCGGGCGACCGCATCAAGCAAGGCCTGCGGACCATCGAAATCGGGGAAACCTTGCGAGAGGTTCAGCGCGCCTACTTCATTGGCCAACTGCGACATGCGGGTAAAGATGGTGGTGCCGATGTTAGGCAACTTGCTGGTGATCATCACGCCTTCCTGATTGACCTTACGCCACGACGGGCGAGAATAACGGATCGACCGGGCATGAAAAAGGGCACCCGAGGGTGCCCTTTTTCATATGGATAGAACCGTAGGATGAACGTAGGTTGGGTCGGTCCGCGTTCGGTGAGCCGCAAGCGAAGCCCAATGTCACGGTCCATGTTGGGCTTCGCTGCGCTCACCGAACGCGGACCGACCCAACCTACGTATCTACCCATCACTTCTTATCGCGGCGCTTCTTATCGGCTTTTTTGTGGTGCGACATCATCCGACGCTTCTTGTTGACCTGACGGTCCGTCAGCGTGTTTTTGTTGCCTTCATACGGGTTTTCACCACCTTTAAACTCGATGCGAATCGGCGTACCAACCAGCTTCAAGACACGGCGATAAGTGTTTTCCAGGTAGCGCACGTAAGACTTAGGCACCTTCTCCACCTGGTTACCGTGAATCACGATAATCGGCGGGTTGGCCCCCCCCAAGTGGGCGTAACGCAGTTTGATCCGGCGGCTGCCAACCATCGGCGGCGCATGCTCGCTCACGGCGTCTTCGAGAATCGAGGTCAGGCGGCTGGTCGGCCAGCGCGTTACCGCCGACTTAAAGGCGTTTTGTACCGACTGATACAGGTTGCCTACGCCGGTGCCGTGCAGGGCCGAGATAAAGTGGATATCGGCGAAGTCGACAAAGAACAAGCGGCGTTGCAGCTCGACTTTTACGTAATCGCGCTCGCTTGGCTCCATGCCGTCCCACTTGTTCAAGGCGATTACCAACGCGCGCCCGGACTCAAGGGCAAAGCCCAGCAGGTTAAGGTCGTGGTCAACCACGCCCTCGCGAGCATCCATCACAAAGATCACCACGTTGGCGTCTTTGATCGCTTGCAGGGTTTTCACCACGGAGAACTTTTCAACTTCCTCGTGGATCTTGCCGCGCTTACGCACACCGGCGGTGTCGATCAGGGTGTACTTCTCTTCGTTACGCTCGAAGGGAATGTAGATACTGTCGCGGGTGGTGCCGGGCTGGTCATAGACGATTACCCGGTCTTCACCGAGCATGCGGTTCACCAGAGTCGACTTGCCAACGTTAGGCCGGCCGATGATGGCGATTTTGATGCCGTCTTTTTCGCTCGGGCCGGGAATGCGCTTGGCTTCCTCACCTTCGGCGACTTCTTCGGGCTCGCCCTCTTCTTCTTCGGCATCTTTGGGGAATTCGCCGAGGGCGATTTCCATCATCTGTGCGATACCACGGCCGTGGGCGCCCGCGATAGGAATGGCATCGCCCATACCCAGCGGCGCGAACTCGGCGCGGGCCATGTCCGGGTCGATGTTGTCGACCTTGTTGGCCACCACGTACGAGGTTTTATTGCGCTTGCGCAGGTGCTCGCCAATCATCTGGTCGGCAGCGGTAAAGCCTGCGCGCGAGTCGACCAGAAACAGCACCACGTCGGCTTCTTCGATCGCCAGCAAAGACTGCTCGGCCATCTTTTCGTCCATGCCGTGCTCGTCACCGGAGATACCGCCGGTGTCGATCAGGATATAGGTTCGCCCTTGCCATTTGGCCTCACCGTACTGGCGATCACGGGTCAGACCAGCCAGGTCACCGACGATAGCGTCGCGACTTCTGGTCAGGCGGTTAAACAGGGTGGACTTGCCGACGTTAGGACGGCCCACCAGGGCGATTACGGGAACCATACGGCCCCTCCACTCAATTGCAGAAAATACAAAGGCCGCTAGCGGCCGAACTCGTTGTTGCGCAGGCCTCACTGCCTGATGCAAGCGCCCAAACCGGCGGGCCTGCATCAGCGCGGTGAGTCCTACTTCTTGATCGTCAGCGCAACCAGCTCGCCGCTGTTACCGAAAGCATAGAGCCAATCGGCGACTACCAATGGCCGGGCACGCAGACCATCGCTGTCGATACGGGTACGGCCAACAAAGCGGCCATCCACCTGGCTGACGAGGTGCAGGTAACCTTCAAAGTCACCAAAAGCAATGTAGCTGGAGAACACTTCCGGCGCCGACAGCTGACGGCGAGCCAGGGATTCGTTGCTCCACAGCGACGACGCCGAACGCTCGTCAACGCTTTCTACCGTGCCGTTAGCCAAGCACAGGTAAACGCTGCCGATGCTCTCGGCCAGGCCGACGTTACTCGACGCTTCTTTCTGCCAGATGATGCGGCCATTGCTCGCATCCAGGCCGGCCACGCGACCGTTGTAAGTCACCGCGTAAAGGGTGTTACCGGACAGCAGCAGGCCACCGTCGATATCCACCACGCGATCCAGCTCGGAACGGCCTTGCGGCACGGCGACGCGCTGCTCCCAAGCCGGCAAGCCGCGCTGGGTGTCGAGGGCAATCACTTTGCCGGTGGAAAGACCGGCGTAGGCCAGGCTGTCGGTTACGATCGGCGCACCGGTGCCACGCAAGGTCAGCACCGCCGGAGTGTTTTCATAGATCCAACGCTGGGCGCCAGTGCTGGCCTCCAGACCAATCACGCGGTCGTCCTGGGTTTGCACCACGACCACGTCACCGTTAGTGGCTGGGGCTGCCAGCACTTCGCTGGTGACCTTGGCGCGCCATTTTTCTTCGCCGGTCGCGCCGTCCAGGGCAACCACTTCGCCCTTGAGGGTGCCAACCAAGACCAGGCCGCTGCCTGCGCCAACAGCGCCGGAAACGGGCAGATCCAGATCACTTTCCCACAGCTTGTCGCCGGAGAAACGGTTGATCGCCATCACTTCGCCGTTTACGTCGGCAGCAAAGATGGTGTCGCCATCAACAGCCGGAACCAGCATGTTGAAGGTGTCGCCCTGGCCATCGCCAACGGAGCGGCTCCATTCTTTATGCAGCTCAACTTCTTCAGTGAAGTCTGGCAGCTCGGCTGGCGGTAGTTCTTTCTTGCTAGTGCTGCTGCAACCCGTGGCAAGAACGGCCAGGGCCAACAGTGCGGCATATTTCCAGCGCATCACTTCACGCATCCCCTTTGGCCAATTTGCAAGCCACCCACTGCCGCTTCATCGGACAGGGCTGCCTTGGCCTTCTCGTAAGCACTGCGGGCATCGTCGCTACGGCCGACTTTGACCAACAGATCACCTTTAAGCTCTTCGCGGCTGGCGATAAATGCTTTTTCAGCATCGCCATCAAGCAGCTTGAGACCATCTTCAGCCTTGTTCTGTGCAGCCAGAACACGGGCCAGACGCTGACGGGCCAGCTCATTGATAGTTTCATCAACCGGCTTGGCCACTACGCTTTGCAATTCAGCGGCAGCATCATCGAGCTTGCCGTTATCCACTGCAGTTTTAGCAGCGAACAGACTGGCGTACTGCGCGTAGTAAGTGCCGGCGTAATCGTTTTTCAGCTTGTTGGACAGGTCAGCGACCTTGGCCACATCCGGCTTGCCAGACGGGTCAAACGTGGTTTCCAACAGTTGTTGGTAGAGCATCGAGGCGTTCTGCGCCTGGGTGGCCTGGTACTTGTGGTAGTAATTCCAGCCCACTACCGCTACCAGAGCCAGTACGCCACCGGTCAACAGCGGTTTGCCGTTGCGGTTCCACCAGTCCTTG
>LNAP01001080.1_pt1 | contig 57518 bp, 53 predicted proteins | sample 602601 | NCBI WGS metagenome assembly LNAP01 (sample SAMN02440304, study PRJNA202911) | soil metagenome | biome: Subtropical and temperate rainforests or woodlands; isolation source: soil samples (1 kg each in a 20% v/v slurry with milli Q water) were... ...
GTTTCTATCGTACCTATGAGGAATTGAAACTCTTCAATACAACTGGATTCTGTGACGATACCACAGTTTCTATCGTACCTATGAGGAATTGAAACCGAGCTTTGCGCCTTTGTTCATAGCTTTTATCCTTGAGTTTCTATCGTACCTATGAGGAATTGAAACTTTGTTAAATAATGAGTGCATCCCAAAAATCAATTTCAGTTTCTATCGTACCTATGAGGAATTGAAACCCATCTTGAAGAACATTGTATAAAAGCGAATATACTTGTTTCTATCGTACCTATGAGGAATTGAAACGCCGTTATTGGTGCATTTATGATGGATCGTGTTCGCAATGTTTCTATCGTACCTATGAGGAATTGAAACGATGGATCGTGGAGGGCGCGCTGTGGCGTGTCCTGGGCGATGGTTTCTATCGTACCTATGAGGAATTGAAACCTCTTAACGGTATGATCATTCGTCCAATCACAGATAGCGTGTTTCTATCGTACCTATGAGGAATTGAAACATGGCATCCAAGTAAGCTATTAGCTCAGTAAACTGTGTTTCTATCGTACCTATGAGGAATTGAAACACCTCAGCACATGGTGCGACTTCGGCGGCTACGGCCGTTTCTATCGTACCTATGAGGAATTGAAACTTGTATCGACAATGGAGTTCCAAAGGTTGTCGACCCACGCGTTTCTATCGTACCTATGAGGAATTGAAACCAATGACCACAATACACTAATCCTGATAACTTGTACCGTTTCTATCGTACCTATGAGGAATTGAAACCATGGAGAAGGGGAACTGGTTCAAGCGCTTCTGCCAAGTTTCTATCGTACCTATGAGGAATTGAAACATCACGTGGTCATGGGCCATCCTCCCATGAATAGCAGCGTTTCTATCGTACCTATGAGGAATTGAAACCCAATCCGTACCGATCTGGTTCTGGTGTTGGCATGGAGTTTCTATCGTACCTATGAGGAATTGAAACTCTACTGTGGGAAGTGCGACGAACAAGTAGAAATCGTTTCTATCGTACCTATGAGGAATTGAAACACTGACTTGGGCCGATCTACTACAGAAGCCACATTCTGTTTCTATCGTACCTATGAGGAATTGAAACTTGTATGTGATGTTATCCCATGTTAAGGATAATAAGTTTCTATCGTACCTATGAGGAATTGAAACGTACGTTAGGCGGGAATATTGCCAGTGCTGCCGCATTTGGGTTTCTATCGTACCTATGAGGAATTGAAACTAGTTCTAATGTATCTATAAATTGAGCAAGATAAAGGTTTCTATCGTACCTATGAGGAATTGAAACACGAGAAAGGAGTTGTGCGGAATTGCTAAAAGTTGAGTTTCTATCGTACCTATGAGGAATTGAAACCGGTGTTTGTCGGCCACCCTGGTTTTGTCTCATTCGTTTCTATCGTACCTATGAGGAATTGAAACTACAGCAGGTCTGGATGGTTTTCCTGCATCCACGCATAGTTTCTATCGTACCTATGAGGAATTGAAACGTAGCAGGCATATATCTACTTTGGAAGAATTGGGATAATGTTTCTATCGTACCTATGAGGAATTGAAACTTCCATTTGAACGTGACGGTCAACGTGTATTAACGTTTCTATCGTACCTATGAGGAATTGAAACTGCCTTTGATAGCTGAGGCGACAATGAAATTGCTTCCGTTTCTATCGTACCTATGAGGAATTGAAACCCGCTGTTCCGACTGCCGACTGAATCATATCCATGTTTCTATCGTACCTATGAGGAATTGAAACTCTCGCAGGAGCTTCTATTTACGCGAACAACGCTACAATGTTTCTATCGTACCTATGAGGAATTGAAACTCTTTAGCAGGGTCGCCTGGTAGATAAATTCCCTTTCCAGGTTTCTATCGTACCTATGAGGAATTGAAACATTCCATATGAATCGTTGCCTCCAAACCCGCTACCGGGTTTCTATCGTACCTATGAGGAATTGAAACCTTCCAAATGCTGGGGGGTACTGCCTTTTGCGCATAGAGTTTCTATCGTACCTATGAGGAATTGAAACTGATTTGGGCATGGGCCACCAACACGACATGAATGCGTTTCTATCGTACCTATGAGGAATTGAAACTAAGGATGTGAAGACAGAATCAGTACGTGACCAGAGTTTCTATCGTACCTATGAGGAATTGAAACAGCGTCTCCCCAAGCGTAGCAGCCGAACTGACTGCCGGTTTCTATCGTACCTATGAGGAATTGAAACGGCGGTCTGCAGTTACCGTTACCGGCATTCCATCTCTTGTTTCTATCGTACCTATGAGGAATTGAAACTTGGTCCTGATGGTGCAGTGATGATGACCACTCAAAGTTGTTTCTATCGTACCTATGAGGAATTGAAACACGGATCACATTGCTCTTTCTACGGTTTAGAGGACGTTTCTATCGTACCTATGAGGAATTGAAACTTTACAATCATTCCTATATCGCTCCCTTCATATCGGGGTTTCTATCGTACCTATGAGGAATTGAAACAACCACGCCATTCGTTCGCCAGCTCCGCTATCTCCACGTTTCTATCGTACCTATGAGGAATTGAAACATGTTCCGTCTTTTGACACGAACCTTTTCAATCTCAGGTTTCTATCGTACCTATGAGGAATTGAAACAATGTCTGGATGGCGCAGCACTCGGCGGTTGGGAAGTCGTTTCTATCGTACCTATGAGGAATTGAAACCCTATGACGAACTGCGCTGCATGTTTTTGGATCGGCGGAGTTTCTATCGTACCTATGAGGAATTGAAACCGAACACAAAGTATATGGCGAGATCGAAGTTTTCAAACGGTTTCTATCGTACCTATGAGGAATTGAAACATATTCTGGCAAAATTCGCGGAGTTTTCAGGTACCGGGAGTTTCTATCGTACCTATGAGGAATTGAAACATTTGCTTAAATGGCTATGGACATTGCTGGTTGATGCAGTTTCTATCGTACCTATGAGGAATTGAAACTTCCACGACAGTGGTCTTCATGCGGATGAGTAATAAGTTTCTATCGTACCTATGAGGAATTGAAACCATGCTGTTCTGTATCATGCGCCAGGTCTTCTTCGGGTTTCTATCGTACCTATGAGGAATTGAAACTGATATGGAACGTAAGTGAAATTAATACATTTTTAGAGTTTCTATCGTACCTATGAGGAATTGAAACCCCGGACTGACGATGAGAAAAGCGAAAACCTGCGCGTTTCTATCGTACCTATGAGGAATTGAAACTCTGCCGGAGCGTGTACCCATTATTTCGACTTAGCTGGTTTCTATCGTACCTATGAGGAATTGAAACCAGTGACTACCCAATCACGTCCTAATTTTCTTATAGGTTTCTATCGTACCTATGAGGAATTGAAACCTGGATTAAATATTTGATAGGGACTTAAGTAGATATACTCGTTTCTATCGTACCTATGAGGAATTGAAACACTTCCTCTGTGACTACTGGAGCCTCTTGGATATCTCGTTTCTATCGTACCTATGAGGAATTGAAACGCTCGCCAGCAAAGTGATGTAAAATCCGGATTAAACATGTTTCTATCGTACCTATGAGGAATTGAAACCTTTCCCGATCGAATAAAGTGAGCTTCTTCTTCGTCGTTTCTATCGTACCTATGAGGAATTGAAACTTGATCAAGTCATAACAGATCGCTATGCCGTGTATAACGTTTCTATCGTACCTATGAGGAATTGAAACTATGGAGTGTCGATCCGCTGTTCGCAGCCTGTTATAGGTTTCTATCGTACCTATGAGGAATTGAAACTCTGACGCTAATTTAGATGCTTCGTTCAGTGAACCTGTTTCTATCGTACCTATGAGGAATTGAAACACGGGTACGGTATACGCCAGGTAACGCAGCTGTAAGTCGTTTCTATCGTACCTATGAGGAATTGAAACCTTCCAGGAAGGCGGCCTGCTTCGCCTGGATTGCTTCGGGTTTCTATCGTACCTATGAGGAATTGAAACTCCCAAACCACTCGCAAATCGTGTTCAGCGTGTCCGCTTGTTTCTATCGTACCTATGAGGAATTGAAACTAGAACGAAGCATTTGGCGAGTCTAAGGTTCCTTTGTTTCTATCGTACCTATGAGGAATTGAAACCCTCCACGTATTCGATTAATAAAACTCCACCCTGAGTGTTTCTATCGTACCTATGAGGAATTGAAACCCCGTAATGTTGTTCAGCATCTGCCCTGCGCTGTAATCGTTTCTATCGTACCTATGAGGAATCGAAACTGATTTTGTGGGAATGATATGTCGTACCTTTTGATATTGAAACCTGTTAAGGTCATTAGCTGGTTAATGTGACCCCGTATTTATGAGAATTGGAACCTATCTGGAATACAAAGAGGTACCAAAGGAATTAAAACTCCAATTATCAAGCTGGCTGGCGACGATTGCCAACAAGTTTCTTACGGTGTTCCGCAATTAGAGGCTTGCCATTGCATTCACCCGTCTCCAAATAGTATAGTTGTAACAACAACAATGAAAGTGAATCGATGCGAAATGAATTGGATAGACGCAATATCTGGCTTATCATGGGAAAATATTGAAGTCATTTTAAAAAAATACGAATTGTTGGGTCCAGTTCCCGGTATTCTGGCTGCGATGATTGAATCGTTTATACCGGTACTTCCGCTTGTGGCGATCCTGATCGCCAACGTGAATGCATATGGATTGGGTGAAGGAATCCTGCTTTCTTGGATTGGGGTGGTTGCCGGATCCGTCACTGTTTTTGTTCTAGCACGGAGGTTCGGCGGGAAATTACGTGGTTTTATGGAGCGAAAATACCCCCGTTCGCAGAAGTTTATTCATTGGCTGGACAAGCACGGATTCACGCCTATTTTTCTGCTGGCTTGCTTTCCCTTTACTCCGTCGTCTTTGGTGAACATCGTAGCTGGTATCTCTAAAGTGCCGGTTCGCATCTTTATTGCTGCAACCGCTTTGGGAAAAGGCGTCATGATCTTCCTGGTATCTTTTGCCGGACATGATTTAGGCAATTTGTTTAATCAGCCGTGGAAATTAGCACTGGTTATCGCTGTGTTCGCTCTAATGTGGTTGTCCGGCCGAAAGCTTGAATCGAAATATTTTAAGTAGCCCTCGCCCTTTCGGTCGGGGGCTTGTTTTTCATTTAAGGATGGAGGGCTTCTGCCGGGGAGACAATAACAAAATTTCAATCCGTCAACTGGTTATGCAAGAATCTTCGTCCTAACTGTGAAAAACATCCTTAGAACAAGAAAATAAGCCAAAACTAGATAAATAACGATAAAAAATATCTTTAATGTGCTGCCAAGGAATGAAATGGCCAAAATTTGCTATATAGCTTTGTTTTTTATCGTTATCGCGGTGCTTGCAAGGCATTTGAACATTGTAGCGATGAAAAACAATCTTAAATTGTGCGCAATAAGCGGCAATAGCGGCAGGGGATGGCGATGGTTCGTCTAAAATACAAGATCGGCCTTGAGCCGGTGTAAACAAAATTGTGTGCCGTAGTCCCTTGACAGCTTTAACTGTAATTTATATAATGACAGTAAGAAAGCTGCTACTACTTCTATTATATAAAAATGCGCATGAAAGGGTGAGAAGTATGCAAAGGGTGAATAACACGCCGCTTTTGGTTGGTGATTGGGTTAGCGGAACCTCTATCGACGACGAACGGATTCGCGGATACGTCGAAACGGTTAGACGGGATTATGGTTCGGTTTTGGTAAGAGTAACGGAAAGCGACCACGAAGCCTCTATCGGCAAGCTGGTGGAAAGTGCAGTGAGTAAGCTTGAAAAGCTATCCGATGTAATTGAACTTGATGAGAAAAACCTGGTTGATTTGATCGACCTGTCGCTTGCCGTCAGAGACGAAGCGTGGTTCCTTGAGCTGACCTCCTCTCTTCAGGCGATTTCAACGCCCGGCAACAAGCTGTCTGCCAAAGTATTGTTCTATCAAGCCCCGCGGCATAAACGGATATGGATCGACTAAACGGACAGCCTTCGGGCTGTTTTTTAGTTCCTGGTTCCTTCTTGTCCGTATGGCTGATATAATGGGCTTATTGAATAGGAGAAACGCATGGGGGCAGGATAGACATGAGTAACAATGAATATTCATACATCAATTTGCTAAAATACGTGCTGGAAAATGGAAAAAGAAAAGAAGACCGGACAGGGACAGGCACGATTTCAACGTTTGGCTATCAAATGCGATTCGACTTGAATGAAGGATTCCCGCTGATTACAACGAAGAGAGTTCCGTTTCGTTTAATATCCAGTGAATTGCTTTGGTTTCTCAAAGGGGACACGAATATCAAATATCTTCTGCATCACAACAATAACATTTGGAACGAGTGGGCTTTTAAAAAGTGGGTAGAAAGTCCGGCTTATCACGGTCCTGATATGCAGAACTTTGGAATCCGCTCACAGCAGGATGAACGATTTAATCGGCAATATACAGAACAAATGGAAATATTTAAGCAACGTATTTTGCAAGATGACGAATTTGCCAAACGCTTCGGTGAATTGGGTAACGTGTATGGGAAGCAATGGAGAGAATGGAAAACCTCCAGAGGCGAAACCATTGACCAAATTACGGACGTTATTGAAATGATCAAGAGAAACCCGGACTCCAGAAGACTTATCGTTTCCGCCTGGTCGCCCGAAGATATTCCGAACATGGCGCTTCCTCCCTGCCATACCTTATTTCAGTTCTATGTCGCCGACAATAAATTATCGTGTCAATTGTATCAACGAAGCGGGGATATTTTTCTGGGGATTCCATTTAATATCGCAAGCTACTCTTTATTAACCCATATGATTGCTAAAGAATGCGGACTGGGAGTAGGCGAATTCATTCACACATTAGGCGACGCTCACATTTATCTTACCCATATTGAGCAAATCCGCACACAACTAAGTCGTGATCCCAGAGAATTGCCTACATTAATATTAAATTCAAATGTAAAATCCATTTTTGATTATGAAGTGCAGGACATTGTTATTGAGGGATACGATCCTCATCCTGCGATTAAAGCCCCTGTGGCTGTCTAGGGTAACTGAATTTCATAGTGAAAGGCGCGGTGTCCTTATGAGTATTTCCTTTATATTTGCCATGGACCGCAACCGGGCGATCGGCAAGGACAATGCGCTTCCCTGGCACTTACCGGCGGACTTGAAATTTTTCAAATCCGTAACCATGGGCCACCCGATTCTAATGGGACGAAAAACGTATGATTCCATTGGCAAGCCTCTTCCGGGAAGGCGAAACCTCATTATGACGCAAAATCGGGATTTTCTGGCAGATGGATGTGAGGTTCTTCATACGGTGGAGGACGTGCTGCAAGAAAGCTCGCAAGGTGAAGTATTCGTTATTGGCGGGGCTGAGTTGTTCCGTTTGCTGATATCATACGCGGACCGGATGTACGTCACTCGGATCGAGCATGAATTCGAAGCGGATACGTTCTTATTTGACCTCGATCTGAAGGACTGGAAGTTAGTATCGAGCGAGCAGGGAATTCGTGATGAGAAAAATCCTTATGAGTACTATTTCGAGGTGTATGAAAGGGCATAACCCTATGCAGCTTGCCTGGTAAACAAGAGGTAACCTATTGACAATATAAAACAAACATGTGAAAATATAGGTAATAAATTCACTCCTAGAAAGATCGTCCCTTTCAAGCTCAGTGAATTTTCTCTTTGAACCCTATGATAAATAACTGAGAAATCCCCTGAACTCCGAGAGATCGTAGAATAAAAGCGGATCAAAGCCAGTTATATCCTTCAATTTTATTTATTGAATGGGTATTTCTGGCTTTATTATCTTTTTGGGGGGAGAAGGGATTGTTTTTCAAATCTCATTACGGAGGGGATTATCATGAGCATGGTTCAAGAAAAACAAAACACGAAATTAGTTCAAAAACAGGAGAAATTCGAGGTAAAACCCAATCGGCATCACGATCGGATGGTTCATATTGAGCTGAACCGCCCCGCTCTTCGCGAGTTCTTTGCAGCGGTTTCTGATGTAGATTCGCAGCGGCTGCAATATGTTCCTTTCATGCGTTTTATTATTGCGGGGAAAATGCGGGAATTATTCGGCCAGTCTTTTGAAAAGGTGCTCCGGGGGATCATACACGATCGTCAAACCGGCGCCTTCACCATCGGTGTACAAGGAGAAACAACGGATTCAGATGATTTCGTAAAATTTGGCACAGCTATCTCTCATCTGATCGGAACACCTAATTTCGACGCTATGTCGGGTACCTATTATGCCAGATTTACAGTGAAAGATACAGATAACAGCGACTCCTATTTACGCCAGGCCTACCGCACATTTACACTGCATACGGACGGAACCTATCTGGAAGAACAGACGGATTGGTTACTCATGATGAAGATGGATGAGCGCAATGCGGTGGGAGGAGAATCCCGTCTGCTGCACCTTGATGATTGGGAAGAATTAGAGAAATTCAGCAAGCATCCGCTTGCCGCCCATAAGTATTGCTACAGAGGTTCAGCCAGCAAAAATGAGGAAAAGGTTGTTTACCGCCCGACGTTCTATGAATTCAATAATGCGCCCTGCATGTCTTTCATCGATCAGTTTCCATACCCGGAAAATATTGAACAGGCGGTTTACCTTAAAGAACTGTCGGAATCAATGGAACAAAGCGCGGGTACCGTGGCTTTTCCGCTGCCTGTCGGCGAACTGGTCATGGCCAACAATATGTTTTGGCTGCATGGACGTGCCGCTTTCGAAAAACATCTGGACCTGCATCGGGAGTTAATGAGACAGCGCGGAATATTTGCAAGAGTGTAGCTTAAAGTTAGAAACAAACTCCCCTTTGCCTGGATCGGCGGGGGAGTATTGCATATGCTTGCAGAAAAAGGTGAGGGAATGTATGATTTTGCAATTGTAGGCGGAGGGATTGTCGGACTTTCTACAGGTGTTGCCTTAAGTAAACATTACCCCGGCGCGCAAATTGTTGTTCTAGAGAAGGAAGCCGGATGGGGCGAGCATCAGACGGGTCATAACAGCGGGGTTATCCACTCTGGAATATATTACAAACCGGGCAGCTTAAAGGCAAGATTCGCTCTGGAAGGCAGCCGTTCGATGATTGATTTTTGTCAAGAACACGGTATTGAGCATGAAATTTGCGGCAAGGTGATAGTGGCAACCAATCCGGAAGAGCTGCTTTTATTAGATAACCTTTATCAGAGAGGGCTGGACAATGGGCTGGGCATTAACAAAATAGGGTATGGAGAGTTAAAAGAAATTGAACCCCATGTCAATGGTTTGGCGGCAATAAGAGTACCGATGGCGGGGATTGTCAATTATAAGCAAGTGTGCGAGACGTTTGCTTCAATCATTGAACGGCAGGGAGGGGCTTTGCACCTCAATACCAAAGTGGGAAATATCGTGGAGTCAGAAAATGAAGCAGCCATTGAAACGAATCGCGGAACGTTTTACTCCCGATTTCTGATCAATTGCGCGGGACTGCATAGTGATCGCGTAGCCCACATGGGAGGCGTGAACACCCAATTGAAAATTGTACCCTTCCGCGGCGAGTATTATGAATTGAAGCCTGAGAAACGGTATTTGGTCAAACATCTGATCTATCCTGTTCCAAACCCTGCATTCCCTTTTTTGGGAGTGCATTTTACCCGTATGATTGGAGGGCACGTGGAAGCAGGGCCTAATGCAGTTCTTAGCTTCAAACGCGAAGGCTATAAAAAAACAGATTTTAATCTAAAAGATTTCACGGAAGTGATGACTTACCCGGGGTTTTGGAAGCTGGCCTCCAAGTATTGGAAGGAAGGTCTTGAAGAGTGCGTCCGCTCGTTCAGTAAGGAGGCTTTCGTTCGAAGTCTTCAGCAGTTAATTCCCGAAATACAAAGTGATGATCTGGAACCGGCGCCAGCCGGAGTACGTGCACAGGCGTTGAAGATGGACGGCAGCCTGGTAGATGACTTCCATATGATCGCAGGAAGAAACAGCATTCATGTCTGCAATGCTCCTTCCCCGGCGGCAACCGCCTCTATTCAAATCGGCAAGGCGATCATTGAGCGGATACCGGATCAACGTCATTTGAAAGCGCAAGCGATTTCTTGAAAAAGGATTTTTCCGGCTCAGTTTGTGGAATTTAACTGTCCGAACTGCGTATAGAGGTCTTTTAATGCTGCAACCAAGGCGTTAGCTGCTTTTCCCCGATAATGCGTCTGTACAAGGCTGATAGGCACATCGATTCCATCTTTCAGACTATGCCCTCTCAGCAGTTTCCCGATAAAATGCTTGCCATGTTCGGTTGCCAATGTACACGAGGCTTCAAGAATTACGCTATATTTCATATCAATTTCTACTGTGATAGTGAGACTATCAAAAATGTTCTGTGCCGCCATTCCTTGAGGCAGTCTTGAATGACCGGCAATAAAATAGGAATTTGCTGAAGGCATAGCACGGGATCACCTTTCTATTAAACTTTTATATCGTTATTGTAATCTATTATTTAAAAATAAGCGACAGGCTGTTACCAGCTGATCCGCGTGTATAATGGCGGACATCCTGCCCCCGGTTATTCGTTCAATCAACAGGATCGATGACTACACACTTTTGATCAGGGGATCATGTTATCTTCATAGGCCAGGTCATCCATATTGAGATGCATGAAGAAGAGCCGAAGCTTTAAAACGAGCCAGACCCCTTATTTATTGCCGGGGCACTTCATATTACGGCCTGGTATGTGGCCCGCCCCTCCTTCGGTTTGACTTGTCCTTCGGGACTGAAAATCGAATGTTATTTCCAGCACCTGATAAATTATTCAAATTGTGCAATTGGGGTTCCTGACTCTCGTTATCTGGAATTTTGTTAACCTTTAGGAACCGCTGTATGCGGACCCGTCCGTAAAATGATTAAGCTTTTCTTCTCGCGAGCGAAACGATCAACGAAGCGGCAGCAAGCACAACAGCGGCAATAGAGAGATACAGCGGCGTTTGCGATGCTCCGCCACTGCTTTCGGCAGCGTGGTTTGCTCCGGCAGTATTGCCATGGCTGTCGCCGGCAGCGCCTGCCGGCTTTGGCTTCACCATCGTGACGGAAGCGGGTTTATCCGAGCCTTCAGCACCTACCCATTCCACTACACTTCCATCCTGGTAAGTTTGATAGGCTTTCCAAGCAATCTGCGTAGCTTTGTCGGCTACTTTTCCTTGCATATTGAATTCGCCGAATTCAGTTTTGGACAATCCGCTGCCCAAAGCCGTCCACACGACACCGGTAATGGCGCCTCCTGCATCCTTCGTGATCTCGTAGTTCCAACCCGCTTTTGGCTCGAAACGGGAAATCGCAACGGCATCTACGGGAAACTTGATCTCCACTTTCACAGTGGGAACATCCTTTTCCGTAGGGACTCTTACGGTGAATTTTTCATAAGAGCCTTGCGTAGCTTCCTTGGGAAATACGGTGACATGCGCACTGGCGATCCCGGCGAAGAGCAGGGAGGCGGCCAACAGAGCGGCAGCGTTCAGCATCATTTTTTTCAGCATGGTTCATTCTACCTCTTTTCAAATTTCTATTTTAAAAGACTTTCCTTCATATTACCTGAAAAGAGCGCGATTCAGAATGACTCAACTGGGCTATTTTGTCCGCTTACTTTTGACTCTTTCGTGTCAGGCCGTGTTGAATGGCAAAAGCGGTGAGCTGCACACGGTTATCGAGGTTCAGCTTGTCCAGCATGTTTTTCATATGGTTTTTCACGGTGTTTTCCGAGATCATCAGCTTTTCGGAGATTTGCCGGTTGTTGTCGCCCGCGGCTACATATGTTGCAATTTCCTGTTCCCGAGGTGTCAGTGAGGCCAGGCCTGGATTGAAATCAGCATGAGCCTGCGGAGAACGAAAGCGGTGAAACAACCGATCCGCCATCTGACGGGCAACCTCCGAGTTGTCGTCGAGCAGCGCGTGAAGGTAAGTCAACCATTCATCGGGGTTCATATTTTTCAGCAAATAGCCTTGCGCCCCGAATTGCAGGGCTGTAAACAAATCCGCCACATCATCGGAAACAGTAAGCATGACGATGCGAATGTGGGGATATAATTGCTTGATCCTACGAGTGGCTTCCAATCCGCCCATCGGCGACATATGAATATCCATGAGAACAAGATCGGGCTGCAATTCCCCGCAGAGCAGGACCGCCTCTTCTCCGTTGTATGCCTCTCCTGCGAGATAAAAGGCGGGATCGCCTTCGAGCAGGCTCGCGACAGCTTTCCTGGCAAGCGGATGATCATCCGCGATGAGGACTCGGTAGATCATGAAGTTAGCCTCCTTGTTCCGGTAATAAGCAGCTCGGTTCCACGTCCGCCGTCACCGGCTCTCATATCCCATGATGCTCCTAGTTCCAGCGCTCTATTGATCATCATGCTGATGCCGTACTGCTTTCGGGAGTCTGATTGAGTCTCGAGTCCGCAGCCGTCATCGGCAATGCGAAGCCGCCACTCCGATGCCTCTACGCGAAGCTCTATCCATGCATGGTGGGCCTTCGAGTGCTTGCGGATATTCGTAAACGCCTCCTGAATAATGCCGAATACCTGGACCTCGTCCCCCGGACTGAAGGCGTCTTCCGGTACGGAAACATCCATTTGAAGCGGAATTCCGGTCATTTGTTCCCAGTCGCGTAGCCATTTGCGCAGGCGAACGGGAAAAGCGGCTCCCTCCTCCGGCGGTGTTCGCAGATTAAAAATGGCTTGCCGAAGCGAATTATCGATCTCCGAAACGGCAGCTTTAGCTTCCTCCAAATGCCCCTTTTTTAATTTTACATTTAGAAAAAATAACGTTTGCGCCAGATTATCATGGAGCTCCCGGGCCAATCTTTCCCGTTCCTCGTAGACCGCTCTTTTGGCTTCTTCCTGTGCGAGCTTGGCATTGCTGCGTTCGATGCTTCGGAACATCCATGAAGCGAACAGATAGGAAAGTATAAGCGTAATCAACGTAATATAGATGTTACCTGCTTCCATCGATAAGTAATGAAGCATAAATTCATGGCGGAAATATTCGAACCCTCCGATGATGAGTGTCGGAAGGATGATGGTGAATATCTTCAATACGCGCAGTGACATGGTTGGGATCACCATCCTTTTCATTAATCTGGAATTTATTATACCAACGATTGCAAATGTGTGATACAGTAGTTGTGATTTAAACGGGAAGGGGAAAGCAACAATGGTAAGAAGATGGATGAAGGAACAAAAAAACTGGATAGGTTACGCCATCGCAGTCTTGCTGCTGCATATGCTTGGAGTGATCGGACTTTTCTCCGCGGCTCGGGATATGCCTTCCTTTTGGGGGATAGGTCTGCTTGCTTACACACTCGGAATGAGGCATGCCTTTGATGTGGATCACATCGCGGCTATCGATAATACGGTCCGTAAGCTTGTTCAACAAAAGAAGAATCCGCTGGGAGTCGGATTTTATTTCTCGCTTGGCCATTCCTCCGTCGTTTTCCTGATGGCGCTCGCTACAGCCTTTTCTGTGAAATGGGCGGAGCGGGAGCTGCCCTGGATGCAGGAGGCAGGCGGTTTGATCGGGGCGACGGTATCCGGGAGCTTTCTGTTGATCATCGGTATCATCAACCTATTCATATTGATTCAACTTTTCAGCATGTTCCGACAGTTCCGCAAAGGCCGGCAAAAGGAGGACGAATTCGAGCGGCTGCTCGCCTCGAGAGGTTTTTTTGCGAGAATTGCGGGACCGATGTTCCGCTTTATTCAGCGCAGCTGGCACGTGTATCCGCTCGGATTTTTGTTCGGGCTTGGCTTTGATACAGCCAGCGAAATCGCGCTATTGGCCATTTCTGCCGGCGCAGCCAAGGATGCTGTTCCCCTTGCGGGAATTCTTTCACTGCCTCTTTTGTTTGCCGCGGGCATGACGCTGCTCGATACCGCGGATGGGATGTTCATGACGAAGGCCTACAAATGGGCCTTTCTCACGCCGCTGCGCAAGCTGTACTACAATCTAACCGTTACGGCAATTGCCGTAGGAGCAGCCCTGCTGATTGGTGCAGTCGAACTTGCGCAGGTCATTTCCTCTCAAATCGGTTGGGAAGGCGGGTTCTGGACCTTGCTGCAGGAGTTTGACTTCGGCGTGATGGGCTATATCTTGGTTGCGCTTTTCGTACTCGCTTGGGGAGTTTCTTACGGGGTATGGCGATGGATGAGAATTGAGGAACAGCCGGGGGCACACATATAGATACGGTCGTTTATAGAGAAAAGCGATAGTCCACGGCCATGCTGCCGAGGTCTATCGCTTTTTCCTATTGTTTGTGACGTCGCCTGCTGCGGTTTATATATTCTCCGATTGAATCTTGAATTTACTTATCAAATGGCCCAGCTCCGCAGCCAAATCGCTCAGGCCTGCTGAGGAATTGCGCACTTGCTGCATCGAAGCAAGAGTTTCCTGCGTCGTAGCGGTTACACTTTCCGTGTGTGCGGCGGAGGTTTCCGCGATATGAAGCAGCGATTGGGAGGAGGCCAGTATTTCCTGGGAACCTGCCGACATTTCCTCGACGGTTGCGGAAACGCTTACGATTTGCTGGGAAACCCCCTCCACCCCGCGAGCGATTTCGTCAAAGGTGCTCCCCGCAGCTTGGGCAGCCTGAAGCCCGTCTTCCGCTTGTCTTGCGCTAGCGGTGATTTGGCTGACCAACAGCATGGTTTCGGACTGGATTTGTCCGATCAAGTCCGACACTTTGTCAGCGGCAGCGTGCGATTCTTCAGCGAGCTTCTTAACCTCGCCTGCAACAACTCCGAAGCCGCGGCCGTGTTCACCTGCCCTGGCCGCCTCAATGGAGGCGTTGAGCGATAAAAGGTTGGTCTGCGTGGCCATCGTAGAAATCAGCTCAACGACGGCATCGATTTCCTTCGTCTTCTCTCCTAGAAGCTCAATTCTTCGGGAGGAGTCATGTACGGCAACGGCGAGGTTCTGTATGGTGGAAACGGTATTCGCGATGACTTCCTTACCGGCCTTCGCTTTCTCATAAGCAATTCCGGAGGCTGAGGATACCTCCTCGCTGCCTGTGGCGATCTGTCCGATTCCGGCAACCATTTCTTCCATGGCGCGATTCGTCTCGTGGATGCTGAGCAGCTGTTTGCGGAATCCTTCATGAATATCCTGCACTGCTGACGCCGCCGCCTTCGTAGCTTCACTCGTATGCTCCGAGCCGATCATCAGCTCACTGGCGGATGCCGTCACCAGGTTGGCCGAATGACCGACTTCCTGGATTAACTCTTTCAGATGATCGACCATCTCATTCATGGTATGGCTCAGCTGGCTGACCTCGTCCTTGCCTCTTGCATCCAATTGTTCCACGCTGAGGTCGCCTTGAGCGACTTTATTCGCAACCTGGACGACGCGCGAGATAGGGACAGTGATTAAGCGGGAGAGGATGTAGCCGACCGTCATGGCAAACGCCACACAGGCTATGATGCTGGCCAGTAAAAAAGTATAAGCCTTGTCGGCCTCATTCTGATTCTTCAAATCGGATTGCTCCGCTAAGAGAGTTTGTTCCTTTGTAAGATCGGTTAAGTGCTGATTAATTTGGTCCAAAAGCGAACCGAAAGTTGCGTATAAGAGGAGGCTGTCCTTAAGTTTTCCGTTGGTTGCAAAGTTAATAACTTGGGAGCGCTGCTTCATAAATTCGTCCATTTCGGTGGTCAGAACCGCTAACTTCTCTTCCGGCAGCGAATTTTTAAGATTATCAAGCAGAACGTTAATTGCCTCGTCGCGTACCTCAATGTCTCCCAACGTGTCTCTAGCTTGGGAAGGGGTGTTAACCGCAAGGAGCTCCAATATATTCGCCTCGATGGCGCGACTATGAACGCGAACCTCACTTAATTGTTGGATGGGTATCAGCCTTTGGTTGTACATCTCATGCATTCGAGCAGTTGAATCCTTGAGATTGATGTAACCGATGAACCCTATGGCAGCGATGCAGATTGACAAGAAGGCAACCAGAACAAACAGTTTTAATTTAATGGATAGCAGGCGGAATAATCGCATGGAAGAGCTCCTCTCATATGTCTGAAATTATAGTTTATTAAGCAGAAATATGTTATTTAAAGCTTGTTGGTCTGCGAGCAGATTCAGGACGCGCACTTCCAGCTGTTCCGGATCGACGGTTTCATTATGTAATCTTTTGCCCCGTAACGGATGCCCTGCACAACCGTTTCCTTGCGGGAATCCCCGCTCAATAGAAGAATGGGAATGGATTTCGCAGTCGGTTCCTTCTACAGTTTGCAGTCAGGCCGTCAGGACGAACACTTATGATTATACAGCATGAAAGGGAAAAAACGGAAGATATTTCGAAAAGAAAAGCTTGAGGATGCTATGACATTTGATGGATATCCGCGATGAGAATAGATTTCGCGGCGAAATCCTTCTCCCTCGTGGAGCTGGAGATGAGAGTCCGCTAGCTGCTGAATATGAAAGATTAAAAAGGAGAGTGGGTTTATTCCCATTCTCCTTTTGCGATCAGGATCGATTTCCCGCCTGCGTGAATCTCAATTTCATGCGGACGTTCTTCTATAAATCATCCCAGTTTAAATTTGAGGACTTGCTGTAATTCGTTACCTTTTGCTCGAAAAAATCGGTTTTCATGCCGTTCATGTTGCTGAAGCTTTCCACCCACCGCATCGGATGCTGAGTCACATCGGGATATAGAATCTCCAAGCCGAGCTTGCTCAGCCTCTCATTAGAGAGATATTGGATGTACTGCTCCAGAACTTCATCGCTCAGACCGCTGATTTGGTTTCGGGTAATGTATTGGCCCCAGACGATTTCATGCTCCACGGCGGTGCGCATCATCTTTCTTAAATCCTCGATCAATGCTTCGGTAAAAAGCTCCGGATTCTCCTTGCGGACTTCCCTGAAGATGTTCTGGAACAGGGCAAGATGCGTCAGTTCGTCACGCTGGATGTATTTGATCTCCGATACGGTGCCCAGCATTTTGCCTTGGCGGCCCAGTGCGAAGAAGAAGCTGAACCCGCTGTAAAAGTAGATGCCCTCCAGAATATAATTGGCCATGATGGTCCGAATTAGATTAGCAGCGGAAGGATCGCCGACGAAGCTTTCATATAAATCCGTGATGAACCGGTTGCGCTGCAGCAGATGCTTGTCATTGCGCCATTCGTTATAGATTTGGTCGCGCACCTCGGCGGAACAGACGCTGTCGAGAATATAGGAGTAGCTTTGGCTGTGCACGGCTTCCTGAAACGTCTGTACAGTCAGGCATAAATTGACTTCCGGCGCTGTGATGTACTCGTTGATGTTGGGAAGGTTGGCGGTTTGCAAGGAGTCCAGAAAAATCAGGAAGCTGAGAATTTTATCATAGCTCTGTCTTTCGGCGGACGAGAGCAGCTTGTAGTCCTTGGCATCCTGGGCCAACGGGATTTCCTCGGGAATCCAGAAGTTGTTCATCATGGTGCGGTACATTTTCGTCGTCCACTCGTATTTGACGTTGTTCAGTTCGATCAGATTGGTTGTATTGCCGCCGATGATGCGGCGTTTTCCCCAATCCCGTTCACCGTGCTCGTTAAACAGTTTTTTCTTTTCGAGTTGCATGGCAGGATGGCCTCCCCGTATGAGTATAAATTAAGCGCTGCAGCTTACGCATTCTTCCACTTCCAGGCTCTTGTTTCGGCAGTAATACACCGTTTTGAGTCCTCGCTTCCACGCCGATAAGTACAATTCCAGAAAATCCTTGGCAGAAATTTCCGGAGTAATATACAAATTGAAGGACTGGGACTGGTCGATATGCCGCTGACGCACCCCTGCCGCGCGAACACTCCACTGCTGATCGATGCGATGCGCTTCCTTGTAGTACCATTTTGTCTCGCTGCTCAGGTTCGGTACGGTCTGCGGGATGACGGCATTCTTTTTCTCTTCCACATAAAAGGAATTGAAAATAGGGTCGATCCCGGCGGTGGAACCGGCGATCAGCGATGTGGAGGCCGTCGGGGCAATGGCAAACATCCAACCGTTGCGAACTCCGTGCTCAGCCACTTGCTCCCGCAGCTTCTTCCAATCCGCACCGTTATAGCCGCGCTGCTCGAAATAAGCGCCGCTCTGCCAGTCGCTTCTCTCGAACATCGAATAGGCGCCTTTTTCCCGGGCTATTTCCATGGAAGCTTTAATCGCGCAATAATTGATCCATTCATAGACGGAATCGGCGATTTCCACGTGCTTTTCTGACTCCCATGAGATTTTGCTCTGCGCCAGCATTTGATGATAGCCGCTTGTTCCGAGCCCGACCGCCCGATATTTTTTGTTCGTGATTTCGGCTTGAGGAATCGGATAATAATTGAGATCAATGACGTTGTCCATCATTCTCATCTGAATGCGGACGACTCTTTCAATATCTTCCTTCGTGTTTACACGTCCCAAATTCAAAGAGGAAAGGTTGCAAACGACGAAATCGCCGCTTTTGACCCTGGTCGTGATTACACCCTCTTCATGCTCGGTGGCGATGATTTCGGTAGCGCTCATGTTTTGGCAAATTTCCGTACACAGGTTGCTGCAGTATATCATCCCGGCGTGTTTGTTCGGATTGGCGCGGTTGACGGTATCCCGGAAAAAGAGGAAAGGCGTCCCCGTTTCAAAAGAACTGGAAAGAATTCGTTTCATAATATCGATGGCCGGAACGATCGTCTTGGACAAATTCGGGTCTGCCGCACAGTCGCGATATCGGCGTTCCCATTCCTCGCCCCAGCTGTCCTCAAGGGAGAAGCCTTTGACGGAACGAACCTCATGCGGATCGAATAAATACCAGTCGGCCCGCTGCTCGACGGCTCTCATAAATTCATCGGGGATGCATACGCCGGGGAAAATATCATGGGCCTTCATTCGGTCGTCGCCATTGTTCGTCTTCAAGTTCAGGAAGTCGAAAATATCCGGATGCCACACGTCGAGATAGATCGCCACCGCGCCGGAACGGACGCCAAGCTGATCGACGGCTACTGCGGTGTTGTTATAATTTTTGATCCACGGCACGACGCCGCCGGCGACGCCTTTATATCCGCGGATATTGGAGCCCTTGCTGCGGATTTTGCCGACATAGATGCCCATGCCTCCGCCATGTTTGGACACCTGCGCAAAACTCTGGTCTACGTTGTAAATCCCCCACAGGTGATCGGGAACGGTATCGATGAAGCAGGAGGAAAGCTGATGCATCGGTTTGCGTGCGTTAGCCAGCGTAGGCGTTGCCACCGTCATTTCCAACCGGCTCAGCGCATCATAAAATTGCTTCGCCCAATAGAGCTTATCCCGCTCCTTCATAGCCAAATGCATGGCCACACCCATAAACAGCTCCTGCGGCAGCTCCAAAATTTCTTTATCGATACCCTTGATCAAATAGCGGTCCACTAAAGTCTTCAGACCTATATAATTGAATAGGGAGTCTCTTTCCGGCTTGATGTAAGCGGCTAGTTCGTTAACCTCGGCTTCAGAGTAATGCTCCAGGATGTAAGAACCGTAGAAGCCTGAGCTTGTGAGTCTCTCAAGCAACGGATAAAATTCGCCGTAGCCAAAGTGTCCGTACCCGCGGTTCAGCGCCGCTTCCTTGTACAGGTCGTAGGCGAGGAGCTTGGCGGCGACGAACTGCCAGTCCGGCTGCTCGACGGATGTTTTTTCCACGGCGACTTGAATCAACAAACTTTGAATCTCTTTGGTGCTCATTCCGTTGCGGAACAGCGGCAGCAGCGCCGTTTCCAGCTCAAGCGGATCGCAGTCCGGGTAAGTCTCGCAAGCCAATACGATCACCTTGTTCATTTTGGCAAAAATAAGCTCTTCCCGCTGTCCGTTTCTTTTGATAATCTCCATGCCGCTCACGCTCCGATTTTTGTAAAATAAATGCAAAAAAGCATTTCCATCTCCGAGAGAGAATGAAAATGCTTGGCTAACAAAAAGACGGGGGTTCCACTCAAGCGAATCTATCGAACGCCTTCCTGCTAACACCTCCCTATCTCCCGTAGGTTCCATCAGTGCTGTCAGAACAGGCAGGTCTCCTGGCTCCAGAATCAACGCTCGACAGCATGCCTTCCCAATCCGGAACGGATCAGTGGCATTCGTTTGCTGCAGCTCCTCTGTTACAGTGGCGGGACCGCACCGGCTTTGCACCGGCTTCCCTATTAAACCGCCGTTCGTCCGTTATGGACGAGGGCAGTACCTATTCCCACAATATGTAGTTGTCGTTACACAACGATACAACAAGATATGGTGGTTGTCAATGCCGGGAATGGAAATTGGTAGTGGGGTGAAATTTTTGTTAGAATCATGGTAACAGTTTATGCTTACGAAGGTAGATTCCTTCGACAAACTCGGTAACGCTTATGATGAAAGCTTTCTTTCAGAAAGCTCTAAGGAGGTGCCTGACATGGCCCAAAAGCTTTTTACACTGGAGGAAGCGAACGAGCTGCTTCCCGTCCTCGATCAGGAGCTGCGAAACCTGCAGGCTTTAAAGCGCAGCTTTGAAGAGAAGGTGCTGGAGCTGAGAAGACTCAAGGAAAAATCCGAACATCGCAAGGAAGAAGGGGGAGAAGACCCTTTTTTCATGCTGGAGTGCGAAATTGAATTCATGCAGGTAGAGGCCCGAGGCCTGATACAGAACTTCCCCCGCAAAGGGGTTGAATTAAAGGATATCGATATCGGTCTGGTGGATTTCCCCGCTATCTTGGATGGCCGGGAAGTGCTGCTCTGCTGGAGGCAGGGCGAGGAGCGAGTCGCTTATTATCACAGCCGTTTCGAGGGATATGCCGGCCGTAAGCCCATTTCAGAATAGTGGAGCTTAACAGCCGGGAGGTGCATTTGTGATCTGGAAATTGGCAATTATCGTATTATCATTAGGGCTGGACAATTTACTGCTTTCTACGGCAATCGGCACATCGGGAATTAGAAACCGGCTGCGCATCAGCCTTATATTCGCTTGTTTCGAAGGACTGATGCCCGCGCTTGGGCTGCTTTTGGGTCAGGCGCTTACTTTGTGGATTGGGGACTGGGCTTTTGCTGCGGGACTTTTGCTTATGGCGGGTCTTGGAATTTATCTGCTCATCGAATCGGAGGAGGCATCGGCGTGGACCGGAACTCTGAAGGGGTGGAGCTTGATTCTGACAGGTTTAAGCATCAGCGTGGATGAGCTGGCCGTCGGCGTATCGTTCGGTTTGATTGGATTTCCCATTTGGATAACCTTGATTATTGTAGCCATACAGGCTTTTGTGTTTACTTACATCGGACTCGCCTTCGGCTCAAAGCTGAAGCCTTGGCTTGGCGAATCCGCCGAGAAAGCGGCGGGTGCGGTGCTGATTGCCGCATCTGCTATATTGGCGGCAGGGAAATGGCTGTAAAGGAGTGAAATTATGAACATCTATCATCGAATCAAAAGACTGCAGTTGCTCCTTATCATGGCGATGGCATGGCTTGCCTGCTCCCTGGCGCCGCCGACCGCTTTGGGCCACGCTTCCCTCGTCAAGGCGGTTCCGGAGCCGGGAAGCGAGCTGCAAGCATCGCCGCCGACCATCACGTTAACGTTTAATGAAAGACTGGATAACGGGCTGTTTTGGATTAAGGTCATTGACCAGACAGGTTCGCAGGTGACATCGAATTCGGCTGTCATGACCGCCGATCAAACCGTTATGCAGCTAGATATGCCCATCCTGCCTGAAGGGCTCTATATAATCACTTACCATGTCATTTCCGCAGACGGACATCCGGTTAGCGGCAGCTACCCGATGACGATCGGCAATTCTCCGTCCAGCGCGAACCCGCCGATCGCGGCAGCTGACTCTGAACTCCATCATCAAGGACTATCAGGCGCCATGGGCGGTTCGGAGTTGATCCGATATCTTTCCAGAGCGCTGTGGTACGCCGCGCTGCTCGCTCTGGCGGGGTGGGTGCTATGGCTGAGACTCCCCGTAAGCGGCGGGGCGGCAGCGCGTCAATCGTTGTCCTTCTGGACGCTTAATTTGCAAAGGTTGTTTCTGGTAGCTTTGCTTTTTATGATTTTCACCCACATGGAGGAGCTGCTGGGAAATGGGGGCCTCGATCAGCTTGTTCCGCTGTTTACCCAAACCAGCATTGGCTTAACCTGGACCATCACTCTGGTACTCTCGCTTCTTGGATTTATTCTTCTGCAGCGTTTTGCCATTGCGGATGTGGGCTGGGTGGCGGCCTTGCTCATCGCCGAAAGCATTAGCGGGCATGCTCTTGCATTCACACCGCAGTGGGGCACGATTCTACTGGATCTGATCCACTTGGCCGCTTCTTCGATCTGGGTAGGCGGGCTTCTCCTTCTTGCCGTTAAGTGGCGTCAGGGCTCAGACACTATCGCGCCTTTTTTACGGGCATTTTCTAATGCGGCGTTTCTATCCATCCTTGTGCTGGCAGTTTCGGGCTCTGCATCCATCCTGTTGTTTTTGCCGAATCTCCGCTACTTGACCTACTCGCAGTGGGGGAATCTGCTTCTGGTCAAGATTGGTCTTGTTTTCTTGGTGATTGCAGCTGCGGGCTGCCTGCGATTTGTTCTCGCAAAAAAGGGAGTTTCTCAAGCCCGGCTGTGGTTTAAGATCGACTTCAGCCTGATGCTGGCAATAGTCGTGATTGTCGGATTCATCACCTACATGGCGCCAATCCCCCCTAATGAACCTCTGAAGTGGCACGTTATGGGCGAGACGGTTCATATGTCGGCGGAAATTACACCTAAGTCGCAAGGGGAGAATACGTTTCTTGTGAAGGTATGGCTTCCGGAAAAGGCCGGAAAGCCCAAGCAAGTGCAACTGCTGCTTCATCATGAGAACGACGAGCAAATAGCGCCTATCCAGGTTCCGCTTACGCCGTTTGAGGATCAGACGTTGGAGGAATCCTTCGGATTCCCTAAATACAGCTATAAAGCGAAGGGGGCGTATTTGCCTTTGCGGGGAAACTGGAGGGTAGAGGTTCGCGTCATGGACTCTGAAGACAACGAGAAGGTCTATGAAAAAGAAGTCATGGTGTATTAACAACGACAGCCCGGAGCCGCGAGCCCGGTACTTGACATGGACGTGAAGCACACGCCGAGCCTTGCAGTACTGGAGGGTATCGGCGTTTTTTTGCGTGGAAAAGGAGAAATGGTTATGGGATTTGAGCAGGCTTACTTCAAATTTATAGAGTATCATAGAGGATTGAGTAAGGGTGAGCGTAGAAGAAAGATGGAGGAAGGACTGGGACACGGTGAGAAACAATTTCTGCAGAGAGTGTGGTGGCCTGGACTCGGACATTTTGATCATTTGCATCCTGAGTATGAGGTGTACAAGATTGCTTTTGAAATTCAAGGCTATGGTCCGCACTTAAAGCAAGTCAGCAGATGGAACTACGCGGACGAGCAACAGAGAATCCGGTTTCTTTCCTCGACGGGGTGGACACTGATGTATTTTTCCTACGACGAAATCAAGGATAGCTCAGAGGCATGCTTGCACGAAATTCAGTCATTGTTAGGTCGATTGATAAGTCGAGAGACAGGCGAACCGGCATTATCGATTTCCGCAAGGTGTTTACAAGTATAATTGCACAATAAATGTTCAAAGTGCTTTGAAGCATACCTTAATTACCGCCAAAATACACAGGAATTGTGCAAATAACTTAGTAGTAAGTGTGCTTTTAGCAGATTTGCACATTAAATATGCAAAAAGAGGCGACATATCGATTTTGCGGGGGTAATTTACACAATAAATGTGCAAATACCTTCTAAGCCCGGGATTTCGCTGTTTTTGCAGCACGGCTTGAAAAGGAAATTGCAAATCCCGGGTGTGCTAGGCCGGCTGTTATGCCTCAGCGGGTTCGATATGCACATGAACGTGAGCGATTCTGTATTTTTTCCGCATCTGGTTTTCTACGTTTTCACTGATTTGGTGTCCTTCTGCGACGTTTAATGTGGAAGCAACATGAATCGTGACATCGATCAACACCTGGTTTCCGTGGACCCTTGCTTTTATGTCCTCAATGGACTCCACACCGGGTGTCTTCGCAATCGTCGTCCTGTAAGCTTCAAGCTTACTCTCATCGTTAAAGCCGTCCGTCAGCGCGTGCGAGGACTCCCGGAAAATATCCCAGGCGGTCTTGCAGATCACGAGGCCGACTAGTACAGCGGCTAACGGGTCGAGCCAATGCCATCCAAGCCTAGCCCCGATAATTCCGGCAAAAGCGCCGACGCTGACCAGCGCATCCGAACGGTTGTCCTGCGCGGCGGCCATCAGGGACGAGCTGCTGACTCTTTTGGCGAGGCTGCGATTGTACATGTATACGCCATACATGATGCATGCGGAGAATAATGAGGTCCACGCTGTTATCGGTTCCGGCGCTTCGCTTTTCTCCAGAAATACCTGCTGCCCCGCTTGGATCAGTACCTGGATGCCGACCACTGCCATAATAAAAGCGGCGAGCAGGGAAGCCACCGTTTCGGCTCGGAAATGCCCGTAGGGGTGGTCTTCATCAGGCGGTTTGCGCGAGATTCTAAGGCCGATCAGGATTGCTATGGAAGCAATGATATCCGTTGTATTGTTGAGACCGTCAGCGAGCAGCGCATCGGAGTTATAACCATAACCGATCATCAGCTTCAACAGCGATAAGCCGATATACACGGAGATGCTGGTCCATGCCCCTTTCTCCGCCTGCTTCAGATCCTGGTAAATGTCCACCAGCAAACCCTCCAGTTTTTGATAACCTTACCACCAGTGTACAGGAAGGCAGTCGTGTGGGTCTAGAGAAACAGTTTTGTTCCGTCACCGAAAAATAGCAGGGAGGGAACTATGTTGGAGCCGATAAACATAGTTTGAGCTGTGCAAGGCGTCTCATTACAGAATACGAGGACACATGAAGGGCGCCACCGTTCCCTCCAAAGGGAATTTCAGCATTAATTGTTGACCACTATGGAGAGTACGACCTATAATAATGTCAATCATGACTGTTTCAGTCTTAATTAAATATGACTATTATGGTTATATATGAGACGAGGGAAAACTATGAAAATCTCTTCTAGAGGAGAGTATGCACTCAGAGCTTTAATCGTGCTTGGGCAAAACCGAAACGCATGGTTTGCTATCAGTGAGCTGTCTCAGAAAACGCTGGTTTCCGAACCTTACTTGGAGAAAATTCTGCTGCAGCTCAAGAAATTGGATTACGTCGAGAGCAGACGAGGGCATCAGGGGGGATTTAAACTTCTTAAAGAAGCAAACGAAGTGAACTTAGGCGAGGTGATCCGCCGGTTAGAAGGACCGCTAGCGCCAATGGGATGTGCAAGCGTAACCAAATATGAGCCCTGTGAGCTGGAAGCGGGTTGTCTGTTAAAGCCTTTGTGGGTATTGATTCGCGAAGTTATCGCAAACGTGTTGGAGCAAACGACGCTGCAGCATTTATTAGACGGCCAATTTAGTTTTAGTATGAAGGGTGTGAGTGCTCAATGAAGCTTACCCGAGGAGAGCAATTTGTCAACAGCCTCAAAGACGGCCGGAAGGTGTGGCTGGAGGGCAAGGAGGTTGACGTTACCACACATCCTGCATTTACAGGAACACTGAGTACCATTTCGCGACTGTTTACGATGTTGGACGAACCTGAGCTAAGTAATCAAGTAGGTTTTTACGATGCCACTCACGGGAAGATCGTCCACAATGCTTTTCTGGTGCCGCGTGAGGCTGCCGATTTGACGAAGCGCGCTGCTGCATTTCGCATTTGGGCGGAGAGTACGTACGGGATGATGAGCCGTCTCTCGGATTATGCGCGTTCTCGGCTGACGGGCTGGTATGCTACAAGGGAGCGATACCGCGATTACGATAAACATTTCGCCGACAAAATTGCCTGTTACTACGAAGAAGCCAAAGCCAAGAATTTATTCCTCACGGCTGTTCAACGGGATCCGCAAGTAAATCGGTCTCAAGCTATCGGCGGGGATCCCGACGCCATACTCCGGGTAGTCGGCAGAAATACCGAAGGATTGATCGTACGGGGAGCCAAGATGATAGCTACGGCGGGTCCGTACTCCAACGATTTGATCGTCTACCCTGTGACGAGGATCCCGGAGGAGCACCCGGAATATGCCCATATGATGATCGTGCCTGCTAACTCCCCTGGACTTCATATGATGTGCCGGGAATCCTTTGCCGAAGAAACGAAACGTCAAGATCATCCGCTCAGCTCCCGGTATGATGAGATGGATGCGGTTCTTTTCTTCGATGATGTTCTTGTGCCGTGGGAACGGGTTCTGCTGTACGATAATCCGGAGGCGCTATGGAAAATTCGTTCTAACGATGCTTCGAGCAGCCTCGCCTATCACCAAAGTATTATCCGCCTGCAGGTGAAGCTTGAGTTTGTGACAGGAGTGGCCTGTGCTGTAGCCCAATCTATTGGAGTCCACCAATTCCTCAATATTCAGGAAAAGCTGGGAGAGCTGGTGAATCAGGTGCAAACCATTAAAGGACTTACTGTAGCATCAGAGGCAGAAGCCAAGGCAGACGAATTCGGAAACTGGATACCTGCGTTCGGGTATATCGAAACAGCGAGAAATTTAGGGAGCCGCTATTATCCTCGAGCATTGGAAATTATCCAAATGATAGGAGCCGGTGGATTCTTTCAAGTCCCTTCGACCTGTTCGGAAACGGAAGGACCCTTAGCGCCGTTCATACAAAAATATTTGCAGGGCGCCTCGTCAATGGCCAATGATAAAGTGCGGCTGTTTAAGCTTGCCTGGGATTTGGTTGGCAGTCCGCTGGCGTCTCGACATGAGCTGTACGAGCGATTCTATGCGGGAGATCCGGTGAAAAATTTGGCAAGTCAATATGTAAGCTTCGATAAAGAAAACTTGATGCGCAAGGTGCTCGCAGCGATTCCGTCTTCATGAACAGCCTCTAATCCTTCCAGGCTTGCGGATGGTTGTCGCTGATCAATTCGGCCGCGCTGGCATTGGCCTCGACTTGAGCCGGATTTTTACAGCCTGGAATGACGGTCGTCACGGCAGGATGCTTCAGGCACCACGCAAGCGCCCATTTAGCCATATCCATGCCAGCGGGAACCTCGTTATGGCGGATATTTTCAACTTCCTGCAGCTTTTTCAAGGTTGATTCGCGATTATGTCGATGGCGGATATCGGTCTCATCAAAAACCGCTCCAGGCTTATATTTGCCGCTCAAATAACCGCTAGCCAGCGGGACGCGCGCCAGTACGCCGAGATCCTGCTGTACGCATGAGGGGAATATCTGATTCTCCGGAGCCCGGTCAAGACGGTTGTATACCACTTGAATAGCCGAAGAGTTCACGCGGGTGGAAGCCTCCGTTTGGTGCAGGTTTTCATTGCTTCCGATGGAGGTGCCGAGATGACGGACTTTGCCCGCTTGAATCTGCTTGTCCAATGCGGTCCACAGCTCGTCGTTATCGAAAGCCGCATCCGGACCGGAGTGGAACTGGTAAAGGTCGATATAATCGGTTTGCAAAGCTTTGAGGGAAGCGTCCAATTGCTTTACAACATCTTCGGCCGCCCAATGATCCGTTCGAGTGAAGCGCTCATGGAAGTGATGTCCAAACTTCGTCGCGACAACCCACTCATCCCGATTGCGTCTGGACAGGTAGCTGCCGATGAACGACTCTGATAAATGATCGCCATAACATTCAGCCGTATCCAGCAAATTGATGCCAAGCTCCTTTGCCTTATCCAAAATCGCGTCAACTTCATCTTGGGAGAATTGTTGGCCCCATTCGCCTCCGAACTGCCAGGTGCCGACCCCAATGACGGAAACCATTAGCCCGGTTTTTCCTAATCTGCGATATTTCACCCTGATCGCCCCTTCCTAAACTATATACATTCATTAAACGATAAAACGGGAGCTTTTGTCAAAAATTGGACAGTGGGCGGGCAAATTCAATTGCAATTTTAACAGGTTCGTGATATATTTGATTTTGTCTCTGTGAAGGGACATGGCCGTCAGGCTTACGGGACGTAGCTCAGCTTGGTAGAGCACCTGCTTTGGGAGCAGGGGGTCGCATGTTCAAATCGTGTCGTCCCGATTTTATATTTTTGCGGGTGTAGTTCAATGGTAGAACTCCAGCCTTCCAAGCTGGTAGCGTGGGTTCGATTCCCATCACCCGCTTTTTTCTCCACACGAATTGGAGGTCTTTTTTCATCCCTTTCAGCATCGCAGCAATCAGCAATAATCAGGCGCGAGAATGAGCGGTTTATGAATCCCCGGTCTCTTTAACATAAACATGAAGCGGCTGGTGGTCAAATGGTATCCATTAACCGGAAAGGGGGACTTCCATGGTTCAACATAAGAGGTCTTTTATTCTACTAATGTCCGGCGAGGTCGTTTCCGGTGTAGGCATGTGGGTGGCATTACTGGGCAACCTGCAATTTATGCAGCACCTGCTGTCGTCCGATTTTCTGAAATCTCTCGTTCTGATGCTAGGTATTCTGGCAAGTGTTTTATTCTTGCCTACCGCAGGTAAGTTGATAGATTCCTACGACAAGCAGAAGATATTGTTGTATTCTACGTTACTTCGCTGCATGAATCCCATCCTTATGTTCGTCGCCATCGGTACGGACTCCATCTTATGGATGATTTTATCGCTGGTGCTCGGGCAAATTGCCGGCTCCACCTATTATCCGACGGTGAGATCCGCCCTTCCGGCGTTAACGGATGCAAAAGGACTCCTGAAGGCAAACACGATCTACATGAACATTACCACCATCGCCCGGATTGCCGGAACCGCGGTAGGCGGTCTCCTCATTTCAATCTTGTCATTGACATGGGTTTATGCGTTGACACTGGCCGCTTACTTGATCCTGGCTGCGTTCCTGTTCTATGTTCGCATTCCTGCTGCAGAGGGGATCAGTGAGCGAAAATCGAAGGAAAAACTCAAATTCAGCGAGGTATTCGGTGTCATTCGAGTACAACCGGCAGTCCTTTTGGGTATACTTACAACGGGTGTGGTTTCTTTGTTCCTGGGCGGATTTAACCTGCTCGTCCTCAATTTCGGAGAAATTCAGCAGTCCCCGCGATTTATGGGTTGGATTTACGCCAGCGAGGGAGCCAGCATTCTTGTCGCCGGTCTATTCGTGAAAAAATGGATGGATAGCAACGTCAATCTCGTCAGTGCATCCAGCTTGCTGGTCATCGGTTTTGCGCTCTCTCAATTCGGGATGTCTTTTGCCGACCAGGGGTGGCTCGTGCTGATTTCCTTCGGGTTATTCGGAATTGTCGTGGCTTTCTTTTTTCCCATGACGACTACCGTTTTTCAACGGCAGGTGGCTCCATCTCTGCAAGGCCGCTTCTTCTCTTTTAAAGAGATGATTGACCGCGTGTTGTTCCAAATCGCCTTATTGACGACGGGTGCTTGCCTCGATTTAATCGGAATCTTCGTGTATTTGAAGGCTCTTGCAGTCATCACTGCAGCTGTCGGGATTTTTGCCATTATATTTGGAAAAGCAAGAATGCTGGAGGTTCGCCCGTTGAGCCAAGAGGAGGCTGCTTGAGCGGTTACCTGGGCGAAAACCGGCCTGAAGCAAACCGCTTGCATCGCCGCGCCGCATTGCATATAATAACTGGTAGCACATATAGCGCAAATGCGTAGACGGAGAAGAGTAAGCAGTGCCTCTTAACAGGGAGGGGAAGCCGGAGATTGAGAGCATCCCCCAAGAACCAGGCTGCCAAAGTTCACTCCCGAGCAGTCCTTTGAACGGGCGGATGGGCCGCGAGGCCTACGCTTCATTAGAGGGAACCGGATTTCGATCCGTTACGATCAATGAAGTGAGATTCGATATGATCTTTTCCGCTCAGCCGGAAGATGAAATCAACGAATCTAACAAGGGTGGTACCACGGCTTTTTCGTCCCTTTTCGGGATGAAAGAGCCTTTTTTGCGTTCATGAAGCGATTTATTTAAGGAGGGTTTATGGATGAAAGAGCGTTTGGAAGCGTTGAAGCAGGAAGCTCTGCAGGAGCTGGAGCAAGTGCAAAGCCAACAAGAGCTTAACGAGCTGCGGATCAAGTATTTGGGCAAAAAAGGCCCCTTAACCGAAATCCTTCGCGGGATGGGTGCATTAAGCGCTGAGGAAAGACCGGTTATCGGCCAGGTGGCTAACGATGTGCGCGCTGCGATCGAGTCGGTCGTCGAGGAGAAGCAGGCGGCGTATCTGCAGGGCGAAACGGAAGCCCGCCTTCGAGCGGAAAGAATCGACGTGACGCTCCCTGGAAGGCCGTCCCCGCAAGGAGCCGTCCATCCGCTGAACAAGGTCGTTCAAGAGATTGAGGATATTTTCATCGGGATGGGCTTCACGATCGCGGAAGGTCCCGAGGTAGAAACCGATTATTATAATTTCGAGGCGTTGAATTTGCCCAAAGGCCATCCGGCCCGCGATATGCAGGATTCTTTTTATATTTCGGAAGAAATATTGTTGAGGACGCAGACTTCGCCTATGCAGCCAAGAACCATGCTGGCCAAGAAAGGCGAGCTGCCGATCAAAATCATTTCACCGGGCAAGGTATACCGTCGGGATGATGATGATGCGACTCACTCCCATCAGTTTACGCAAATTGAGGGGTTGGTGCTTGACCGCAACATTCGCATGAGCGACCTGAAGGGTACGCTCCTGCAATTCGTAAGAGAATTGTACGGTCAAGATGCGCGGATCCGCCTTCGTCCGAGCTTCTTCCCCTTCACTGAGCCGAGCGTAGAAGTCGATGTCAGCTGTTTCCTGTGCGGAGGCTCCGGCTGCCGCTTGTGCAAGCAATCGGGATGGATCGAGATACTCGGAGCCGGTATGGTGCATCCCCGCGTGCTGGAGATGGCCGGCTACGATCCGAATGAATGCTCCGGCTTTGCCTTCGGCATGGGGCCCGAGCGTGTAGCTATGCTCAAATACGGGGTGGAGGACATCCGCCATTTCTATACGAACGATCTGCGTTTCTTGAAGCAGTTCGTGCATTTATAGGGTTAGGGAGGAGATAAGAACCATGAAGGTATCCTATCAATGGTTATTGGAATATGTGGACGTAACCGGATTCACGGCGGAGGAGCTCGCAGAAAAGCTGACCCGCAGCGGAATCGAAGTGGACATTGTCGAGGACCGGAACAAAGGTGTAGCGAACGTGGTGGTCGGGTATGTCAAATCCCGTGAAAAACACCCCGATGCAGATAAATTAAACGTATGTATCGTCGATGCGGGACAAGCGGAAGATCTGCAGATCGTGTGCGGAGCGAAAAATGTGGCGGCAGGCCAAAAGGTGCCGGTCGCTTTAGTCGGCTCGGAGCTACCGGGCGGGATGCAGATCAAGAGGGCGAAGCTGCGGGGTGTAGAATCCCAGGGCATGATATGCTCCGCCAAGGAGCTTGGACTTAATGACAAGCTGCTGCCCAAGGAAATCCAGGAGGGTATTCTGGTGCTTCCGGAAGAAGCGCAGGTGGGAAGCTCCATCCTCGATGTTCTCGCGATTAACGACAAGGTGCTCGAGCTGGATCTGACGCCTAACCGTTCCGATTGCTTGAGCATGCTCGGCGCAGCATACGAAATCGCGGCGATTCTCGGCAGTAGCGTGAAGCTTCCGGATACGGAATCCGGGCTGAATCAAGCAGCCGGCTCCTCCAAAGCAGCGGATAAAATCAGCATTACCGTCACGGCCGCCGAACAATGCTCACACTACGCTGCTCGCTTGATCGAAGGCGTGCGTATTGGAACATCGCCGCTTTGGATGCAGAATCGCCTGATGGCGGCCGGCATCCGCCCGATTAACAACATCGTCGACATTACCAACTTTGTCATGCTGGAATACGGTCAGCCGCTTCACGCCTTCGATGCAGATACGCTTCATAACGGACACATCGACGTCCGCTTGGCTGAGCAAGGCGAAAAGCTGATTACGCTTGACGGGGCGGAGCGCATCCTGGAGCCGCATATGCTGCTTATTACCGACGGCGTCAAGCCTGTAGGGCTGGCCGGAGTGATGGGAGGAGCGAACTCGGAAGTGACTGCCGGAACAACGCGTATTCTGCTGGAGTCCGCCAAATTCGCAGGCGGCTCCGTGCGCAGAACCTCGCGTCAGCTCGGACTCCGTTCGGAAGCAAGCTTACGGTTCGAAAAAGAGGTGAACCCTGAGGCGGTCATTCCCGCGCTGAATCGTGCTGCGGCGCTGATGGCCGAGTATGCAGGAGGGCAAGTGGCGGAAGGCATCGTAGCGGTGATTTCCGGAACGCATCGGCCTGTCCGGATCGAGCTGAACCTTGCCAGAATCAATGCTTACCTGGGCATGGAACTGACGCTGCCGCAAGTACAGGAAATCATGGACCGTCTGCATTTCACTTATGAACAAGCTGGAGAAGTCGGGCTAATCGTCCATGTTCCGAGCCGCCGCGGCGATATTAACCGCGATGTCGACCTCTTCGAGGAGGTTGCCCGTCTATACGGTTACGACAACATCCCGACGACGTTGATGACAGGTGTGACCACACCCGGATCGCTCTCCAAGGAGCAAGCGATCCGCCGTATAACGCGCAATATCCTGACGCAGAGCGGGCTGCACGAGGTGCTTACGTATTCGCTCACCCATCCTGGATTAACCGAACAATTCAAGGGCTTGTATCCCCATGCGAAGCCGATTGCCCTGGCCATGCCGATGAGCGAGGATCGCAGCACCCTGCGCACATCTCTTATACCGCATCTTCTCGAAACGGTTGCCTATAACCGCAATCGGAACAACAATGATGTGGCTATTTTTGAAATGGGAAAAGTGTTTATCACGGAACAAGCGCCGCTCGAGTCGCTGCCTCAGGAGAAGCTGCTGCTTTCGATCGTGCTCACCGGCAAGCGGAGCCAGCCTCATTGGGGCCAGAAGGCGGATCAAGTAGACTTCTATGATTTGAAGGGAATATTTGACCGTTTGACATCTTATCTGGGCATTGATTCCGTGGAATACACAGCGGCAGAGCCGGAGGGCTTCCATCCGGGCAGAACGGCCGAATTAACCTTAACCACCCCGCAAGGGCGAACCATCATAGGCAGAATCGGTCAGCTTCACCCGGCACTCCAGCAAAAGAAGGATCTCGACGATACCTACGTGCTTGAAATCGAGATGGAGCCGATAATGGAAGCGGCGGACAGTCAAATTGCTTACAGGCTGCTTCCGCGTTATCCTTCGATTGGCCGTGATATAGCTGTCGTTGTGGATCAGTACGTTTCTGTAGGCAGCATGGAAAAAACGATAAAGGAAGTAGCAGGAGAGCTGCTCGAATCAATCGGGGTGTTCGATATTTATACCGGAGAGCGTCTTGGCGCAGGAAAGAAAAGCGTAGCGTTTTCCCTCGTATACCGACATGCCGAACGTACGCTGCAGGATGAAGAGGTTACCGGGCTTCATGCAAAAGTCGTGCAGACCTTGGAGCGAACGTTCGGAGCCGAGCTAAGAAAATAAGGATAGAAAAGGCTGTGCAGCAGGAAATCAGGTTGGTTGTATCGAACTAATTCGGTATGACCAGCCTTTTTGCTAAGGAGGAAAGCTTTGTGAGCAGTACTGAAGATAAAACGAGAATCACTGTTGAAATATATGGAAATTCATACAAAATGATGGCAAATACAAGCCCGTCTTATATGAAAAAGGTGGCGGAATACGTCAACGACCAAATGTTTCGCATCGCCAAAGGCTATCCCCGATTGGATACTCAGCGAATTGCGGTATTGGCCGCGGTTAATATGGCCGATGAATGTTTCCGGATGAATGAAGTGATCGAAGAGCTGCGCAAGCAGCAAGAACATCAGGATGGGTTTAACAATGAATTTGAAGAGCTGCAGCAGGCACATGAGGCGCTTAAGGAGCAGGCTGCGGAAAATCAGCGAAGCTTCCAGGAGCGGGAAAATCAAAACGGCATTATGCAGCTGGAAATTCAGAAGCTCAGAGAACAGAACGAGTCGCTGAGCCTACAGGCGCAGAAAGAAAGAGAAGTCAGCGAGAACCTCAGAAAAACGATTGAGCAGCTCCAGGAGGAGCAGAAACAGAAGCAGGAGCAGGTTCAAGACGAGCTGATGGATAAGCAGCGGGCCGATGAGGAACTTGGGCAAGAGCTGGCCCTGGTACGTAAGGAGTACAAGGACCTGGAGGACGAATACCGCAAGCTGCAAAGCGAGTACAATGAATGGATTAATCTCATGGAAAACGAAGACCCCACCGGGTAAGGGCAATGGAATGAATCCACTCGACTATATCATGCTGGCGCTCGCGGCGGCGGGGCTGATTCTGGGCTACTACCGAGGTTTTATTGCACAAATCATATCGTTTGCCGGTTTCTTTATAGCTTTCTTCATCGCGTACAAGTTTTACGACCGTTTATCGCCGATCCTCCATAGCACGATTTCGCTGCCTACCTTCGAAACATACCAGAAATACGAATTTCTCGTTAAAGGTCTGCATCTGGACGTCTACATCATGAATGCCCTGTCCTTTGCGATTCTCTTTTTTGGGGTGAAATTGGCGCTAACAGTTGTAGGCAGGGCGCTGAATTTGATCGCAAAGGCCCCGGGGCTTCATTTCCTCAATCGGTGGAGCGGGGCTTTGCTAGGCTTATTGGAGGCGGTCCTTATAGTGCTGATCGCTGTCAATGTCATGACCATTCTACCTGCGGATTCCATACAGAAGCTGATGGCCGATTCGTCGATAGCCCCCTACCTGATTAACGATCTTCCTTCGCTTGCCGGAAAGCTTCAAGAGCTGTGGAGGCAGGGTATTCGCGTGTAAACGAACGAAATTGCCCGGAATTCCTAATAGTGAAAAGTTTCTTAGCGGCAAAATAAAAACAACCCTGCCGCTGTTTAAGCGATAAGGCTGTTGGGAAAACGAATACTACTCTTCGACAATAAGCTTTGCTTTCATGCTGTTGTGGCCTGTTCCGCATTGAACGGAGCAAACGATATCGTAAGCGCCGGCTTTATCCGGTGTGAAGGTTGCCGTTTTGTTGCCGTTGTTGATATTCACTTTGAATTCTCTAATGTTAATGCCGTGAACCCCTTGCTTATTATCCAGCGTCAGTGTGACAGGCTGCCCCTTTTTGACGTGGTATTCCTGCTTATCGAACTCCCAGTTGGAAGCTTGCAGCGTAATTTCCTGTGCGGGACCCGCAGCGGCGCTAGCGCCGGCGTCCGGAGCTTTCTGTTCTTTACTTCCACATGCAGCCAGGGCTAAGACCAAGCCGACCGCGATAAACCATACAAGCAGCTTTTTCATAGTCATACCTCCAAATTGTGAATAACATCATTTCCATGCTTTTATCTTACATCAAACCGGCTTCGTTAACAGTGACAATCTGGTGAATCGTGAAAACTTATGATAAAAACGGCAAAAAAGACCGGCTGTGTTAAGAATTACAGCAAGCCGGTCTTTTTTGTGCTTTAGCAGTGAAGGACTATCGGTTTTTCTGTTTCGTCAGACTGTTTCCAAACGGGGTCGTGACTGGAATGAACAGGTCGATAATCCCGATGACTAAAGCTGCCAATATTGCGCCTATCATCGTCGTAGCTACTCCGGTTACGATAAATTGCGCCACCCAGATCACCAAAGCGCTGACTAAAAAGCCGACGATGCCCCGTCCGAATGGAGTAATCCGTTTTCCGAAGATGCCTTCTATAATCCAGGCAAATACGGCAATGACGAGAGCGAGGAATAAAGCGCTCCAAAATCCGCCTACACTAAAACCGGGCACCAACCAGCTCACAAACATCAGAACAAGAGCGGATACAATAAACCTGACAAGATGTCTAAGAACATGCATTCCATCTACCTCCTTCAAGGGTTTGCGGTACGATTTTACCAACCTGAATGCTGCCGTCTAAGGCAATAGGCGCACAAGTTAGTGTATCCTTTCCCAAGCTGATTATCAGCCCCATAATATGGTATTCAGAAGCCTTGGATCAATAGCTAATTGAATATGCTTTGGTTATAATAATAGGACAGAGGGGATGGAGAAGCATTGAACAGAAAAATTTTAAAAACGCTCGAATATGAGAAGATTTTACATAAATTAAGCAACCATGCCGCTACTGCGTTAGGAAAAGAGGCTGCGTCACTGCTCGGACCGGATGGCGATTTCGAATCCGTCAAGCTGAGTCTTCAGGCGACGGACGAAGCGGTTAACGCGGAGAGATTGAAGGGCAGCGCGCCGTTTGGCGGCATTCGTGATATCAAAGCGTCCTTGCACCGCGCACGGATCGGGGGAATGCTCAATCCTGCGGAGCTGCTCGATATTTCCACGACCCTCTGGGGAACGCGCAGGCTGCAAAGATTTCTGTTTGCGCTGCACGAGGAGCATCCGATTCCGATGCTTAAGAATATGGCGGAACTGCTGACGGAAAACAAGCCGATTGAGGATAAAATCAATGGGTGTATCGATGAGAATGGAGCTGTCATGGATAGCGCAAGTCCGGAGCTGGGGCGTGTTCGCAGTGAGCTCAGAACAGGGGAAAGCCGCGTGCGCGAACGTCTGGAGCAGATCATCCGCACCCCATCCATTCAAAAAATGCTTCAAGATGCGCTCGTTACGATTCGTGGGGACCGCTATGTGATTCCTGTGAAGGCGGAGTACCGTTCAAGCTTCGGCGGGATGATCCACGACCAGTCCGCTTCTGGCGCTACACTGTTCATTGAGCCGGATTCCGTCGTGCAGATGAACAATAAACTGAGAGAGCTTCGGCTAAAGGAAGAAACGGAAATTGAAAAAATTCTGAGGGCCTTAACGGCAGTTGTCGCCGAAGCCTCAGAGGCGCTGGTTTCCGATGTGGAGCTGCTCGCGCAGCTGGATTTTATATTCGCCAAGGCGGGGCTGGCTCGGGAAATGAAAGCGACGCTGCCGCGCCTGAACGATAGAGGGTTCATCAAAATCAAACGCGGCCGCCACCCGCTCATTGCCGCCGACGCCGTTGTGCCGCTCGATTTGGAGCTTGGCAACCACTATTCCGCAATCATCGTTACGGGACCGAATACAGGCGGGAAAACCGTCTCTTTGAAGACCGTCGGTCTGCTCAGTTTAATGGCGATGTCAGGTTTGTTCGTTCCGGCGGAAGAGGGAAGCCAGCTTTGCGTCTTCGATGCCATTTACGCCGATATTGGCGATGAGCAGAGCATTGAGCAGAACTTGAGCACGTTCTCCAGCCACATGACGAATATCATCGGGATTTTACGGGACATGACGCCCAAGAGCCTGGTGCTCCTTGATGAGCTGGGTGCGGGCACCGATCCTGCGGAGGGTTCGGCTCTAGCGATTGCGATTTTGGAGCATATCCATAAAATGGGGTGCCGGATTATTGCCACTACGCATTATCCGGAGCTTAAGGCATACGCGTTCGAGCGGCCCGGTACGATTAACGCGAGCATGGAGTTCGACATTCAGACGCTGAGTCCGACGTATCGTCTGCTCGTCGGCGTGCCGGGGCGAAGCAACGCCTTCGCCATAGCGGAGCGGCTGGGCCTGGCCCGGCCGATCATTGAAAGCGCCCGCAGTCAGGTGGGCGAGGAGGATCAGCGCGTCGAGTCGATGATCGCTACGCTCGAGGAGAACCGGCTGACCGCGGAAGCCGAGCGCCTGAGCGCCGAGCAGCATCGGCGCGAGGCTGAGGAGCTGCGCCGCGAGCTTGAGGCGCAGCGCCAGCGATTCGACGAGCAGCGCGATAAGCTGCTCGAGAAGGCCGAGCGCGACGGGCGCGAGGCGGTCGCGAAGGCGCGTCGCGAGGCCGACGAGGTCATCGCCGAGCTGCGCCGCATGGCGCTGGAGGCGGCCGGCAGCGTCAAGGAGCACCGCCTGATTGAGGCGCGACGCAGGCTTGATCAGGCGGAGCCGCAGCTGCGCAAGAAAGGCGCAGCGCACAGCGCCAAGAAACGCCCCGATGCGGTGCAGCCTGGCGATGAGGTGCGCGTGATCCACTTGGGCCAAAAGGGCCACGTGGTGGATATTGTCAGCGATGCCGAAGTCACCGTGCAGCTCGGCATTCTGAAGATGAAGGTCGGCAAGTCCGACCTCGAGCTGATCGGTCAGGCGCCGCAGAAGAAGCCTGTGCAGCAAGCAGCCACCAGCGTCAAGCGATCCCGCGACGGGAACGTGCGAACTGAACTTGATATGCGCGGCATGAACCTGGAGGAAGCGCTCATCGAGACGGACCGTTTCCTGGACGAATCGTTCCTGTCCAACCTGGGCCAGGTGTGCCTAATCCACGGTAAAGGGACGGGTGTGCTGCGCGCCGGCATTCAAGACTATCTGCGTCGGCACAAGCACGTGAAGCAGTACCGCATGGGCAACTATAACGAAGGCGGGGCCGGAGTGACTGTCGTTGAATTGAAATAAACCGGATGCAAAACTTTATTCTCTTTTTTATGAAACTATGCTTTAGCTCTTGCGTATGTAACAGTGTGAACACCGGTGATCAAAGAAGATAGCAAGCAACCACTACACATACAGTTTAGGAGGAGTTTGAGCATGGGAATTTTTAAAAGGTTAAGAGATTTAACAATGGCGTCGGTTAACGATTTGCTTGACAAAGCGGAAGATCCGGTCAAGATGCTGAATCAATTTCTCCGTGATATGGAAGAGGACATTCAAGATGCTGAAGCTGCGGTAGCGAAGCAAATTGCGATTGAGAAGAAGTTCAAGCAGCAGTACGAAGAAGCCGAAGAAATGGTGAGCAAGCGCACCGAGCAAGCGATGAAGGCTCTGGAGCAGGGCAACGAGGAACTGGCTCGGCGCGCGCTGCAGGATAAGAAGGAGCATCAAGAGCGTTTCGACGAGTTGAAACGTCAATATGACATCGCGAAGACGAATGCGGACCAGCTTCGCAATCAGCTCAGCGAGATGAAAGACGAGTTCGGCAAGTTGAAAAACAAGAAGGACCTGCTCATTGCCCGCGCCGAATCGGCCAAAGCGCAAAAGCAGATCAACCAGGCGATGTCCGGCTTCGGTACGGACAACGCGGCAAAAGGCTTCGACCGCATGTCCGAGAAGGTGCTTCAGCTGGAAGCGGAGGCACAGGCTAGCGGGGAGCTTCGCTCGAAGAGCCGCAGCTTGGATGATGAGCTCGATCAACTTGGCAAAAGCGATGGCGTCGATGACGAACTGGCCGCTATGAAAGCAAAGCTTGCTGAAAAAAAACAGCAGTAATGCTATAATATACGGTAGACCTGCAAGAGACTGAGGCTCCTCAGTCTCTTCTACCGTTTTCTAACTGGGAGCGGAGAGTATTACTAATGAACAAAGAGGTGGATCTATTGCTGGATAATCCTTATGTGGGCACGCTGGCCTTTTTCTCGGTAGCGGTCGTGGCGTTGATCGTGTTTTTGACGCTGTTCGAGTTGGTTACCAAATACGATGACTGGGCGGAAATCAAAGCGGGCAACCTATCGGTAGCGATGGCTACCGGAGGTAAAATATTCGGAATTTGCAATTTGTTCCGGTTTGCCATTCTTAATAACGATACGCTCGTGCAATCGCTGATTTGGGCAGGATACGGCTTCATCCTGTTGCTTGTGTCTTATTTTATTTTTGAATTCCTGACGCCGTATTTCAAGATTGACGAAGAAATAAAAAAAGACAACCGCGCCGTAGGCTTCTTGTCGCTTATGATTTCCATTTCCATCTCTTACGTGATCGGAGCATGCGTAACCTAAGCTCCCGGAAAGAGGTTATTATGGAGGAAGTTCATCGATGAAGTACTTATGGGGAACCTTGTTTGCCCTTGCCTTGATTTTTATGGGTGCGGGCGTTTATTATTTATTGAAATTTTCGTGACCGTTGGAGGATTCAGGCAATGAATGCTAACGAAGAGGTTGTTTGTCCCTGGTGCCAGACGGAAATTGTCTGGGACCCGGAGATCGGACCGGAAGAAGAATGTCCGCATTGCTTTAATGAGCTCAGCGATTACCGCAGCATCAAGCTGACGGTGAAGCAAACGGGCCAACCGCTCGTGTTCGGCGAGGATGCGGAGGACGACGAGGATCTGGCGGGAGCGTGGGACGATGAGGACAGGCCCTTGGACGCGTACGGAGAAATGATCCAAAAGCTGACCGATGCTCAAGAGGAAGCGCCCGAATGCCCGATTTGCCATGAGTTTATGCTGCTGGCCGGCGCAGAAACGATTCCGGAGGGGGCTTTTACCTCTCATGTGCATGAGGTGCTGGGTCAGTCCTTTTTATATGCTCCCGTCACATTGAATGTGTTTGTGTGTCCTTCCTGTTTCAAGGTGGAGAAATTCCTTTCCGATGCGGATCGGATGATTATGGTGGATCGAATCAAGAAAGAGTAGCAGATGGAGGCTGGGCTCATGGAGAGTCCGGCTTTTGTTTTGCCAAATCCTGACGAGCGCTGCCAAAATGTTATAAATTTATTTGGGAAGGGAAGGTTAACTAAGGCATTTTTAAAAAACAGGGGTAAAGGTGAGACACATGCACCAGGAGCATTTTCGGCATCGGATTCATCCCGGAGGGGAAGTCGGCAGCAATAATCACTTTGAGCGGCGGGGGCTGTCGACAGATCGACGGGCTTTGGCAGCACGTGCCAAGGGAAGCGGGAAGCTCGATGCTCAGGCTATCCTTCTACTTGTCGTCAATGCTTTATTCGGGGTGGCCAATGCTTTGTCCGGTACCTTTATAGGTGTTTACCTGTGGAAAGCCAAGAGTGATTTTGCATTGATCGGGTGGTTTACGCTCGCGACGCATGCCGCTATGTCGATTACGTTTTGGCTGGCCGGAAAATGGGTCAAGGAACACAACAAAATGAACTGTCTGCGGTTCGGAGTGCTGGTATCCGCCGTTTTTTATATGCTGGTGCTGTGGCTTGGCGGCAGGAGCATCGATGTTGTGCTGCCGCTTGGCGTCATTCAAGGGATAGCCTCCGGATTTTTCTGGCTGGCGTTCAATGTGGTGTATTTTGAAGTGACCGGACCGGATAATCGGGACCGCTTCAATGGATGGGCAGGACTGGTCGGATCGGGAGCGGGAATTATTGCTCCATGGATTTCAGGGCTGTTAATCGTCAGTTTGGGGGGGACTAGCGGATACCGCATTATTTTTTCCATTTCGCTAGGAATTTTCGTGGTTGGCGTGATCGTCAGCTTTTTCTTGAAAAAACGCAAGGTGCAGGGGAAATACGACTGGCTGCTAGCCTGGCATTGCTTGAAACGAAAGGGTACGCCCTGGCGCCATGTATGTGTCGCGCTTGTTGCCCAAGGTTTCCGCGAAGGCGTATTCGGCTTTATGATCGGTCTTATGGTATATATTTCGACTGCAAGTGAGGCCAAGCTCGGCAGCTTTGTACTGATCAATTCGGCGGTGTCGTTCGTCAGCTATTGGCTTGCGGGGCGTTTTATCAAACCTGCTTACTGGAGGAGGGCTATGCTGTTCGGTGTCATCGTCATGGTGGCGGTCATTGTGCCGTTCTTTTGGCAGGTCAACTATGTTACACTTTTGCTGTTTGGCGTTGGCACGTCGCTGTTCATCCCATTATATATGATTCCGATGACTTCCTCGGTATTTGATTTGATCGGCGGCAATAAAGAAAGTTCTCGGCGGAGAGAGGAATACATCGTGCTTCGGGAGCTTTCGCTCAACTCGGGGAGAATACTGGGGACTGCCCTTTTCATCGCCGTCGTTTCCTGGAGCGCCTCGCCCCTTGTGATGAGCGGCCTGCTGCTTTTAATCGGGAGCTCCCCTTTGGCCAGCTGGTGGTTCATGAGAAAGCAGCTTGCCCCAAGCCCTTCTTGACATCTGGGGCAATCCCTTTACAATTAGGGGGTATATCGCCCTGAAAAAGGAGTGTGCAAAGCTGTGTCTCAGCTTAAAATGGCCAACAGTATTATAGAGCTTATCGGAGATACGCCTGCCGTGCGCGTCAATCGACTGGCAGGCGAACACGATGCCGAGGTGTACGTGAAGCTTGAATATTTCAACCCGAGCGGAAGTGTCAAAGACCGTGCGGCTTATAATTTAATCGTGGAAGCGGAAAAAGACGGACGGCTGAAGCAGGGCTCCACCATCATTGAGCCGACCAGCGGCAACACGGGCATCGGTCTCGCGATGAATGCCGCGGCTAAGGGATATAAAGCGATTCTGGTTATGCCGGATAATATGACGAAGGAACGGATCAACCTGCTCAAGGCATACGGCGCGGACGTGGTGCTGACGCCCGCGGGCGAACGGATGCCGGGAGCAATCAAGAAGGCGATAGAGCTGCGCGAGCAAATACCGGGCAGCTTCATCCCGCAACAATTTGAAAATCCTGCTAATGCGAATATTCATCGGGTTACGACGGCTCTCGAGATCATGGAGCAGATGGAGGGACGATTAGATGCGTTTGTAGCCACCTCCGGCACTGGAGGGACGATTACGGGAACGGGAGAGGTGCTGAGGGATAAGCTGCCGGACATTCGGATTTATGTGGTCGAACCGAAAGGCTCGCCTGTTTTGTCTGGGGGCGAGCCGGGCCCTCATAAGCTGGTTGGGACCAGCCCGGGCTTTGTGCCGGCGATCCTCAACACAAACGTGTACGACGAGATCGTCCAAGTGACCGACGAGGATGCTTTGGCTATTACCCGGATGCTAGCCGTGAAGGAAGGCATCCTCGTCGGCCCGTCCGCAGGCGCATCGGTATGGACAGCCCTGCAAGTGGCCCGAAAGCTCGGAGCCGGGAAACGTGTGCTTTGCATCGCGCCGGATACGGGAGAGCGTTATTTGAGCATGGATATCTTTTAAGGGATCCGTGCGGAGACAGAGCCTTGCCCATCCCGTTGTTCCTTAAATAGCATAAATTCCGGGAGTCACATCAGTGGCTCCTTTGTTATGAGCGGCGAGAAAAAAACGTTTGAATAATTATACAAATATACGTATAATTATTATATAAAAAACTTTATGAGGTAAGGTGATACGCCATGAAAATCGCTTATGTGAACGAGATTCCCGCAATGAGTCAGCTGCAGCAATTTGTTCAAACTTATACATCAGAAGTGAATGAAGCGTCACATTCAAGCATCTTCGGGATAACCCATGCCCATTATGTGATCTCGGCCGTTGACGGCCAGCAACTGATAGGTTGCGGTTATATTAATGAACAGGAAGGGCGCTCCCGTACCCACATCTATGTGGCGGCTGCTTACCGTGAGAGAGGAATCGGCCGCAACATTGAAAAGCTGCTGTATGCAGAGCGGAAGTTCAGTCCGCTTACAGCCGCAAATTGAGTGAACCGACCCGTGAAAAATTAAGCTCCCCCCCATACAGGGGTTCATTTTCCGCCAAAGTATGCCCTCTCTCATCGCCAAAAAGCTCAAATCCCCTCTGTCAATCTCATCCCTCAAATTCAGCGAATTATCGGCAATAATCCGGCACTGATTCTCGTATGCAAGGCATTAGTCAAGCTAATAGGATTGATTCAGTCTGAACTTCGTTGTAATATGGAATATGACGATTTTGCAGCTCGATCCCGGCGAAGCTTCGTAACGAAGAGGCCGATCCCAGACAGCTTGCAAGGAAAGCGAGGGTCAAACCATGGATGCGTTAAAGCTAAAAATTCTCGAACTCTTGAAAGAAGATGCCCGCCGGAGCGCGGAACTGATCGCGACGATGTTAGATGTCACCGAGGCGGAAGTAGCGAAGGCGATCGGCGAGATGGAAGCGGATAAGGTCATCGTCAAATACGCCACCGTGGTTAATTGGGGAAAAGTGGATGACGATAAGGTCACCGCTCTGATAGAAGTGCAGATTACGCCCGAACGCGGACGCGGCTTTGACGCGATCGCGGAGAGGATTTATTTATATCCGGAAGTAAAATCGGTTTATTTGATGTCCGGCGCTTACGATTTGCTGGTCGAGATTGAAGGAAGATCCTTGAAGGAAGTCGCTTCTTTCGTTTCGAATAAACTGTCTCCGATAGATAGGGTACTTTCCACCAAAACACATTTTATTTTGAAAAAATACAAGCAGGACGGCATTATTTTCGAGGATCATGAGGATGATCACCGGATGCTGATCTCGCCGTAAAGGAAGTTGCGCGATGAAACCAGAGGGTCAAACCGGAGAACAAGTCAAATCGATGCAGGACTACTTGTCGCCGCTAGTCAGGGATATTCCGCCTTCGGGCATTCGCAAGTTTTTCGACCTGGTCAGCGCGAGTAAAGATATTATCTCTCTCGGTGTGGGAGAACCGGACTTTTCCACGCCCTGGCATGTTAGAGAAGCGGCTGTATATTCCCTGGAACGCGGAAAAACCAAATATACGCCGAACGCGGGAATACCGGAGCTTCGCGAAGCGATAGCCGAATATTTGCATGAGCAGTTTCAAGTGGCATATGAGCCGAAGAACGAGGTGCTCGTTACGGTCGGAGGGAGCGAAGCCATCGATCTGGCGCTGCGCGCCCTGATCACACCCGGAGACGAGATTCTCATTCCGGAGCCGTGCTACATCTCCTATTCACCCATTACGAGCATCGGCGGAGGTAAGCCGGTAGGGATTGAAACGTTCGCGAAGGATAATTTTAAGCTTACTGCCCAATCCCTGAAAGCGGCGATTACACCCCGCTCCAAAATACTGATTCTTTGCTATCCCAGCAATCCGACCGGCGGCATCATGACTTATGAGGACTGGCTGCCGATTGCCAAGCTGGTCGAAGAAAACGATCTGATCGTCATTTCCGATGAAATTTACGCAGAGCTGACATACGGCCTGAAGCATGTCAGCTTCGCGTCCATGCCGGGGATGAAAGAAAGGACGATCCTCGTTAGCGGTTTCTCGAAAGCTTTTGCCATGACGGGTTGGCGAATGGGGTATGCGTGCGGGCATCGCGAACTGATCTCGGCAATGCTGAAAATTCACCAATATACAGTCATGTGCGCGCCTGTGATGGGGCAGGTCGCTGCACTCGAAGCCCTTAAGAACGGCCTTGAGGAAAAAGACCGTATGGTTGAATCCTACAATCAGCGACGTCGCCTCATTGTGAAAGGCTTTCGCGAGATCGGTCTGGAATGCCATGAACCGCAGGGAGCCTTTTATGCTTTTCCAAGCGTGGCTTCGACGGGCTTAAGCTCTGAGGTATTTGCGCAGCGTCTGCTCAATGAGGCGAAGGTTGCGGCGGTCCCCGGCGATGTGTTCGGACTGGGCGGAGAAGGCTTCTTGCGATGCTCCTATGCTTACTCGGTGAATCAGTTGAATGAAGCGCTCGATCGAATCGGAAATTTTCTCAAAAAATTGTAAACGTTATGTAAGAAAGTGATTTTCAAATATTTTAAAAACTGATATTCTTTCAGGTAAGGAGTGATTTGAATGGCTTTTCTGGAATATCAACTGACAGACTACCGAAAACAATTGACTATTCGCGAAAATGAGTCAGAACATCGTTGGGTATTCAAGACAGGCAAGAAATCCTCCTCCCTCACTTCTCTTGAAGAGGAAATTCATTCCTTGCGTCGTCAGTTAGAGCAGATGGTTGTTGACGGAAGATCGATGACCTCGGATAGCGTCATTGAGATCAGCAATTTATTGGACATGAAAATAAACGAATACATGAATCAAATGAAGAAGAGTCGGTGACAAGCCGGCTTTTTTATCGTCATTTGGATAGGGGGAAACGGATGAAAATTTATACCCGAACAGGCGATGCCGGACAAACCGGCGTGATCGGCGGCAGAGTAGATAAAGACGATGAACGCGTCGAAGCTTACGGTACCGTTGATGAATTGAACTGCTGTCTTGGGCAAGCGATGAGCTGTATGGACACGGAGCGCTACAAGGACCTGCTCGAAGATCTGCTGCAGGTGCAGCATGAGCTGTTCGATTGCGGTTCGGACTTGGCAATTCTGAAGAAGGAAGCGAAAGCCTATAAAGTAACGTCCGGTATGATCGACGCGCTGGAAGGCTGGATCGATAAATATGATGCCGAGACGCCGGATATTACCCGGTTTATTTTGCCGGGGGGCAGCCAAGTTTCAGCTGCTCTGCATATATGCCGAACCGTTTGCAGACGCGCCGAGCGCCGGGTTGTGACTCTGGCCCGTACGCAAGAAATTAATCCTGAAGTGCTGCGTTATCTGAATCGCTTGTCCGATCTGTTCTTTACGGTCGCGCGCACCGCCAACTTTCGCGAAGGCGTATCGGATGTCGAATATATTCGCAGCGCTGAGGTGTTCAAGCGGAAACCATGAGCTATTACTCACCGTTAACGTATGTGGTTCCTCCTGAAGAGGACGGTTGGATATTAAAGACGATCCTGCAAAAAAGACTGGACGTCTCCCGCAAGCTGCTCTCCCGCATCAAGCTGACGGAGCAGGGCATTACTGTGAACGGCGAGCGCAAATACATCAATGTACGGGTGAACGCCGGAGACCTTGTCGAGGTTCGCATGGAGCAGGAGGAATCGGACGATATTCTTCCGCAGGAGCTGCCCCTCCATATTATCCACGAGGACGATCAACTGCTGATCGTAGCCAAAGAAGCCGGCATGATCGTACATCCGACGCACGGCCATTACACGAATACGGTGGCGAACGGCGTCGTGTACTATTGGCGGCAAGCCGGGCAGAGCTTTCGCTTCCGTCCGGTTCACCGCCTGGATCAGGAAACCTCAGGCGTCCTGGCGATTGCCAAGAATCCGTACGTCCATCAACAAATATCCGAGCAAATGCTGAACCACCAGGTGAAAAAAGAGTACCTGGCTTTCGTTTGGGGCTGTATAGAGCAGGATCAAGGAACGGTGAACGAGCCGATTGACCGGGACCCGGAGCAGCCCCATATCCGTATCGTGACGCCGACCGGCTACCCGGCCGTCACCCATTATGAACTGGTGGAGCAGTATGAGAAGGCGGCTCTTGTCCGCTTATGGCTGGAAACGGGAAGAACTCATCAAATTCGCGTTCATATGAAGCACCTGGGACATTCGTTATTAGGCGACAAAATGTATGGACGCACCGCGGAAACTCACGATCCACATGAGAATAACCCGGCCAAGGGCTTACAGAGGCAGGCGCTGCATGCTCACAAGCTCGGCTTCATCCATCCGGGAACCAGGCAGTGGACCGAGTTTACCGCCCCTCTTCCGGAAGATCTTCACCTGCTAAGGGAGCGTTTGCTGCAACGATAGCATTGTTGAAAACATGCTCTCCTTACGGGGGAGCATGTTTATGCTTTAGTTCCGAAAGGGCGCTCTGCTTGACTTTGCTTAAGGTTTAGCCCAAAATCTAAGACAACCGCGCAGATAAAGGAGAGCTGATTATGAGTGTGAAGATGTATATGTATGATAGATGCGGAACGTGCCGTAACGCGATGAAATGGTTGAAATCGCAAGGAGTCGAAGTAACGGATAACGTCCCCTTGTTTGATGCTCCTCCGTCAAAAGAAGAGCTTAGAAAGCTGATCGCGGCGAGCGGTCTTGAGATCAAGAAATTTTTCAACACGTCCGGGGAAGCTTACAAGGAAATGGGCTTGAAGGATAAGCTCCCGACCATGACGGAGGAAGAACAGTTGGCGCTGCTTGCTTCCAATGGGCGGCTGATCAAACGTCCCATTGTGACGGACGGCGTTAAAGTAACGGTAGGCTTCAAGGAACCAGAATTTCAAAGCGTCTGGGGCAATCCCCGATCGTATATCGAATGACGGACTGGAGGAAAGGGCCATGCAGCAATACCGCAAAAAGAACAAAAAAAATCCTCTTTGGGTGCTGGGAGCTATAGGTGCTTTTTTGCTCACTCAAGCCAAATTTATTCTTCCCCTGCTTAAATTCGGCAAGTTGGGCGGAGCCCTTGTCAGTATGTTTGTGACGATCGGCGCTTATGCCTTAATAGCGCCGCTGCCCTTTGCAGTGGGACTCGTTATTATGATTCTCATTCATGAGATGGGCCACGTCTTCGCGGCAAAGCTCAAAGGCTTGCCTGTTACGGCGCCGGTATTCATTCCGTTCCTGGGCGCCTTAATCACGATGAAAAAGCATCCGACTGACGCTGTGACGGAAGCTTATATCGCGTTCGGCGGCCCTCTTCTAGGCACGGTGGGGGCTCTCGCTGCCTTTGTTCTTGGAACGGGCCTGGATTCTCCGCTGCTTATATCGATCGCTTCCATCGGTTTTTTCCTTAACCTGATTAACCTGATGCCGATTCATCCGCTTGACGGAGGGCGAATTTCGACGGCCGTTACGCGGTGGCTATGGCTCCTGGGGCTTGTCGGCGGGCTTGCTGTTATCATTTATTTAAAGAGCATTCTCTTCTTCATCATCTGGGTTATGTTCAGTTATGACTTGTATAAGAAATTTGTCAAATACAGAAACCGGGATGAGATTCTTTACGCCACTCCGAAGTTTGAGATGTCGGCGGAACCGCTGTTGCAGCAGGGTCTGTTTATACCGGGAGAGGAGCACCGCAGGGAGCTTGATTTTACAACGTATTCCGACATCCAGGGACCCAACGAAGGCGTGCAAACAATTGAGGTGTGGTGGGACAGCATTGATTTTAGAGGACGGATTCAACTGCCAAGACAGGTGCTTGTGCGAAAAGCCCATGTAACGAAGGTGGAACGCATTCAAAAAGAAAGCGGTCTTCATCTGGGAATTCAAGTTCAAGTTGAATATACTGTTTTTGAAAACGACCGTTATTATGAAGTGCCTACCGCCACTCGCTGGAAATTCGGCACAGCTTATATAGCATTGGCTTTATTCCTGCTTTATATGATTCGTGAAGTTACTCAAGTCGAAGCGTTCCGCTGAGAAAAATAATAGCATGAATCATTTATCCTTTAAATTAATGGAGATACGGTCATGAAAATAACAGGCTCAAAGCGTTTGGGACAGCTGGGCTCGGCCATTTTCGCCGAGGTGGCGGAATGGAAGCGGGAGGTTATGGGTCAAGGGGTGGATGTCATTGATTTAGGTATCGGAAGTCCCGACCGCCCTCCATCAGATCGAATTCGCCGAGCTCTTTCGGATGCAGTCAGCGATCCTAATCTTTACGGATATCCGACATCGGAGGGGAGTCCGGCATTTCGCCAAACGGTTGCTCGATGGTACCGCCATCGTTTTGGTGTGGAATTAGACCCTGCGGAAGAGATTTTGACGCTCATGGGCTCACAGGACGGTCTCGCTCACCTCGCTATGGCGCTGGCTGATCCTGGCGATATATGCCTGGTCCCGGATCCGGGGTATCCGATCTATTCAGCAAGCCTGGCAATAGCCGGGGTCGAAGCGTATACAATGCCTTTGCGCGAGTCGAATGGATTTTTGCCCAATCTGGCAGAAATACCCGGAGATGTTGCGGCAAGGGCGAAATTTATGATCTTGAACTATCCCAGCAATCCTTTATCGGCAGTTGCAGACCTTTCTTTTTTTGAAAAAGCTGTAGCATTCGCGAAGAATTATGACATTCTGCTCGTTCATGATCTCGCTTATTCGGAGCTGGCCTTTGACGGGTTTCGACCGATGAGCGTTTTGGAAGTCGAAGGGGCTAAGGAGATTGCAGTCGAATTTCATTCTTTGTCGAAAAGCTTCAATATGGCCGGCTGCCGTATTGCCTTTCTGGTTGGGCATGCAGGAGCAGTGGGGGCGCTCAGAACCCTGAAGTCGAATATCGACTATGGGGTATTTCAAGCTGTGCAAGCAGCCGGCATCGCTGCGCTGGAAGAGGATATGGAAAGCGGGCATTCGGTTGCTCCCGTCTATCAAAATAGAAGAGATATTGTCATAGATGGTTTGCGTCAAGCAGGCTGGGACATTCCGTCCCCTAAAGCGACTATGTTTATTTGGGCTCCCATTCCGAAGGGCTGGACATCTCGACAAATTTCCCGGGAAATGTTGATGCGGGCAGGAGTTGTTGTCATTCCTGGAGATGCTTTTGGAGCCGAAGGAGAAGGCTATGTCCGCATCGCTCTGGTGGAAAACGAAGACCGACTAATGGAGGCTGTGCGCCGGATCGGCAGCTTTTTAACAAGAGGCTGCCCCAAACAAGAAGATAGTGGATAGAGAAAATAGTTAGCCTGTGTGTTAAAATATTTTAGAGGCAAGGTTTCAAAGCGGGAAAAGTTGTTAATAATAAGAATGAGCGGCTACGGTCATAAAAAGGATGATAATCATCGATGTTTTCCATATAAAATCAATTGAAAGGAGCGGCAATAACATGGATTCTATTTCATCACTTTCCGAACTTTTATCAGAGCAGAAGCCTTCTTCATTTGTAGAAATTCCCGGAGTGCTTGGGCAGACTTTCGGTCAAGCTACGCTTTCTACAACGTTGCCGGTGAGTAAGCTGTTTTCTATTTTTGAGGTGGATTTGGAGGTGCAGCGCTCGATTATTCCGCGAAATCTGTCCAAGCTGATAGATTATGTGAATTTGTATCTGGAAGATCGGCAGCCGATTTATTTTCCCGGCATTATTTTCTCCGCTAGAGGAGCCGGGCACTACGATAATGACCATCATGTACTCCGACTCCAACCGATCGAAAAGCTGTATGTCGTAGACGGACAGCATCGATTAGCAGCTTTTCAACGCATTATGGAAACGTTGCAAAGCCAGATGGCCAGAGCCAAAGACCGTCGAGAGTTTGAGAGAATGGACGAAATAACGGAAAAGCTGAGCCGATTGTACGCATTCCCGATTTCCACCATGATTTATTTGGATATTAATGCGCGCCAGGAGCGCCAATTATTTTCTGACATTAACAAGCTTCCGCGCAAAATTGGAGGCAATCTGGCGGTGCTTCGCGATCAGAGACGCTTCTATCACGTTGCAGGTTCGGAGCTGGTAGAGAAAGCGCCTGTTATGCAAACGATCACGGTCGATATGTTCTCGGAGCGTGGGAAAGCGCCGGAGTATTTGTTTTCCTACCATTTGCTGATTGAAATCCTTATTGCGCTGTTTGAAGGACGGATGAAGTCTGGAGCCCGCAATAACAGTTATCAATTCCAGGACAAAGATCTGCAGGAGCATATTTCTCTTGCTTCCGCTTACTTTAACGGTCTGCTGAATCATTTGCCTGCACCGGAGAAGGGGCATTTGGCATGGACGGAAAACATCCAAATTGCGATGGCCTTGTTTTTCCATGAAGAGGCTACGAAAACCGGAAAATTTAACCGGTATGCGCTTGAGCACGCTTTGAAAATACTGCCGCATATCAATTGGGAAGCCATTTACTCAGGGGATGAAAAAGACCGGTTGCCCAGACGCTCCCGGATCATGAAAGCCTATCAGTTTGTCAAAGGTTTTTACCAGGAGCAGAATGTGTTCCTGATCAGCGATAAGGAGGATGCAGGCTAATGGACGGATTGTGCCTGAATATGACGATCCACCCTTTTTGCGACAGATTCGGTCTCGCTACCGTTGCGTTAAGGGTGCAGGATCTTCTCAACTATACGATGATTGACCCAATGGTACAGCGAAAGCTGAGCAATATGCAGCGCCGTAAAATCGCAAATTACTTGCAGGAACGGGAGCTTGATCATGTGTTTTTCGGTCCGGTAACACTTTCTTTGCGGGAAGTAAAGCAATTGGCGAAGGAAAATAATGACCTGTATTTGCGCCACGGCTCGAAATTGAGCATTATTGACGGCCAGCACCGGATTCTTGCGCTAGGCTATGTGAACGATCAGATGCAAAAGGAAGTTCGCCGCTACGATAAAAAGTTAGCTATATTAAAGATCAAACAGCGCAAGTCGCCGGAAGATGCGGAAATTGCCTCGGAAGTGGAGCAAACGGAGGGATATGTGAAGCAGATGGAGGCGAGGCGCCTGGATTTGCTGGAGACGGAGCTGGCTGTGCAGATTTACATCGGGCTGACGGAAGAGGAAGAGCAGCAGTTGTTCGGCGACATCAACTCCAAAGTACAGCTCGTCAGTAAGGAGCTTGGGCATTCCTTCGACTCGATCGATCCTCTCAATCTGGTCATTCAGCAGGTGGTCGACCATAACGTGTATCTGAAAGCGGCAGGTGTAGAGCGCAGAAGCAATCTGACGGCATTTAACCGCAACTATACGTGCTTTAGCTGGCTGTACTCCATTGCGACCATGCTGTTTTCCGGTAAAATGCAGCCCTCTTACGAGCTGCAGCGGAGGATACGTCAAGAGCCTTCGACATATGTGGAAATTCTCCACCAGTTCTTTAACAAGCTGCTGCCTTTAATGCCCGAGCAGCCGGGGCTTGCGCAGTACACATCGGCGAGCCGGGTCATGCAGGAAAGCATCGCGCTGTACGCCAACCGTTTCCTGTTCGAGGAAGGCCAGCGCTACAACGAAAATTGGACCCAGTGCCTGAGCATTCTGGACGGGTTCGACTGGTCGCACGACAATGATGAGCTGATTTATGTGTTCGGCACCCTCGATAACGGCAAAATTAATATGATCCACGAGAAATCGCTGAAAAAGCACGTCAAGCTCGTCCAATTCTTCCTCGAAGGCACAGACAATGCCGATGTCGAAGAGGTGGCTTCACCGGCATAACAAAAATCCTTCTCCGCGTGCGGAGAAGGATTTTTTTGACAGTGCCGCCTAGCGGTAGCACCGGGGGTCTGTTTTTCGTCAGAGACGGCAGGTATAATGGGAATAGCCATTTTTGCGAAAAGGGGATTACCGGATGTTCAGCATTGGAAGACAAGAATCGATTCTCGTGGGCAAAGATGCCCTGCACATTCGTTTCATCTGGATCCTCTTACTGGCAGGGATGCTAATACGGCTTATTCTTGCGCCTGTTTGGATTGGATATGACACCGATGTTCATACTTTCATGGCTTGGGCGGACCGAGCCGCCACAGTGGGCTTAACCGGATTGTATCCCGACAATTCCGGCGATTATTTCCTCGATTACCCGCCGGGGTACATGTACGTGCTTTATGCAGTTGGTTGGCTGCATCATGCGTGGTCGCTCGATTGGGGTTCAAGTGTTTCGCTCATCGTGTTAAAAATGCCCGCGATGCTTGCGGACCTCGTCCTGGCCTTGATTCTTTTTCGCTGCGCCAGCGCGAACAGGAGCTTTGAAGCGAAGCAGGCTTTGGGAATAGCAGCGCTTTTTGCCTTGAATCCGGCTGTGCTTGCCAATTCCGCTGTATGGGGCCAAGTGGATGCTTTTTTCATGCTGTTTGTTCTGCTCTCCTTTATTCAGATGCAAAAAAACAGCCTGACCAAAGCAACCGTCCTGCTTGCTATAGCCTTGCTTTTGAAACCGCAGGCGCTGCTATTCGGACCGTTTCTGCTCCTCGCCTGGCTTCGCAAAAAAAGCTTGAAATCGTTCACCCTAAGCGTTCTTTGCGGAGTCGCTGTTGTATGGATTGTAACGCTCCCTTTTACATATGCCAAAGGGCTCGGTTGGCTTGTTCACCTCTACACCGGTACGCTTGCTTCCTATCCTTACGCTTCATTGAACGCTTTTAACTTAATGGCGCTGCTCGGCGGTAATTTTGTGGATTCCTCGGCAAAAATCGGGTTTATCTCCTATCAGCACTTAGGGTTGCTTCTCTTGGCGGCCTCTCTGATCTTCAGCGCATATTTATCCGTTAAAAGCAACGGGCGTGAAGGCTCCGTCTTTTATATAGCTTTTTTGTTTCTTACAGCTGTTTTTACGGTGATGACCAAAATGCACGAAAGATATTTGTATTACGGTCTTTTACTCGCGCTCGTAAGTTTTATTCAGCTCCGCGATCGCCGCATACTCTTCTTGTTTCTGGGATTCAGCTTTACTCATTTCATTAACGTGGCCGATGTGCTTGCGGGCAGCTTCGTCCAGAAGTATCATATTCCGCGAACCGACGGCTTGATGCTGGCGGTGTCGGGAGCCAATGTGCTGCTGTTTGCTTATGCCTGCCGCTTGGGATGGACGCTTTTTGTGCCTAAACGCAGAAAAGGCATAATCTCTACGCCCGCCGCATCCATCAGTCCGCTGCCCGATCCGGAGCCGATTCCGCGCTTTTTCACCAAAAAAGACGCTTTGCTTGCGGGAGCCCTCATGCTGGTATACACAGCTATTGCCTTGTACCACTTAGGCGGATTTAAAGCGCCTCAAACCTTCTGGAAGCCTTCCATGAACGGAGAAGCGCTGGTCGCGGATCTCGGTGAACCGTATCAGATCGCCCGAATCAATAGCTTTGTAGGGGCCGGTGAGGGAGCATATTCCTATTGGTTCTCTATGAACGGCAATGAATGGTCAGCGCAGACCACCGTAAAATCAGACCACACGAAGGTATTCACCTGGAACGTGGTCGAACCCAAAACGGAGGCGCGCTATGTGAAGGTGGTGACCGATCAAAGCGGCTTCCCGCTTCACGAAATTGGTTTTTTCGCCGATGGCGGCGATCAAATCCTCAAGGTTCAGAATGTGACTTCAGAACATGCTAATCTCCCCACCGAAGGCAAACCGGAGAATGTGTTCGATGAACAAGGCATAGTTCCATACAGCCCAACTTATATGGAAGGCACCTATTTTGATGAGATCTATCATGCGCGTACGGCCTATGAGCATTTACACCGTATAGAGCCTTACGAAAGCACGCATCCGCCGCTGGGGAAAATTTTCATTTCGCTCGGGATCTATTTGTTCGGCATGAACCCTTTCGGTTGGCGGATTGTGGGAACTCTGTTCGGGGTAGCTATGATTCCGGTACTATATAGTTTCGCCAAGAGATTGTTTGGCCGAACGGAATATGCCTTTATCGCCGCTTTTTTGTTTACCTTTGATTTCATGCATTTTGCACAAACACGGATTGCTACGATCGATGTGTACGGAGTCTTTTTCATCATGCTGATGTTTTACTTTATGTATCGCTACACGACTATGAGCTTTTATTCGTACTCGCTTCGCCGTACGCTCATTCCCCTTAGCCTGTCGGGGCTATTATTCGGGATCGGCGCCGCTTCGAAATGGATAGTCATTTATGGCGGCGCGGGTCTTGCGCTCCTCTTGTTTTGGACGCTGGGGGAGAGACTCTTGGAATACGTTCAAGCGAAACGTCGACTGCGAGCAGACGTTAGAGAGGTGGAAGCTGCTGCAGCCGCAATTTCTGACGATATGGAGGCGGCGGAGGTTGAACCGGTCCGCGGCGTGCCGCTTGGCGAGGAAGAAAAGAGCAGGCTTATGCGTATCGTCTGCTTGTTCCCGCGCAATGCCTTTTTGACGCTATCCTGGTGTCTAGTCATGTTCGTTGCTGTGCCGCTCGTCATTTACGGGCTGTCGTACATTCCTTTCATGCTGGTGCCGGGTCCTGGACACGGGCTCAAAGATGTTATCACCTACCAGAAGCATATATACGAATACCATAAAAACCTGGTGGCTACGCATCCTTTCTCGTCTGCGTGGTGGGAATGGCCGATGATGCTGAGGCCGATCTGGTATTATCAGGGGCATTTTCTCCCGGACGGCAAGCTCTCAAGTATTATTTCCTTCGGAAATCCGCTCGTTTGGTGGCCTGGATTTATTGCGGTGCTGGCATCCTTCTATACGGCTTTCCGCCGCAAAGATAAGCACTTGGCTGTACTGCTTGTCGCTTTTTGCTCGCAGTATTTGCCCTGGATTCTCGTGCCGCGGCTAACGTTCATTTATCACTATTTTGCGATGGTGCCGTTCATGGTGCTTTGCCTGACTTATTTCCTCAAGGATTTGATGGAGGATTATCCCGATAAACGCAAGTGGGTATACGGCTATTTAACCGGCGTGCTGCTGCTGTTCATCGTTTTTTATCCTCTGCTGTCGGGTATGGTCATCCCAAAAGACTACTCGATATGGCTGCGTTGGCTGCCGGGATGGAATTTCTTTTAGCCGGTGAGGACGGAGGCATGGTATAATGGAGGTTATACTAATTTGTTAGGAGAGATTCACCTTGGCTTACACACCATCGGGCTCCGTGCTGCTTGTTGACGGAATGGCGCTCTTATTTCGCGGTTTTTATGCAACTTCATACGGCGGTTATATCATGAAGACGAGCTCCGGAACGCCCACGAATGCCGTTTACGGGTTCGTCAAGTATTTATGGGATGCGATCCAAACCTTCCAGCCTTCGCATGTGGTCTGCTGCTGGGATATGGGCAGCAAAACGTTCCGCAATGATAAGTTCGAAGCCTACAAAGCGAACCGCGGCGATGCCCCGGAAGAATTGATCCCTCAATTTGATCTGGTCAAAGAAGTGACATCCAGCTTCAATATTCCGAATGTCGGAGTGGTCGGATACGAAGCCGACGATTGTATAGGGACGCTTGCCCGTACATACAGCTCTTTTGCAAAAGTGCAAATTTTGACTGGAGACCACGATATGCTGCAGTTAGTAAATATGAATACGGAAGTCATCATTATGAAAAAAGGCCAGTCCAATTATATGGTGTACACCGAGGCAACGCTATTGGAGGAAAAAGGCCTTACCCCCGAACAGATCGTTGACCTGAAGGGGCTGACCGGCGACACCGCCGACAATTATCCGGGAGTCAAAGGCATCGGCGAGAAGACGGCTGTGAAGCTGTTGAGCGAATATGGCGACATCGACGGCATTCTGCAAAACATGGAATTTCTGCCGAACGGCATCCGCACCAAGATCGAAGCGGAGCTAGAGATGCTGCATCTTTCGCGTGATCTGGCACGTATTCGCCTTGATGCTCCAGTGGCCTGCGCTCTGGAAGAGTGCGAATGGGCAATGGAGCGGGACAAGGTCGTCAGCAAGTTTGAGGAATTGGAATTTAAAGGTTTGATAAAGCTGTTAGGCTGAGTCCTTCTTACTCTTCCGCGGACTCGTCATGCGTCTCGTGGTCGCCCGGATAGTTCCTCTGCATGCCTTCGTGCAGCTCCCGATTCTCATAGGAGAAGGGGTTCGGCGGTCGTTGGTCCTGCCGCCACGGCGTGCTTTTGCCGAGCGACTCCATGGGCAGGCCTGAGCCGTAAGGCCCTTCGGGAAATTCCTCGGGGATGAGGTCGTTGCGCTGCGATTCAACAGCAGCCAGGTCTGTACTTTCGTCTCTGTATTCGTCGATAAAGCCTTCGTGTTTCTTTTCTTGCTGGTCCATGAAATCTTGGCTCATGGGAAAAATCTCCTCTCAGGCGTCGTTCGCCGAAGTTGCTTCTCCCATTTTTCCCCGCCATTTGATTAAATATCCGTAAAATGGACAGTCCCCACTACTTGGGATAGAAAACCGTTTAGCTCCTGGGCTTCCTCTTCGGTGATCTTGAAGGCATATTCGAGGTATCCTTCCTCCGCCAGATCGTCAGGACCGATGACCGCGCTCCGCCCGGATTGCAGGTCGATAACCATCTTTTTTCCGTAGTAACGGTTCGTATGCATGATTGCCAGATCAAACCGACGCAGGGATTCGCCGACAAAGCACACAAACCTGGTTCTCGTTTCCTCCGTAAGGTCGTACAAATAATCAAAATCTTCCACGCGGATTTCCTCCATTCCTTTGGCCGGTGTATCCCGATTATACTCTAAAACGACAAGGAACAAAACAATCGTATTGCACAATCCGAATGGACATGCTATTATTTGGATAATTCAGAAAAGAGGAAGCACCTCTCTTGCG
>LNAP01000440.1_pt1 | contig 57483 bp, 53 predicted proteins | sample 602601 | NCBI WGS metagenome assembly LNAP01 (sample SAMN02440304, study PRJNA202911) | soil metagenome | biome: Subtropical and temperate rainforests or woodlands; isolation source: soil samples (1 kg each in a 20% v/v slurry with milli Q water) were... ...
ATGGGCCTTGGCAGCGCACAGGCAGCGTCGGACATGGTGGTGGTCGGTTATGGCGGCGCCGGACAAAAAGCCCAGGACGTGGCGTTCTTCCAGCCTTTTGCCGCCGTGGATCAAAGCAAGGTGATCCAGAGCGAATACAACGGTGAAATGGCCAGGATCAAAGTGATGGTCGACACCGGCAACGTCGACTGGGACGTGGTGCAGATCGAAGGTCCGGACCTGATGCGTGGCTGCGAAGAGGGCATGTATGAGCGACTGGACTGGAATCGCCTGGGTGGCAGCGAAGAGTTGATCCCCGAGGCGGCGCAAGAGTGCGGGTCCGCCGCGTTGGTGTGGAGCGTGGCGATTGCCTACGATCGCGACAAACTGGCCCAGGCCCCGACGTCATGGGCAGATTTCTGGGACGTACAGAAAATCCCCGGCAAGCGCGGGCTGCGCAAGCGTGCGGTGTACAACCTGGAGTTCGCCCTGCTGGCGGACGGCGTGAAAACCGAAGACGTGTACAAGGTACTCGGTACCCCGCAAGGCGTGGACCGTGCATTTGCCAAGCTCACTGAGCTAAAGCCCTACATCCAGTGGTGGGAGGCCGGGGCGCAACCGCCGCAATGGCTGACCGCTGGCGACGTGGTGATGACCTCGACCTACAGTGGGCGCATCGCCGACGCCGCGCAGAAAGGCAGTCATCTGGGCCTGGTCTGGCCCGGCAGCCTGTACGGCATGGACTACTGGGCAATCATCAAGGGCTCCAGGCACGTCGACCAGGCCAAGCGCTTCATCGCCTTTGCCAACCAGCCGGATGCACAGGTGAAATACGTCGAGCAAATCCCCTACGGTCCGACCAATACCCAGGCCGCCGCGCGGCTCGATGACAAACTGGCGCAATGGGTGCCCACGGCGCCGCAGAACCTCAAGGGCGCGTTGTCGATGAACGTCGGCTTCTGGGTCGACCATGGCGAAGAACTGGAAGAACGTTTCAACGCCTGGGCCAGCAAATAAGTACAGGGGATGGCTGGACCTGTCGAAGCGTCCAGCCTTACTGTCTGCCCAACCGAACACCCTGGAGACCCCGAACGATGAGTAACATCGCAACCGCCCTGACCGCCCCTGAACGCAGCGCGACCGAACAGCGCCTGCGAGAAGAGCTGGCGGCCTGTTATCGCCTGATTGCACACTTTCGCATGACCGACCTGATCTTCACTCACATCTCGGTGCGTATTCCAGGGCCGGAGCATCACTTCCTGATCAATCCCTACGGGCTGATGTTCGATGAGATCACCGCGTCCAACCTGGTGAAGATCGACCTCGATGGCAACGCGGTGGAGCCGTCGCCGTACCCGGTCAATCCGGCCGGGTTCGTGATTCACAGCGCCATCCACGGTGCCCGCGAAGATGCGCAGTGCGTGCTGCACACCCACACTAAATCCGGTTGTGCAGTGGCGGCGTTGAAGTGCGGGTTGTTGCCGGTGAACCAGATTTCCATGGAGTTCTACGGCCGGGTGGCCTATCACGACTACGAAGGCGTGGCCCTGGACATGAGTGAGCAACAGCGACTGGTGGCCGACATGGGCGACAAGCCGGTGCTGATGCTGCGCAACCACGGCCTGCTGACCGTCGGCGAAACCGTGAGCCAGGCATTTTTGCGCATGTATTACCTGGAAAAGGCCTGCGAAATCCAGCTGGCGGCGCAGGCGGCCGGGGAGTTGGTCCTGCCACCGGCGCAGGTGTGCGCGCATACCGAGCGCCAGTTCAATGACCCGGGGCGGCCGCTGGAAGAGGGTGAGTTGAGCGACCCTGATGCCATGCAATTGGCTTGGGCGGCGTTACTGCGATTGTTGGAGCGGGTGGCGCCGGGGTATCGGGACTGATCGGGATCATGTGTGAATGGACTGACGCCTTCGCGAGCAGGCTCGCTCCCACAATTGGTCAAGGCGTTGGGAAATATCGTGCACGACAAGAAACCTGTGGGAGCGAGCCTGCTCGCGAAGGCGATCTTTCAGGCGGGCATACTCTTGCTGTACATTCGTTCAACTCGCAAGCCATAACGCGAGCCCCAACGATCGACAAACCAGGAGCAGTCGCCCATGAATCAGGAAGCCCGTTTTTCCCGCATGGAACCGGAGTTGCGCAAGGCCAATCTGATCGAGGCGACACTGGTGTGCCTCAAGCGCCATGGTTTCCAGGGGGCGTCGATCCGCAAGATTTCCGCTGAGGCGGGCGTATCGGTCGGGCTGATCAGCCATCACTATTCGGGCAAGGACGAACTGGTGGCCGAGGCCTACATGGCGATCACCGGGCGCGTCATGACGCTGTTGCGCGACGCCATGGAGCAAGCGGCACCCACTGGCCGGGAGCGTTTGTCGGCGTTCTTTCGCGCGTCCTTCTGCGCCGAACTGCTCGACCCGCAACTGATCGACGCCTGGCTCGCCTTCTGGGGCGCAGTGAAAACCGCCGAGGCGATCAATCAAGCCCACGAGCATTCCTATGGCGAGTACCGCGCGATCCTGGGCAAGGTGCTCAGGGAGTTGGCGCAGGAGGAGGGGTGGGAGGAAGGGGGAGAGCACTTCGACGCCGACCTGGCCGCGATCAGCCTTAGCGCGTTGCTCGATGGCCTGTGGCTGGAGTCCGGGCTCAATCCCGGGACCTTTACCCCCGAGCAGGGCATCCAGATTTGCGAAGCCTGGGTCGACGGTTTGCAGGCCGGCGGCCGGCAGCGGTTTTGCGTGCAGACGAGTAGCTGTTGATCGCCCGTTCAGCAGTGGCTACTCTCTGCCGCTGATGCAAGCCCTCTAATAAGAAACAAGCAGGACACCCAGCAATGACTCCTCGGGTACTGATCGTCGATGACGATCCGCTGATTCGCGAACTGTTGCATGCCTACCTGTCACAGGAAGGCTACGACGTGCACTGCGCCGCCACGGCGGAACTGGCCGAAACCTTCCTGGCCAGCCAGGCTGTCGACCTGGTCATGCTTGATATCCGCCTGCCAGGCAAGGACGGCCTGACCCTGACCCGCGAACTGCGCGTGCGATCGGAAGTCGGGATCATCCTGATCACCGGGCGCAATGACGAAATCGACCGAATCGTCGGCCTCGAATGCGGCGCCGATGACTACGTGATCAAACCTCTCAATCCACGGGAACTGGTGTCGCGGGCAAAAAACCTCATTCGCCGGGTACGCCATGCGCAGGCGCCACAGCCGGTTGCCGCTGTCGCCAAACCGGTCAAGCAATTCGCCGACTGGGCGCTGGACACCGACCGCCGGCGCTTGATCGATCCGGACGGCAGCGAGACCTTGCTGACCCACGGCGAGTACCAGTTGCTCAGTGTATTTTTGCGCAACAGCGGCCACACCCTTAGCCGCGATCAATTGATGGACCAGATCCGCAACCGCGAATGGGTGCCCAACGACCGCTCGATCGACGTGCTGGTGGGGCGCTTGCGCCGCAAACTGCATGACGATCCCGCCGAACCGCAACTGATCATCACCATCCATGGCGCCGGCTACCTGTTCACTGCCAGCCTGGCGGCGTGACGACGGTGGGACGGTTGCTCTGGGCGTTACTGATGTTATTGGCGAGCAACGTGCAGGCGGCGGACAAGATCCGCTATTGCGATTACCCGGTGTACCCGCCGATTTCCTGGAGCGACGGCAAACAAGTGCGTGGCCTGGCGCCCAGTGTGGTCAGGCAGTTATTCGGCCAACTCGGCTATGAGGTCGAGATTGTGGTGCTGGGTAACTGGAAACGCTGCCTGCTGGACGTTGCCGAAGGCCGGGTCGATGTGGTGCTCGCCTACAGCACCGCGCAACGGGAACAGAGCATGTTGTTTTCCAGCGTGCCGGTACTGCGCGAAGAGGTGGCGCTGTTCATCAATCGCCAGCATCCGGTGAAGTTCGAACAACTGCAGGATCTGGCCCACTACCGTGGCGGCTTGCTGTTCGGTGAAAGCTACGGCCTGGCATTCGATCGCATGGTCGCGCAACACAACAACATCGAATGGGTCGCCAGCAGCCGCCAGAATTTCGGCAAGCTGATTCGCGGGCGCATCGATTTCATCACCCAGGAGCGCCGCACCGGTGAGCTGTACGTGGAAACCCTGCCTGGCGCCCAGGACATCGTGGCCTTGCCCAAGGCCCTGAGCGTGGACTATTTGCGGGTCGCCGTTTCCCGCCGTTCGCCGTTGTCCGCCCACATGCCGCAGATTGATGCGCAGTTGCAGCGCATGGTGGATGCCGGTGATATCCAGCGCCTTCTCAATGAAAGCGAGGTCATCTACCGCGACATGATCAACCTGCCGGCGAACGCACAATGATCCGCGCACGTGCCGGTGGACTGCTGCGGCGCCTGCTGTGGTTCATCCTGCTGTTCAGCCTGTGTTTTACCGTGCTGGCCAGCAGCGTGCAGTTGTATATCGAGTATCGCCGGGAAATGCGCGAGATCGACTCGCGCATGGAGCTGATCCGCGCCGGTTACCTGGCCAGCCTGGAGCGCAGTCTCTGGGACCTGAACCAAGAGCAATTGAATGTGCAACTGCGCGGCCTGGTGGATTTCTCCGACGTCGCCAGGGTGCATTTGACCGGTCCCGATTTCGACCTGGTGCAAGGCAATCCCGCGCCGGCAGGGCCGTTGCGCATCGAGCGCTTTGCCCTGGATTACCAACCACCTGCCGGTCCCTTGCGCCATCTCGGCGAGCTGGAAGTCAGCACCGACCTGGGGGCGGTGTATCAACGCCTGTATGCCACCGGCTTGACCAACCTGTTGTGGATGGCGGTGTTTTTCTGCGGTCTGGCGGTGGCGTTGTCGGGGCTGTTTTATCGCCTGGTGACCCGGCATCTGAAAGTCATGGCCGAATTTGCCCGGCGCATTGCCGCAGGGCAATGGCACGAGCCGCTGCGCCTGGACAAGCGTCCTGGCGCGCAAAACGACGAAATCGACACCGTGGCCCATGCCCTCGATGACATGCGCAGGGCGATCCTCAGCGACATCGACCGCCGGGAAACCGACCGCCTGGCCCTGCAGGACAACCGCGACGAATTACTGCGCATGGTCGAGCGGCGCACGGCCAGCCTGATGCGCGCCAAGGACGACGCCGAAGCGGCCAACCTCGCCAAATCACGGTTTCTGGCCACCATGAGCCACGAACTGCGCACGCCACTCAATGGCATCCTTGGCATGGCCGAGCTGCTGAGCGGTGCCCGTCTCGACCCGCAGGACAGCAGACGCCTGGATGCGCTGCACAAGGCCGGCGAGGGGCTGCTGACGATCCTCAATGAAGTGCTGTATTTCGCCAAGCTGGAGGAGGGCACCAGCCTCCCGGAACCGGTGAATTTCTCGATGCGCCAATTGCTCGATGAAGTCCTCACGCTGCTGGAACCCAAGGCGCTGGACAATGACACGATCCTGCATTGCCGCGTCGATCAACGGGTGGCCGAGCATCACCACGGTGCCGAGCAATACCTGCGCCAGGTGCTGAGTAACCTGTTGGCCAACGCGATCAAGTTCACAGAAAACGGTGACGTCTGTGTCGAAGTGGCATTGCTCGCATTGCCGCCAGATCTGGGCGGACAGCGTCTGCGGGTGAGTGTCACCGACAACGGCATCGGTATAGCCCCGGCGATGCAGGCGAAGATTTTCGAGCGATTCACCCAGGCCAGCGAAGAAGTCGCACAGCGTTATGGCGGCACGGGACTGGGGCTGGCCATCTGTAAGCATCTGGTGGAGAAGATGGGGGGCTGCATCGGCGTCAGCAGCGAAGTCGAGCGCGGCAGTTGTTTCTGGTTCGAGTTGACGTTGCAGCCGGCCATCGAGGCCATTGCCTCGACGCCCACTTATGCGGCGGGCCCGGCGCTGGACATCCTGGTGGTCGAGGACGTGGCGCTCAACCGCGAAGTGGCCGAGGGCCTGTTGCAACGGGACGGGCATCAAGTGTGGCTGGCCAACGACGCTGAACAGGCATGGGCGCAATGCTCGGCGCGCAGCTTCGATCTGATCTTGCTGGACGTGCACCTGCCGGGCATGAGCGGCGTCCAGTTGTGCAAACAGATCCGTGACAACGACGGACCTAACCGTGAGACGCGCATCTTTGCCTTGACCGCCAGCGTGCAACCGGCGTTGGTACGCGGTTATCTGGATGCGGGCATGGATGGCATCCTGGCCAAACCCCTGAAGCTGGACAACCTGCGACAGGTGCTGGCGGGGCGGGCAACTACCGGCCTGTCCGAGGTTGACGACGCAGCGATGGACTGGCCGTTGCTGCAGACCCATCGCAGTTTGCTTGGCGAGCAGAAAGTACAGGGCTTGCTGACCGTATTGCGCGACTCAATCGTGCAACACCGTGAGGCACTGGGCGAAGCCATTGAGGCCGATGATTGCACCGAAGTCGCACAACTGGCGCACCGCCTGGCCGGCAGCGGCGATTCCCTGGGGTTTCGTGCCTTGGCCGAGGCATTACGGAGTCTGGAAATCGCGGCGCTGGGCAATGACCAAACCGCGATTCGATCGTTGGTGCCCTTGGTCGAAGCGCAACTGCAAGGTTCGCTGCACACGCTCAAAGGCCTGTTGCAGAGCTGACGTACAAATTTGTTACGACTTTCTACAACTTCGATCTTTACGTACAACAGGGCCTTACATGGCTTTCCAATAATCGACGCAACCGCCGCAGCGCGGTCTTCGAAGCTTATTGGAGATAATAATAATGAATTGCCGTAAAGCTGCTTCCTCCCTGCCTGACTTCCCGTCATGCGCTGCCCGCCTCAGCGAGTCGGGGTGCCGGGCATGAGCGAAAACACTGATCGTAAAGGCATCCAGCTGACTCGGGCCCTGAAGAGTCGGCACATTTTCATGTTGTCCCTGGGCGGCGTGATCGGCACCGGGCTATTCATGGGCTCCGGCGTGACCATCAACCAGGGCGGGCCGGTGGGGGCGATCCTGGCTTATCTGGTCGCCGGTTTCCTGATGTACCTGGTGATGGTCTGCCTCGGCGAACTGTCGGTGCAGATGCCGGTGTCCGGTTCGTTCCAGACCCACGCGACCAAGTTCATCGGCCCGGCCACCGGCTTCATGATCGGCTGGGTGTACTGGATGAGCTGGGCCACCACCGTAGGCCTTGAGTTCACCGCAGCTGGCATGTTGATGACGCGCTGGTTCCCGGAGGTGCCGATCTGGTATTGGTCAGCGTTGTTCGTGGTAGTGCTGTTCGGCATCAACGCGATGGCAACCCGTGCCTTCGGTGAGGCGGAATACTGGTTCTCCGGGATCAAGGTGGCGGCGATTCTCGGGTTCATTGTGGTCGGTGTGCTGGTGATCTTCGGCGCAATCCCGCTGACCAGTGGCGCGCCTGCACCCATGATGACCAACCTGATCGGCGATTCGTTGTTCCCTAACGGAATGTCCGCGGTATTCGCGGTGATGATGACTGTGGTCTACGCCTTCCAGGGCTGCGAGATCATGGGTGTGGCGGCGGGCGAAACCGACCAGCCGGAAAAAAGCATTCCCCGCGCCGTGCGCAACGTGGTGTTTCGCGTGCTGATCTTCTACGTCCTGGCAATCGTCGTACTGTCGGCCATCGTGCCGTGGCAGCAGGCTGGGCTGATGGAAAGTCCGTTCGTGCAAGTGTTCGACATGGTCGGCATCCCCTACGCCGCCGACCTGATGAACTTCGTGATCCTCACGGCGATCCTGTCGGTGGGCAACTCCGGCCTGTATGCCTCTACGCGCATCCTGTGGGCCATGTCGAAAACCGGCATGGCGCCAAAAAGCCTGGCGCCGTTGAGCAAGCGTGGCGTGCCATTGCGTGCGTTGAGCATCACCTTGTGTTTCGCCCTGGTGTCGCTGATGACCAGTTTTATTGCCGCCGACACCTTGTTCATGGTGTTGATGGCGGTGAGCGGGATGTCCGGCACCGTGACCTGGATTGTCATCGCCCTGGCGCAGTACAAGTTCCGCAAGGCCTACCTGCGCGACGGCGGCAAGCTCAGCGACCTCAAGTACCGCGCGCCGTGGTTCCCGGTGTTGCCGCTGATGTGCATCACGCTGTGCTGCTCGCTCTTCGTGTTCCTGGCACTGGATGAAACCCAGCGACCATCACTGTATTGGGGCTTTGGATTTATTGCGCTGTGTTATGGCGCGTATTTCCTGTTCCATCGCAAGCGTGAAGAGGTGTTGGCGCCGAGCCTGCCGAGCGTATAGATCCCTGTCTCAACACCCCCCCTGTGGGAGCGAGCCTGCTCGCGAAAGCGGTGCACCAGTCAACAGAAATGTTGAATGTGGTGCCGCCTTCGCGAGCAGGCTCGCTCCCACAGTTGTTTCGGGCCTCTCTGTAGGAGCGAGCATGCTCGCGATGAACCCGAGAACGCCGCGGGGTGTCAGGTTTCCCGCGTAATCGTTGGTGACCATCGTCGGAACGCCGCCCGGAGCATGCTCGCTCCTACAGCCGCCTGTCGGTAGTTGTTCGAAGTTGTAACAGCGCCAAACGCGCAGTGCTGAATCTAGATAAATAATCCAGATAAAACAGATGCTTACGCGGATTTTGGTTTGTTACAGCCAATCTCACGAGTAATTGCCGCCTTACTGAACACTCGTTTAGTATGGCCTCAAGTCGCATCACCTCAGACCAATCACAATAATTCGAGGATTCGCATGACTACCCACGATTCTCTGCTCAGTCAGGTCGAAGCCGGCGTTGCCTGGATCACCCTCAATCGCACCGCCCAGCGCAATGCGCTGGACATTCCGACGCTAAAAAACCTGCACGCTTTGCTCGACGCCTTCAACGCTGATCCTGCGGTGCGCGTGGTGGTATTGACGGGTAGCGGTCGCAGTTTCTGCGCCGGCGCCGACCTGGCTGAATGGGCCGAAGCCGAGGCGCGTGGCGCACTGGAAACCTACGGCTGGACCGAAACCGCCCACGCCCTGATGACCCGTTTGCACAGCCTGGATAAACCGACCATCGCCGCCATCAACGGCACCGCCGTCGGGGCCGGGATGGACTTGACCCTGTGCTGCGACCTGCGCATCGCCGGGCAGTCGGCCCGGTTCAAGGCGGGCTACACCAGCATGGCCTACTCGCCAGACGCCGGCGCCAGTTGGCACCTGCCACGGTTGATCGGCACCGAGCAAGCCAAACGGCTGCTGTTCCTCGACGAACTGTGGGGTGCCGACCGTGCCCTGGCCGCTGGCCTGGTCGGCGAAGTTTGCGCTGACGATCAACTATTGAGCGTCGCTGGCGAGCTCGCCGCACGCCTGGCCGCCGGGCCAACCTTTGCCTTCGCCCAGACCAAAAAGCTCATGCGCGAAGGCGCCGATCGCAGCCTGGCCGAGCAACTGCAAGCGGAACTGGCTGCCGGCCTGTTGTGCGGTCGCAGCGAAGACGGCAACGAAGCGTTGCGCGCCGCCACGGAAAAACGCCCGGCGCGTTTTATCGGTCGCTGACCCTCGGTAAACCTTTAACAGCACTCGAACAACAGGTAGCACCCATGAATTTCCAACTGACCCAAGAACAAGAAATGTTGGTGGACTCGGTACGCAGCTTCGTCGAGAAGGAACTGCTGCCCTATGAAACCGAGGTCGACCGCGCCGACGAAGTTTCCCCGCAATTGGCCGCGCAGATCCGTGGCAAGGCGATCGCCGCCGGTTTCTATGCCTTCAACATGCCCGAGGAGGTAGGCGGTGGTGGCCTCGATTACTTGTCCCAGGCACTGATCGAACGTGAGCTGTCCAAGGTCTCCTGGGCGCTGCACGTGTTTGTCGCGCGGCCGTCGAAGATCCTCATGGCCTGCACCGGCGAGCAGATCAACGACTACCTGTTGCCGTGCATCCAAGGCGAGAAAATCGACTGCTTCGCCCTGACCGAACCAGGTGCCGGCTCCGACGCCAACGCGATCAAGACCCGCGCCGTGCGTGAGGGCGACGACTTTGTCCTCAACGGCAGCAAACACTTCATCAGTCACGCCGGGCACGCCGATTTCGCCATCGTCTTTGCCGTCACCGACACCTACGAACACAACGGCAAGAAGCGCAACGCCGTGACCTCGTTCCTGGTCGACCGCAACACCCCGGGCATGACCATCCGCCGGGGGCCCAAGTGTGTGAGCAACCGTGGTTACCACACCTTCGAAATGTTCTTCGACGACTGCCGCGTACCGGCCAATAAGGTCCTGGGCGAAGTCGGCAAGGGGTGGGACGTGGCCAACGCCTGGCTCACAGCCGGCCGGGTGATGGTCGCCGCCAACTGCGTAGGCCAGGCGCAACGGGCGCTGGACGTGTCGCTGCAATGGGCGGCCGATCGCAAACAGTTCGGCCAGGCCATCGGCACCTACCAAGGCGTGTCGTTCAAGCTGGCCGACATGGCCACGCAAATCCGCGCCGCCGAACTGTTGACCCTGCACACCGCCTGGAAAATGGACCAGGGCACCATGACCGATGGTGAGGCCGGCATGGCCAAGCTGTTCGCCAGTGAAGTGCTCGGTCGCGCGGCAGACGAGGCGGTGCAGATATTCGGTGGCATGGGCCTGATGGACGAAGGTCCGGTGGAACGTATCTGGCGTAATGCGCGGATCGAACGGATCTGGGAAGGCACCTCGGAAATCCAGCGGCACATCATTTCCCGCGAACTGCTGCGGCCGCTGCTGCGCTGATCGCCCGGAGAATTGCCATGTCCCAGACTATTCGTGACAACCTCAAGCGCATGCTCGCGCCACGGCATGTGGCCTTTGTCGGCGGGCGCAGCATGGCCCGCGCCCTCAAGCGCTGCGCCGAGGGCGGCTACCCAGGGCAAATGTGGCTGGTCAACCCGCAGCACGACAGCCTCGAAGGCGTGCCTTGCGTGCGCAACATTACTGACCTGCCGTGCGGGCCGGACGCAGTGTTCATCGCCACCAACCGTGAGCTGACCCTGACCTGCGTCTCACAACTGGCCGCCATCGGCACCGGCGGCGCTATCTGCTATGCCTCTGGTTTCGCCGAAACCGGCACCGAAGGCCAGGCCTTGCAACAGCAGCTGCTTGAAGCCGCGGGCGACATGGCCTTGCTCGGCCCCAACTGCTACGGCCTGCTCGACTACCTGCACAGCAGCGCGCTGTGGCCGGTGGCCCATGGGGGCAAAGCGGTGGAGAAGGGCGTGGCGGTGCTGACCCAAAGCGGCAATTTCGCCTACAACCTGTCCATGAGCGACCGCTCGCTGCCGGTGGCCTACATGGCCTCGGTCGGCAACCAGGCGCAACTGGGGGTGGCCGAACTGATGGACGTGCTGCTCGACGAGCCGCGCGTCACCGCCATCGGCCTGCATCTGGAAGGCCTGAAGAACGTCCCGGGTTTTGCCCGCGCCGCGCACAAGGCGCTGGAGAAGGGCATTCCAATCATCGCCTTGAAAACCGGCGTGTCGCAGATCGGTGCCGAACTGGCCCTCAGTCACACCAGTTCGCTATCTGGTTCCGATGCACTGTACGACGCGCTGTTCGATCGCCTCGGGGTAATCCGCGTCAGCGGCCCCGTGAGTTTCGTCGAAACCCTGAAAGCGGCGGCCTGCGGAAACCTGCCGGCGGGCAACAGTCTGATCGCGCTAGCCTGCTCGGGTGGCGATGCTGGCCTGATCGCCGACTACGCCGAACGCAACGACTTGGGCTTGCCCAAGCTCGATGCCGGGCAAGTCGGCGAACTGGCGCAGGTGCTGCCCAGCTACGCCAACCTGGTCAACCCACTGGATTTCACCACCGCCATCTGGGGCGACGGCGAAGCCCTGGACCGCATGCTCGACAGCGCCCTGCGCACGCCAGCCGATGCAGCGATGCTGGTGCTCGACTACCCGGCGCAATTTACCGGCGAGCGCAAGGAATGCGACCTGTTGCTCGACCTCTACTGCAAGGCGCTGGAACGTCACGGCAAGACCGGTTTCGTCACCTCGGCTTTCCCGGAACTGCTGCCGCCTCACGCCCGTGAGCATTTGCATGCCCAGGGTGTGGCGGCCTTGCAGGGCGTCGAAGACGGCTTGGCGGCGTGGGGGCGTATCGCCGGATACCCACGCAAGCGCCAGGCATTGTTGACGCTGGGCGAGTCGGCACTGGTGCCGCTGTGCCCTCAAGCGCTGGCGGGCGAAGGGCAACTGCTCAACGAATGGGATTCCAAGCAGGCCTTGCGTGCATTCGGCCTGCCGACGCCCGACGGCGTGTTGAGCACACCGGACAATGCGCTGAAGGACGCCGCGGCGCTGGGCTATCCGTTGGTGGTCAAAGTCGTCAGCGCACAACTGCCGCACAAGACCGAAGCCGGTGCAGTGGCACTGAATCTCAAGGACGACACCGCTTTGAGCGCCGCGTTGGACAGGATGCGCGCCAGCATCAACGCGTACGCGCCGCAGGTGGCCTTCGATCAACTGCTGCTGGAACCCATGGCCAAGCCGCCATTGGCCGAGCTGATCGTTGGCATCAAGCGCGAAAACGATTTTGGCCTGGCGCTGGTGATTGGCGCCGGCGGGATTCTGGTGGAGTTGCTCAAGGACAGTCGCAGCCTGTTGCTGCCGACCACCGACGGCGCGATCCGCCAGGCCTTGCTGAGCCTGCGCAGCGCCCCGTTGCTGCAAGGTTTCCGCGGTCGCCAGGCGGCGGATCTCGACGCGCTGGTAGCGGCGATCCGCGCCGTGGCCGACTACGCCTGCGAAAACGCCGGGCAACTGCTGGAGCTCGATGTGAACCCATTGTTGGTCGGTGCCGATGGCACGACCGCGGTCGATGCGTTGATTCGCATCGCTCATGCGTGAGGACCTGAATATGCAAGACAAAACCTTGACCGGTGGCCAGGCGCTGGTGCGCCTGCTGGCCAACTACGGCGTCGATACCGTGTTCGGCATTCCCGGTGTACACACCCTTGAGCTGTATCGCGGACTGCCCGGCAGCGGCATTCGCCACGTGCTGACCCGCCACGAACAAGGCGCCAGTTTCATGGCCGACGGCTATGCCCGGGTCAGCGGTAAACCCGGCGTGTGCTTCGTGATCACCGGTCCCGGTGTGACCAATGCCGCCACCGGCATCGGCCAGGCCTACGCCGATTCGATTCCGATGTTGGTGATATCCAGCGTCAACCACACGGCCAGCCTCGGCAAGGGCTGGGGCATCCTGCACGAGTGCCAGGATCAGCGCGCAATGACGGCGCCGATCACTGCATTCTCAGCGGTGGCCCTGACTGCCGAAGACTTGCCGCAGTTGATCGCCCGTGCCTATGCGGTGTTCGACAGCGAGCGTCCGCGCCCGGTGCACATTTCGGTGCCGCTGGACGTGTTGTCGGCGCCGATCGCCCGTGACTGGAGCAATGACGTGGTACGCCGTCCGGGGCGCGGTCCGGCATCGGCCACTGCACTCGATCAAGCCGTGGCCAAGCTCAACGGTGCGAAACAACCCATGATCATCGCCGGTGGCGGTGCACTCGATGCCGCCTCGCAGTTGCAGGAAATCAGCACCCGACTGGCTGCGCCGCTGTTCACCAGTGTCGCGGGCAAGGGCTTGTTGCCACCGGATGCGCCGCTCAACGCCGGTTCCTCACTGTGTGTGGAACCGGGCTGGAACCTGATCGCCGAGGCCGACGTGGTGCTGGCGGTCGGCACCGAAATGGCCGACACCGACTTCTGGCGTGAGCGCCTGCCGCTCAACGCTGAGCTGCTGCGAGTGGACATCGACCCGCGCAAGTTCAACGACTTCTACCCTTGCGCCGTGGCCTTGCATGGCGATGCGCAACAAACCCTCTGTGGCCTGCTCGAGCGACTGCCATCCGAGGTACGTGATGCAAGCGCTGCGATTGCCTCGGTCAGCGCACTGCGTGAAGCGGTCAAGGCCAGCCATGGCCCGTTGCAATCGATTCATCAGTCGATTCTTGAGCGCATTGCCGCAGAGCTGCCGCAAAACGCCTTCATCAGTACTGACATGACTCAACTGGCCTACACCGGCAACTACGCGTTCGACAGTGCCGCGACCCGCAGCTGGTTACACCCGACCGGCTACGGCACCTTGGGTTACGGCCTGCCGGCCGGGATTGGCGCCAAGTTCGGTGCGCCGCAACGCCCGGGCCTGGTGCTGGTCGGCGATGGCGGTTTCCTCTACACCGCGCAGGAACTGGCAACCGCTGTCGAGGAACTGGACAGCCCGCTGGTGGTGTTGCTGTGGAACAACGATGCGCTGGGGCAGATTCGTGACGACATGCTTGGCCTGGATATCGAGCCCATCGGCGTGCTGCCGCGCAACCCCGACTTCGCGGCCCTCGGGCGCGCGTTCGGTTGCACGGTGAACCAACCGCAAAGCCTGGCCGAGTTGCAAACGGACCTGCGCCACGGCTTCAAGCGCAACGGCGTGACCCTGATCGAACTCAAGCATGCCTGCGCACACTGATTTGTATTTCAAGGGGATGAAGCCATGCGCTTTTCCGATCTGACTCAACGTATCGCCGGTGACGGCGCTGCCGCCTGGGATATTCATTACCGTGCACTGGCCATGCTGGAGCAGGGCAAGGACATCCTGCTGTTGTCCGTGGGCGACCCGGATTTCGACACGCCGCAACCCATCGTGCAGGGCGCCATCGACAGTCTGTTGGCCGGTAACACCCACTATGCCGAGGTTCGCGGCAAGCGCGCCTTGCGGGAGGCCATCGCCAAGCGCCACCATCAACGCAGCGGGCAGCGGGTGACAGCGGACGAAGTCACCGTGCTGGCCGGCGCCCAGTGCGCGCTGTTCAGCGTGGCCCAGTGCGTGCTCAATCCGGGCGATGAAGTGATCGTCGCCGAGCCGATGTACGTCACCTACGAAGCGGTGTTCGGCGCTTGCGGCGCCAAGGTCGTGCCGGTGCCGGTGCGTTCGGAGAACGGCTTTCGCGTGTTGCCCGAAGACGTCGCCGCGCGCATCACCCCGCGTACCCGTGCCCTGGCGCTGAACAGTCCGCACAACCCGTCCGGTGCAAGCCTGCCGCGCAGCACCTGGCAAGCGTTGGCCGAATTGTGCATCGCCCACGACCTGTGGCTGATTTCCGATGAGGTCTACAGCGAACTGCTGTTCGACGGCGAACACGTCAGCCCGGCGAGCCTGCCGGGCATGGCCGAGCGCACCGCGACCCTTAACAGCCTGTCGAAATCCCACGCCATGACCGGCTGGCGAGTGGGTTGGGTGGTGGCGCCGCCGTCCCTGGCTGCGCACCTGGAAAACCTCGCGCTGTGCATGCTCTACGGTTCGCCGGATTTCGTTCAGGATGCGGCGGTCGTGGCATTGGAAAGTGATCTGCCGGAACTGGACGCCATGCGCGAAGCCTATCGCCAGCGTCGCGACCTGGTGTGCGAGCACCTGGCCGATTGCCCGGGCGTGCGTGCCCTGAAGCCCGATGGCGGGATGTTCGTGATGCTCGATATCCGTGAAACCGGGCTCAGCGCCCAGGCGTTCGCTGATCGCCTGCTCGATCGCCACGGGGTTTCAGTACTCGCCGGTGAAGCGTTCGGCCCGAGCGCGGCCGGGCATATTCGCCTCGGCCTGGTGGTTGGCCCTGAACCCTTGCGCGATGCCTGCCAGCGCATCGCCCGTTGCGCCCAGGAACTGATGGAGGCTCAGCTACATGCTTAATCACAAGTCGCTGTTTATCGATGGACGCTGGCAAGTCCCGTCGGGCCAGGGCATCGCGCAAGTGATCAACCCGGCCACCGAAGAAGTGGCGGGCAGCGTGCCGTTGGGCGATGAACGCGATGTGGACAACGCCGTGGCTGCTGCACGCAGGGCCTTTGGTCCATGGTCGCGCACTCCGTCGAGCGTGCGTGCCGGTTACATCCGTGCGTTGGCGGAACAACTGAAGACCCGCGCCGATGAAATGGCCTCGGTGATCACCACTGAACTGGGGATGCCGGTGCAATGGTGCCGTTCGGTGCAAGTGGACGGGCCGATCATTGGCCTTGAACAATACGTAGAACTCGCAGGCCTGATGGACGAAGTGCGCGAGGTCGGCAACTCGCGGGTGTACCGCGAGGCGGTGGGCGTCTGTGCGTTCATCAACCCCTGGAACTACCCGCTGCACCAGTTGATCGGCAAACTCGCCCCGGCGCTCGCGGCGGGTTGCACGGTGGTGGTCAAGCCAAGCCAGGAAACCCCGTTGCACGCGTTCTTGCTGGCCCAGATGATCGAGGACATCGGCCTGCCGGCGGGGGTGTTCAACCTGGTCAGCGGACCGGGCTCCAAGGTCGGCGAAGCCTTGGCCAAACACCCGGACGTGGACATGGTGTCGTTCACCGGTTCCACCGGCGCAGGCGTTCGCGTCTCACAGGCCGCCGCGCCTTCGGTGAAGCGCGTGTGCCTGGAGCTGGGCGGCAAGTCGGCGTTGCTGATTGCCGAGGATGCCGATCTGGAGGCAGCGGTGCGCTATGGCGTCCAGGACGTGATGATCAACTCCGGCCAGACCTGCACCGCGTTGACCCGCATGCTGCTGCCGGCCAGTCGTTATGCCGAGGCGCTGGAAATTGCGCTGGAGGAAACCCTGAGCCTGAAGATGGGCGATCCGCTGGATCCGCAGAGCTTCCTTGGCCCGATGTGCTCCGCCGGGCAACGTCGCACCGTGCTCGACTACATCAGGATCGGCCAGGAAGAGGGTGCACGCCTGTTGTGCGGTGGCGACGCGGCGCCGGAATTCGAGCGTGGCTACTACGTCAGCCCGACGCTGTTCGCCGACGTTAACAACCGCATGCGCATCGCCCAGGAAGAAATCTTCGGCCCGGTGCTGTGCCTGATCCCTTATGAGGATGAGGCGCAGGCGATCCAGATCGCCAACGACTCGCCGTTTGGCCTGTCCAGCGGGGTCTGGGCCGGCAGTGCCGAGCGTGCCTTGCAACTGGGCAGACAGTTGCGCGCAGGGCAATGCTTCCTCAATGGCGCGGCATTCAACTATCAGGCGCCGTTCGGCGGCTACAAACAATCCGGTAACGGGCGTGAATGGGGGGAAGAGGGGCTGGGCGAATTCGTCGAAGTGAAGGCGATCCAGGTGTGACCATCAACGATTCAAAGACTGTATGCACCGGGCCCAGGCCCGGTGTCTTGCGTGGTTTTGCACGGGTATTTCATTAGCTTTTATCAGGGGCAATGCAATGAGCGATAACAAAAACAAGATTACTCAAGCGAACAATGAATTCAGTTTCCCGCGCAGGGACTTCCTGAAGTACAGCGCCGCCGCCGTGGCGGTGGCCGGGGCGTTCTCCATGGGCTTGCCGACAGGCGCCTTCGCTGCAGAAGCCACGCCGAAGCCGGGCGGCATATTGCGCCTGGGCCTTGCCGGCGGCAGTACCACCGACTCGAAAGACCCGGGGTCCTGGGCGGACACCTTTACCTTCGTCGGTTTCTCGGCGGTCTATAACACCCTGACTGAAATCGCCGTAGACGGCACCGCGATTCCGGAACTGGCCGAGAGCTGGACCTCAACCCCTGATGCCCGCGTCTGGACCTTCAAGCTGCGCCAGGGCGTGACCTTCCACAACGGCAAGAGCCTGACCGCCGATGACGTGGTCGCGTCGATCCAGCATCACCTCGGCGAGAAGTCCACCTCGGCGGCCAAGACCGTGCTGGGCGACGTGGCCAAGGTCAGCGCCAATGGCAGCGACAGCGTGGTGTTCGAACTGCATTCGGGCAACGCCGATTTCTCCTATGTGGTCGCCGATTATCACTTGGCGATCCTGCCGAGCAAGGACGGCGTGGCGGACTGGCAGGCTGGCGCCGGCACCGGTGGCTATCGCCTCAAGGACTTCGAACCGGGCGTGCGCATGACCCTGGAACGCAACCCCGATTACTGGAAAGCCGGGCGTGCGCACTTCGCCAGTGCCGAGTTGATCGCCATCGCCGACGGCGCAGCGCGGGTCAATGCGCTGGTCACGGGGCAAGTGGACGTGATCAACAAGGTCGACCTCAAGACGGTAGCGTTGCTCAAGCGCAACCCGAACCTGGTCATCGAAGAAACCAAGGGTGCCCAGCACTACACCTTCCCGATGCTCACCGACAGCCAGGTGTTCCAGAACAACGACGTGCGCCTGGCGATGAAGCACGCAATCAACCGCGAAACCCTGCTGGCTTCAGTGCTGTACGGCTATGGCCTGGTGGGCAACGATCATCCGATCCAGCCCGGTAGCCGCTTCATCAACACCGCGCTGGAACAGCGCACCTATGACCCGGACAAGTCGCGTTTCCACCTGAAAAAGGCCGGTCTGGATTCGCTCAAGGTGCGCCTGCAGGCCTCCGACGCGGCGTACACCGGCGCCGTCGATGCCTCGGTGCTGTTCAAGGAACAGGCCCGTGCGGCCGGGATCGACATCGACGTGGTGCGCGAGCCCGCCGACGGTTTCTTCTCCAACGTCTGGATGAAGCAACCCTTCACCACCTCGTTCTGGTACAGCAGCCTGACGGCCGACCGCATGTTCAGCATCGGCTACGCCAAGGGCGCGGCGTGGAACGAAACCCATTGGGACAACCCGCGTTTCAACCAGCTGCTTAACGCGGCCCGGGGCGAGATGAACGAGCCGTTGCGCCGTGAGATGTACAACGAAATGCAGGCGCTGTGCCGGGACGACGGCGGGGCGATCGTGCCGCTGTTCGCCAGCTCCGTGGCGGCGCGTTCCAACCGTGTGGCCCACGGCGGGCAGACCGCGCCATACGGAGAGCTCGACGGCTTGCGCGTGATCGAACGCTGGTGGCAGGCATAAGCGCTCGCCAAACCAATGAAAAACCCCTGTAGGAGCGAGCATGCTCGCTCCTACAGGGGAAATTGTGATCTTCGTAAGGAATCGCACGGTGAATCGGTGATCGTTCCCACGCACAGTGTGGGAACGATCATAAAAAGGTGCCCATTTCTAGGACTGCACGATGAAGAGTATTTTCAAGTTATTGGGGCAGCGTCTGGCTTTAGGCCTGCTTTCGCTATTGGCGGTATCCGTCATCATCTTCCTCGCCGTCGGCCTGCTCCCGGGCGATATCGCCCAGGCTATGCTCGGCCAGTCCGCCACCCCGGAAACCGTGGCGGCTTATCGCGCGCAACTGGGCCTGGACCTGCCACCCCTGACCCGTTTCGGGCAGTGGATCTGGCAACTGCTGCACGGTGATCTCGGCGTATCGCTGGCCAACCAGCGGCCTATCGCCGAACTGGTCGGCAGTCGCCTGGGCAACACCTTCAGCCTGGCGCTGTTGGCCGCGTTGGTGTCGGTGCCTTTGGCATTGTTGCTGGGCATGCTCGCGGCGTTGTACCGCAACAGCTGGTTCGACCGCCTGCTGAACACCTCGGCCCTGAGCGCGGTGTCGTTCCCCGAGTTCTTCGTTGCCTACATCCTGATCCTGGTGTTCGCGGTGAAGCTCAATTGGTTCCCGAGCATTTCCAACCTCTCGCCAAACGCCAGTCTGGGTGAGGTACTGGAGCGCTCGGTGCTGCCGGTGGCGACCCTGAGCCTGGTGGTGATCGCGCAGATGATGCGCATGACCCGCGCCTCCTTGATCAACCTGCTGGCCAGCCCCTACATCGAAATGGCCCGGCTCAAGGGCATCAGCCAGTCGCGCATCATCTTCCATCATGCCTTGCCCAACGCGCTGGCGCCGATCGTCAACGTGGTGGCGCTGAACCTGGCGTACCTGGTGGTTGGCGTGGTGGTGGTCGAGGTGGTGTTCGTCTATCCGGGCCTCGGCCAGTTGCTGGTGGACTCGGTGGCCAAGCGCGATATCCCGGTGGTCCAGGCTTGCAGCCTGATCTTTGCCGCCACCTACATCCTGCTCAATACCAGTGCCGACGTGCTGTCGATTGCCAGCAACCCACGCCTGATGCATCCAAAGGGGTAGACCATGAGCCTGCTTAAAGAATTGCTCCGGGCGCCGCTGAGTGCGAAGTTCGGATTACTGGTGATCGTCGTGTATATCCTGGTGGCGCTGTTCGCCCCGGTGCTGGCGCCGTTTGGCGAAACCCAGGTGGTGGGCGAGGGCTTCGCGCCGTGGGGCGGGCAGTTCCTGTTGGGCACCGATAACCTGGGGCGCGACATGTTCAGCCGCCTGGTCTTTGGTGCGCGCAACACACTGGGCATCGCGTTCCTGACCACGGTGCTGGCGTTCCTGCTCGGTGGCACCTGCGGCCTGATCGCGGCGATCAAGGGCGGTTGGGTCGATCAGGGCCTGTCGCGGGTCGTCGACATCCTGATGGCCATTCCGCAATTGATCTTTGCCTTGCTGATTCTCAGTGTGGTCGGCACCACGGCCACCTCACTGGTGCTGGTGATCGCGCTGCTGGATGCAACCCGGGTGTTTCGCCTGTCCCGCGCCGTAGCGATGAACGTGGTGGTGCAGGACTTCGTCGAGGCCGCGCGCCTGCGCGGTGAAGGCCTGTGCTGGCTGGTCACCCGCGAGGTACTGCCCAATGCAGCGGCGCCGCTTATTGCCGAATTCGGCCTGCGGTTCTGCTTCGTGTTCCTGTTCATCAGTGCGTTGTCATTCCTCGGCCTGGGCATCCAGCCGCCCACCGCGGACTGGGGCAGCATGGTGCGCGACAACGCGGTGCTGATCACCTTTGGCGACATCAGTCCTTTACTGCCCGCCCTGGCCGTGGCCTTGATCACGGTCAGCGTCAACTTCGTCGTCGACTGGATGCTGCACAAGTCCAGCGGCCTCAAGGAGTGCTGAACATGACGACATCCAAACCGTTGCTGGAAATCCGCAACCTGCACATCGAAGGTCACTACGAGGATGCCTGGCATCCGCTGATCAAGGGCATCGACCTGACCCTGCAACGCGGTGAGGTGCTGGGGCTGATCGGTGAATCCGGGGCGGGCAAATCGACCCTCGGCTTATCTGCCATGGGCTATACCCGTGACGGCTGCAAAATTACAGGCGGCACGGTGCATTTCGATGGCATCGACCTGCTCAAGGCCAAACCCGAAGCCTTGCGCAAATTGCGCGGCCTGCGCATCGCCTACGTCGCGCAAAGTGCGGCAGCCTCGTTCAACCCCGCCCATCGCTTGATCGATCAACACGTGGAAACGGCGGTGAAGAACGGTGGCATCAGCCGTGAACAGGCGATGCGCGAGGCGGTGGAATTGTATCGCGTGCTGCGCTTGCCCAACCCCGAACAGATCGGCCAGCGTTACCCGCACCAGGTCTCCGGCGGCCAGCTGCAACGGGTCATGACCGCCATGGCGATGGCCTGCCATCCGGACTTGATCATCTTTGACGAACCGACCACCGCCCTGGACGTCACCACCCAGATCGAGGTGCTGGCGGCGATTCGCGATGCGGTGAAGACCTACGGCAGCGCGGCGATCTACATCAGCCACGACCTGGCGGTGGTGGCGCAGATGGCCGACCGCATCATGGTGCTGCGCCACGGCAAGCTGGTGGAGGAGGCCGAGACCCGCAAGATGCTCGGTGACCCGCAGGAGGAATACACCAAGTCACTGTGGGCGGTGCGCAGTTTCCGCACCGAAGCCAAAGCCTGCCCGCAACAGGAAAAGCCGCTGCTGGAACTGCGCAACAGCTGCGCCAGCTACGGGCGGCAACCGGTGCTGCATGACGTTTCCTTGAAGCTGTATCGCGGCCAGACCCTGGCGGTCATCGGCGAATCGGGCAGCGGCAAAAGCTCCACGGCGCGGTTGATCACCGGCTTGTTGCCACCGACCCATGGTCAAGTGCTGTATGACGGCGAACCGCTGCCAGCGGACTTCCGCCAGCGCAGCAAGGAGCAACTGCGCCGTGTGCAGATGATTTATCAAATCCCGGATACGGCGCTGAACCCGCGCCAGCGCATCGTCGACATCATCGGCCGGCCACTGACGTTCTATCTGGGGCTCAAGGGCAAGGCCATGCGCGCGCGAGTGGCCGAGCTGCTGGAGATGATCGAACTGGACCCGGCAACGTTCATGGAGCGTCAGCCCCGGGAATTATCTGGTGGACAGAAACAGCGGATCTGCATCGCCCGAGCCCTGGCCGCCGACCCGCAACTGATCATCTGCGACGAAGTCACCTCGGCCCTCGACCAACTGGTGGCCGAAGGCGTGCTCAAGTTGCTCAACCGCATTCAGCAACAGCTCGGCGTCGCCTACCTGTTCATTACCCATGACGTCGCCACCGTGCGCGCGATTGCCGACGAAGTGCTGGTGATGCAACGGGGCAGGGTGGTGGATCATGGCTCGCGCAGTGCTATTTTCACCCCGCCGCATCAAGACTATACCGGGCTGCTGTTTTCCTCCGAACCCCAAATGGACCCCGACTGGCTCGACCGCTTGCTGGCCAGTCGTGCTACCGCGAATTCAAACCCTACGCTGGAAAAAGTCTAAGGAATCCCCATGAAAGTACTGATCGTCCATGCTCACCCCGAGCCGCAATCCTTCACCGCCGCCCTGCGCGACCAGGCCGTCGCGACCCTTGAAGCCCAGGGCCATGAAGTGCAGGTCAGCGACCTGTACAAGATGAACTGGAACCCGGTGGCCAGCGCCGATGACTTCTCAAAGCGGGAAAATCCCGAGTACCTGGTGTATGCGCTGGAACAACGCCTCGGTGTGAAAAGCCAGTCACTGGCAGCGGACATCCAGGCTGAACTGGATAAATTGCTATGGGCCGACCTGCTGATCCTCAATTTCCCGATCTTCTGGTTCTCCACCCCGGCCATGCTCAAGGGTTGGATCGACCGGGTGCTGGTCTCGGGCATCTGCTACGGCGGCAAGCGCTTCTACGATCAGGGCGGGCTTGCCGGGAAAAAGGCGTTGGTTACCGTGACTTTGGGGGGGCGTGAACACATGTTCGGTGAGGAGGCGATCCACGGGCCGTTGCAGGACATGCTGCGGCCGATCCTGCGCGGCACGTTGGCGTATGTTGGGTTTGATGTGCTGGAGCCGTTCGTGGCCTGGCATGTGCCGTACATCAGCGATGAGGCGCGACAGGCGTTTTTGCTGGATTACGATCAGCGCCTGCAACACCTGAGTGATGATCAACCCTTGGTGTTCCCCAAGCTGTCGCAGTTCGACGAACAGCTCTATCCACTGCATCGATCCGACGCTGTGAATGCTTGACCCCTGTGGGAGCGAGCCTGCTCGCGAAGAGGCCATCAGCTTCAATATCAAGTTGACTGACCCGACGCTTTCGCGAGCAGGCTCGCTCCCACAGTTTTAATGATCTCCTACTCAAATCCTCCGCCCCATTGTTCTGAATACGCAAACACTGATGTCGCCGAGAATGGAATTGTTGGTGCAGTGGCCGGCTTGTAGCCTCCATCTCGCCGAACACCGGGATTGGTCAACGATCCGGTGGAGCTCCAGCCAGGGCTCATCAAGACGTCACACCTTGCTTTCGGCCTTACGCCCCTTCGGGGGTTTGGCGCCTAATAAAAATAAGGAAGGCAGGTATGAGTATTCGTGCATGGGGTTGCGCTGCGACCCTGTTCGCTCCCGTTCTGGGGGCTGGCCTATTGTTTCCCGCGATGGCGCAAGCATCCGGCATCCCCTATGCCAGCAACCGGCCCCAAAGCTTTCAGTTCAGTTCGGACTTCACCGAGCCCTACAACTCGGTGGGTCAGGAATTTGAATACAACGACGACCGCAAACGCTTTGACGATCACGGCAACAAGGTCGCCGGCAGCAACACCGAGACCTACGTTGGCCTGACGTCGTTGTTGCACTACTGGAAGATGGACGGCCTGCCCAATACCGGCTTCATCGCCAGTATCACCCTCCCGGAGATTGCCGTGCGCGGCAACGGCACGCGGGTCAGCGGGCTCGGCGATCCGTTGGTCGGCGGCCTGGTCTGGTACAACCCGACGCCGCTGCGCACTATCGGTGCGCAAGCCTATGTGCAACTGCCGACCGGCGCGGACTCGGTCAGCAGCGACACCTACGCGTTGTGGCCGTCGCTGTTCTACAACGAATGGCTGGGCAAAGTGAACATCGATTTGCTGGTCGGCGCGATCCTTCGCGGCGATGGTCCGCACCACACCGAACCTGGCGATACCGGCCACGCCAACCTGCGCCTGGGCTACAACATCGTGGACCGCCCGACCTACCAGGTCACGCCCTTCCTCAGTGCCGACTACCAGAAAACCTTCGGCTCCGATGATCGCAACAACAACACCATCGAATTCTCTGAATCCAACGAAACCGCGCTCGGCGCCGGCGTGCTGTTCCAGCTCAAGCCCGGCGTGCAAAAGGTCTTCGCCCAGAAAATGTGGGACCAGGTGTCCATCCACTATTCCAAAGGCGTGGAAGGGCGCAACACCACCGTCACCGACGGCCTGTTTGTGCAGCTCTGGCATTACTGGTGAATCACCGACGCCTGCCTGCGTCGCCGCTACTCATTCCGGAGAATAAAAAGTGAACGAAGAAAACCAGAAACTTGCCCTGTCACGCCGCAGCTTCATCAAGGCCGGCGCCGCTGGTACGGCTGTCGCCGCCTTGTCGGGGGTGGCCGCACGGGCGATGGCCAGCGACGAGCTGCCCTTTGATCGAGAGCACGACATTGTCGTGGTCGGCGGTGGTGGCAGCGGTTTGCCTACCGCGTTGTTTTCCCGCTGGCTGGGCAATGACGTGGTTATCCTGGAAAAAGCCGGCAGCCCTGGGGGCACCGCGGCGAAAGCGGCGTTTTGGTACTGGGTGCCGAACAACAAGCCGATGCGCGACGCCGGCATCGTCGATGAAAAAGCCGATTACATGCGCTATGTCGCCCGGTTGACACGTCCGCAATCCTACGACGCCTCGTTGCCCAAACTTGGCCTGTCGGATTGGGAATACGAGATGTGCGAGGCGATCTACGAGAGCGCCTCGCCCGCTGCCGAACTGCTGGCCGAACGCGACGCACTGCCTTATCGCCATTGCCCGGACGTACCGGACTATTTCGCAGAGCTGTCCGAAGACAAGGCCAAGAAAGGCCGCGTACTGGTGCCCAAGGAAGCCCGGCCCAGCATGTCCGACGGCGGTCGCGTGGCGATTCGTACGCTGACCGCCGCCGCCAAGCGTGACGGCGTGCAGATTCGTACCGGCGAGCGCGTGGTGAAAGTGATCCTCAACGGCGCGGGCGAAGCGATCGGCGTCGAAGTCGAGACCGAAGAGGGTGCGCGGCAACGGGTCAAGGCGCGCAAAGCGGTGATCTTCGCTACGGGTGGTTTTACCCACGATCCGGAACTGCGCCGCAACTTCCTCAACGCCCCCGTTTACGGCGGCTGCGCCGCCCTGACCAACGAAGGCGATTTCATCCGGATTTCCAGCGAGCTGGGGGTGCAGTTGCGCAACATGAACTACGCCTGGTCGTGCCCGATCCTGTTGGAAAAAGCCCTGGCCAAGGACGGCTCGATGTCCGGCATTTTCACCATGAACGGCGATTCGATGCTGATGGTGAACAAGTACGGCAAGCGCGTCGTCAACGAAAAGACCGTCTACAACGAACTGGTCCCGACCTTCTTCCAGTGGGACGGCGATAAGGCCGAATACCCGAACCTGGTGATGTTCTCGATCTGGGACCAGCGCGCCCAGGACTACTGCAGCAGCGACGAATACGGCTCTCCGATCGTGCCCAAGGGCGGCAACGACCGCCATGTGGTCAAGGGCGAAACCCTGGAAGAGCTGGCGAAGAACATCGCCGAGCGCCTGGATAAACACGCCGCCGATATCGGCGGGATGAAGCTCAGCGCCGATTTCACTCTCAACCTGAAAGCCACCCTCAAGCGCTTCAACGAGTTGGCCAAGACGGGCAAGGATCTGGACTTCCATCGCGGCGAGCTGGTGATCCAGGGCGTGTTTACCGGCCCGGTCAAGCCCGACCGCACCGGCAACCTGACCATGTACCCGTTGGCCGCGAAAGGGCCGTACTACGCGGCGTTGATCACCGGCGGCAACCTCGACACCAAGGGTGGTCCGAAAACCAACTCCGTCGGCCAGGTATTGAACAACGCCAATGCACCGATCCCGGGCCTGTACGGCGTCGGCAACTGCGTTGCGTCGGCCTCCGGTCGTGCCTACTGGGCCGGTGGTTCGACGCTTGGCCCGATCATCGCCTTTGCCTATCGCGCGGCGAACCAGGCGCACAAAGAACCGAGCCGAAGCTGAATCAAGCCCCGTGACTGCATGAGATCAACGATATGACGCACTTGAAATTTTTCCTGCGAGCCCCGGCGCTGTTGGCGATGGCGGCCAGTTTTGCTTTGACCGGCAGCGCTTTGGCCGATGACCTGGCGCTGGCGCAGAAACTGGCGACCAACCACTGCGCGGTCTGCCACACCTTCGACAAGGGCGGCCCGCCGGGGCAGGGCCCGAACCTGTTCGGGCTGCTGGGTCGCAAGGCGGCCAGCGAAACCAACTTCACCTACAGCGACGGCTTCACCAAAGCCATGGCCGGCAAGGTCTGGGACGAGCCGATGCTCGACGCCTGGCTCACCGATGCCCAGAGCGTGGCGCCGGGCAGCGCCATGGTCTATTCGCAGGACGACCCGGCCAAGCGGCAGAAGATCATCAGCTACATCAAGTCGCTGCACTGACGGCCAACAGCCTTATCACTCCAATATCGAAACGACGGAGACAGCCATGATCAGCACCCTTACAATGACCGACGAGCAACGCAAATCGGTCGCCCTGGAATACCTCAAGGCCTTCGACAACGGCGGTATCACCTCCACTGGCGGCAGCATTCTCGACCTGTTCGCCGAGGATGCACAGGTCCTGTTTCCCAAGTGGGGACTGGCCACCGGCCGTGAGCAGATCGGCCAGATGTTCAGCGACCTTGGCAGCCGCTTGAAATCGATTACCCACGACTATGCGCATTTCAACTGGATTCTTACGGGCACCGACACGCTGGTCTGCGAAGGCACCAGTTTTGGTGAACACGTCGACGGCCACTGGCGTGCGGGCGTCCCGTCAGCGGCCGGTGCCGGCTACTGGGCCGACGTGTTCGAGATCCGGGATTTCAAGATCCAGCGCTGCTTCATCTACCTGGACCCTGACTACGGCAGCCAGGACACGGCGCGCTATCCCTGGCTCAACCGCTAACCGCAGCCCCCCCTGTAGGAGCGAGCCTGCTCGCGATGGTCGTTAACGAAAACGCGGGGAACCTGACACCCATCGGCGTTCTTGAGTTCATCGCGAGCATGCTCGCTCCTACAGTGGCTTGCCATTCGAGTTCATCGTAATCTCGCAGGTTCTCGCTTCGTATTCCTATAAGAACAAAAACATCCAGAGAACCTGCCCCCATGGATCGTTTACTCAGTGTCGAAGCCTTCGTGCGGGTTGCCGAAACCGGCAACTTCGCCAGGGCGGCCCAGCAACTGGGCGTGACCCGCTCGGTCATTACCCACCGCATCCAGCAGCTGGAGCAGTTCATCAATGCGCCGCTGTTCCACCGCAGCACACGCCATGTACGCCTCTCCGAGGTCGGGGAGACGTACTACAAGGAATGCGCGGACATGGTCGCGAGCTTCAACTCGCTGACCGAACACATGCGCGAACTGCGCGCCAAACCTACCGGAAAACTGCGGGTGCAGATGCTGCCCGGATTTGCCATCGGGCACTTCGGTCGTCTGTTGGCCGAGTTCACCCGGCTGTATCCGGACATTGAAGTGGACGTCATCGTCAACGACCGGGTGGTGGACCCGATCGAAGAAGGCTTCGATGTGGCGTTCCAGATGTTTCCGCCAATGGCCGAAACCCTGATCGAGCGCAAGTTGTTCAGCGTTCGCCGGCTGTTTTGCATGTCTCCCGATTACGCCAGCGAGTTCGGCGTGCCCACCCATCCCCAGCAATTGCTGCAACACAAGATCGCCCTGTACGAGGGTTATCCGTCGCGCAACCGCTGGCTGTTCAACCGCGAAGACGAACAAGTGGAGCTGAGCCTGCCTGGCCAGGTGCGCTCGAACTCGGTGCACCTGTTGCGTGATTACGCACAGACCGGAGTCTGCATTGTCTGCCTGCCGACACTGGTGGCCAGTGACGACCTGCTCAGCGGGCGGTTGATTCCAGTGTTGCCTGAGTACGCGTTGTCCTCCTTCAATTTTTCAGCAGTGTACCCCGCGACCCAGCGTCGGGCCTTGAAGGTACGTACGTTGATCGACTTTCTGGTGGAGAACTTCGGCGATGAGCCCTGCTGGGATAAACCGTTGCTGGAGCGTGGCTGGGTGCGCTAATGAACCTCGCACCCTGTAGGAGCTGCCGCAGGCTGCGATCTTTTGATCTTGTTTTTTAAGATCAAAAGATCGCAGCCTCGTTGCACTCGACAGCTCCTACACAGCTCCTACACAACTCTTACAGTGTTTGCGTTTCGCGAACACTGTTGTCGCCGGTCCTCTAATTGTTCCGGGACCAGGCGCGACGTACTGTTGGCTCACTGTTACTACAACAACAAAACGGTGAAAACCCATGAGTAGCGCGGCAATCGAAACGGTCTTCGGCTCGCTGGAAAAATACACCAAGGGCTCGGTTGAAATCATCAGCGGCCAGGCCAGTCACTACGCCTTTTCCAACGTTTTCGAGGTGGCGGAAAAATCCCTTCCGTATGAAAAGGTCGTGGTCGGCCTCAACCTCGGCTACGTCATTGAAACCCTGCGCGCCGAAGGCCAGTCGCCCTGGTACACGGCCGCGCACGACGAATTCGCCATCGTCATGGACGGCGAAGTGCGGGTGGACTTCCTCAAGCTCGATACGCCATTGACAGCAGGCGAGGGCACGCAACTGGCCGGGGACGTGCCAGTGGGCAAACCCATGGGCTACGTCCTGCTCAAGCGTGGCCACCAGTGCCTGCTGCCGGTGGGCACCGCGTATCGCTTCGAGGCCAGTCGGCCGGGCGTGATCCTGCAGCAGACGATCAAAGGCCCGTTGTCGGTCGAGAAGTGGGCCGACATCTGCTTGAAGTGATCTGCCCAGCCGAACTCCACCCACAATAAAAAGAGGAAACCCGCCATGGCCATGCTTGAAACCGCTGCTCAAACGCCATTGTTCGCCGACGAAGACGTCCAGGCCAGCGCCGCCCATCCCGTCACCGGTTATCGCGCTTTCAAACTCGGCGCATTCGAACTGTCGCGAGACGAGTACTTCGCCCGCATCACCTGGCCCGCCAAAGGCCAGACCCGTTCGCACTTGATCCCGGCCGATGCCTTTCTGCGCGCCTTGATGCGCGACGTGGCCTGGGGCTTTTTCTACGGCTGGGTCAACTTCGACCACGTCATCGGCACCCGCAACTACTACGGCAAGGTCGACCTGTACGCCGGCACCTTCAACGGCACGCTGAAGGCGGCCGGGGTCAACTACACCGAAAACTTCGAAACGCCGCTGATCATGGCGACATTCAAGGCGATCCTGCGCGACTGGACCAACGCCACATTCGACCCCTTCGCTGCACCGGAAGAAACCGGCAGCGCCTTCGGTCGCAAGAACGGCAACAACATCGAGGCCATCGAGCGCTTCCGTATCGCCACCCGGCGCATGCCCGGCCTGCCGGATGATTCGCCGCTGCGCAACGATCTGCCGGTCAACCGCCAGTTCATCGATGTGCCGCAGGACGAGCCGGAAATTCACGCCGCAGAAGGTTTCGAAGGCCAGATGCATGCCTTCAACCTGCACAAGTACCTGTCGCGCTCCGACGTGACCTGGAACCCCTCGGTGACTTCGGTGTGCAAGGCCAGCCTGTTCTGCCCGACCACCGAGGAATTCATCCTGCCGGTGTTCCATGGCAATGACCGGATCGAGTGGTTCCTGCAGCTATCGGACGAGATCATCTGGGACGTCGGCGACAAGGACGATGGCAACCCCCGTGCGCGCATCACCATGCGGGCCGGCGATATCTGCGCCATGCCCGCCGACATTCGCCACCAGGGCTATTCGACCAAGCGCTCGATGCTGCTGGTCTGGGAAAACGCCACGCCGAACCTGCCGCAACGCTACGAAAGCGGTGAGCTCAAGCCGTATCCGATCGAGTTCTAAGACCACATGTCTTGCCCGGCCTTGCGCCGGGCCATGCACTCAGCCATCCAGTCAGACACTGCGCCCAAGGCGCGGTGCGAGGAAACCATTATGCAAAATCAGCTCTATATCGATGGCCGCTTCGTCGATGCGGTCGCCGGCGGCACCATCGACGTGGTGTCGCCCCATGACGGCTCGTTGATCACCCGCATCGCCGCCGCCGAAGCCGCCGACGTCGACCTCGCGGTGGCCGCCGCCAAACGCGCTTTCCCGGCCTGGTCGGCCCTGGGTGCCGCCGAGCGTGGGCGCCTGTTACTCAAATTGGCGGACCGGATCGAGGCCTGCAGCGAAGAACTGGCACAGCTGGAATCCCTTAACACCGGGCACCCGATCCGCGATTCCCGTGGCCTCGACGTGCCGCGCACCGCGGCGTGCTTCCGTTACTTCGGCGGCATGGCCGACAAGATCGAAGGCGCGGTGATTCCGGTGGAAGCCGGGTTCCTCAATTACGTGCAGCGCAAGCCAATCGGCGTGGTCGGGCAGATCGTGCCCTGGAACTTTCCGCTGATGTTCACCAGCTGGAAGATGGGCCCGGCACTGGCGGCGGGCAACACCATCGTCATCAAGCCCTCGGAAATCACGCCGCTGTCGACCTTGCGCATTGTCGAGCTGATGACCGAAGTCGGCTTTCCCAAAGGCGTGGTCAACGTGGTGCCGGGTTACGGCCATACCGCGGGCCAGGCGCTGGCCGAGCACCTCGACGTCGGCAAGATTGCCTTTACCGGCTCAACCGCGACCGGTCGGCGGATTGTTGAAGCGTCGCAGGGCAACCTCAAGCGCATTCAACTGGAACTGGGTGGCAAGGGTGCGAACATTGTATTTGAAGACGCCAATCTGGAAGCGGCGGTCAACGGCGCTGCCTGGGCGATCTTCCATAACCAGGGCCAGGCCTGTATCGCCGGTTCGCGGTTGATTCTGCATGAAGACATCGCTGATGCATTCCTGGAGCGCTTCATCGCCCTGGCCAAGTCGATTCGCCTCGGTGACCCGATGAACCCCGACACCGAGATGGGCCCGCTGACCTCGGCCCTGCACCGCGACCGGGTTCTGGCCTACATCGATATCGCCATCGAGCAGGGCGGCAAGATCCTCGCCGGTGGCAAGGCGCCGGACGACCAGGCCTTGGCCAAGGGTTTCTATGTCGAACCCACAGTGGTCGAAGCCAAGCCGGGTGACCGTGTCTGCCAGGAAGAGGTCTTCGGTCCCTTCGTCACGGTGGTGCGTTTCAGCACCGACGAAGAAGCGCTGGCCATTGCCAACAGCACCGAGTACGGGCTGGGCAGTGGCCTGTGGACGCAAAACCTCAGCCGCGCGCATAAAATGGCCGACGCGATCCACGCGGGCATGTGCTGGATCAACTGCTACAAGCGCGTCAGCCCCGGCAGTCCGTTCGGCGGCGTAGGGCAGTCCGGTTATGGCCGGGAAATGGGCTTTGAAGCGATCCACGACTACACCGAAGCGCGCTCGGTGTGGGTCAACGTCGACGCGAAAATCCCCCCACACTTCAAACGCTGAGGTCGGCCATGAATCCTTTTGTCTACCAAAGCCTGCCGACCCGCGTGGTGTTCGGCTGGGGCAAGCTCTCGGCACTGGCTGAAGAAATCGAGCGCCTGGGCGCCCGACGGGCGCTGATCCTCACCACGCCGGAACAGCACGGGCTCGGCGAACGCGTTGCGGCGTTGCTCGGTGAACGTGCCGCGGGTGTGTACCCGCACGCGGTGATGCATGTGCCGCTGGAAGTGGCGCAAGCGGCGCGCATCGAGGCGGCGCGCCTGGATGCCGATTGCTGCGTGGCCATCGGCGGTGGCTCGACCATTGGCCTGGGCAAGGCGATCGCCATGGATTCGGGGCTGCCGATTGTGGCGGTGCCGACCACCTACGCCGGTTCGGAGATGACGCCGATCTACGGCCTGACCGAAAACCGCCTGAAGAAAACCGGACGCGACCCACGGGTGCTGCCGAAAACCGTGATCTATGATCCGCAATTGACCCTGACCCTGCCGGCGCAGATCTCCGCCTGTTCGGGCATGAACGCCATGGCCCACGCAGTGGAAGCGCTGTACGCCGAGGACGCCAACCCGATCATCGGTTTCATGGCCGAGGAATCGATCCGCTCGCTGGCACAGGCATTGCCGGGGGTGGTCAAGGACCCGAACGATCCCGATGCTCGCAGCCAGGCGTTGTATGGTGCCTGGCTGGCGGGCATCTGCCTGGGCTCGGTCGGTATGGCCTTGCACCACAAGCTCTGCCACACCCTGGGCGGCACATTCAATCTGCCCCACGCCCAAGCCCACGCCATCGTCCTGCCCCATGCCGCGCATTACAACCGCGAGGCCGCCGCCGAACCCTTGCAACGTGCCGCCCGAGCCCTGGGTGGTCGCGACGCCAGTGAGGTAGGCGCCTTGTTGTATGCGCTCAACCAGAAACTGGGCATTCCATTGGCACTGGCTGATATTGGCCTGCCGCCCAGCGGTCCGGCCGAAGCGGCGCAAATCGCCTGTGCCAGCCCGTATTACAATCCACGGCCGTTCGAACAAGGCCCGATCGAAGCGCTGCTGACCCGCGCCATGCTGGGCCAGGCGCCAGCCTGATCAACCGTGCTATCAGCACATGTCGGAATAAAAACAATGACCGATCACGATAACTCCATGGAAAAACTGATCTGCGAGCAGGCCGTGAACAGCTTCGCTGATGCAACCGATGCGCGCTACAAACAGATCATGCAGAGCCTGGTGCGGCACCTGCATGCGTTTGTCAGCGAGGTTGAACTGACCGAGCAAGAGTGGTTTGAAGGGATACGTTTCCTGACCGAGACCGGCCACAAGTGCGACGGCCAGGTGCGCCAGGAATTCATCCTGCTGTCGGACACCCTCGGCGTATCGATGTTGGTCGACGCGATCAATCATCGCCACAGCGCCACGGCCACAGAGACCACGGTGTTCGGGCCGTTCTACATCGAAGGCATGCCCGAGCGCGCGTTCGGCGAGAACATGGCCTTCACCCCGGGCGAGGCGGCGCTGGTGCGCGGGCGGGTGGTCGATACCCAGGGCAATGCCCTGGACGGCGCGGTGCTGGACGTCTGGCAGACTGCCGAAAACGGCAAGTATTCGGGCCAGGACACAGAACAGCCGTTCGGTAACCTGCGCGGGCGCTATCGCACCGACGCCGACGGCTGCTTTGCGATCCGCACGATTGTCCCGGTGTGTTATCCGATTCCGACCGATGGCCCGGTGGGGCGGATGCTCAAGGCCGCCAATCGGCACCCTTGGCGGCCGGCGCACCTGCATTTCATGATCGAGGCGCCGGGATATCGCAAACTGGTGACCCACCTGTTCAATCACGATGATCCGTACCTGGCGTCCGATGCAGTGTTCGGTGTGAAACAGTCGTTGCAGGTGATCTACGAAGATCGAACGAGCCACGATGACCTGTCCGCACGGTTGGGCATGCCATTGCCGTTCAAGCGTGCCTGTTACGAATTCGTCATGGAGGCGGCGTGAATCATGGGCCAGTTTTTTGCCGTATTCGCCACCGATCACCCGGATTCCCTGGCCCTGCGCCAACGCTTACGGCCCAGCCACCAGGCGCATTTGCGTGGGACCGATGCACACCGCGTGGTCGTGCGCCTGGGAGGCCCGACCCTTGATGACGCGGGCCTGGCGATGAATGGCACGCTGCTGGTGATCGAAGCCGGCAGCCTGTCCGAGGTGGAATCGTTCATCCAGGACGATCCCTACGTTCAGGCAGGGCTGTTTTCGAGCATCCAGATTCGTCCCTGGCACTGGAGTCTCGGCAATCCGGAACGGCGGGGCTGAGCATGACCCTCATCATCTTGTGCCAACGGGAAGACATCACCGACGGCGGCGCCCTGGGGCTGCCGCAGCATCAGCAACTGCATCCCGCCGGCCTCGTCGCGGTGCGCCAGGGCGAGCAGGTGTGGGTGTACATCAACCGCTGCCCGCATTTTTCCGTGCCACTGGACTATCGCCCGCAGGAATTCTGCACCTATCGCGGCCAGGTGCTGATGTGCGCGCATCACAGTGCGATGTTTCGGTTTGAAGACGGGCACTGTATCGATGGGCCGTGCCAAGGCGCGACGCTGGAATCCGTGCCGGTGCGCTGGGTGGATAATCGTCTGGTCATGGAGGTGGGCGAGGAGGGGTGAACTACACTGTTTCAGGGTGAATCACGCCCATCAGGAGATCATCATGAAAAGGTTGTCACCCATCGGCCTGTGCGTCGCACTGTCATTTTGCAGTGCCCAGGGATGGGCCCAGACGGTAGTACCGCTGAAGGGCCAGACTTCGCAACAGACTCAACTGGACATCAACGAATGCAACAGCATCGCAGCCAGTAGTACCTCAACCACGTCCACGCCCTCTGGCGGACGGATCAAGGGTGCGGCAGTAGGCGCGGCGGCCGGCGCGGCCGGGGCCCAGGTGCGCGGTCGTCAGCATGACGAGTTCTATGATCGTGTCGATGACGATACCAAGCAGGACTACCGGCAGAACCGCGCCAAGGAAACGGCGGCGGCGGGCGCCGTGGTCGGCGGCTCGCGCCAGCGCCAGGAGCGTCGGGCGCAGGAGAAAACCAATGCAGCGAACACCTCGACGGCGTATACCAGTTGCTTGCAGGGGAAGGGTTACCAGGTCAATCCGTGAACCCGTCCCGTGTAGGAGCGAGCATGCTCCGGGCGGCGTTCCGACGATGGTCGTGAACGAAAACGCTGGCCATCTGACACCCCGCGGTGCCTGAGCCTCCATCGCGAGCATGCTCGCTCCTACAGGGGATGTTTAAATCCGAAGACTGGTCTTTTGTCGCTGGTCCAGCAAATACACCATCAGGCAGGCATACAACGTCACCGCAATGAACAACCCCATGCGCACCGCAAAGGCGGTGTAGACGTCCTTGCCCGCCAGGCTGTCCTGGACCGATTGCCCCAGCAGGATAATCAGGGTGATCAAGGTGTTGAGCCAGAAGCCAGGACTGAACCGGCCCGCACTCAAGCCATAAAGCTTGCGGGCCAGGATCAGGGCGAACAGCAGCATCCACAGGAAGAACATCCACAGGTGAACGAAGACCGTCAGTGCGCTCCAGAACGCAATCGCCAGCAGGCCGCCCAGCAGGGTTGAGCCAATCAGCTCGCGGGCCGCGTCGCGGGCGTTGGTGCTGGAACTCTGTTGTCCCAGGCTCACCGCCTTGAGGACGATGGGCAGGTAGCTGGCGGGGTCGATCAGTGCCAGCAGGAAGGTTGGGATCACGATCAGGGTTGCGCGCAATGCGACGCGGTCGACGTCTGTCTCAGACAATGCCGGGGCGGGCGGGGGCGTCGGGGCGTTGGCGGGTTCCGGGAACAGCCAGTGACTGACCCTGCCGACCAGGACCGCCAGGAGCAAGCCGCTGGTCAACGCCTTGATCACCGTTGCCGCCAGGCCGAAGTCGGCGACCCCGGCCGCCGGGATCATGGTCAGGCCGATCACCAGGAAGGTCACCACCAGGTTATTGCCACCCCGCTGGCCAAAGCGAAACACCATCAGCAGGCCGAGGCCGATCAACAGCACGCCGCTGAAGGCGTAGTAACGCAGGAGCGGGATCAACAGCAGGCCGATGCCGGTGGTCAGCATCGCGGTCAGCGCCAGCACCAGGGTGGCCTTGAACGGCAACGGGCGATTGAGGCTGACCAGCAACAATGCCCCCAGCACCGGCGCCAGGAAGGGGATCGGCATGCCCAGGCCAAAACTCGCGGCCAGGCACAGCGCTGTGCCACAGGCCAGGCGCAGCGCGCGCTGCACCCTGGGCGAGCGCTCAGTAGGCATACGACAGCCAGCTCATCAGCCACAGGAACAAGCGGCCCAGCGGGTTGAGCACGTTGCCTTCGGCAGGGAAGGCCATGACTTCGGCCTGGCCGCCGGAACGGATGGCGCGGTTGTCCTTGAGCAGGGTCAGTGACTCGGGGGAAAACTCGATGACCACCGGAAAACGCTGGGCCGGGCGTAGCCAGTCACGGCTGTTCTGCACCGTGGGAAGGCTGCCGGGCGCGGTCGGCTGACCCACACTGACGCCGTAGCCGATACTGCGCACGCGACCCTGGAACACTTCGCCGGGCAGTGCGTCGAGGGCGATCGACACCGGGGTTTCGGGCCGGACCAGCGCCAGGTTGTTCTCGGTCATGTCCGCGCTGATCCACACATCGTGGATCGCGATCAGTGTCATCACCGGGTTGCCGGCTGCGGCGAATTGGCCGACATCGGTGCGCAGGTCGGTGATCAAGCCAGCCGAACGGGCGCGAATCTGTGTGTTGGAAAGGTCCAGCTCGGCTTTCGACAGGGCGGTCGCGGCACTGCGCAACAGGGCGTTGTCTTCCTCGCTGCCGCCTTCCTGCTCACGGGCGCGCTGCACTTCGGCGCGGGCCGCGGCGACCTGGCTGACAGCTGCCTCGCGGTTGGCGCGGGACACCTCCAGCAGGCGCACGGAAATGGTTCCGGGGTCTTCGCGGTACAAGCCCTCAAGACGCTGATTGTCCTGTCGCGCCTTGAGTTCGTTGGCCTGCGCCGCGCGCAGACTGGCTTGCGCCGATGCGATACCGGCGGTGCTGGCGCCGATCTGCCGGCGGGTGGATTCAAGGTCGGCGCGCGCGCGATCCACGGCGATCTGGTAGGGCTGCGGGTCAATCTCGAAAATCACCTCGCCGGCTTTCACATCCTGGTTATTTCGCACGTTGACACGTGTCACCCGGCCGGCGACTTCCGCCGCCACCGGAATCACAAACGCACCCACCCGTGCCTGCTGGGTATAGGGTGTGAAGCGGTCAGCCAGCAGGTACCAGGCCAGGCTCAGGACGATCAGCAGCAAGACCCACTTGATGCCTTTTTTCGTCGGGTCGGCGGCGGCCGGCGCGGGCTGGGGGGAAGGCGCGGCTTCAGTCATGGTTCTTTCACCTGATTGGGCAAAGGGAAGGCGGGCTGCTGCGCCGGGGGCTCGGCGAGCAAGTCGCCCCAGTCGGTGCGTTGTTCCATCTGCTGGCGCGTGGCGCGATCGACCTTGGGCTGGGCGCTGTACCAACCGCCGCCCAGGGCCTTGTACAGGGCAATCACATTGCTCACCGCATCGCCTCGACTGAGCAGGTAGCTGTCCTGCAGTTCGAGCAGCGCCCTTTGGGCATCCAGCACCCGTTGGAAATCCGAGTAACCTTCGCGGTAGAGCGTGTTGGCCAAGGCCAGCGAGCGTTGCGCGGCTTTTTCCGCATCGCGCAGGATGCGCTCACGTTGCAGGGCGCGGGTCAGGCCGTTGGCGGCGTCATCCGCCTCGCGTGCGGCCTGGCGCACCTTGTCGCGATAGGCTTCGATCAACTGCTGCAAGCGCGCATCCTGCACGCGCACGTTGTTGCTGATGCGGCCATAGTCGAACACGTTCCAGCGCAGGCTCGGGCCGCCGATCAGGTCGAGACTGCGCGACGTTCCGCTCAAGGTGTCGGTCGACCAGACGATGCTGCCGAGCAACGTCAGGGCCGGGTAGAAATCGGTTTCGGCGACGCCGATCAGCGCCGACTGTGCCGCAACGTTCAGCTCGGCCGCACGCACATCGGGCCGGCGCAGCAGCAGATTGGCCGGGACATCCTGCAAAACGGCGCGATCGACCAGCGGGATCAATTGGCTGTTGTCGACTACCAGCGGCAGCGCACCGGGTGGTTGGCCGATCAACACGGCCAAGGCATTGCGGGTGCGGGACAGCTGATCTTCCAGTACGGGGATGGTGCTCAACGTGCCCAGGTATTGGGTCTTGGCTTGTTGCAGGTCAAGTTCGGCGGTCTGGCCGCTGTTGAACAGTCTTTCGGTGATCTCGTAATTACGCTGCTGTTGGCGGGCGTTTTCGTTGGCGACGCGCAAGCGTGCCTCGGTGGTGCGCAGGAAGAAATAAGAGTCGGCGACCTGCGCCCGCACCAGGACCAGCACGTCGTCATAGTTGGCCTCAGCCGCGAAGTAGCTGGCATCGGCGGCTTCGATGGCACGGCTGAAGCGTCCCCAGAAATCCAGTTCCCAGCCCACATCGAATCCGGCGCTGTGTTGCCAGAAATGGCTGTCTACCGGGTTGGTTCCGCCGGACTGATGGCGGTTGATGTAGACGCTGTCAGCGCTGATCTGCTGCAGTTGCGGGTATCGCCCGCTTTGCGCGATGCCTAATTGCGCGCGGGCCTCCATCACGCGCAAACCAGCGATCTTCAGGCTGGTATTGCGCGCATCCGACTCGGCGATCAACCGGTCGAGCACCGGGTCGGCGAAAATTTGCCACCACTGGCGGGTGTCCGGGTACACCCCGCGTTGGCTGGCATGCTCAAGGGCCGGGGTGTTCCAGTGATCGACCCAGTCTTCGCCGGGCGGCTGGAAGTCCGGCCCCAGTCGTACGCAACCGCCGAGGACCACTACGCCTAACAGCAGTAGCTGGCGGCGTCGCATCCACGTGGATGTAGCTGATTGCATTGGGCGTTTTCCAACCAAAGGACATCACAGCAGCATAGTCGTCAGCTTGCCTTCTGCATGACGTTACCAAGCAATAGGTAAAAACGTCGCGACTGTCGTAAAAACGACCTGTTTGCGCTGAACGCGAACCACCATCAGTTTTCTGTTGAACGAGTGTTCAGCTTGAACTATGTTCGTTTCACCTTCTTTCCCGGCTGGTTGCGGGCTTGCGTTTCTTCATCTTGAACGAGGCACTGGCATGCGGTTTTCACCCTTTGTTGAGCGGATCCCGGAACAAGGCGTAGCCGCTATTGATGACCCCCACGGCAGCGAACTTACCGATCGGCCGGTTTTACGTGAAGCGCTCGCCGGGCACTACGGCAAGCTGTTTGGGCGTGAACTCAACGCCACAAACGTGATCACGCTGACAGGGGCGCAGGACGCCTTGCTCATCACGTCGAAATGCCTGCTCGCCGCCGGGGACGAGGTGATTGTCGTCGATCCGATGCACCCGACCGGCGACGCGCCGCTCAAGGCCTGCGGCGCCACGCTGGTGCGGGTGGCGTCCATTGATGCAGCGCTGCTGGCCAAGGCGATTACCCCGCGTACCCGGGCAATTTTCCTGGCCAGTGCGATGCTCAAGCACGAACCAATGCAAGCCATCGCCAGACTCGCCATTGCCCATGACCTGTGGGTGGTCATCGATGAAGTCCATGAGGACCTGACACTGCAGCACCAGAACCTGAGCCTCACGGTAGCGCCGGGCATGGCCGAGCGTTGTGTGGTGATGGGTAGCCTGGCGAAATCCCACCCAATGGCCGATTGGCACATGGGTTGGATCATCGCTGATCCCGCCCTGGTGGCGCGTGCCGAATCCCTGGTGTTGGCCAGGACCTGCGAGCGTATCCATGATTTTGTCCTGGCGTTGAAAACCCAGGGACCACGGCCTGTGGTCAGCGGCGTGACGAGCAGGCCGGTCAGCGAACCGGTCACCGCGCGAACCATGATCGAAGTCGAAGGCCTGCACAAACGCTTCGGCAACATCGAGGTGCTCAAGGGCGTGTCCCTGACGGCGCGCGAGGGCGAGGTGATCTCGCTGATCGGCGCCAGTGGCTCCGGCAAAAGCACCTTGCTGCGCTGCATCAACATGCTCGAAGTCCCGGACCAGGGACGCATCCTGGTAGATGGCGAAAGCATTCACTTGAACCACACCCGCCCCGGCGCACCGTTGGTGTCTGATGCCAAGCAACTGGTGCGCATCCGTTCGAGCCTGGGCATGGTGTTCCAGAACTTCAACCTCTGGCCCCATCGCACGGTCCTGGAAAACCTCATCGAAGCGCCGACCCAGGTCCTGCGCGAAAGCCGGGCCGAGGCGACCGAGCGCGCCGAAGCCTTGCTTGAACGGGTGGGGCTGGCGGCCAAGCGCAACGAGTACCCGGCTTTTCTCTCCGGAGGGCAGCAACAACGGGTGGCCATCGCCCGGGCCCTGGCCATGCGGCCCAAGGTCATGCTGTTCGATGAACCCACCTCGGCACTCGACCCGGAACTGGTCGGGGAAGTGCTTCGGGTGATCCGCTCTCTCGCTGAGGAAGGCCGGACCATGATCCTGGTGACCCATGAAATGGCCTTCGCCCGCGATGTCTCCTCCAAAGTCGCCTTTTTGCATCAAGGGCTGATCGAGGAAACCGGTACGCCGGACGACGTGTTCGTACACCCACGCAGCGAGCGTTGCCGGCAATTCGTCAACGCTCATCAAACTCGCTAAAAACAACAAAAGACGGGGCAAAAACCATGGGAAATCGACGTTTGGCAAACTGGTTGACCGGCGCGGCCGCTGTAATGCTGGCTGGCATGAGCGCGGCGCAGGCACAACCGATCAGGTTCGCGGTCGCCGCCGAACCCTATCCGCCGTACACCGAGAAACAGGCCAACGGCGAATGGAAAGGTTTTGAAGTGGACCTGATCCACAAGCTGTGCAGCGAAATGAAAGCCGAGTGCGAGATCAAGGAAGTGGCATGGGACGGGATTATTCCGTCGTTGCTGGCAAAGAAAATCGACGTGATTTTTTCCTCGATGTCGGTGACCGAAGAACGGGAAAAACAGATCGCTTTCAGCAAGGCCTACTACGACTCCGTGGTGGCGGTTGTCGGACCGAAGGACGCTGTCGTCAAGAAATACCCGGACGACCTCAAGGGCAAGACCATCGGCGTGCAGAACTCCACGGTCAGCGCCAGCTACCTGAAGACCTACTACGAAAAAATCGCCGACGTGAAGTATTACGACACTCAGGATTCGGTCAACGCCGACCTGATCGCCGGTCGCCTCGACCTGATGATGGCCGACGGCACCGCCATGGCGGCCTTCGTCAAGACACCGGATGCCAGCAAGAGCAACCTGGATTACCTCGGCGCCGTGCCGTATGACCCGATCTTCGGCAAGGGCGTGGGCGCAGGCCTGCGCAAGGACGACACCGAGCTCAAGGCCAAACTCGACAAAGCCATCCAGGAACTGCTGGCGAGCAAGGATTATGACGACCTGTCCCAAAGCTACTTCGGCACGAGCGTGAAGCCGGCGTTCTGATAGCCAGATCTGTACACGGATCCCATGTGGGAGCGGGCTTGCTCGCGAAGGCGGTGTGGCGGTCGACATCATCGCTAAATGGCATACCGCTTTCGCGAGCAAGCCCGCTCCCACAGGGGCAAGTGGCGCCTTCAAGGTCACTGACTGGAGAACAACATGCCAGCTATGTTCGATTTGATCGGTTTCAGCGAGCAAGGATGGGGGGCGGCGCTGCTCAGGGGCTTATGGATGACCCTGCAGATATCCGCCGGGGCCTTCGTGCTCGGGCTGGCCATCGGCCTGGTCGTGGCCTGCCTCAAGTTGGGCGGGCCAAGGCCGATTGCCGCGTTGGCTCGCGGTTACACCACCTTGTTTCGCGCGGTGCCGGAGTTGCTGCTGATCCTGTTGCTGTACTACGTCGGCTCAATGCTGCTCAACGCACTGATGGCAACGCTGGGTTACGACGCGGTAAACGTCAGCGGCCCGCTGGCGGCGATCGTGGTGCTGGGGCTGGTGCAGGGCGCCTACGCCTCGGAGATTTTCCGGGCGGCGATCCAGGCCATTCCTTTCGGCCAGATCGAAGCGGCAAAGGCCTTCGGACTGCACGGCTTCGCTTTGTTCCGGCGCGTCACGCTGCCGATCATGGCGCCCTATGCGATGGCGGGGATGGCCAACCTGTGGATCAACCTGATCAAGGACAGCGCCCTGATCAGCGTGGTCGGCACCAACGAACTGTTGTACACCGCCCGGCAAGCGGCGGGTTCGACGCGTCATTACCTGTTGTTCTACCTCACGGCCGCGGCGCTGTACTACGCGGTGACGCTGGCTTCCAACTACCTGTCGGGACGGCTCGAGCGACGCATTCGTCGCTGGATGCCTCTTGTCGACTGAACCGGCAGAGAGAATGAAATGATCCCAACGTGGATAGTTGAATACGCATCGCTGTTGGCCCGCGGGCTGCAAACGACCCTTTTGATCCTGTTGATTGCCAGCGTGTTCGGTTTTTTCCTGGCGGTGCTGGTAGCGCTGGCCAGGATCTCCAGGAACAAAGTCATCGCCAAGCTCAGCCTGTTTTATACCAGCGTGACCCGCGGCACCCCCTTGCTGATCCAGATCTACATTTTCTACTACGGCCTGGGCAGTCTGTTTGCGCAGTTTCCATTGATTCGCGGCAGTTTCCTCTGGCCATACTTGCGTGATGGTTACTGGTACATCGTGTTCGCCCTGGTGGTGTCGGTGGGGGCCTATGTCGGCGAAGTGATCCGTGGTGGCTTGCTGGCGGTGCCCAAAGGCGAAATGGAAGCGGCTTCGGCGTTCGGCATGACCCCACGCCAGGCCCTGCTGCGGGTGCGCTTGCCCCGGGCGCTGCGCTTGCTGTTGCCGACGTTGGCTGGGGAAACCGTGATGCTGCTCAAATCCACGGCCCTGGCCTCGACCATCGCCGTGATCGATCTGTTGGGCGCGGCCAACGTGGTGCGCGCGCAAACCCTGCAGGTGTATGAGCCGTTGCTGCTGGTGGCCGGTGTCTACGTGTGCCTGACGTTCATGATCGAGGCGCTTTTCGCCTTCGCCGAGCGTCGTGGCACCCCGGTTCGCAGGTCCGCATGATGAAGAGTACGCCGTTGGTTGACCGCTCCTTGCAAGGCATCGGCCTGTGCACATTGGGCTACGCGTTCCTGTCCTTGCAGGATGCCGGTATCAAGTGGCTGGTGGCTGATTATTCGGTGTTCACCATCCTGTTCTGGCGCGCCCTGGTGGTGGTGCTCGCCTGTTTGCTGCTCGGCCGTTTGCAACTGGTTCGGCGTGCCTGGCGTTCGTCCAGCCGGCGGCTGCTGGTGGTGCGCGGCTTGCTGTCGATCGCTGCCTGGCTGCTGTATTACACGGCGGCCCGCGACCTGACGCTGGCGGAGATGACCACCCTGTATTTCTCGGCACCGATCATGGTCACGGTGCTGGCGACGGCGATTCTCAAGGAGCGCGTCAACGGTTGGCAATGGTTCACCCTGATCATCGGATTCATCGGCGTGGTGATTGCTTGTCGCCCCAGCGACATGGGCGATCCGCTGCCGATTGTCCTGACCCTGTTGGCGGCGATGTGCTGGGCGTTCACCTACATCCAGTTGCGCCAGGTGGATGAGCAGACCTCGGTGCTCGAACAGATGTTGATTACCAACGTGGTGTTCGTCATCTGCATGGCACTGGCGTTGCCTTGGACCCACACCCCGGCACCGGTTCCCGCCTGGCTGGGCATGCTCGGTGCGGGACTGATGGGCGGCATCGGCCAGTTCCTGCTGTTCGCCAGTTTCCAGCGTGCCACCGCGACCGTGCTGGCGCCGTTCGAGTACACCGGGCTGATCTGGGCGTTCCTGCTGTCGAGCCTGATCTGGGGCACGCTGATGGATGTGTCGCTGATGATCGGCGCCGGGTTGATTGCGGTCAGCGGCACCCTGGCGATGATTTTCGGCCGGCACCCGTCGCAGGAGGTCGTCGGTGCCGAATGCTCGGTGTCGCAGCCTCTCTATCCCGAAGCGGCCGAGGGCAAGCCCGATGGCGGCCGAGCGAGTGTCGTGGATCAATGACAGGAGGACTGGCTTATGGCGCAGGATGTTTCATTCGAGGTTCGCAACAACAATGGTGAGCCGGTACAGGTCGGTGCCTGGCGTTTCGAGGGCGGCCGCGGTGGGCCCAAGGTGCACTTGCAGGCCGGGGTACATGCCGATGAAATCGCCGGCATGCTGGTGCTGCACCTGTTGATGCAACGCCTTGAGGTGGCCGAGTCCCAAGGCCGCCTCAACGGCAGCGTGACCGTGGTACCACAGGCCAACCCGCTGGGTATCGGTCAGTTTCGCCAGGGGCGGATCCTGGGACGTTTTCACGATGCCAGCGGACAGAACTTCAACCGTGGCTTCGATCGGTCGGCCGCGATGCCGCGGCCTTCGACCAATGTCCAGGAGTGGCAACAGAAACTGGTGCAACTGGCGGCACCGGCGGATGTGATGCTGGACCTGCACACCGACGACGAAGCGCTGCCCTACCTGTATGTGCACCGCAGTTTCTGGCCCCGTGGCCGTGAACTGGCGGCGGCGCTGCGGATGGACCTGGCGATCATCTGGGATGACGGCGGCGACGGTTCGTTCGAGGAAACGATTATTGCGCCATGGCTGCGCGACGGCACGACTGGGCAGCGCCTGGCCGCGACCCTGGAGCTGCGAGGGCAGGGTGACGTCAGCGACCGTTTTGCCGAGCAGGATGCACAGGGGCTTTACGCCTGGCTTTGTGGCCAAGGCATCATCGACGATGCGCTGGCGCCCGCCGACTGGGCCGTCGAGGCCGTGGAGATGGGCCACATGGAGACCATTGTCGCGCCGCAGCCCGGGGTGCTGATCTTCGAGAAGGAACTGGGCGATCAGGTCGAGCAGGGGCAGCGCTTTGCACGAATCCTGCGCCGCCCAGGTGACCCGTCCTCCGAAGTGGTGCTGTATGCCGAGCAGACCGGGCGCCTGGTCACACGCTATCGCGATCGTTTGATCGCCCGGGGCATGGGGGTGGCGAAGTTCACTGGCAGTCGCCTTTCGCGGCACTGGAGCGGTGGGTTGCTGGATCCCAACTGAGGCGCAACGGCGGCAGTGGCCGATCACCGGTGTGCATGTTGAACGCCGGTTGACGATATCTGACAACCGTCCGTCGCTGGACTACGCTGCGATACGTACCCTGTCCAGAACCCAGTGACGTAAGGAACGGATGCATGCGCAGCTGGTTGCTCGCCCCATTGATCGTCATTGTCGCGATGTGCTGGTCGATATTGCTGCGAGCCGAGGACGCTCCCCCACCGCTGGAGGCGCAACCGGCGCCTGCGGAACTGAAAATCGCCAATCGCAGCATCATTGTGTTTCGCGGTGCATTACTCGGTGAAGCGCCGCAGATCCGGGTCAAACGGGCCAAGACAGCGATCAACGAAGCACTGGATGATGCGGACGACCTGAGTGTCACCCTTGATGGCATCCAGGGTAGTTACCTGGTGCTGCTGGGCGCCAAGCGCGCGTTTATCGTTTCCCCCAAGGATGTCGATACCACCGAGTTCGAATCAGTCAGGCAGGCGGCTGAAAGTGCTGCTGGCAAACTGCGCCAAGTGGTGGCCGAAACCCAGGAAGCCCGTAGCCTGCACTTGATTCTCAGATCGTTGGCGGGTGCAGCGCTGGCTACCGGTATCTATGTTGTGTTGCTCTGGGGCATGGCGTACCTGCGCCGTCGCTTGCTGAAAAAACTGCCGGACCTGATGCACCGGCACACCCAGGCGTTGAAAGTCGGACGGGTGCAGGTGATCGATGCCAACTACCTGTATCCGCTGGTCAGCCGCCTGCTGGGGATAGTGCGCTGGCTGGTCGTCTTGCTGCTGACCTACGAATGGCTGGGTTTTGTCCTGTCCCGCTTTCCCTACACCCGGCCTTGGGGCGAAAGCCTCAACAACTACCTGTTGGAAGTCGCCGGTTATCTATTCCAGGGCATCGTCGGCGCGATACCCGGACTGGGCGTGGCCTTGGCGATCTTTTTCATTGCCCGCGGCACCACGGTCTTCGCCCGTCGGATCCTGCGGCGCATGGCCACCCCCGGCACCTTCAGCTGGTTGAACCAGGAAACCTTGCAACCGACCCAGCGCCTGACGTCGCTGGCCATCTGGCTGTTCGCCCTGGCCATGGCCTATCCCTACCTGCCGGGCGCTGGCACTGAAGCCTTCAAGGGTTTATCGGTGCTGATCGGCCTGATGATTTCCCTGGGCGCCACCAGCGTGGTCGGGCAGGCCGCGTCCGGGTTGATCCTGACCTACACGCGCACCTTACGCCCCGGCGAGTTCGTGCGCATTGGCGAATACGAAGGCACGGTGACGGAGCTGGGCATGTTTACCACGCGCATTCGCACCGGCCTTGGGGAAGTACTGACCCTGCCCAATTCAATGATTACCGCCACCGTCACCAAGAACTATTCGCGCACCGTGCAGGGCCCGGGTTATGTGGTCGACACCGTGGTGACCATCGGCTACGACACGCCGTGGCGTCAGGTCGAAGCCATGCTGCTGGAAGCCGCCAGGCGCACCCCCGGCGTGCTCGATGAACCGCCAGCGCAGGTATTCCAGACAGCCCTGTCGGATTTTTATCCCGAGTATCGCCTCGTGGCCCAGGCCATCCCCAGCCAGCCACGCCCCCGCGCGGTGTTGTTGAGCATGCTGCACGCCAATATCCAGGATGTGTTCAACGAGTACGAAGTGCAGATCATGTCGCCGCACTATCTGGGCGATCCCGAGCATGAGAAGCGGGTGCCCAGGGATAGATGGTATGCGGCACCGGCGCAGAAAACCGGGCAACCCTGAGTGAAACTGACTGAACGCCACCGTGCTTTTGCCGGCTTCAACCTTGTGGCCGTGGGCCTGATTTCAGGTGAGCACGATCCCCTGTGGGAGCTGGCTTGTCGGGTCGCCGCATCGCAGCGATGGCGGCCTGACATCCGACCTGGGTTTTGTTGACCGGGTACATATCCATTTCTGCGGTAACGGCCACCTGGGGTTTCGCTTTTACAGCGAGTCACTTGGAACAGCCCCAAGTAACCAAGGGCTCTTGCCCCTGGCGTTCGGTGCCTCGCTTCGGCTCGGCATGCCCTCGCTCCGGTCCTGCTCCGTGGGTCGCCGCGATCGGCCATCCATGGCCGTGCGCGGCTAAACCGGCATCCATGCCGGTTTACCCACTGCGCAGAACCTCCACTCGGCCTCTCGAGGGGGCAAGAAAATCAAAAGCCAGATCACAATCAAGCCGACCTGATTGCAGATCTGTCCGCGTTGTGATCGTTCCCATGCTCTGCGTGGGAATGCCGCCAGGGACGCTCCGCGTTCCGCTGACGGTGCATGACGTGAGCCGTGCGCAATGGTGACGCGGAGCGTCACAGGATGCATTCCCACGCAGAGCGTGGCAACGATCACAGCACCGCGGGCCGTCAGGTGCCCAGCGTCCATCGCGAGCATGCTGAACTGCTCCATGGCTATTGGCGACAGAGAGTTGTTGTAGCTGTGGAGCTTGCTCGCGATGAAGGTCAACGATCACGCGGGAAACCTGACTCACCTAGCGACCGCCAGATCAATGCCTGCACTCCGACAACACCACCTGGCACGTCCCGGGTGTACCCCCCGAACGACCCGCATAACGTATGCAGTTATTCAACGACTTCTGCCGCGCAATGCTCAAGGTGGAGCCAAAGGCCAGGCCGCCTTCGCCAGCGGAGGGCAGGGCTTTGGCATAGCAGCTTGCGCCTGTGCCTGAGGCCGAGTTGCGAGCCGAGGTGTTCTTGCCCGCACATCCCGCTGTCAGCACCAGGTTGATGGCGAGAAAAGAGGGCAGGACCCATGACGAGCATTGGCGCACTGTTATTGCGGTCATCCCGTTTCCCCTGGCTCAAGCGGCTGGCAACCGGTGGTGTGCCTGATCAGTCTAGTCGGCCTGGGGGGCTGGTGAAGGTGTTGCCGATCAACAGTCATGGCGCCCTTGTCGCATAAATTTGAAATGCACGGCGTTACTCGACAGAATCGCCCCCCCGATCGGGCCAAAGGTGCTGCAAGTTCGGGGTGAAAAGGGGTAGTAATTGAACGAACAGACATTGTCCATGCGCCTGGAACGCGTGGCGGCGCATGTGCCAGCCGGCGCGCGCCTGGCCGATATCGGCTCGGATCACGGCTACCTGCCAGTGGCGTTGATGCGCCGTGGCGCGATCAGCGCGGCAGTGGCCGGTGAGGTGGCGTTGACACCATTTCGCTCGGCCGAACGCACCGTGCGCGAGAGCGGCCAGCACGCACGGATCAGCGTACGCCTGGCCAATGGCCTGGCAGCAATCGAGCCGGAAGACGACATCACGGCGATCAGCCTCTGTGGCATGGGCGGCGAGACCATCCGCGACATCCTCGACAGCGGCAAGGCGCGCCTGAGCGGCCAGGAACGCCTGATCCTGCAGCCCAACGGCGGCGAACAGCCACTTCGCCTATGGCTGATGGAAAATGGCTACCGCATCCTTTGTGAGGAAGTGCTGCGGGAAAATCGCTTTTATTACGAAATCATCGTCGCCGAGCGCGCCGGACCGATGGTGTATAGCGCCCAGGAACTGTACTTCGGCCCATTGCAGATGCAGGCCCGCAGCCCCGTGTTCCTGGCCAAATGGCAGCGAATGCTGCGCGTCAAGCACAAGACCCTGGGCCATTTCGCGCGGGCGCGGCAGGCCGTGCCCGAGGAGAAGATGCAGGACATCACCCGGCAGGCCCGATGGATCACTGAGCTGCTGGCTTAACCCCATCCGGGACTAGCAACCACGCAACTGCGCGGGACTCACGCCAAGACGCTGCCTGAAGGTGGTCGTCATGTGCGCCTGGGAGTTGAAACCGCAGGCGTGGGCGATGTCCGCCAGCCTCGCGGTCGAATCACGCATCAGGGCACGCGCCTTGGCAAGGCGCCGGTCAATCAGGTAACTGTGCGGGCTTTGCCCCGTCGCCTGCTTGAACGCACGCATGAAATAACCTTCGGACAACCCGAGCAATTGCGCCATTGCCTGCACACCCAGCGGGCCGTCGAGGCCGGCATCGATGAACTCATCGAGCAAGCGCATGCGGTTGGGCGTTAGTGAGCCTTGCAGCGGAGTCGACAAACCTGCGTTCGTTGTAGCGCGTTCAGCCAGTGCGAGTGCCCAGGCCTCCCAATCGTCCGCCACCCCAGCCTGTAACAGCGCACCGCGCATTCGCAGGGCGAGGGCGGTCGCCTGCGGATCCATGCGGTTGTTAAAGGCCCGATCCCCCGGCAATACCCTCCCGTCGGTGCGTATCACCCGCAGGTATTCACCGCCCGTTGGCGATTCAGACAATACGTCACACCCGGTGGGGACGAACGCCAGGCCGTTGGGCATGGCAATGAAGGGTTGTACCCGATCGCTGCCGATGGCGTGCAGGCCGCGCTGGCTGTCGAAGGCAAAGCCAATCGCCGACTGGTTCGCGACATATCGGGTCGCGTAGGCGCTGCCGGGCAGCAGTTCGATCGCCCATGGCCCCACCTCGATACGGCGCACCGGTTCAGGCGGGAATGGCGGTTGCAGGCGGTTGAGAGGGTTCATACACACCATAGTAATTAAGAAGGGGGCCGAAAGTCAGGTCGGTTTTCTGAAAGCCGGCCAAGGGCGTGCGTGTCTAGACTGGGCCAAACCCCTGGGAGCCTCCTCATGCACACACTGACTCGCGACGATATCGAACAAGCTGCTCGCCTGGTTTACCAGGTGATGCCTGCCACCGCGCAGTACCCCTGGCCCTTGCTGGCTGAACGCCTGGGTTGCACCGTGTGGGTCAAGCACGAAAACCACACGCCGACCGGTGCATTCAAGGTGCGTGGCGGCATTACCTTCATGCACTGGCTCAAGCGCACGCACCCGGGCGTGCGAGGCATTGCCACTGCCACCCGCGGCAATCATGGTCAAAGCCTGGCGCTGGCGGCCAGCGCGCAGGGGTTGAATTCGCTGATTGTCGTGCCGCAAGGTAACTCTCTGGAAAAGAACAATGCCATGCGCGGATTTGGCGGCGAAGTGGTCGAACATGGCCGCGATTTCGATGAGGCCCGCGAGGAAGCCGCACGCCTGGCACAGGTCCATGGCCTTTACCTGGTACCGCCATTCCACACCGAGCTGGTCAAAGGCGTGGCCACCTATGCGCTGGAACTGTTCAAGGCCGCGCCGGACCTGGATACCGTCTACGTGCCGATTGGTTGTGGCTCGGGGATTTGCGCAGTGATTGCCGCCCGCGATGCGCTGGGCCTGAAAACCCAAGTGGTCGGCGTGGTGTCCACCGAGGCGGCAGCCGCGAAATTATCCTTTGAAACGGGTGCACTATGTGAAACCGCCTCTGCCGACACCTTTGCCGACGGCCTCGCCGTGCGCAAGCCGATTGCCGAAGCCTTTGCCGTCTACGCGGCAGGTGCAGCGCGGATCGTGTCGGTCAACGAGGCGCAGATTGCCGAGGCCATGTGCATGTATTACACCGATACCCACAATCTCGCAGAAGGCGCAGGCGCCGCCGCCCTGGCAGCGCTCATCCAGGAGCGCGACGCAATGAGGGGCAAAAGGGTGGGGGTGATCCTGTCCGGTGGCAACGTCGACAGATCGGTGTATGCGCGCGTGATCGGCTGACGGGTTTGCCCCTCCGTCAGATACGGCGCACTCGACTATCATGAAATCAACCCAATTGGCAGCGGGCGTGGCGGGACAAGGTAGCCGCCGTGCCTATCCCCGCGCCATTGTCGATGAACTCCAAGGCATTGGCCGCCCATGAACCTTTCAGAGTTGATCTGGCCCCGGTTGCAAACGCTCACTACGCAAGCGCTCAAGGAGCAAGAGACCGGGCATCAGCAGGACAACACGAGTATCAGGGCGGCCAACTGGGACGTTGACACCGATGCGGCGCTTGAAGAAGCGCGACGCCTCGATGATGCCGAATCGGATCGACGAAAAACCGCAGACGCCAAAGCCAGCCTCTACCTGGCAGCCGTCACCGCGCTCGCACCGGTGTTAGCCTCTTTGCTTGCGAGCATCTGGAGCGACAAATCAACCATCGGCTACAGCATCGTCTGGTTGGGCATCTTCCTGGTGGCCACCTTGTATCTGTTTCGCGCAGGTATATGGGCATTCGAAACGCTCAAGGTATCAACCTCAAGCCGGGTCGACGCCAGTGACCTGGCGAGCCTGTGGTGCAAGACCGATCCCAAGCCCGAGCTGGTGGAGAAACTGCTGCTTGCCGTGAGGCACAACCACACCGGGACCCATCGCAAGCTGTCCTGCATCAGGATGACCCATGCCTTTCTGCTCAGGGCCTTCCTGTCCTTTACCCTGTTGCTGATCGTCCAGGTCGCCTGGGTACCTGTTTGTCAGTTGGTAGCGCTGGTGATCACCACGATCCGTTGTACCTGCTAGGTGAGAGGGGCGCCAGCTCCCAGCCTTGGCACTGACGCAACAGGTGGGCTTCCCGCTTGAGAAGTATTGATCACTCATCATTCAATTGGAACTCCCCATCACACTGCCCCGTCATCAGAAGGGAGGGGGGCTGCGGGTGTTTCGTGGCGAACCCTGATAACGCTTTTCTTCACTCAGAAGGCGAGGGACGACATGAATACTACAGACAGCACGACAGATAACCTGTCAGGCAAGCCCAATACAGCAACACCAGCCCCTGACTTTGAACACCTCAAGGAGAACGTGACAGAAGCGCTTGGCGGTGCGAGACAGCAGGTGGATGAGCAGTTTGGCCAGTACCGTGACACGGCAGCCGATCAGATCGAGGCCCTGGCCCAAGGGGCAAAATCTTTCGTTTCGGAACTTGAGGACAAGGACAAGCTTGGCATGTCCGACTACCTCGCAGACATGGCGGAGTCCATGAGCGGGCTGGCGGGGAATTTGCGCGGGAAAAGCGCGGAGCAGCTGCTCCACGACGCGGCCGATCTGGCGCGCAATAATCCGGGATTGTTCATTGCCGGCAGCATTGCGCTGGGCTTTGGCCTTTCGCGTTTTCTCAAGGCCGGCACCGCGCCTGCGGCGACAGTCAGCGATAGCGATGGTGGCGATCCGGCGACAGGTCGTTCAATGCCTCCGTCAGGTGGTTTTGGCGCTCAACGACCTTACGAAACCTCCGTTCCGACACGTCCCGATCACAACCCGGGTCTGGCAACCGGCATCACGCCGGCCTCGCCGAACGGACAGGGTCATCCATCAGACTTCGCGACGAATCCGACTCCCGGTTCCACGTCCTTTAAAGGAGCGCTGTGATGAACAGAGATAACCCAGATCTGCCGGGCGCAAGACCGGTGCCCGTGCCTGAGACTGACGCTTCGGTTGTCGGGCTGTTGCGTCAGTTGACGCGCGAAGTGCCCTCGTTGTTCACCAAGGAACTGGCGTTGGCCAAGGCTGAGCTGCTAGCCAGCCTTACGACGCTCAAGGCTGGCATTGCCGGTGTCGCTGGCGGGGCGATTGTGCTGCTGGCGGGGTTCATCATTCTGCTGATGTCCGTGGTCTATGGCTTGAGCATGGTCATGGCACCGTGGCTGGCCGCACTGATCGTCGGTGTCGTGGTGATGATCGTCGGGTTCGCCATGTTGCAATCCGGGAAAAAACAGTTCGAACCGTCCCACTTCAAGCCTGATCGCACGCTGGACGCCTTGAACAAAGACCAGGAAGCGCTGCGTAGGAGAGTCTCATGAACAGTGAATTCGAAATCGAATCGCAAAAAAGCCCCGAGACCATCGAGCGTGAAATCGATGCGCAGCGTGCAAGCATTGGCAACATCGTCGATGCGCTGGAAAGCAAGTTCACCCCGGGTCAGGTCTTCGATCAGGCGTTGTCTTTCATGCAGAGCAACGGCACTACGTTCCTGAGTAACCTTGGCACGAGCGTGCGCAATAATCCGGTGCCTGCGGTGGTGACGTCGGTGGGACTGTTATGGTTGATGATGAGCCAGAACCGTCCGCCGACTCCTCGTCCCGTTTATCGAGCGCAACCACAGGAGAACAAGGTAGGGGAGTGGACCGATGGCCTGGCGGATGGCCTCGACGGTGCGCGCGAGCATTTGCACCAGACTGCCGACACCCTGAAGGAGGGTTACCAGACGGTTAAAGGCAAAGCGGCGCACTTGGGCGATAACCTGGGCGCTGCCAGCGAAAACATCAGCCATGCCGTGCACGATGCCAGCGATCGCCTGGTGCGCGGAACGCAACAGATGAGCAACCAGGTCAGCCAGTTGCTCAAGGAACAGCCGCTGATGATGGCCGCTGCAGGCATCGCCTTGGGGGCGATGTTGGGGGCAGCATTACCCTCGACAGCGACCGAGCAGCGCTACATGGGCAAGACCGCCGCAGGGTTGGCCGACAAGGTCAAGCAGCAGGCTCGGGAGGGATTCGAAGCGGTGCGCGATACGGTGACTAAAACCACCGAGCACACGGATGTGGAGAAGCCCGTAGGGGATCGCCCCGTGCCCGGCAGCCAATCAGCCGATCTGTCTCGTGGGTTAGGTACGTCGTAAGGCATCAAGCGAAAGGCGGGAGGTCGAATCTTGACCTCCCTTTTTTTGCTTGGGATTTGCTGCAACAGCAGTTGAGAACGCGCAGCCGGGAAAAGTTTTAAGCGATTGAACATAGACGGACGACTGGCCGGACGGTTTGTGCCCCATGAGATCTGCAACGTGGACGCAAGCGGCCTGAAGTCGAGCGCTTCAATCGAGTCTGGCTGTTTGTCCTGGTCATTACCGTGCATACGCATTGGGCTGAACCAGAACACCTGCAACCTGGTCGGCGCCTCTTGTCGGTCCCCATGAACCTGCCTCGAACCGTGTTGATCCATTCAGAAATGACTCGGGAATTCCACTGCCATGAACGCCTTCACAAACCGACTGACGCCGGCACAGGAACGAAGATTGTGTGCATTGGACGCCTGGTACCAAGCACTCGATGACATTGCACTGCGCAAGGAATCTCCGGATGCCTATCACGAAGAACTGCTCAGACAATCAGATGAAATGGATCGCCTGCGCATTGTCAGTTGGCAAGAGTGGCGTGATCTGCGAATAAAGGCCGATCTGGCTTTTCTGCGCGCAGTAGCGGGAGAGGATTATCACCGAGTGGGCCAAGTGAGCGATGGTGACGTCGCGGTTGATGATCAGGGGTGATTGCAGGCGGCAGTGTGAAAGGCGAGGGCACATCAATGAACAGACGGTTGAAGTTCGGAATTGAAGAGGAATACTTCATCACTGACTTGCACACCCGGCGAATGTCCGATGAGCCTCCCGGCGCTTCGATCGAAGCGTGCCAGGAGGCGATGGGCAATTGCTTTGCTTATGAAATGTTCCAAGGCCAGATCGAAGTAGCGTCCCCTATCTTCACCTGCATGCCGGAAGCCGAGAACTACCTTGTCTCTGCTCGCACACGTTTGCAGCGTACGCTCGAGACTTACGGCCTTGGACTGCTCTGTGCGGGTAGCCATCCTTTGGCTGACTGGCGCACGCAGCAGGCCACCGGGCAGGATCATTTTCTCCAGCTGTTTGACGACTACCAACGGGTCGCCCGGCGCAGTGTGCTGTCGGGGCTGCACGTACATGTCGAGGTGCCGGGTCACCTTGATCGTATCCAGGTGATGAACGAAGTCTTGCCGTGGACGCCGCTGTTGTTGGCACTGAGCAGTTCCTCGCCCTTTTGGGACGGTGCCGACAGCGGCTTCATGAGCTATCGGCAAACGGCCTGTGACGAGTGGCCGAGGATGGGCATCCCGGAGTACTTCGAAGATGAGGCTGCCCATGACGCCTACATCGCACTGCTGATGCGTACCGGCGCCATCAGACAGGCCAGCGAATGCTGGTGGGGAGTGCGTCCTGCTTCGCGGTATCCGACCCTGGAGTTACGTATGACGGATGCCTGCCCGCGCCTTGAAGACACCTTGTGTATCGCCTCGTTTTTTCGACTGCTGGTGGCCTATGCGATTGATCAACCTCGGCCTGGGTCGGGCTATTCGCAAGAGTCCCGTTGGATCCTCAAGGAAAATCGGTGGCGCGCGAAACGGTCAGGCACGCATGGGGCATTCATCGTCGAAGGGTACGACCGACCCTTCTCGGCCGAGCAGTGGCTTGTCCTGGCGCAGCAGATCCTGGGTGAAACAGCGCGGTCAATGCACGTGGAAAACGTCTTTTCCCAGGCCCGCCGGATCCTGCGCAATGGCACCAGTGCCGACCGACAGCGCAGCGTTTACCAACGAGCCCTGCGCAGCACAGGGGATACCCATGCCGCACTCGCTGACGTGGTGGATCAACTGCTGATGGAAACATCGCAAGAGCCCTGCGCAAGTGATGACCTGCAACCAGCGCTGTGCGAGTCGTGAGCCGACATTAACGACACCAGGCGTTACCGGGAGGCGCCATGCCTATTGCCGACGACACTGTTGAATATCTGCGCAAGTACGCATTGCTGCTGACCACGGCGGAGTCGTGCACCGCCGGCAAAATCATCACCCTGCTTTCCGAGGTCGAAGGCAGTGGAGAGCTGATCGAGAGCGGCTATGTGGTCTACTCACCCCAAGCGAAGCAGCGACTGTTGAGGGTCAATCCCGACACGATCGCAACGTTCAATCTGACCAGCTGTGAAGTGGCGCGGGAAATGGCTCTGGGAGCCCTGCACGACAGCACCGCCAATGTGGCTGTGGCGACGACAGGCATCCTTGGCCCTGATGACGTCGACGGGATTCCCGCTGGCACCATTTGTTTTGCCTGGGCTTATCAGACCGAACGGGGGCTGAGCATCTTCAGCCGGCAGCATCGGTTCATCGGTTCGCGTTGTGAGGTGCAGCGGTTGGCGGCAGACCACTCATTGAAGCTGCTGCCGCATTTTCATCAACGTGCGTTGGCCGGCGAGTGTGGGTAGAGACAGCCATGGGCGACAAAGCCGATTACCGGAGTTGCGATTGAGTGCTGTGTGCAACACAACTTCCTGATGGCGCTTGAAGCGCTTTGGCTGTGGCGCCGGCAAAAGATCTTCCTGGACGTCTACCGCTATTGGCTGAAAGTGTTTGCCCTCACCGTGGCGGTGGGCACGGCGTCGGGGCTGATTCCGGAGTACCAGTTCGGGCTCAACTGATCGCGGCTGTCGACCCAGGCGGGAGACACCCTCGGCCCGTTGATTTTCTGCGAAGTGCTGGCGGCCTTTTTTCTGGAGGCGTGTTTTCTTGGCATCATGTTGTTCGGCATGAAGAAGGTCGGCCCGCGCCTGCATTTTTTTGCCACTTGCGCCGTCGCCATCGGATCGCTCTTCAGTGCCTTCTGGATCCTGTCGGCCAACTCCTGGATGCATACACCCGCCGGTTACGCCATTGGCGCAGATGGACGCTTCATTGCACGGGATTGCTGGGCAATCATCTTCAATCCTTCCTTCCCTTATCGGCTTGCGCACATGACCTTGGCCGCGTTTCCTGGTCTCGCGACACTACTGGCCGGCGTCAGTGCCTGGCAGCTGTTGCGTGCGGATTCGCTGTACCTGCGGCATGACCTGAGTAGCACCATCGCCGCCCTCGACGAATTCCCGCCCCAGGACATCCCCCCTGTGCACGGTGTTCTTTGCTTTTCGCGTCATGGTCGGCCTGGGCCTGTTGATGTTGGGGCAGGGCGTGGCCAGCCTGGTCCTGCGTGGCGACATCGCCTGTATGCCACGCGCTGGATGTACAGGTGGAGTGTCGGGATGACCTCGGCTGGATTCCTCGCGATGTTGAGTGGGTGGACAGCGACAGAGGTTGGCCGCCAGCCGTTCACCGTTTATGGATTGCTGCGCACGGCGGACAGCCTGTCAGCGGTTTCCCGGGACAGGTGGTAGGCGCGACATGGACAATCCTGGCGTTCTACCTGGTGATCTTCGGCGTGGGCCTGTGGGTGCTGCTGGCAGTGTTGGCGTGCCTTGGAGAGCGACAAACAACGTATGGGAGATTAGCTTGGCGGTTGGCGCATGGGGGTGAGCAGGTCAACAATCGATTTGCCTGTCGCCTGCCCCCGATTTTCTGGCTGCCCAATGTGTCAGCGCAGTAAGAGTCCCGCGGCCCTGGCTCGCAAAGCCATTACCAGATTGGCTGGCATTTTTTTGATTTCTTCAGGCCAGAGCGCCAGATGCCCCCGAAATTCTCTCGACTCATCGTCGAATTTTGAAATATCAGCAAGCACGAAGCTGTATCGACTGAGGTAAGCCGCAGACAAATCATCGGCCAACGCCCGCGCAGGCTCGCCGGCTAACGCCAGGCACCATTGGGCAATTTCAACGATTCGTTCACTGGGCGTACGCGGCGCCACACCGTGTAGGAAGTTCAGGATGTATTGGTTGTAGAGCAGCGCGCCTTGCTCGGGCTCTTCCGTAGGGTTTCCGGGGCAATGTCGTCGTTCCCAGGGAAGCATGTAGACCATTTTGTCCAGCGCAGTCTGAAGAACATAATCCGACGGCTTAACCAATCGATGCATAATCTTCTCCGGATAAAAAAACGGTTTAGCTATGGTAGCTCATCCATGGAAGCCAATAGCCTGTATGAAGAAATTTGGGGGAAATATCCGTTGTTGCGGTAATGGCCACTTAGAGTTTGGGCCTTACGGCGACTTACTTTTCCAAACGTGGGAACGCCGGGCCAGCGAAAAACTGGGCAACAGGCTCTTGGTTTGACGGGGTACCCAAATCCAGAGCTAAAGCGAGGCGGCCTTAAAGCCGACCTGACTTTTTCGGGTGCACCTGGATGATCGTTCCCACGCTCTGCGTGGGAATGCCGCCAGGGACGCTCCGCGTTCCATTGACGACGCGTTAATTGAGCCGTGCGCAACGGTGATGCGGGGCGTCACAGGAAGCCCTGTGTGGAATTGGTTGCCTGCGTACATATCCATTGCTGCGGTAACGGCGGCTTATGGTTTCGCTTTTACAGCGACTCCCTTTTTCAAACACCAAAAAGGAAGCAAAAGGCTTTGCCCCAC
>LNAP01003094.1_pt1 | contig 57382 bp, 55 predicted proteins | sample 602601 | NCBI WGS metagenome assembly LNAP01 (sample SAMN02440304, study PRJNA202911) | soil metagenome | biome: Subtropical and temperate rainforests or woodlands; isolation source: soil samples (1 kg each in a 20% v/v slurry with milli Q water) were... ...
GCGGTTGTACGTTCTTCTTCTGAGCGTTTAACAATCACGCGGTCATGTAATGGACGAACTTTCATTAGATTTCTCCTTGAGTTATGCTTAAAATTGGTATTACTTAAATTTGGTATTTATTCTGGTGCGTGATTTTAGCACTCACACACTTCGATTGCTAATGTTGTGACCAATTTTGTTTTTTCAAGTGTTATTTATAAAAAATTTACAGGAATTTCCTTTTGACTGAGCAAACCATAGCCGCACCACAAAAACCGGAAGCCAATATTCAGCAGCTTAATCTTGGTTACAATGTTCAGCAGGATCGTTTATTGCTGCGCGTTGGCCTCAGTGACGATACTGAGCTGGTGTTATGGATTACCTATCGTATCGCCAGGCAGTTGTGGCAGTTGCTGAACGGCGAAACCTATTTGCCAACGGCCGATTCTATTCAGCCAGAAGCTGCACCTGCTGAAGCGGTGGCGCAATTTGAACAGGAAGCGCAGGCAGTTGAAAATTTGAAGAAGATGGATTTTGCAACCAAATATCAGCCGCGTAAGGATATGCTGAATAATGGCGCATTGCTTGCGACCCAGCTGAAGCTTTCCGGTGACAATATCAAGCATTTGGATTTTATTTGCCTGGAAGGCGTTACTGTAGGCATGAATCTGCCGCAACCGCTTATTTTGGCGCTGTGCAATATGCTGCAGCTTTCGGTGAGGGAATCAGGCTGGAATATTGGTGCTAAAGTCATGCCACAGCCACAGATCAACACAGAAGGGTCGGCTGATAGCACCACAGAAAAAAACAAGGTACTGCACTAATGGAATATACCAAGCTTGGCAACACGGATTTAAATGTATCTAAAATTTGTTTGGGCACCATGACGCATGGTGACCAGAATACAGAAGCAGAAGCACATGAGCAGCTGGATTATGCGCTGGCACAAGGCGTTAATTTTATAGATACTGCCGAAATGTACCCGGTGCCGCCTAAAGCCGAGACCTATACGCGCACGGAAATCATTGTAGGTAACTGGCTTAAGAAACAGCCTCGCGACAAGATTATTCTGGGCGGAAAAGTAGCAGGGCCGCGGCGTGGCATGGATTGGATACGTGGCGGACCGCCTTCGCTGGATAGTACCAATATTCGTACGGCAATTGAAGCTTCGCTCAAGCGCCTGCAAACGGATTACATTGATGTCTACCAGCTGCACTGGCCAGAACGCAATGTGCCGATGTTCGGGCAATACCAGTTTGACCCGACGCAGGAGCTGGATGCAGATGGTAAACAAAGGCAGTGGGTGAGCATTCACAATCAGCTTGAAACATTGGCCGAGCTGGTAGAAGAGGGTAAGGTGCGTGCAATCGGTTTGTCTAACGAGCAGCCGTGGGGCTTGATGGAGTTTTTGCGTATTGCCAAAGAATACAATTTGCCGAGAGTAGCTACGGTACAGAACTGCTATAACCTGATCAATCGCGGCATGGAATTTGGTATGGCTGAAGTGCTATATCGAGAAAACGTCAGCTTGCTGGCTTACTCCCCGCTGGCATTCGGGCATTTAACCGCAAAATATATTGATAACCCGGAAGCCAAAGGGCGTGTCACGATGTTTTTAGGTTATGCGCAGCGTTATAAAAAACCGGGGGTTTTTCCGGCAAGTGCTGCCTATGCCAAGCTCGCCCGAGCGCATGGTTTAACACCTACACAGTTAGCGTTAAGTTTTGTTTATCATCGCTGGTTTGTAACCAGCACCATTATTGGCGCTACGTCCATGAGCCAGCTTAAAGAAAATATTGCTGCTTATAATACGCAACTCTCACCCGAAGTATTGGCAGAGATCGAACACTTGCACTTAACAATGATGAACCCGGCACCTTGATGATTTCTGCGTTATTAATTTCTTTTTGACAAACTAGCGCCAATTGCAATGCAAGTTATGCCGATTGCCAAGCCTGATAATATGATTGTTGCCATGTGCTCACGTACAAAAGGAATCTCGCCAAAAAAGTAACCGGCTAACATTAGCGTTACTATCCAGATTAAAGTGCCGGTGTTAGCGGCGATCATGTATTTACTGAAAGGCATTTTACTAACTCCCGCCAGAAACGGCGCAAAGGTGCGCACTACAGCGATAAACGGCGAAATAAATAATGTTGATTGCCCATGTTTTTTATAAAAACTGCGCGTGCCCTCCAAGGCTGTTCTATTTATCCAGCGATATTGATGCGACTCTATATTTGCGCCAACCATCGCGCCAATTTTGTAACTGATTAGATTGCCAAGGAATGACGCAAAAATAAGCGTTCCCATCATGACAGGTAAATTTAAGTGGCCAAGCTTGCAAAACGAGCCGGTAATGAAAATCAACGGGTCGCCTGGTAGGAAAAATAAGGGTAAAAAACCTATTTCAGAAAAAATGATAGTAAATAGAATGATGTAAATTAGGTTGCCATGCGTGGCAATCACATGACCAAACTGCATGTCCAGATTCGTGAAAAAGTGCAGCAACTCCATACGAGGCCCCCAGTTAATTCGCCCATTTAATTCGATAGTGTTAATTTTTACTTCCTGAATTTTTTCAGGTAATAAACAGTATTCTTATAATGGTTAATATTACTGTATGGATACTAAAACTGCTATATAACTTTTATGGTCGTTTTGCGTGGAAATGCAGCGGCTGCGGTTGTGCCAGTTGCAATACCGGCTTGCGTATTTTGCCCATTACATGCATTTCACAGGGTTTGCAGTCAAACTTCAGCGTAAAGCGGTCATTGCCATTGATAAGCGTCATAGGCTCTGCGGTCACGGTACCCTGTACGCCGATCACACCTTTTGCTTCTTTTGGGCACAAGCCATGGCTAAAACGCAGGCAGTGTTTGGTAATCATAAGCGGTACTTCGTCCAACTCTTTATTGGCTTCGTACGCTGCTGCAATCAGTTTGACGCCATGTTTCTGGTAAAAGGCGCGCGCCTTTTTGTTGTAAACATTGGCGAGGTAAGTCAGGGTGTCTTCTGGATAAATTGCCGGCGGTTCATTTGCGGCACGGCGCAGTGGACGTTCGTAACCCAGTGCACGTGTTTCTGTCAGTTGCACCATGGCATCTCGGCGCAGGTTGTTAATGACTGAAGCCGGAATAAACCAGGGCTGGCTAATCTGCAATGTGATAGTTCTGGCAGAAAAGTCAGTGTTGCCAAGCTTATTCAGATTTTCACGCAGGCTGCTTTCAGCTTTTTCTGTATTCTGTGCACTCAGTTTCTCAGTTTCGCAGGTAGCCGTCGCGCTAAAGTTGTCGTCATCGGTAACGGTCAATGCAAATCCATTGGCGGTTTCGTAAAAGGTGATGTCTACCGGTATTTTGCGCTGGGCAGAATCTTTTTCCAGCAGGCGCATAAAAGCATGGTCACGGTTTCTGAATACGGTCATGCCGCGGCGCATGTCTTCCGGCATCTCATTTGGATAGAGGCGCTTGCCTTCTACCGTGTTCACGCGCAGCCCTACCAGTTCTTTATGCACATCAAAAAAGCATACGCCATCGCCGTTATGCAGCTCGGTATTAGTTTCAACTTCAAAGTAATTGGTGCCAACTTTACTTACTTTTCCCAGCTCTTCGCCTGAGAACTTCGGGGTATCAAACGCACCGATATCTGCCTGGCGACCATTTGCAAAGTAATCTGTTGCGCTACGGTTAAAGGTTTTTTCCGGCTGTGGTGTAAAGGTGAAGCTGCAATTGCCGGATGAAGATTTTGCATACTCCGGTAGATCTTCCAGAATCTCATCCAGTAACAGACGGTAGTGTGCAGTTGCATTTTTCACATAAGACAAATCTTTATAGCGGCCTTCAATTTTGAAGGAACTTACACCAGCTTCAATCAGCGCGCGCAAGTTGGCGCTCTGGTCATTGTCTTTCATGGACAGGAAATGCTTGTCTTTGCCGATAATGCGGCCTTTCTGGTCTTCCAGCGTGAATGGCAGGCGGCACTCTTGTGAGCATTCACCGCGGTTGGCGCTGCGGCCGGTGTGGGCATGGCTGATGTAACACTGCCCGCTGAAGGCTACGCACAATGCGCCATGAATGAAGTATTCCAGATTGCAGCTGGTTGCATCGGCAATTTTCTTAATGGTGATCAGATCCAGTTCACGCGCCAGTACCAGCTGCGAAAAACCGACCTGATCGAGAAATGCTGCTTTATCAACAGTGCGTATGTCAGTCTGTGTGCTGGCGTGTAATTGTATTGGCGGTAAATCCAGTTCCAGCAGGCCCATATCCTGAATGATCAGCGCATCGGTGCCGATGTCGTAAAGTTGATGCACCAGCTCGCGCGCACCTTCAAGTTCGTTATCATGAAAAATCGTATTAAGCGCTACAAAAACTTCTGCACGATAGCGATGCGCATGCTTCACCAGCCGCTCAATGTCCGCAACGGTGTTGGGTGCCTTGGCACGTGCGCCGAACGCCGGCCCGCCGATATACACAGCATCCGCACCGTGATTGATAGCTTCGATGCCAAAATCAGCATTTTTTGCAGGGGCGAGCAGTTCCAGATGACGCCTGGATTTGATGTGGCTTTTTTGCATGAAGTGTTACGCACAGTTATCGTGAAATTGAATTTTAGACTAAACAATGGCTTATGACGATATTTGATTTAATTGAGTGCGCAAAACATCGTACAATTCACGCATGAGCAATCAAGACCTTTTAAGCCGCAGCCTGCATTCAGTCTGGCATCCATGCACGCAGATGAAGCAGCATGAAGTTTACCCCTTAATCCCGATTCAGCGCGGTGACGGTGTCTGGCTTTATGATTCCGATGGTAAAAAATACCTGGATGCGGTGAGTTCGTGGTGGGTGAACCTGTTCGGGCACAATAATCCGCGCATTAAAGATGCCATAAAACAGCAGCTTGATACATTAGAGCATGTGATGCTGGCTGGCTTTACGCATGAACCTGTAGTGGAATTATCGGAGCAGCTGGCAAAATTGACTGGTTTAGGGCATGCGTTTTATGGCTCGGATGGCGCAAGTGCCACCGAGATTGCGCTCAAGATGAGTTTTCATTACTGGCGCAATATCGGTAAATCCGGCAAAACCAGATTTATCAGTTTGCAAAACAGCTATCACGGCGAAACCATGGGTTCGCTTGGCGTGACGGATGTGGCCATTTTTAAAGATACTTATGCACCTTTGCTGGTACAGTCCGCTCAGGTGCCAAGCCCTGACTTCAGGCTGGCAGAAGCAGGTGAAAGTGCAGAAGATTTTGCGCTGCGCTGCGCCGCACAGTTTGAGACGTACCTTGCAGAACATCATGCCGAACTGGCGGCATTCATTATCGAGCCTTTAGTGCAGTGTGCGGCTGGCATGGGCATGTGTCACCCTGTGTATTTAAGCAAAGTGCGTGAAATTTGCACACAATATGAAGTACATCTGATTGCTGATGAAATTGCGGTGGGCTTTGGCCGTACCGGCACCATGTTTGCGTGTGAGCAGGGGAATATTAAACCTGATTTTATCTGCTTGTCTAAAGGCATCACCGGTGGTTATTTGCCGTTATCAGCAGTGCTCACTACCGATGAAGTCTATCAGGCGTTTTATCATGACTCCACTGTGAGAGGCTTTCTGCATAGCCATAGCTACACCGGTAATCCGCTGGCATGCAGTGCCGCACTGGCGACATTGGCAATATTTGAAACTGATGATGTGGTAGAGAAAAACAAAGCGAAATCAGCCGCTATTGTAGAAAAAATGCAAGTGCTTACTGACCTGCCGATTCAACACCTGCGGCATCAGGGCATGATATTCGCTTTTGATGTGGTGACGCAAAATTCCCGCTTCTCAAGGCAGAGTTACCAGGCTGGTGTTGAGCAGGGACTGTTGCTACGGCCTATCGGTAACACGGTATATTTTATGCCGCCCTATACCATTACCGAGCCGGAAATTGACTTTATGATCAGCGCTACCCAGCGCGTGGTGAAAGCAACGTTATGATGCGGCTGATGGTTTTTTTAATCACCTTACTCGCAAGCTTTGGTGTACAGGCGGAATTACCGGTGAGTGTTGCAGAGGCGCTGAAAAAATCCGGTATACCGCAGCAGAATGTAGCGGTATATGTGCGGGCTGTCGAGAGTGACAGTCCGATTCTGAGTCACAATGCAGATCGCGCAATGAATCCGGCATCGGTCATGAAGATGGTAACAACCAATGCCGCACTCGATCTGCTTACACCAGCCTATCGCTGGAAAACCGAGGTTTACCGTGACGGTCATCTGGCTAACTGGCAGTTACAGGGTAACCTGATTATTAAAGGCTATGGCGACCCCAGCTTTAAGGCGCAGGATTTCTGGCGGCTTCTTATCAGCCTGCGACAGGCTGGTATTAAAAAGATCAGCGGTGATCTGATTATAGATAAAACTTATTTTGCTGCCGCTGCAACTGGCGACAGTTTCGATAGTGAAAAGTGGCGTGCCTACAATGCACTGCCGAGTGCCTTTCTGGTGAATGGCCGCAATACAAGTTTTAAATTTACCGCCGCAAATGATAGTGTGAATATCACGCAGGAATTTGAATTGCCTGAAGTGGTGATTGTGAATAAGCTTAAACGTGCAACTGGCACCTGCGGCGATTGGCGCAGCCGCATGACTTACGATGTGCAATCAGTTGATGACAAAGCAGTGGTCACATTCAGCGGCAGTTATGCTACAGATTGCGGTGAGCGCTTTTTGGAACTGAGCCTGTTTGAGGATGAGAAATACGCGTTTTTCACGTTTAGAAAATTGTGGCGTGAACTGGGCGGCGAATTTAATGGCACGATAAAACTCCAGGAAACGCCGCTGGCTGCAATCAAGGTGCTGGAGCAAGCATCGGAACCTTTAGGCAGCGTCGTACGCGACATCAATAAGTGGAGTAATAATGTGATGGCACGACAGTTGTTGCTGACGATTGCTGCTGAAAAAGGCGGGGCACCTGCTACGGAAGCCAAAGGCATCAGTGCAATTCAGGCATGGTTGGCTGCCAATGGGCTTAAATCCAGCGAACTGGTCATAGAAAACGGTTCAGGATTGTCGCGGGTAGAAAGAATCAGCGCTGAGCTTTTAGGGCAATTGCTGGTGCGCACGTACAACAGCCCGGCGATGCCGGAAATGATGGCCTCATTACCCATACTCTCGGTAGATGGGACTATTCAGCAACGTATGAAAGACAGCCAGTCCAATGGCCGTGCACATCTTAAAACAGGCTCCATTAATGGCGTGAGTGCTATTGCCGGCTATGTGCTGGATGCCAATGGCCATCGTCATGTGCTGGTAATGCTCGTGAATCATGCCAAAGCAGGTGCGAGTAAAGCCGCGCAGGATGCCTTGATTGAGTGGGTGCATCAGCAGCCGTAAAAAAACTTATTTTTCAGGCGCATTACTGCGTTGCACGGTACTCGAAACCTCGCTGTATAACGCATACTATCTCGGCTTCTGCGTTCCGTGCGCCTTTGGCGTGTGAATAGCGCGGTTTAGCGCGCATATTCCACGGACACGCCCTTCACGGGTGTACTGCATCCTGAAAAATAAGTTTTCAAAGTATATGACGTGTCATTAGCATGTGGTTTTACAGTATGATTACGACTTACTTTTAAATGCTATATTTAGGATTAAACATGAAATTATTCAATACATTATTAGCAGGTGTTTGTTTGTTGAGTTTGGGCGCATGTCAGGCTGAATCCAACCCTGCGAACGCAGAAAAAACCACAGCAAAGGAAACAGTAAAGATGGCTGAAAACATTACAGAATTACAGAAAATTGACACGCAGGTAGGTACCGGCCGCGAGGCAGAGCCTGGCTTTAACGTGACTGTGCATTACACCGGCTGGTTATATGATCCGGCAGCTAAAGACGGCAAAGGCAAAAAATTCGACAGCAGTCTGGATCGCGGCCAGCCATTCAATTTTTATCTTGGCGGTGGTCAGGTGATTCAGGGGTGGGATGAAGGCTTTGCCGGTATGAAAATTGGCGGTAAACGCACACTGATTATTCCATCAGAAATGGGTTACGGTGCACGTGGTGCAGGTGGGGCGATTCCTCCTAATGCTAACCTGATTTTTGATGTTGAATTATTAGCTGTTAAATAAATGAATTGGAGCGCTGTTCATCACGACAGCGTTTGTCAGGAGAAATGATGCACGTAAGAGTTAAATGGATAGATGGCGTTAGTTTTGTCGGTGAATCTGAAACCGGCCATGCGGTAGTGCTGGATGGCGCACCCGAGAATGGCGGCCGAAATATTGGTATGCGCCCAATGGAAATGCTGCTTATCGGTATGGGCGGCTGCACCTCATTTGATGTCGTGGCTATACTTAAAAAAGCGCGTCAGCCTATCGTGGATTGCGTGGCTGAGATTGAAGCCGAGCGCGCTGATGAAATACCAAAAGTATTTACCAAGATTCATGTACATTTTGTGGTGACAGGTGATAACTTGAACCCGGCTCAGGTAGAGCGTGCGGTTAAGCTATCAGCTGAGAAATACTGTTCAGCTTCGATTATGCTGAGCAAGAGCGTGGAAATTACGCACGATTTCGAAATAAAACCACTGACTTTTGAAGCGTAAAGTATCTTCTGATTCACCTCAAGTTAGCGCTAGATCAAGGTCTGTTTCGCTGGTTTGAGGTGATGATTTATTGCTGATTTCTTACTTTAAATCACGCATCAGACTCAATTACCTTTACGACCAACGGCTGTTCGTCTTCCAGAATATTCAATAAACGATCTACGTTAGGGTGTTTGCCGGGACAGTTCTCAGCGTCTTCTGTGTGCTCTGCATACAGGCTTAGCCCTTCGACAGCTGCATCCATAGAGATTTCACCATACATACGCGCCAAGTGGTTATAGACTTTTAAGGAACCCTGGCTACCGGGTTTGTTTTCAATTACGCCTGCCGAACTGCCATCCTGATTGTAAAGCTCAATGCGCTGCACATGGGAGGCGTCGTCGAGTGTAAGTAAAACGTCGCTAAATTTTTGCATTCGAGAGGTACCTCTTTAGTTATATGGGCGCATAAATATGCGCCTTAGTCATATTAGTTATTAAAAATGATAGGTTGAAGCTGTCATGAATTTAGACATCAGCTTCATGCCGAATTTAACCGGTGCAGGCAATTGCGCGGCGCCATGCAGTTTTGCGTCATTGGCATGTTTGGCTTCATCTACGCGCATTTGTTCAACAATTTTGCGAGATTTTTCATCAGCCTCGGGCAGTTGGGTGAGGTGGCTGCTTAAGTGCTCACCTACCTGATGTTCGGTTTCTTCCAGAAACCCCAGGCTCCATTTGTCGCCAAGTGCCCCGGCAGCAGCCCCGATTGCGAAAGAGCCGGCGTAGAACAATGGGTTCAGTATGCTGGTACGCCCGCCAAGTTCTTGTATGCGTGTTTCACACCATGCTAAATGCTCTGTCTCTTCGCGGGCAGCCTGCTGCATGGTCTTGCTGGTTGCAGCATTGCGCGCAGTAATGGCCTGGCCGCTGTATAAGGCCTGCGCACAGACTTCGCCGGTATGATTGATGCGCATCAGCGCACTGGCATGCTTTTTTTCGGCATCTGTTAATTTGGCATCAGCCATATCCTCATCCGGATGCGCGCGCTGACTGTGCGGTTTGGCAAGCAGGGTGCGCAGGCCGGTATCGAACTCACTTATTAATTTATCTACAGTTGAATGTCTCATGTTTGTATTCTACGCCTAAATTTTACCGGCAGAACCCCATCTGCCCTGCAGTATTTTTGTTTGTGGCCATATCTCTGGCAGCAGTTGTTTGCAGATGAGGACATGGCTGAATTATAAACGTTTTCAATTGGGTGCTTTATCAAAAGTAATGGTTCGGTAGCTATAAAAAAACCGCCTCAGATTCAAGGCGGTTTAATTAAGCTGTGACGAACCTTAATTGGTTTTTGCAGCTTCAACTTTCGCTGGCGGCTCAGATTTTACTGGTAAGCCTTTCAGCAAATTCATAGCCTGCGTGAATTGAATATCATCTTTACTCGCAGGCTCGATTGGTGCAGGCGGCTCAGCGTATTTCTTCTCGTTGATTTTTTCTTTAGCAGCTTCCTTGGCGGCATTAGTTGCCGCAGGTTTTGCTGGAACAGCGGTCTTTTCATCTTTTGGGTTCGATAAATGACGTGTCAGATCAGCTTCATGAATATTGCCAGACTGGTCGGTACCATCTTCAACGATGTAATCCGGCACAATACCTTTGGCCTGAATTGAGCGGCCTTTAGGCGTATAGTAACGGGCAGTGGTTAGTTTAATCGCCGCACCGTTATTCATAGGCATAATGGTTTGCACAGAGCCTTTACCAAAGCTTTGTGTTCCGATCACGGCTGCACGTTTGTGATCCTGCAATGCGCCTGCTACGATCTCAGAAGCAGATGCTGAACCGCTGTTGATCAGAACAGCCATCGGCACTGTTTTCAGGTCTGCCGGCAAATCGCGGATAAAGTCATTAGCGACACCACCACGCGCATAATTCTCAGGAATTGCCGTCAATTGCATTTTAGAATCTGGTGCGCGGCCTTCTGTGTAAACCACTAACTCACCTTTAGGCAGGAAAGCAGCAGACACACCTACAGCACCATTGAGCAAGCCGCCCGGATCGTTACGTAAGTCTAGAACAAAGCCTTTAAATGGGCCTTTATTTTCGGCATGCAATGTTTTAATGGCTTTTGCCAGATCTTCAACCGTGCGTTCCTGAAACTGGGTGATTCTTACATAAGCGTAGCCAGGTTCGGGCATTTTATATTTCACGCTTTTATTTTTAATCACATCACGTGTCAGCGTGAATAACAACGGTTTAGTCTCGTTTTTACGCACGACAGTTAAGATGATCTGGGTGCCAGGCTTGCCGCGCATACGTTTTACCGCATCGTTGAGGGTCATGCCTTTTACCGGTGTTTCATCCAGTTTTATGATGAGGTCGCCGCTTTTTAAGCCTGCCGCATAAGCCGGTGAGTCTTCAATCGGAGAAACAACTTTAACCAGCCCGTCTTCCATACCGACTTCAATTCCTAGCCCGCCAAACTCGCCTTGGGTCGCAGTTTGCATGTCTTTGAATGCATCCGGATCAAGGTAGGTTGAATGTGGGTCAAGACCGGTCAGCATGCCGCTGATCGCTTCTGAAATCAGTTTTTTGTCTTCAACAGTTTCAACGTAGTCGCTTTTGATTTTTCCGAATACTTCAGCAAATGCACGAAGATCATCCAGCGGCAGCTGTGGCTTTACCATTTTCTCTGCAACTGCAGAATAGGTCAGGCTCAGCATCAGGCCTAGCACGAGGCCAGAGCCCACAAGCCCTATTTTGTTAAAACGATGATGTTTATTTTGTACTTGCATGTATTATTGTTCCCAACAAATGAAGCTGTATTCAGTCTGAAAGTGAGTAAATTAAACGTTTTGTGCCTAACAGATTCTAAGAGTTTCAAATATATGATTAGTTTCAGGATAGATTGAATATATTATTCGAGTAATGCATATTAAACTATATCAGTCAGGACATGAAATCAGTTATTGTACGCAATGTCGCTGGTTGCTGCGTGCAGCATGGCTGGCGCAGGAGTTGCTAACCACTTTCGACCAAGACCTGCACAGTGTGGCTTTAAAGCCTGGTACCGGCGGTATTTTTGAGATTACACTAAACGGAGAACTGCTTTTTTCGCGTAAAGAAGCTGGCCGTTTTCCAGAGGCTAAAGAGGTCAAGCAGCTGATACGCGACTGTATCGACCCTGACCGCGATTTAGGACATAGTGATAAAATCAAAGAGTAGCTTAATATTTTGGCAACCATAAAACTAGAAATATCGTTAGTTGTCATAATTTTCAATGAATAATTTATTCGGCTGTAGATAGTTGTTCCCTGATTCAAAAAATTTATCCAATAAGGAGTATTCACATGTCAGCAGACCATAAAGCAGATAATCCTGTAGTAAGTGCGCTCAATACCATTCTTGAGCTAGAGTTGGCAGGGGTTGTAAGGTACACCCATTATTCACTGATGGTGTTTGGTTATAACCGAATTCCAATCGTATCGTGGCTGCGCAGTCAGGCAACTGAATCACTGGATCATGCAAATAAGGCCGGCGAGATTATTACGCACCTGGGCGGACATCCTTCGTTGTCGATTGGCCCATTGCTTGAAACCCACAATCATGACATCGGTGATATTTTGCGTGAATCTTTAGCGCATGAAACCGTTGCGCTGAATGCTTATAAAGCTTTATTGCAGCTTGTAGAAGGCGATTCTGTGATGCTGGAAGAATACGCCAGAGAGATGATTTACCAGGAAGAACTGCATCTGGGTGAAGTGGACAAAATGCTGCGCAAGCCGGGTGATGTGGCAAAGTTTCACGCATAAGCTTTAATAAACTTTTCTGTGTGCGTTGCTAAATGGCGCACACAGTATCTATGTGGAAGCACCTATCTGACTTTCCTGTTTGTAGGTATTCCAGTCTTCAGTTATCGGCGTCCATGTTGGGTCCTTAGCCCAATCTTGATATTTACTGCTTACAATCATTTCCCTAATATTTGCGTCAAACTGATTCTGGATGTAGCCGATGGCCTCTTGCGGACGCCCTTCTGTGGTGAGTTGTTGTGTGGTGTTGAATCTCGCTACTAAGGCGGCTTGGAATTCCGGGTGATTTTTTATCTCTTGAAGGTAACTTTCTTTTGGTGCGTCAGCAGGTAAATTTGCAACAACAGCTTTGTAGCTATTCATCATTTTAAAATCATTTGCAGCCGCTAGCGTGACATCGCTGGCTGCATTGGGGTTTGCTGATGCGAGTGGCTGAGCAAGCGATAAATTTACAGACTCAGTATTCTTCCATGAAGTTATCTCGCCATCAGCAGTTTGTATAAGGCCGGTTTGCAAGTCTTTTAATAAGGTAACCTTGTCCGCGCTCTCGGTATAAATCGTGAAATCAGGCCTGTCTGACCGCCAGATAGCAGAGTTGGTATCAGGCGGGTTTAACTCAACCGTAACAACCTGGTGCCCGGATTTTCTTAATCCTTCATCAAGATCATAATTTTTGTCTGTATGCCATGATCCGCCAAAAATAAGTACTTTTTCACCGGGGTGCTGCGCCATTTCACGGCTGATGTTTTCAATCATTCTCGGGTTGCGGTCGGCAATATCCAGCGGGTCTAGTTTATAAGCAGCTGTTTCCATATCAAGATATTGCTTCATCCGTCCGGGATCAGGTGCCTTGTTAATAATCGCGTCAATGTCCTTACGGTAAAAATCGTGTTCGTCTGCAAACGCAGCCTCTGCGGGAAACTGCGCATCACGTACATGTTTTTTGCTGTTGTCGTCATATAAATGTACCTGCATGCCAAGCCGGTCAGCTTCTCTTACCAAGTCGCCAAATGTCGTTGGGTCGGCTCTTAAATCACCGGGCGAGTATTCGGTAGGGTCTCGTTCCAGGTAAAGATGTTTAATTCCTTGAGCTTGCATGCCAGCTAATTGCTCGGTGAGTGTTCGGCTGATTGCGTCATTTTCATGATCAATATCTGCTATCAGTATGATTTCATTTTCTTCGGCGATTTTGCTCAGGGGTGTGTTTTTTATTGCCATAATATCGATTCAATTTTTATTTGGTTCAATGTAATGATGTATATGCGGATGTTTAGCCATTAACGACCAGCATCTTGCGCTGGAGGCTCATAGGGAGGTGGGGCATTCACCATCGGTTCGGCAGCCGCTTGTGGCAATGTACCGTGGTTTTCAATGCCAATTTGCTGAGAGAGGCGACCCAATAGCGCATCTTCATATTGCGCTAAATATTCTGCATTGGGCAGATTTTGTATAGATATCCATTTGTCAGTATTGGCATAAGTGATTTTCCCTGAACGCCTGTCAAGGCTATGTGCCGGGGTTTGTAATGAAAGAGATTCTGCTACTGCCGTATGAATTTCTCGCTGTAGATCAGTGATTGGCATGGCACCTGATTCGGCTAATTGATTGACTTTATCAATCAGCGCCGGTGGTACGGCCAGATGTTTTGCTGCTGCGGGAGCATTGGGGTTGTTTAGTTTTATTTCTAATACAGTCTGTGTATTTTCGCCATGTTGAATGGTTAAAAATGAGTAAGGCGTACCATGTACCGGTGCGCGCCGCACCGTGCCTGCAAGGCTATTTCCGGACAGGTCTGGGAATTGCATAAGCACCGCTTTATCTGCGATCTTGTTTGCGGCTTCCATTGCTCTTTCCAGTGCGATACCCTTTTGCTGAATGTGTGTTAGCAGGGCGGTGTTTAAATGTTGTGCATTTACCGAGCCATATTTTTGTATTTCTGCCAGTTGTGACAAAAGCGTTTTACCGGCCTGTTCCGCCATTTCTGGCACTGAAAGTGTTTCAATGAAGGTGTTGTGCAATTTAAGCAGTTCCGGCGGCACTGCCACATAGCTGGCATTGTCAGACATCTCATTAATAGCCAGAACGATTCTTGGTTCTTGACTGGTATGACTAATGGTTAAAAATGTATAAGAGCGGTGGTGCCCTAGTGCATCTGTGACAGAAACCGGTTGGCGGAAAATTTCCACCGGGTCACCCGGGTCAATTTTTAGTTCTTCAAGGAGTGTCGCATCGGCTTTCTGGATACGCGGGTCAATTGCGCGCAAGGCTTGTTGCTCTGTCTGGTTGGTGATATCACCTATGTTGCCAATGTTATCGACTGCTGCGGGGTTACTTAACCAGTCAGGTTGCCGTGTGCCTGCCAGCTCAGCTAAGGTTTGTTTTGATGCAGGTAATTGCAGGGCTGACTCCAGCTCGGTTTTAAGTGTGGTGAGTTGGTTCCATGGGTGAGTGTTGACATAACTTTGGCTATCCGTCACGTTGCCGATAGCCCTGATCTCAACCCCCTCATTTTTGAAAGCTTGCGCGACGGAAAGCACCCAATTGCGCTGCTCTGCCAGCGGATTGGTTCCGGCTGATGGCGTTAGTTCAGACAGGTCGATATTCAATACGCCATCTGTTACATTTGCCGAGATTTTAATCGCCGATAAACTGCCGATATGCGCATCGGCGCTATAGCTGAGCGTATGCGTCGGGGAGCCTGCTGTTGCGCCGGTGTTTGCTTGAATATGCAGGTCTGGCGCATGATTTTCAAAAGATCTGTTCGTTTGCAACAAGGAAGACTCCGCCCCGGCATCTTGAGTATAGCTGAAGGCATTGCCAGAATTTTCGGTTGCCGATGTCATGGACATTACGCCAGCAGGTTTTTGTGTGGCGGCTGTGGCTTCATCTGGGGCAGGCAGTGCAAAGGGGATACCTTCAGCAGTAAGTGCTTCCTCACGAGCTGCATTCAGCATTAAATTTCCCGGTCCTGGTAACTCGGGCAGCCTCGTTGTTGCCAGCATCAGCATGCCGTTATATAGCATTTCTGCACGTTCTGCATAGCGCTCTGAAAGCCGATGCATAGCCGATTCACGATAACTTGCTGCAAGCACATGGCGTTGCGCCGGGCTGGGGTTGTTTGGGTCTTCCAGAGGGAGAGTTAAATTCAAATTGGTTAAACTTTGGGCGATTTTTGCCAACGGAGAATTAAACAGGGATATAACTGCGACTTTTGCAAATAATTGGTTGATGTCTTTCTCATCACGCAGGATATTAATCTCGTTTTGTCTTCCCTGTGTGATCACATTGGGTATGTTCAGTATGGATTCACGAAATTTCAGCGCGCCAACGACAGAGCCCGTAGCCATTGCTGCTACGGTTTCCAATACGCCGGTTGTATTGGCAAGCTTGTCGAGCGCGACAAATTGCGGGTTATCCAGCCTCACCCCATTTTCGAGCATGGCTGCGCAATAAGCTGCTGCGCGTACTGCGGCATCCAAATCGCCATTCTCCGCAGCATGCTCAAGCAAGCGGATTTCTGCTTCCAACAAGTAATGGTTGCCAAGTTTTTCAGTGATCGTATCGTTTGCTGCCATGATGTTTTTTTATTCTTTTTAGAATTAGTTGGATTGTTTACCTAAATACTTGGCCTGTCTTATATCAAGCTGCATGAAAGTACCGTGAGGTGCCCACATTAGTTACAAGACGTTTCAGAAATAAGAAAAGGGTTAAGCCGCGAGAGAAAGTTTTAAGTTTTTTTAATGTCTAATGCATTGCAACAAACCGGCCATAGAGAGTGGCCGGCATAATTCAGCATCTACTGCAAACAGCGATTGGGTTACAAACCCTGGTTTAGGTACCTGTTTAATTTTGGTCACTAAGAATTATCGGAGGTTAACCCTGTTCGGTTTTCTTAAACGTACATTGTTGCAAGCCTATCGTGAGTAGGCCTGATTTTAAAAAAGACTATTAAGGGTATTCATGAGCAGTACAGTAACACTCCAAGAAGTACGTGAAGAATTGGCAAAGTTTCCACAAGTCATGTTGATGCCAGGTGATCAACGTATCAATCCATCAATTAATACTTTGACGATTGAAATAGACGATAAAACCAAAGAGGATTTACCCAAGCTTTCAGGATTTCTTGAGCGAGCTCGCCTTGCCGCTAACAATTACTCCAGTCTTGATATGCAGATTCCAGAAGTTGATATTGTCATTATTACTAACGACTCAGATTATGTTTTTACTGGTTTTGTTGTTGATAATAAAGGCAAGCGAAACCTTATTATAAGGACAGATATACTGCTTGTTTTAAACGAGGAAATGGTATTGGCTATGCTTACACATGAATATAAGCACCATCATCATATTAATAGCGATATGGAAAGGCTATCGATTGAGCTGAACGGCGATCGTGCTGCAGAAAATTCATTGGCGTTATGTGCGACATTACTAACATTGATGACGTCCGAAGAGTTCTCTGGGCATTATTATGCTAATAATGATAATCAGCACCCACCTTTAAGGGATAGGATAAGGGCAGCGCTGAGAGAGTCTTATGGGGATGGTGCTTTTCGTGATTCTGGAGCTTATAGCGCTGATTGGCAGTTTCAGCCGAAGCGGCAAGACTTTATACCTGTACTTGAAGATGGTAAGAAAATTCTGAATTGGGATTCAGAGCTAGCCCCTGTGATTCAGCAGTTACTAGACGAGGATATGCATTACCTTGATACCTTGGTTGGAACAGGGGGTCATCCAATCAAGGCGCAGGCGGTAAGCCAGTTTATCAATTACGAGAAACCCAGAATAGAAGCGTTTTATGAAAAGCACATACTTAATGCTGAGCTTCCAAGTAACAACTATTTAGCTCAGCAGTTTGAAAAAGCCTTGCAAGTGCCTGCGCTCAGAGAAGCCGTGATGAGCATGCATGAAAAAATGCCGTTGGCATTTAAAGCATACGACGAGGCGGTGAAGCAAGCTGGCCACTTTATTACCCCTTCTGCGCAGGACGCAATCATCAACACTGCACGTCAGAATATTGTTGAGGGCATCAGTGAGGGTATATATCCAGAAGCGAAACCATCGCAATTGATGCCAGAGGTTGTCTCTATCCCAGTTGTTAATGCAGTTGAATTGGCTCAGTAATGGCGATGGCTTAGTCTAGGCTGTTATTTTAATCGGCTTTGATGGTAATGTTTACCATCAAAGGCTTGCATGTTTGATTAATTATTTAACCTCTAATCTTATTGCAGGCTTAACCCCATTGTTTCATTTTTAAACGTATATCTGGCATGAGTCAGGCAGCTAAAACCAATATTCCAGACCCGCACCCTGCGGATGTCGATTGGGATGATGCAATTCCCCATGGACTGAATGCTGATGATTTAAGCCCATAGTTAAAATTAGCAGGCTTTTGAAAGGGTGCTTAATTATCTTTTGTTGTTGTCTCTATGCGTTGCGCCCCGTTAAAGCGTTTTTCCCAATAGCTGCTTTGCATATTTTCTACACGAACGCCGCCGCCACTGCTGGGGGAGTGGATAAAGCGGTTGTTACCCAGATAAATGCCTACGTGTGAGAACGTTGATCTTAAGGTATTGAAAAACACCAGGTCGCCGGGTTCTAATTCGCTTTTTGGAATAGTCTTGCCGAGTTGGCTGATCGCACGCGCGCTATGCGGTAGTGACAGATTACCGGTCTGCTGATACACATAGCGTACAAAGCCGCTGCAATCAAAACCGGATTCCGGCGATTTGCCGCCATATTTGTAACGCACGCCGGTTAGGCTTAATGCATTGACCAGCACCTCACGGGCTCGCTCCGGCCAACTTGCTTCGTCAACGTTGTGAGTATTGCTTGGTGGGGATTGAAGCTGGCGCTCAAGTGCAAGGTCAGTTTTGGTCTGTACAGCAGGGTTCGCTGAACACGCGCTGCTCGTGATAGCCAGTAGAATGCAAGCAAGATAAGTCACGTTCGAGAGCTTAGTCATGCTGGCATTATAGTTAAGTTATCATGATCTACCAAACCGGGCCTCATCACATTTTTTTATCGCCTTGATTTATGCTGTTAAATGATCAATTTATCTTTAAGTTTTTGGCTTGGTTTTTTGGCTGAAGTTTGTTAAGTCATGGGATAATCGCGCTCTTATGAGTGAAGACAGCATCCGCCAGGTTTTTGAAAAAGATGGGATTTTAGCCTCGCAGATCGATGGCTACCACGAGCGCACCCAGCAACTGGAAATGGCGCTGGCAATTGCGCATGCGATTGAGCATAACACGCAGCTGGTGGCTGAAGCCGGCACCGGTACTGGTAAGACTTTTGCTTATTTAGTCCCCGCACTGCTAACAGGCGGTAAGGTCATTATTTCTACTGGCACTAAAAACCTGCAAGATCAGCTTTTTAATCGTGACCTGCCCAATGTGCGCGATGCGTTAAAAGTTCCGGTTACGGTGGCCATGCTGAAAGGGCGCTCTAATTATGTGTGCCATTACCATCTGGAACGTGCCGCGAACGAAGGTCGCTTTGCCTCGCGAGATGACGCCAAGTACCTGCATGTCATTCAGAACTTTGTAGAAAACTCCAAAACCGGCGATAAAAGCGAGCTCACTGATGTGCCTGAAAACGCCACTATTTGGGCGAATGTGACATCAACACGTGATAACTGCCTGGGTGGCGACTGTAATTTCTATAAAGAATGTTTTGTGATGGAAGCGCGCAAGCAGGCGCTCGCTGCCGATGTGGTGGTGGTCAATCATCACCTGTTCTTTGCCGATGTGATGCTGCGCGATGAAGGTGTGGCAGAATTATTGCCGAGTGCTAACACGGTGATTTTTGATGAAGCACACCAATTGCCGGATGTGGCAGGTCTATTTTTTGGCGAGGATGTTTCAACCAGCCAGCTCATAGAACTCGCACGTGACTGTACAGCTGCGCACCTGAGCCTTGCGAAGGATTGTATTGAACTGGGTGAAAGTATTCCGCTACTGGAAAAAGCCTGTAAGGATTTCAGACTGGTGTTTGCCTATGAGGGCTCCCGCATGCCAGTACAGAAAGCGTTGGCGCTGAAAAGTTTTCAGGAGGCGTTTGATCACATGAAAAAACGACTGGAAGCATTGAGTGCGGTATTGGAGACGCAGGCTGCACGTGACCCGCTGCTGGAAAAATGCTGGCAGCGCAGCATGGATTTAGGTAATTTGCTGCGTCGATGGATGTCAGCTGAAAATGATAATCTGGTGCGCTGGGTTGAAGTGTTTACGCACTCTGTGCAGTTACACGCTACACCGCTCAGTGTGGCAGAAGGTTTTGGCAAGCAATTGAACGCACAGCCGCGTGCATGGATATTCACATCGGCGACCCTTGCCGTTAAAAATGACTTCAGCCATTATCAGGCGCAGATGGGGCTACAGGCCGCCACTACGGCTTCGTGGCAAAGTCCGTTCAATTATCAGGAGCAGGCGTTGTTTTATGTGCCGCCTGACATGCCAGACCCCAATAGCCCAACGTACACATCATGCGTGGTAGCTGCTGCATTGCCGGTGCTGCGTGCCAGCGGCGGCAGGGCGTTTGTGCTCTCTACCAGCCTGCGCGCCATGCGTGAAATCCATGCCTTGCTAAAAGAAGCTTTTGCCGAGAACGGCATAGAAAGCCCGTTACTGCTGCAGGGTGATAGCTCGCGCACTGAGTTGTTGGATCGTTTTCGCAAGCTGGGAAATGCGGTGCTGGTCGGCTCGCAAAGTTTCTGGGAAGGCGTCGATGTGCGCGGCGAGGCACTAAGTGTGGTGATTATTGATAAACTGCCGTTTGCACCGCCGGATGACCCGGTGCTGTCAGCGCGGGTGGATAAGCTCAATGCCGAAGGCAAAAATGCCTTTATGGAATATCAGCTGCCATATTCTGTGATTACCTTAAAACAGGGTGCCGGTCGTCTGATCCGTGATGAGAATGACCGCGGTGTGCTCATGATCTGTGACCCGCGTTTAATCAGCAAGTCTTACGGCAGAAAAATATGGCAGAGTTTGCCGCCATTTAAACGAACACGCGATTTAGCTGAGGTAGAAGCCTTTTTTACAACTGAAATTTAGATTAGAATGCGCCCCTTTCAAAATAATAAGATTTAATGGGGGTCTCAAATGCGTAATTCTTTATCTATGATTTTAATTTCATCAATCAGCTTTGCCGGTGATTGCAATAAAACCGTAATGGGCGGCGGCTGTTCTGGTCAAGTTCAGGCTGGCGTTTCTCCACACATGCAATCACAAAACCCACAAAATGCAGTGACAAAAGCCAAAGCAAGCGCACCGGCAGTTAAAGCTGCTGCACCTGCCAAAAATGTGAATGTGAGCAATGCAACTGGCCAGAAGCCACAAATTTAAACGCTTTAGATCTTAACGCCGTATCTTTGGTGTTTTTAGAAGCTGACGATTTAAAACCGTCAGCTTTTTAATTTCTACTATATGTGATTATTAAATAGCGTTATAGTTTTGTGCAGATTGTGGCAATCAAAAAAAGCTGAAGAATAATGTCTTTAATACATATCCCGGAAACTGAATATACGCTTACCGCAATTCGTGCACAGGGTGCGGGTGGCCAAAATGTGAATAAAGTGTCCAGTGCGATACATCTGCGTTTTGATATTCATGGATCATCTTTAAGCGACTGGCTCAAGGCCAGACTGCTGCATCTGAAAGATAACCGTATTAACGATGACGGTGTGCTGGTGCTGAAAGCGCAGCAGTATCGTACTCAGGAAGCCAATAAAAGGGATGCGGTGCAGCGTTTGCATGAGATTGTGAACGCGGCAAATCATGTAATGCCGATGCGTTATGCCACGCGGCCAACCCGGGGTTCTACTCAGCGCAGGCTGGAAAGTAAAACGCAACGTGGGCAGGTCAAGCAATTACGTGGCAAAATAGCGGCTGAATAAATTTGTGACAACTGCCGTGAAACTACTAGCCTTCGACACCTCTACTGAATATCTATCCTTAGCCCTGATGCTGGAGGACAAAATCTCCACGTTTGATGTATTGGCCGGGCAAAGCCATTCGCAATTGATACTGCCGCAAATTCAGACTTTGCTGGCTGCGGCAGGGGTGCAACTGCAAGATTTACAAGGCATCGCTTTTGGCGCAGGCCCCGGTTCTTTTACCGGTGTGCGCATTGCTGCCGGAGTGGCGCAAGGCTTGGGTTTTGGTGCCAATTTGCCGGTAGCAGGTATCTGTACCTTGCAGGCTTTGGCGGAGGCCAGCGGCGCAGATAAGGTGATTGCCTGTCTGGATGCGCGTATGGGGGAAGTCTACCATGCGGCTTATGTCAAGAACGCGGGTGCATGGCAAACAGTGATCGAGCCGGGTTTATATAAGCCGGAAGCCGTGCCGGCAATTGAAGGCAGTGACTGGGTTGGTGCCGGCAGTGGCTGGCAAACCTATGGCGAAGTGTTAAGCCATGCCTATCAGGAGCAACTGCAGGACGTATTGCCTGAGTTGCTGCCAAGTGCCAGCGCCATTCTGCGTTTGGCGCAGCCGCTGTTTGCCAGCGGAAAGCCCCTACCCGCAGCTGAGGCGATGCCTATTTATATACGCAACCGTGTAGCGCTTAAAACTGCCGAGCGTGAGCAGGGCCTGCGCTTATGAGTGCGTTGAATCCGCAATATCAATTCCGCCCGATGACAGAGGCGGATCTGGATGCCATCATGGAGATTGAGCCACATATCTATTCTCACCCGTGGTCGCGCGGAAACTTCAGTGATTCACTGGTTTCTGGCTATTCAGCATGGGTGTTGCTGCATGGCGTGCAGATTATTGGCTATGCGCTGATGATGATGGTGCTGGATGAGGCGCATCTGCTTAATCTGAGCGTTGCAAAGGCCTACCAGAAACAGGGTTTGGGACGATTGTTGCTGGAGCACATGATAACAATCGCTAAAAAGCATGCTGCGGCAAATATGTTTCTGGAAGTACGCCCAAGCAATATTTCTGCAATTGCACTGTATGAAAATATAGGTTTTAATGAAATGGCAGTACGTCGCGGTTATTATCCGGCGCACAATGGTCGTGAAGATGCAGTTCTGATGGGATTGGCGCTATGAGCCAGATGAGCCGCGAAGACATGCTGAGAGAACTCGAACTACTGCCGGTCTGGCAGTTACGGCAGCCTTTGCCCATGCAGCTTAAAAGAGAACTGGTTGTTACAGAGCAGCTTGTTAAAGAACAAGAGCACGTTGCGCTAGAGCCAGAGACGATTGAAATTACCGTAGCTGAATCTCCAGCACCTGAACCTTCAATTCATGAATCATCAATTTCGGAACCAGCCCCATCTGCGCTTGAAGCCTCAGTACCTGTAGCCCCCGTACCTCAGCAATTAATCTCGCAGCAACTTGAGGTGGTTGAGAGTTTTGAGATGGCACCTGTTCCAGAGCCAGTCGTGGAACAAGTTCTGCCATTACGCTTGTTGCTGAGTGAAGACAATAGCTACGCGTTCTTGATTGAACCTTATGCGGCTGAGAGTGATGCGCAGCAAACTGAAACTTTACTGAAAAACATGATCCGTGCCATGCAAGCCAGCTGCCGTGTGGATGTGACTGATACTGCGGATAAAATTTTTGCTATGCATACACCCAAGCTGATGATCAGTTTTGGTGAAGTGCCAGCTAATGAGTTGGCAGGGAAAACACATACTTTGGATGAGTGGCGCCATATCCAGCAGGACAGTCCGTCGCTTTATAAACAGACTCCATTGATAGTGACGTATCATCCGGCACATCTGTTAACAAATACCGCAGATAAAGCATTTGCCTGGCATGACCTGTGTGCGGCAATTAAGCTGGTGCAGAGCTTGTAATTCATGTTTTTGCCACCATATAAGGCAATATCGTTATTAAACTATTTTGATTAAATTAGGGAACGACCATGAAGAATTTGATGTTAAGAATTTCAGCTTTATTACTGATATTGAGTTTAACCGGCTGCGGCTATAACACGTTCCAATCTCTGGATGAAGAAGCCAAAGCGAGCTGGTCTGAAGTGCTTAACCAGTATCAGCGCCGTGCAGACCTGGTGCCTAACTTGGTGAATGTAGTGAAAGGCTATGCCGCGCATGAAGAAAAAGTGCTGACGGACGTTGCTGATGCACGCTCTAAAGTAGGCAGTCTGCAGGTAACACCTGAGCTGATTAATGATCCTGAGGCGTTTGCGAAATTCCAGGCAGCACAAGGTCAGTTGACCTCTGCATTGTCTCGCTTGCTGGTGGTTTCTGAGAATTATCCTAATTTAAAAGCGGATCAGGGTTTCAGAGACTTGCAAGCGCAACTGGAAGGTACAGAAAACCGTATTACCGTTGCACGTAACCGCTATATTGAAACCATTAAAAATTACAACGTTGCTGTGCGCTCATTCCCGCAGAACCTGACTGCAATGATGTTCGGATACACAACTAAAGCATCATTTACGGTAGAGAATGAAAAAGCGATTTCAACCGCGCCAACCGTGAGTTTCGAAGATAAAAAGTAAGCGTAAAAAATAACACTGAAATCTAGCGCACGTTGTTTTTTCATATGTCTTCTGCCCTGAAAGCCTGCCTGCTCGCATTCTGCTGGGTGCTGTTATTTGCATCCGGCAGCCTGCACGCAGAGCTGGTGCCGGTTCCTGCACTGCAGCATCGCATCACCGATCTCACCCAGACCTTAACCCCTGATCAGCAAAGCCAGCTTGAAGCCAAGCTGGCTGCTTTTGAGCAGCAGAAGGGTAGCCAGATTGCTGTACTGATTGTACCTACTACTGCGCCTGAAGCGATCGAGCAATACAGTATCCGTGTGGTGGATGCCTGGAAACTGGGGCGGGAAAAGCAAGATGATGGTGTGTTGCTATTGGTGGCAAAAGATGACCGCAAAATGCGCATTGAGGTCGGTTATGGCCTTGAAGGCGCAATCCCGGATTTGATTGCAAAACGCATCATCAGTGAAATCATGGTGCCTAGTTTCCGTCACGGTGATTATTATGGCGGTATCAATAATGCGCTGGAGCAGGTTATTAAGCTGATCTCGGGCGAGCAGTTGCCTGCGCCCGCGCAGGCTAAACCGGGCAGCGGCAAACTTATGGATATGCTGTATGTAGTGTTCATCGGCGCTTTTGTGGTGGGCGGCATTCTGCGCGCGATATTCGGCAAGTTTGTAGGTGGTGTGCTCAATGGCGGCATCATTGGCATGCTGATATGGATATTTGGCGGCGGTTTAATTATTGCGATTGTCTTGGCTATCATCGCCTTTTTTCTGACTTTTGCCGGAGCCTCCGGTTTAGGTCATGCTGGCGGCCTCGGCGGCGGTGGGTATGGTGGTTCCGGCGGCTGGAGCGGTGGAGGTGGCGGTGGTTTTGGCGGCGGCGGAGCCTCGGGGAGCTGGTAATGCTATTGAATATTTTTAAACGCGTATGCCGGCATCTTTGTATTTCACCGCTGGCTTTAAAAAAGCGCTTTCCTAAAGCGGTCATGCACCGCATCGAGCAAGCTATCGCTGATAGTGAGCAAACACATTTTGGTGAAATCAGATTTGCCGTTGAACTCAATCTGCCGCTGCTGGATATCCTGAAAAAGAAATCCGGCCAGCAACGCGCGGTAGAAGTTTTTTCGCAATTACACGTATGGGATACCGAGCAGAATAACGGTGTGCTGATTTATCTGCTGCTGGCAGACCATGATTTTGAGATACTGGCAGACCGCGGTATTCATCAGCATATAGGCGCTGAGGGCTGGGCACGCATCAGCCATGAAATGGAAGCGCTGTTCAAGCAGGGCGAGTTTGAGGCAGGCGTGTTACATGGCATTGCACAAATCAGTATGCTGTTGGCTCAGCACTATCCGGCGAATGACAGTAATCATAATGAATTGCCTAATGCGCCAGTTATCATTTAAATTACTATCATGCAGCTTGCTGATTTTTTCACTGCAAGCAAATGCAGCGATGAGCGATATTAACCGCATCTATAATCAGATGCCCGCTTTAGATGGCTTTGATATATGCATGGGCGGTGGCTGTGCCGAGGTCAAACATGTGGCGCTGACTGACGAGGAATGGCAACAAATCATCAGTGTTTTTAAGAATGCTGGCAATGTCACTGATGCGGCACAGGAACGTAGCCTGATTGCGCAGGCGATAGGCGCATTTGAAAGCAAGGTTGGCACTAAAACAAATACAGCAAATGACCGTGCCGGTACCTTTGGTAATTCAGGGTATCCAGGCCAGCTTGACTGTAATGATGAGGCGATTAACACTACGACTTATATGCGGCTGATGCGCCAGAACGGCCTGCTCAAGTTTCACGAGATAGAGGATACGCGCACACGTAACTTCTTTTTCAATGGCTGGCCGCACTCAACAGCAGTCATTCATGAAACAGCAACCGGCGCGAGATTTGCCGTCGATAGCTGGTTTTATGATAACGGCTTTCCGGCGACCATTGTTCCGTTTGCTGTCTGGAAATCAGGTTATGTACCTGAAGATAGCCCGGTACTGAGAAAGTAACAAACTATATTTGCCGTACACAATATTGATGTCTATATATTCAGATGAGCAAACTTAAACTCCATCACTCGGCTTTTGTCAGGCATGTATTTATTGCGCTGGGTTTTGCAGCGTTACTGCTGGGGTTTATCGGTATATTTCTACCCATACTGCCAACGACACCATTTATTCTGCTGGCGGCAGCATTTTTTGCCAGAGGCTCGGAACGTTTTCATACCTGGTTGCTGCAGCATCGCATTACCGGCCCTTTGATTGTAGATTGGTATGAACACCGCAGCATTCGTGCAGGCGTTAAACGCTGGACATATCTGCTAACCACTATCTCTTTTAGCAGTTCTATTTTGATTATTGAACCAATAGCAATAAAACTTTTATTATTGCTGCTGTACTTGATAGTGATTTATTTTTTATGGCGCATTCCGGTGCGTAAAATTTAACAACTATTGTTTTGTTTTTGGCTTATTTATTCAGGATATTTAATGACTACAACTAATCAAGTATTAATTACCGGTGCAAATCGTGGTATTGGCCTGGAGTTCGCCCGTCGATATGCCGAGGCTGGCTGGAAAGTCATCGCCTGCTGCAGAGACCTGAAGCAGGCAGCAAGTTTGCAGGCGCTTGCAGATACCTATCCAGATATCAAAACTTATGCCTTGGACGTTGCAGATTTTGCAGCGATTGAAGCACTGGCGGCAGCATTGAAAGATGAAAAAATTGATGTGCTGATCAATAATGCAGGTGTTTATCCACATTCAGATCTGAATCACGCGGACCCGGAACAATGGCTGCATGCATTCAAGGTGAATAGCATGTCGCCATTTAAAATGGCAACTGCTTTTACGCCGCATATTGCCGCTAGCCGACTCAAAAAACTCGTTACGCTTTCCAGCAAAATGGGTAGTCTGGATGACAATACCAGCGGCGGTAGTTATATCTACCGCACAAGTAAAGTTGCGGCGAATATGGTGATGAAAAGCCTAGCCATAGACCTGAAACCCTATGGTATCTCGGTAGCAGCTCTGCATCCGGGCTGGGTACAAACTGAAATGGGCGGCCCTGGTGCCTTGATTGATACACGAGCGAGTGTTTCCGGCTTGCGTAATGTGATAGAGCATTTGAATCTGGACAATAGTGGGCAATTTATCACCTATGACGGCAAAGTCATCAATTGGTAACTCTGGTGTGAATATGTGGGCATAAAAAAACCTGGCTTAAATCAAGCCAGGTTTTAATCGCAGTCTGAACAATAATTATTTGTTCATTACGTACATTGTTACTTCAAAGCCAAAACGCATTTCTGTAGCAGCTGGTTTAGTCCACATAATTATTTTCCTGAGTATTAATTTATTAAACATGACAACATGTCGTGTTTGTGTGATTGCATTATGCGCTGTCCAGCATTTAGTACACTATCGTAGTTCATGATTAGCAGCTAAGTAAAATCTTGAACTGTTTACTCGGGTATTTTCAGGAGGCGTTCATCACAGCCTCTAAATGCACGATTACCCGAAGTCGCAGCATAACAACATAGCAGCTCTGTTTAGTTTTTGCAGTGCATATTCATTATCTGATTAATGCATGTAAAACCAAGTGATGTGATTAGGCCAGAATATAAAAAAAGCGGTGAAATCATCCACCGCTTTTTTTGCAACGTGCGACTTAAATTGCGCTGATATTTAGTTCAGATCAAAACGATCCGCATGCATAACTTTAGCCCAGGCTTGCACAAAGTCTTTTATAAACTTCTCTTTAGCATCATCTTGTGCATAAACTTCAGCATAAGAACGAAGAATAGAGTTTGAGCCAAAGACCAAGTCAACCCTAGTGGCTGTCCATTTGACTGCGCCAGTGCTGCGATCACGGATTTCATAAAGGTTATTGCCGGCAGGTTTCCAGGTATTACCCATATCGGTCAGGTTTACAAAGAAATCATTCGTTAAAACACCTTCACGATTGGTGAGCACGCCATGCTTAGCCCCGCCATAGTTAGTGCCAAGCACACGCATACCGCCAACTAACGCTGTCATTTCATGTGCTGTTAAACCCATCAGCTGTGTGCGATCCAGCAGTAACTCTTCTGCTGATACAGCAAAATCACTTTTCAGCCAGTTACGATAACCATCATGGATCGGCTCTAGTACCGCAAATGACTCTGCATCGGTCGTTGCATCTGTTGCATCACCGCGGCCAGACGCAAATGGAACCGTAATATTTACGCCTACATCACGTGCGGCTTTTTCAACAGCGGCAGTACCACCCAGTACAATCAGGTCAGCCATGCTGACTTTTTTGTTTAAGCTGGCTTGAATAGATTCAAGGCTAGACAATACTTTGCGCAATCTGGCGGGTTCATTACCTTCCCAGTCTTTTTGCGGTGCCAGGCGAATACGCGCGCCATTGGCGCCACCACGATAGTCTGAGCCGCGGAACGTGCGTGCGCTATCCCAGGCAGTTGTTACCAGTTCTGAAATGCTTAAACCGCTATTCAACAGTTTTGCTTTCAAGTCTGTAATTTCTGCATCACTTAAAGTGTAGTCGACTTTTGGCACTGGATCCTGCCAGATTAAATCTTCCTTCGGCACGTCCGGACCAAGATAGCGGTCTTTAGGACCTAAATCACGGTGCGTTAACTTGAACCAGGCGCGTGCAAATACTTCTGAGAAATATGCCTGATCTTTGTAAAAACGTTCGGATATTTTTCTGTATTCCGGATCTTTCACCATCGCCATGTCGGCATCGGTCATGATCGGGTTATGGCGGATGGATGGGTCTTCTACATCAACCGGCTTGTCTTCTTCTCTGATATTAATCGGTTCCCACTGCCAGGCACCGGCTGGGCTCTTTTTGAGCTCCCATTCATAATTGAAAAGATTATGGAAATAGCCATTGTCCCATTGGGTCGGGTGAGCGGTCCATGCGCCTTCAAGGCCACTGGTCACCGTGTCACGACCAACACCCTTGCCATTGCTGTTATGCCAGCCAAGACCTTGTTCACTCACATCTGCGGCTTCAGGGTTCGGCCCTAACAGCTCAGCTTTGCCATTACCGTGACATTTACCGACCGTATGCCCGCCAGCAGTCAGTGCTACTGTTTCTTCATCATTCATTGCCATGCGGGCAAAGGTCAAGCGTATGTCCTGTGCGGTTCTGAGTGGGTCAGGCTGACCATTCACACCTTCCGGGTTTACGTAAATCAGCCCCATTTGCACCGCGGCGAGCGGGTTATGCAGACTTTCGCGTTTATCACCGTCATATCTGCTTGAATTGCCCAGCCATTCTTTTTCAGAGCCCCAGTAAATGTCTTTTTCCGGATGCCAGATATCAGCACGGCCACCTGCGAATCCATACACTTTTAACCCCATGGATTCATACGCCATGGTGCCGGCTAACACAATCAGGTCAGACCATGACAGTTTGTTGCCATATTTCTTTTTAATCGGCCACAGCAGGCGGCGGGCTTTGTCTAGGTTAACGTTATCCGGCCAGCTGTTCAGAGGTGCAAAACGCTGATTGCCAGTGCCAGCGCCACCGCGGCCATCTGCAATACGGTAGGTGCCTGCTGCGTGCCAGGCCATACGAATCATCAAGCCCCCATAGTGCCCCCAGTCCGCTGGCCACCACTCCTGACTATCTGTCATAAAGGCACGTAAATCTTTTTTTACAGCCTCCAAATCCAGTTTTTTGAATTCTTCTGCATAGTTAAAATCCTCACCGAGAGGATTCGTTTTTGTATCATGCTGATGCAGAATGTCGAGATTAAGCGTTTTAGGCCACCAATCGGTGTTAGAAGCTGATGAATTAGTATTGGCGCCATGCATGAACGGGCACTTGCCTGTTGTAGGTGCTTGATTATCCATGGTAGAACTCCTTTCTCACTTCTGTGAATGTAGTGCTTTGTGTTCGACTGGCCATAGTTTTTCTCCTTTTATTATTGTTACGAACTGCATTTAACGTGCTGCGATAAGTCATTTTAAAATCTGACTAGCAGTCTAATTTATTTAGCAATTATCAGTCTTTACCTCGATTTATATTGTCTTGGTTTATATTGTGCAGTGACTTTGGTCAGTTGTCATAAAGCCTTCATTACTTGTCAGGCAGGTTAAGCAACTCTAGCGCATCACCGTCCAAGGCAGTTAGCATTTTGCTTAAATCCTTGAATTCAGATTGATTGTCCTGCGCTCTGGCAATTCTAGCCAAAGCCAGGATGCTGGATGTATGGTGAGGGTTTGCTGCCAAGACTTTCTGGAAATTTGGTTTCGCCTTCTGAATTTCGCCCAGGTTCTGCTGGGCAAGTGCCAGATAGTAAGTTGCTTCCGGGTCGTTTGGGGCATATTTTACCCAGGCAGATGCTACAACAAGTAAATCTTGCCACTTAGCTGCCTGCATCGGCAGAACAACCTGCATCCAGTATGGGCGACTTTCCAATGGGGCATCCCAAAACGGTGAATCAGTCTTGGTGATTTTATCGGCTTCGGGCAAAGTCATCGCGGCCTTGATCCATTTGGCCGGTATATTGTAAAAATAGCCATTGGCACCGGGGCTTTTAAAAGTATTCATGCCGATGATTTTGCCTTGGTCATCAAACAGCGGGCTACCGCTGGCACCCATCTGAAAAGAGGCTGAGGTACGAATCACGTAGCTATCATCAATCGCATACAGCGCTTTGATTTTGCCGATGGTGGTTAGAGGTTTTGCCGCGCCGCCGGGAAAGCCCACTGAAAATGCTGAGGTTTCATAGATGAGGTTTTCATTTTCACTGAAAGTGGCTGCTTTTAAAGGCAGGTATTCAAAACGTAATATGCAGACATCATGCTTCCAATCAGCCCTGACACCAACCGGCGTATAGGTTTCGCCACGCGCCGTAATATTGGCACCGATTGCATTGGTTAACACATGGCAATTAGTGGCAACCAGATTTTCTGCGACGACAAAACCAGAACCACTGCCATGTCCGCCGCTGGTTGTTACGGTATGAATTTTTACGATGGTGCCTTTCAGGTTATACACCAGTTCGGGAGACGGCTCTGCTAATGCCGCTTGGCTGAAGCACATGAGTAACAACATTGAAGGCAAAGCGTAAGTGCTCATAGTCAGTACCTGATCATCAATTTATTAAATATTATTGATATGAAATATAGCCATTGGTTCAAATAATCAACCTGCCTGAGATGTTTCATGCAGGCAGGCAAAATACAATATACGCTTTGAAAGCGACACCACACTAGCAAGATTGCTGACTAACGGGCTGATTAACTGTAAAATTCGCTCTTTCGTTTAGCCACAGATTTGAACCTATTATGCGCGCCTCACAATTTTTCTTTAATACCCAAAAAGAAGCTCCTAACGAAGCCGAACTGCCAAGCCATATTTTAATGGTGCGTGCCGGTTTGATTAAGCGCTTGGGTTCAGGTCTTTATAGCTGGATGCCGCTAGGCCTGCGCGTGCTGCGCAAGGTTGAAAGGGTTGTGCGTGATGAAATGAACAAAGCGGGTGCGCTCGAATTGCTGATGCCGGCAGTGCAGCCAAAAGAGCTGTGGGAAGAGACCGGCCGCTGGGCAGTATTTGGCCCGCAAATGCTTAAAATCAATGACCGTCACGAACGTGAGTTCTGCTTTGGCCCGACCCACGAAGAAGTGATTACGGATATCGCACGTAAAGAGATTCGCAGTTATAAACAATTGCCGCTCAATTTCTACCAGATTCAGACCAAGTTCCGTGATGAGATTCGTCCGCGTTTCGGCGTGATGCGCGCACGTGAATTCATGATGAAAGACGCCTATTCATTCCACACCGACTTTGCTTCGCTGGAGCAGACCTATCAGACCATGTATCAGGCCTATAGCAACGTGTTCACGCGTCTGGGTTTGAAATTCCGCGCAGTGCGTGCCGATACCGGTGCTATTGGCGGTGAAGGTTCGCACGAGTTCCACGTGCTGGCTGATTCAGGCGAAGATGGTTTGGCATATTGCGACACCTCTGACTTTGCTGCAAACGTAGAGCTGGCGGAAGCACTGCCAACAAGTACCGCAAGAGCAACTGCAACTGAAACGATGCGTGAAGTGGATACACCTAAACAAACCGCCTGTGAAGATGTAGCTAAGTTACTGGGTATAGCGGTTGAACGCACGGTGAAAGCGATTGCGCTGATCGTGAAAAATGAGGCTGCAAGTGAGAGGTTTTATCTGGCTTTGCTGCGCGGTGACCATAACCTGAATGAAGTCAAAGTCGGCAAGCTGGCTGGTTTCGCAGATTTCAGATTTGCGACCGAAGAAGAAATCCGCGCTAACCTGAATTGCCCCCCAGGCTTTATCGGCCCGGCTGCTGTTGGTGCTAATGTGACCGTCATTGCTGACAGAACCGTTGCACTGATGAGCGATTTTGTCTGCGGGGCTAATAAGCCTAAATACCATCTGGCCGGTGTTAATTTCGGCCGTGATTTACCTGAACCATCATTAGTGGCTGATATCCGTAACGTGGTTGATGGCGATGCCAGTCCGGATGGTAAAGGTGTGTTGTCATTGTGCCGCGGTATTGAAGTCGGCCATATTTTCCAGTTGCGCACCAAATATTCTCAGGCAATGAACGCGACTTTTCTGGATGAAAACGGTCAGACTAAAGTAATGGAAATGGGCTGTTACGGCATTGGAGTGTCACGAATCGTAGGCGCTGCGATTGAGCAAGGCAATGACGAGCGCGGCATTATTTTTCCTAAGACTATGGCGCCGTTTGAAGTGGTCATTTGCGCAATTGGTTACGATAAATCAGAAACTGTAAAAGCCGCAGCCAATCAACTGCATGATGACTTGCAGGCTGCAGGTGTAGATGTGCTGCTGGATGACCGCGGTGAGCGCCCGGGTGTGATGTTTGCCGAGGCTGATCTGATGGGCATTCCGTATCGTCTGGTAATTGGCGAGCGCGGTCTGGCGGAGGGTAATGTGGAGTATAAAGCCAGAGTAGAGGCAGATGCCAAATCTGTGCCCTTGGCTTCAGTAGTTGAGTTTGTGCAGAAACTGGCATAACATAGCCACAAATAATGATGTTAAATCTTTGTTTAGGTTGAGAAAATAACGATGCGTAAATTTATGCATGTGAGTCTGCTGTTGCTGCTGGCCGGAGTATCGGGCCTGAGCTTCGCTGGCTCACAGCGTGAAGAGCCGTTATCAAACAGCGTAAAAGCACTCATGCAGCGTAGTGTAAGTGACAGGGCAGTACCAACCCTCACTTTTGCAACGCAAGAGGAGGGTCAGTCATGGCTCAACGACATGTCAGAGCGTCTCAAAAAACGTATACCGGATGCCCGATATCGCGAGGACTTTTTGCGTACAGTGCATTATGAAGCGAGCCGGGCGGGGCTGGATCCACAAATGGTATTAGGGCTGATTCAGGTGGAAAGCGGCTTTAAAAAATATGCAGTATCATCGGTAGGCGCGCGCGGCTTCATGCAGGTAATGCCATTCTGGGTGCGCAGTATTGGCGCTAAAGACCATAATTTATTTCTGCTGCGTACCAATTTACGCTACGGCTGCACAATTTTAAGACATTACGTGGATATTGAGCGCGGTGATTTATACCGTGCTTTGGGTCGATATAACGGCAGTCTGGGTCGACCCGAATACCCGAATATGGTGCTTGGCGCCTGGCGCAAGCATTGGGATTACACGCCAAAAACCTGGAATAACATTCCCAAAAATATTTAGCTGTTAGTTTTATTTTCTGCTAAAACCATAGCATCAAGCTTAATTTTCTATTAAGTTTTCACCCTGTTAATAGTGCTTACATTTGTAAAGAACTGTAAGCAATTATTGCAAATAAGTTTACATCTCATTCAAATTCATTCAGTATGCCCCTAGCGATTTTTTGTTCTAGGGCAACTTATAACATTTCTAATCTGCCCTGGCGTCTCGCTGCTGTTCGTATTACCTTGTTATTCAACTAAATATATTTGGGAGAAATAAAGTATGTCGAAATTAACTGCATTGGCTTTAAGTATTGCTGTTTTGGGTGGAGTCTGGGCATTTCTGGCTCTGGGACCTCTTTCTGGCTCGGTGTTGGTCTGGGCCGGATTTATCGCATGGGGTAGCTATTTCCATACTGGAGGTGACGGTGCCGCTTTGCAAAAAACAATTGTCGGCATGATTTACGGTGCTATGGTTGCAGGCGTTGCTTTAGCGCTGGTTGTTGCTAATCCACTAGGCTTGGCTGCCTCGATTGCCGCTCCAGTGTATGTGGCTATTACCGTGTTTTTCCTGGTGATTGTTGCAGGAATCAACTTGTTATCTGTAGTGCCGGCAAATGTTTACGGTTACGCTGCTACCGCTGGTTATGCCTTGAGCACCAATACGGCTAATCTGACAACTATGCCAAACTTAACTAATCCAGTGCTGTTGGTTGCGCTGTCTGTAGTGATTGGTACTTTATTTGGTGCCGCATCAGGTAAGTTGGCTGGGATATTGGGTAAATAAGCCAGTTAGGCAGTAATAAAAAACCGCCTTTAAGGCGGTTTTTTATATGGTTTTTAGTTATTTTTTAAAACTTTGAATCCGTAATAAGTGCCAAATTCACCTTCTGGTTCATGGTACACAAACAGCATATCATTGGTATAGCCGGTGCCGTTGAAGTGGTTTTGTGAGCGTAATTTCATATCTTTAGGCAATTCACTTCTGCCAACATACTTGCCATTCAGGTCAAAAATCAGCACCGCTTTGTGGTCTACATCCAGCAACACCAGTTCCTGGCCTTTCACACCGCTATAGCCGATAAAGTGATCACTTACATCGTGGTGCTCTGCGCCTGCCGCTTTCAAGTCTAGTGTGATTTCACTGATTTTCTCGCGAGATTTGGTTTCAACGACCCAAACTTTATTGCCGCGCTCCTGTTTTGCGTAATATTGGTTGGTTTCTGCGTTATAGCTTGGCATCGTAGCTGAATCGCCAAACGCAGGGTTAAAGCCGAATATATCAGCCGAAGTATTTTTTAGATCACCATTCTCTGCCAGATCAATCGAGAAAATACCGGAGTTAGGAGAAAAGCCTACGTCACTTGAAATGTTATAGGTGACTGTTTCCAGTTTTGCGGTGTTAGGATTGTAATACAGAGAGCGGTTATCGTAGCCTGGGCGTGATGAGTGCAGGTATTTGCCTTCTTCATCGTAAGCATGAATTTCTGATTTTGAGTAAGGTACCTCACCCTCGCCACCCATTGGCGCCAGTCCGCCGTCTGCAATATAGTAACGCTTAAATAACGGGATATGCGCCACCGTCATTGGGCGTGTGGTTGGCTTTTTTGTTAACGGGATTTTAATGCCGACTTGCGCTTCAGGCAGGATTTCTGCATGGGTAAGTTGTGCTGTAGCTAATAAAGCGATAGAAAGTAGTAAGTTTGAAACACGCATAATTGGATTTCTCTATTTTATTATCTAAGGGTCTGGTTATTGCTTTTCTATCAGCATGGCATCGCCATAACTAAAGAATCGGTACTCTTTTGCAACTGCATGGGCATAGGCTTTTCTGATGTTATCAACCCCGGCAAAGGCAGACACTAGCATGAGCAGCGTGCTTTTCGGCAGATGAAAGTTGGTAAATAAACGATCTACCACTTTGAACTGATACCCCGGAGTAATAAAAATATCCGTATCACCATCACCGGCTTTCAGTTCACCATGCTGCGCTGCACTTTCCAGCGCCCGCAGTGCTGTGGTGCCTATCGCCGTTACCCTGCCGCCATGTAATCGCGTTTCATGAATGCTATCTACAGTAGACTGGGGAATGCTAAAAAGTTCACTGTGCATTTTATGTTCCGCAATATTATCTACACGTACTGGCTGAAATGTACCGGCGCCAACATGCAGTGTCACGTAGGCAATCTTGACACCTTTTTGCTGTAGCTGCTCCAGTAAAGCTTCATTGAAATGGAGCCCTGCGGTCGGGGCGGCAACAGCGCCCAAGTGCTTGGCGAAAACCGTCTGGTAGCGTTCTTCATCATCGTCAGTTGCAGTATGTGTAATGTATGGCGGCAGCGGTAAAGCACCATGCTGTTCCAGTAAGTCAAATACCGATACGTCACTCAAAAATTGCAATTCAAATAAATCATCATGGCGCGCCGTGACTTCAACATCAAATGCCTCGCTCAAGCGCATGCGGCTGCCAATTTTAGGTGAACGCGAGGCGCGCACATGCGCATAGGCTACATGCTGGTTAATTACACGTTCGATTAATACTTCAACATTGCCGCCTGTATGTTTTTGGCCGAACAAGCGCGCTTTGATCACACGTGTATCGTTAAATATCAGCAGATCGCCTGCATTGCAGGCATCAGGAAAATCCAAAAACATTTTATCGGTAAGGTTTCCGTTGGATCCGTCCAGACATAGCATGCGACTGGCGGTACGTTCTTGGGCTGGATGTTGTGCAATTAAGTGAGAAGGTAGATAAAAATCGAAATCTTGGGTTTTCATAAATCACATAGCTTGCTATAATAGCGAAATCGCAATTATACAGTAATGTATATTCCAAAGAGCCCAGGTGGCGGAATTGGTAGACGCACGGGACTCAAAATCCCGCGCCGCGAGGCGTGCCGGTTCGATTCCGGCCCTGGGCACCAGTAAATAGTAATTGTAGTAACCGCAGTTATCGTTGCATGAAAATCGCTATGAGCATACACTTTTAAGTGTTATTGATCATAGCGTTTTTTTTCGCCTGTAAGCCACGTTTTGCTGTAATTTTATTGTGAGTTGCCTGCAGGTTACGAACAAATTCGCGCATTTATAGACCCGATTTAAATTAATTTAATTTAATAAGGAGTTCAAAATGGATGAAGATATCAAAATCGTGCAATTCGTACAGGGTAATCAAGGCGGCTCAGACTTTTGCCTGGATGATAAAGGCAATCTGTATAAGGTTGAGTACTCCAGACGCAACGAATTAACGCTGATTAAGCAAAAAATCAACATCATTATTCCGTCCTCATAGAGTTACCTGTTTTGAGGACGGGCTTTTAAGCTCAGAGTTCACTCAGACTTTTCACATGTGTCATCACACAGCGTCCTAAGGCATGTAGTGCATAACCGCCTTCCAGTACGGAGACGATGCGGCCTTGTGCATGTTTCTTGGCAACCTGCTTTAATGTTTCCGTGATCCATAAATAATCGGCTTCTTTCAAAGCCAGCCCACCCATATCATCTTCGTAATGTGCATCAAAACCGGCAGATATCAATAAAAATTCCGGCTGAAAGTGATCTAATGCGGGTAGCCAGTGTTGTGTTACGGCTTCTCTGAATTCAGTGCCGCTGGTTCTGGCGGCAAGCGGTACGTTGATAATGTGATCATTACCGCTGTCAGCACCTGTATATGGATAAAACGGGTGCCTGAACGTAGAGCACAGCATCACCTCTGGGTTATCGTGAAATATGTCTTCGGTACCGTCACCATGATGCACATCAAAATCAAGAATAGCAACGCGCTGCAACTGGTGGTGTGTGAGAGCATGGGCAGCAGCCACTGCAACGTTGTTAAAAATACAGAAACCTGACGCACCGGAACGCCCTGCGTGATGGCCTGGCGGGCGGATGCAGCAAAATGCATTTTCAACTTCACCTGCCATCACCAGATTAACGGCTTGCACTGCAGCACCGGCCGCATGTAGCGCTGCGCTGAGTGTGAACTTATTCATGGCCGTGTCGCCATCCAGATGTATCAGGCCTTCAGCTGGCGCCTGCTGAAATACCCATTCAACATATTGCTGAGTATGAACTTGTGTTAATTGCTCTTGACTTGCCATTTCGGCATCAAAATGAATCAGGTGATCCAGCAAGCCGGATGCAATAAGCTGATCGTTGATGGCATGCAGGCGTTCCGGGCATTCGGGATGGTCTGCTCCCATATTATGTCTGCTGCAGGACGAATGAGTAATATAGGCGGTGCGCATGATGATCTTTTACAGGAGTTTGTACACAGTTTTGATACTGTCTTCTTCTTTGCTGGTTTCGATCGTAAAACCTAAATTCTTCATCAATTTAAGCATGTGGCTGTTCTGGCTCATGACTTCGCCTTGCATGACTTTGAGGCCGCGTTCACGCGCGGCATCCATTAGCACGGTCATTAATTTACTGCCCAGGCCTTTGCCATGCATATTGTCCGCAATCACAATCGCAAACTCGCAGCTTTCGCCATCGGGGTTGGTGGCGTAGCGCGCTACGCCCACTTCCAATTCTTTCTGGTCGGTCTTGTGGCCGTGTGTTTCTTTTACTGCAAGCAGTGCAATTTCGCGGCTGTAATCAATCTGCGTGAAACGCACCAGCATTGCCGGGCTTAGTTCCTGAATACTGTTCATAAAACGGAAATAGCGTGATTCTTCAGATAGCTCGCGTACAAAAGCCTGCTCGAGCTCGGCATCTTCCGGCCGTATCGGACGAATCACAATATTAGAACCGTCACTTAATTGCCAGTTGCTGACTAAATGAGATGGATACGGGTAGATTGCCATATGCGCATAGCGGTCTGCACTTGGGGTGCGGAATGCAACGATGACGCGTGCATCTGCTGCCAGCGCGCCATGTTCATCCACGATGAGCGGGTTAATGTCCATTTCCATGAGCATTGGTAACTCGCAAACCATCTCGGAAACACGCAACAGCAAACTTTCAAGTGCATCCATATTCACCGCTGGCATGTGGCGAAATGCGCCCAGCATTTTTGCGATATGTGTACCCTGAATCAGGTCTTTAACTAAGAACGAATTGAGTGGCGGTAATGCAACTGAACGGTCGCCCATGACTTCTACCATGGTGCCGCCTGCGCCAAACGTGATGACAGGGCCAAATACCGGGTCGTTAGTCACGCCCAACATCAGCTCGCGTCCATTGGGCTTCACCACCATAGGCTGAATGGATACACCGTCAATTCTGGCGTCCGGGCGGTATTGCCGCACATTATCCAGCATCTCATGATAGGCGGCAGGGACTGCCTGTGCGTTTACCAGATTCAGCATGACGCCGCCGGCATCGGTCTTGTGTGTAATGTCCGGTGAGTTGATTTTCATGGCGATCGGAAAGCCTAACTCCAGCGCTATTTGCAGTGCTTCGTTCGGTGAGCGTGCAATCAGTGTTTTTGCCACGGGTATATGAAATGCAGATAACAGCGCTTTTGATTCCATCTCATTCAGTATTTTGCGCCGTTCCTGCAATGCGCCTTCAATTACCATGCGCGCACCTTCAACGTCCGGCTGCAGTTGGTGTGAAAGCGGCCCCGGCACCTGTATCAGCAGTTTCTGGTTTTTGTAGTATTCAGAAAGAAAGGAAAACACTTCTACCGCTGGTTCCGGTGTGCGGAAGCTTGGTTTTCTCGCCCGGTTGAATAGTTTGCGCGACTGCTCAACCTGCGTTCCGCCCATCCAGCAGGCAAGTAAGGGTTTGCTGTATTGATTGGATAGTTCGATAACTGTCTTTGCCGCTTCCAGCGGTTTGGTCATTGCCTGTGGCGTTAAAATGGTGAGCACACCGTCAACATTCGGGTCTTCAAGGCACGCTTTTACGGCATGGTGGTAGCGATCAGCCTGCGCATCGCCGATAATATCTACCGGGTTGCCGTGCGACCAGGTGCCAGGCAGGGTCTGATTCAGCTTGCTGATGGTTTCCTCAGAGAGGTTTGCCATGACCAGACCTAAATCGGCAGCAATGTCAGTTGCCATCACGCCTGGTCCGCCGCCGTTGGTAACAATGGCCAGTCGGTTACCGGTTGGATGAAAGCCGCAGGAAAGGGCTTTTGCTACCGAGAATAGCTGCGTCACGGTTTGTACGCGCACTACGCCTGCACGTCTTACTGCGGCATCGAAAGCATCGTCAGAACCTACCAGTGATGCGGTGTGTGACATTGCAGCTTTAGAAGAAACACTGTGCCTGCCTACCTTAACCAATATCACCGGTTTAATTTGGGCGGCGGCACGAATCGCGCTCATAAAGCTGCGTGCATTGCGTATGCCTTCAATGTACAGCAGAATGCTTTGTGTTTTGATGTCAGAGACGAGGTAGTCGAGAATCTCGCCGAAGTCGACATCGATGGACGAACCCATGGATATGACGCTGGAAAATCCTACATCATTTGTTTGCGCCCAGTCGAGAATCGCTGTGCAAAGAGCACCGGACTGCGACACAAAAGCCAGATTGCCGACATTGACGCTACCATGATTAAACGTTGCATTGAGGCCAATGTCAGGGCGCATGACACCTAAGCAGTTTGGCCCTATCAGGCGGATGTTATGGCGCTTGGCATTTTCCAGTACCGCACGTTCCAGCTTTATGCCAGCTGCACCAGCCTCGCCAAACCCCGCCGTGATAATTACTGCTGCTTTGACGTTGTGCTTGCCGCATTCTTCAATAATATCCGGCACAGATTGCGGTGGTGTGGCAATAATGGCTAAATCTACCGCTTCTTCTATCTGCGATATGGAAGCGTAAGCTTTATGCCCTTGTATTTCTGCGTGGTTTGGATTAATCGGGTATAGCGCGCCCAGATAACCGCTTTGCAGCATATTATGGAATACGATTTTTCCTACAGAATCAGTCTGGTCACTTGCACCAAAAACAGCAACAGATTTTGGTGCGAATAGCGGTTTAAGATAATGTTGACCCATAGTTTGAACCCACCGTTACATAATCAATACCATCATAGCTGATTTACTTATGGAAATATTGAGCTGTGTCATTACTTGGGTGAAAAACGCTCAAGCACGTGCTTGGTCATGCCTTTTGCCAGCTCTTCTTCACCAAAGAATACTGTGCCGATACCATCACTTTGCAGCATTTTTGATTCTTCTTCACTGTGGGTGCGTACCACAACTTCAATGCCGGGCTGCAGGGTGGTGGCGATTTCTGCCATTTTGCGCACATTCATTGAGTCCGGTGTCGCAATGACTAACAGTGCCGCATTGGTAATATGTGCCTGAATCAATACTGCAGGGTCTGCGGCGTCACCTGAAACCGCAGGTACTCCCGCTTTGCGCAGTTTTTCTACCATTTCCCGGTTCTGTTCGGCAACTACATAAGGAATGCCGCGCTCAGTCAAGGCTTCTGCAATACGACGGCCAACGCGCCCATAGCCAACCAGTACGACCTGACCTTCCAGATATTTGCGTTCGGTGCTCATAGGCAGTTCAGCAAACGGGTCGGTGCGAGATTCAAGCTCTCGTGCCAGTCGGGAGTGTTTCAGCGCCCAGTTTTTGAGTGGTTTTATGGCTGAAAAAACAAGTGGATTGAGGGCGATGGAAATGAACGCGCCAGCCAGAATCAGGCTCATGCCGGCGGCCGGTAAAATACCCAGTGCCATGCCAAGGCCGGCCAATATGAATGAGAACTCACCGATCTGTGCCAGGCTTGCCGCGATGGTCAGCGCTGTATTCAATGGATAACGGAATGCAAGTGTCAGCACCATGGCGGCAATTGATTTGCCAATAATGATAATGGCGACTACGGCTAGCAGTCGTAACGGTTCATCCAGTAAGATCTGCGGTTCAAACAGCATGCCTACCGATACAAAGAACAGTACGGCAAAAGCGTCTCTTAACGGTAATGATTCTTCAGCTGCACGATGGCTGAATTCGGACTCGCGCATCACCATGCCTGCGAAAAACGCACCCAGGGCAAATGAAACATTGAATAGCGCTGAAGCGCCGTAGGCAATGCCAATGGCAACCGCAACAACTGACAGCGTGAACAATTCACGCGAACCGGTTTTTGCCACATGCCATAACAGCCATGGCAACGCACGTTTGCCAACGACCAGCATCAAGATGATAAATACTGAAACCTGCAGGATAGTCAGGCTGATAGTCTGCCAAAGCGGAGCAGTATTTGCTGCGTCTACCGTGCCGCCCAGCACACCTGCCAGCGGAGGCATTAATACCAGCACCATGACAGTTGCCAGATCTTCTACCACCAGCCAGCCTACGGCAATCTTGCCGTTCATGCTGTCCAGAATGCCTCTGGATTCAAGCGCTTTCAGCAGTACCACGGTGCTGGCGCAGGATAGCGACAGACCAAAAATAAGGCCTTCGCCGAAAGTCCATCCCCAGCTATATGCCAGCACAGCACCTAGTACGGTTGCCAGGGTCATTTGTACCACGGCGCCGGGCACTGCAATGCGTTTCACGGCAAGTAAGTCATTGACCGAAAAATGTAAGCCAACGCCAAACATCAGCAGCATGACGCCGATTTCTGATAACTGAGAGGCGATGCCAATATCTGCTACAAAACCTGGCGTTGCCGGGCCTATCATGATGCCTGCCATCAGATAACCGACCAGAGCAGGCAGCTTGATACGTTCGGCGATGAAGCCAAATATCAGCGCAAGGCCGAATGCCGAGGCGATTGTCGTAATCAGTGAAATGTTGTGTTCCATATGTCTTTCGTTGCTTGTTGTTTTTATTAAAAACGTTCGTGACTTTACAGTTTAAATCTTTATGAATGCCGGTGAAGCCGGTGTTTTACTGGTATTTTAATCTGGATGAAAATTTAACTAAAATCCGCTTGAAATGCAGATGATCAGTCAGCGATTAAAATCTTTATATGATTATAGAACAGTTAATCGCACTAAAAATAGCAGTGATGGTCACATGACTTATCATCGCATAGCGCTTTGCTTATTATGAACCTGATTTATTGCAGTTTTATTGAGATGATTAAGTTTAAAAGGGGTTTGCATTGAAGATATTAATGATAGCAGCATTGGTTCTGATCGCTGCCTGGGGTTTTAATTATTTCGGCGATACGGGATTTATCAGGTCAGCGCCAGAGAATCAGGCGCTGATTAAAGTCGGCGATGAGTGCATATCCATTTCAGAGCGAGCCAGTGCACATCTTGTTCCTAAGCTTGAGTTTCAGCGGCTCGAATTACAGGCGCGCAAAGCGAATGTGGTCGTGCGCTGCATGGCAGATCGTAATTACTATCAAAGTCCGGCATGGTTGAAATACGCACAGCCCATTGCTGCCAGAATTTCATCACAGCAGCATGTTTCAGTGGATGAAGCGCTGGAAACATTGAAGCGGGCAGATATGCTAGTTTTTGAGTCAGCACCCAATAAGCCTGTTTATTGGCAATACGTGAAAAAATAAAACCAAGAAACAAGCACATTAATCAATCAGTTTTATTCGTTTTTTAATGCAGCAATCTTTACAGAAAGCTGGTCGGCTTCGGCTCCATCCAAAGGTCTTATTAGGCGAATGATCTGTTCAAGGTCGGAGGAATTTTTTTCCAGCAGCGCAATTTTTGATAAAGTCAGCATTGCATCAAGGTGGCGGTTATTCAACGCCATGCATTTGTTAAGGTGCTGCTTGGCTTCTGCAATCTGGTGCGATTCAAACTCTGCTGTGCCCAAAAAATACCATGCATCGGCCAGATGAGGCTGCTCGATAGTCCATAAGCCGGCGATCTTTTTTAGCTCCTGCCACTCATGGTTCTGGTATGGCACCACTACCTGCATAAAATATGGATGCTGACTGTTTGGCTTTGCCCAGAATGGCTGTTCATTGGTTTTTAACGATATGAGGTCTGGCGTATCGAACAGACGTTTGATCCAGTCTACCGGCATACTGTAAAAGAATGAGTTTGGCCCGGGGTTTTTAAAACTGGTAATGCCGATCAGATTAAAATTCTGGTCAAACATTGCGCCGCCGCTGGAGCCGAGGGCAAAAGCCGCATTAGAGCGAATGATCAGGTTGCCGTCCAGCGGATAGGTCGCTTTTATACTGCCGTAGGAGGGTTGCGGAACGCTATTGCCACTGGGGTAACCAACCGTAAATATTTCTTCTTCATGCAGTAGCGTCGCACTGTCACGCATGGGCACAGGTTTGAACGGCAATTTATCAAACTTAAGTAAACATAAGTCATGTTTCCAGTCGGCTTTCATGGCAATCGGCTGATAGCCATCGCCGTACTTTGCAATGTTTGCACCGTGTGCGTTCGCCAGTACGTGGCAATTGGTTGCAACATATTCATTGCTTACAACAACGCCAGTCCCTGCTCCGGTATTGCCGTTACCCAGATCAACGCTGACATGCACAATCGACTCATTGAGTCTCAGCAAATCTGCAATATTGGGCTGAGAAAAGCCACTGAGAGGACTTGCCAATAAAACGACGAAAAAAATAGTTTTCTTCATGAAAAATCCTCTGACTCAGTAGCTGTCTAGCTATCTGCATGCTAGTAATTGAATTGTCACTGACGGCCAAATTTTAACTTTGATAGATTATCTATATTTGTGCGTAAAACGCTAGTTAGGTTCAATTTGTGTTGGCCGTGACGCTCAAAGGCGCATTAAATATGGTTTTTTGATGATTTATTGCCCACATATACTATTCAAGCCAATAAACACGGGTTATGATGGGGATTGTTATGTGAAGCAAATGCATTTCGCATAATTTTGAGATTTGATTAATATTCGTCTTAACTAATCAGGAATACTATCCATGAATAAACAAGAATTGATTGCCCAAATTGCAGAGTGCAGCAAAAGCGCTTAATGCGATTACTGACAGCATCACACAATCTTTGAAAAAAGGTGATCCAGTAACATTGATCGGCTTTGGTACATTTAAAGTTGGTAAACGTGCTGCACGTATCGGCCGTAACCCACGTACTGGCGCTGAATTAAAAATCGCAGCTTCAAATGCACCTGGCTTTACTGCTGGTAAAGCACTGAAAGACGCTGTGAACTAAAAGTTTTATTTTATGGATGCACCTAAGTTCTTAGTTTAGCTTTTGTGTATCTATGATTAGTTATAAATAAAAACGGGAGCCAAGGCTCCCGTTTTTATATTGCGCTTCGCTAATCTATGAACTGGATTATTTGCGTATCACATTCATGGTAATTCCAAAGCCCAAACGCATTTATGCGCGCCTGTTTCAAAAGTTCAGCTAACGATGCATAATGCAGTGATGATACTTTAATGCCACCTGGTGGTTGAATATGCCCATTCATTGAGTATCTCCCAAGCCTGCAAATCCAGGCGGTACATGCAGCCTTGAGTTCTAATTAAAAAAAGAGGATCGCAAAATGTTAGAAGCTTTATCAGATTGGCCAACGCCGCCTTATTTCATTTTTGATCCGGCCAGCATCAAGTCCGGGCCGGAAAGTTGCCTGATTTACTACCTTGACGGCAGAAAAGCGTTAGGTGATCTGATACGTATGTCTGAAGATGAAGCTAGCATCGTATTTTTATCATCACGCAGCGATGTACATGAAGTCATTAATCTGGATCAGATTAAAACCATACGCATGTTAAGGCCGTTGATTATGCACCGGCAGATGGCGCTGCTGCATGAGCGCGCTGAGGAGGTTTTTCATTCAGCTGATCGCCAGACTTTTACTGTTGAATTTACAGATAAAGAAACAATCACCGGTGAGACCGTGGGCTATGCAGAGACCGGCAAAGGTTTATTTCTTTATCTGCCTAAAGATGCTGAGCAGATATTGCGTTGCTTCATTCCCAGACAATCTATGGCTAAATATCAAATTGGCATGCATCTTGGTGAAATGCTGATTAAAGAAAAACTGGTACTGAAAGATCAGGTAGATGAAGCTGTAGCGCATCAACGTAAGCTGCGTCAGCAGCTTATTGGCGAGTATTTATCTGAGCAGGAAATCGTGTCGCGCGAGCAGTTGGAGCAGGCGATTCTTCATCAGGAAAAACGCCCGATTCTTAAGCTGGGTGAAGCATTGCAGGAATTAGGACTCATCAGTAAAGAGCAGCTTGACGAGGCATTGGAAAAACAGCAGAAGAACCGCAAGATGCCCTTAGGGCGCATATTGGTTGAAATGGGAGCAGTTGCAGAGAATGTGCTCAATGGGGCTTTGGCAAAAAAGCTGGGAATCCCGTATGTCGGCATTGCCAAGTTCAATGTAGATTTGAACGCCGTGCGCTTGGTCGGCGCGGAATTTGCTCGTAAATATATGTTAATGCCTTTATACATACACGATACGGCACTTGTTGTTGCATTTCAGGATCCTTTCAACACCAAAGCGGTAGAAGAGATCAGGTTTCTAACGGATATGAAAGTCATTCCGGTCATATCTTCTCACGATGATATTGATAAGGCGATCAAGAAATATTATCACGCTGCAGTTGCCGATAAATATGCGACAGCTATGGCGGAAGAGGTTGTGCCCAGAAACGGTGAATATGATTTTTATAATACCGCGACAGAGTTGAAAATTGATGACCTGACATCTAAATTGTCGAATGAAGATCGTGTTACAGAGCTCAAGCTGGATGCAGTTACCGAGTCTGATAATACACTGGTGCAGACGGTTAACAAGATCATTCTGGATGCGTTTAATGACGGTGTGTCGGATATTCATATAGAAACCTACGCGGGCAGAAAGAGCACCCGTGTTCGATTCCGTAAAGACGGTGTACTGGCAGATTATGTCGAGATTCCTGCAAATTTCCGTGAAGCGATTATTTCTCGAATCAAGATTATGGCGCAAATGGATATCTCTAATCGCAGAACCCCGCAAGATGGCAAGATTGATTTCCAGCGGTTTGGCTCTGCCAAAATCGAGCTGCGCGTAGTGACTATTCCCACCACGAATAATCTTGAAGATGTCGTAATGCGCGTTCTGGCGGCCGCCAAGCCATTGCCGATAGAAAAGCTGGGCAGCGCCCCCGACATACTGGATAGCCTGAAACGTATTGTGGAGCGACCCTATGGATTGATATTGGTCTGTGGCCCAACCGGCTCAGGCAAGACAACTACGCTGCATTCATTGCTTGGATATATCAATACGCCGAGTAGGAAAATATGGACGGTGGAAGATCCTGTAGAAATCAGCCAGCCTGGCTTGCGTCAAGTGCAGGTCAATAATAAAAGCGGACTGACATTTGCGCATGTGATTCGTAGTTTTTTACGGGCAGATCCCGATGTAATCATGATCGGCGAGATGCGTGACCAGGAAACCACAAAAATTGCGATTGAGGCATCCCTCACTGGGCACTTGGTGCTCTCTACCTTGCATACCAATACCGCGCCGGAAAGTGTGACCAGATTACTGGATCTCGGTATGGATCCATTCAACTTTGCCGATGCGCTGATAGGTGTGCTGGCGCAACGCTTATTAAAAGCGCTGTGCAAAGAATGTAAACAGGCATACGAGCCAGATGCGCAGCAAATAGATGCACTGTTAGCTGAGTTTCTTGAGGGGTCATCTATCGGGCGTGAAGAGGCGGCTAAAGATTGGCAGCTTCATTTCGCGAAAGATGGAGCCTATACCTTGTACAAGGCAGCGGGATGCCCGCATTGTAACAACACTGGTTATAGCGGTCGTGTCGGGGTTCATGAGCTGATGACAGTCAACCCTGAGATCAGGCACTTGATTCAAACAAGAGCGCCTCTGTCTGAGTTGCAGCAGGCAGCGTTAAAGGCAGGAATGCGTACGCTCAGGCAAGATGGAATATTGAAAGTGCTGCTTGGCGATACAGACATGGCGCAGGTGCGCGCAGTCTGTGCCTAGGCACGGTATGCATGGTTTTATTGGATGATTTAAGTTGCTGTTTACGTTATTTTTGAATAAAACTGCTAAATTTTGATAATTTTCTAATTATTTCGAAAATAGGTTGGAAAATTAATTAAATTTCATGTAATATGCCGCCTCGTTGGTTGAGGCAGGGTGCTTAGCTCAGTTGGTAGAGCGTCGCCCTTAGACCCCGTTAGCACCCACCAAAAATCAGCGTAATAAATGCATATTTTTCTGAACGAAATATGCATTAAGGAGTGGTAGTTCAGTTGGTTAGAATACCGGCCTGTCACGCCGGGGGTCGCGGGTTCGAGTCCCGTCCACTCCGCCAACTATTCTGATCATTATCGAGATTGGATAATGATCTAAAGCAAAGCCCCGGAAACGGGGCTTTTTGCTTTTTTGCGGCTAGTTCGGTTAACGCTTACTCTTTACCGATTTGATATTCTTCGTAACTGACTTCTACGATTTTTCCAGTTGTAGCATCTACTTCAACTTTAATTTCTTCTTTATCTGCTTCAAGAATATCAAACTCATAGGATGCTTTGCCATCTGCCTCAAGTTCATATTCGGTTTCTACTACCGTACCGGGATGCGCTGCTAATGCAGTGGCTTTTGCGTCAGCCTCAGTCACTTTAGCTGCAGCTTTAAATTTGGCATCATCCGCTTTAACTTCTTGTTCTATTTCTGTCACTTTGCCGGATTTCGCATCGCATTCAATATCCCACGTGGTGCCGTCAGCAGATTCAATATCAAACTCGTAAACGCCTTTTTTGTTCTCGGATTTAAATTCTGTTTTAACAATTTTGCCTTCATGTTTAGTTAAGGCAGCTTTCACGCATTTGCCCAAGCTATCGTAAGCTTTTGGTTTTATGGTGCCGTGGTCAGCCATGGCGGTGTTGGCAAAAAATGCGGTAGCTATTAAGGTTGTACTTATAGATAAATGCGTAGATAAACGAAACATATGAATCTCCTATTTTAATTAACGTAAAAGCCTGACTTGATGCATGTAAGACACAATTTAATTTCAGATATCAATCTTATAGATCAATTTGTACAAAAATCACATAAAAGGTTCATAGCCGTCATTTGCAGGTTAACAATTACCTGGTTGATTATTAACCTGGGTAAATAAAAATTTGAGCATAAAAAGTATTGTGGGCTATGAAATATTATTTGATAATCAGCAATATAGCTTGTGTTGGCAGTTATGGGCTTTGATATAGCGCAAGCACCAGCCCAATAGAAAAAGATACGATGCTGATAGGTGCTAGAATACAATTACGTACTAATCAGAAATAATAATTTCGGTTGTAATCATCATTAAACTCAATATATTTCAGCTACGGTCACTCAAAACCAGGGTGACTTTATTCACACTGGCAATTTTTGTTGCAGGTATCTGGCTGCTTTCGCTTTATGCCGACCGCATGTTGCGCGAAGACATCGCGCATCAGTTAGGACGTCAGCAGCTTGCAATTACATCACTGCTGGCTGCCCAAATTGATGGCGAGTTAAGTGACCGCCTGACGGCTCTGGGCATTGTTGCTGAGAGCCTAGGTGCCAGCAATTTAGGCGAGATACATTCGATACAGAAATTGCTGGATAATCGACCGCTCTTGCTTGCGGATTTTAATGCGGGTGTTTATGTTACTCGAATAGATGGTACGGCGATTGCCTCTTTACCCTCTTCAGTTAACCGGCTCGGCATTAACTATATTGATAGAGACTACATTGCTGTTCCGCTAAGAGAGGGAGTCGCCAAGATCGGCCAGCCTGTGATGGGTAAAGCGTTATCTTCAGCGGTTCTAGGCATAGGCATGCCAATTAAAGATAAGCAAGGTAATATTATTGGCGCGCTGGCAGGCGTTATTGATCTGGGCAAGCCGAGTTTTCTGGATAAAATTACCGAGCACCGTTATGGCAAGTCAGGTTACTTTGAGCTGAGGGATTTAAAAAGTAATTTAATCATTACCAGTACCGACAAGCGTCAGGTGATGCAAAAATCTGCTCGTAATTTTGTTCATCAGCTGCGGGTTGGTGAACAAACGGTGATTGCCACCAATGTTTCAGGGCAGCATCTATTGTCTTCGGCCATGCGCATTTCTGCTGCGGACTGGCTGATTGTTGCTTCATTGCCGACAGCAGAGGCTTTCGCACCTATTTACAGTATGGAGCGGCGCATTCTGTTAGTGACAATGCTGTTAACTATCATTGCGGGTGGAATGACCTGGTGGATGTTAAGGCGAGAGCTTTCGCCAATGTTTGCTACAGTGAAGCAATTGGCGTCTTTGACCGGCACGGATCAGCAGTTACAGCCGCTGCAGATTGATAGCGAGAACGAAATCGGCGACTTGGTGCGTAGTTTTAATGCGTTACTGAAAGTCGTGGCACAACGCAAAGAAGCTTTAAAAGATAGCGAGTTTCGCTGGAAGTTTGCAATTGAAGGTTTTAGAGACGGTCTGTGGGATTGGGATATTGTTGCTGATCGCGTCTACTTTTCTAAAACCTGGAGAACGCTGCTTGGTTATCCAGAAACCGAGACTTATGGCGGTTTTTCTGAATGTGAACGTCATATTCACCCGGAGGATAAGGTAAAGGTTCATGCCAGACTGCAGGATCATCTTGATGGTAAAGCGCCGGCTTATATCAGTGAACATCGTGTTTTGTGTAAAGATGGCAGCTATAAGTGGATACTAGATCATGGTCTGGTTGTAAGCCGTGATCAAGACAACAATCCGGTACGCGTCATTGGCACGCTTTCTGATATTTCCGAGCGCAAGGCAGCTGAAAGCAAATTACGCATGCTTTCCACTGCTATTGAGCAAAGCCCAACCTCTGTGGTGATTACAAATCTTGATGCCAGGATTGAATATGTGAATCCATGTTTTACAGAGGTCACTGGGTTTAGTCTGGCAGAGGCTGTTGGTAAAAATCCGCGTGTGCTGCAATCCGGTTTAACCGATGAATCTGTTTATCAGGATATGTGGAGTACGTTAACCGCTGGCAGTACCTGGGTTGGCGAGTTTGTGAATAAACGTAAAGACGGGGAGCTTTATTTTGAAGAGGCGCATATCTCGCCAGTCAAGGATGTGGATGGCGATATCAGTCATTATGTAGCAGTAAAAGTAGATATCAGTGCGAGAAAGCTGGCTGAAGATAATCTGCGCATTGCAGCAACGGTGTTTCAATCGCAAGAGGCGATGCTGGTTGCTGATGCTAACGGCATTATCTTGCGAGTGAATAATGCCTTTACCGAGGTCAGCGGATATAGCGCTGAAGAGGTAATAGGCAGTACGCCAAAAGTATTGAGCTCCGGGCTGCATGACAAAATGTTTTATGATGCCATGTGGGAAACGCTTAACCAGTCAGGGGTGTGGGAAGGTGAGGTTTGGAATCGCCGTAAAAATGGCGAGGCTTATCTGGAGCGCCTGATTATTACTGCCGTTAAAAATGACAGTGGCAAGGTTACCAACTACGTGGCAACCATGACTGACATCACGAGCAGTAAAGAAGCTTCTGAAGAAATTCACAATCTGGCTTTTTATGATCCGCTGACGCAGTTGCCTAATCGCAGGTTACTGCTGGATAGACTCAAGCAGGCGTTGGCTATTAGCGCACGCAGCGGCAAGTATGGTGCATTACTGTTCTTGGATCTGGATCATTTTAAAACATTAAATGATACGCTCGGGCATGATGTGGGCGATCAGCTTCTGAAATTGGTATCTGTAAGGCTTTCTACATGTGTGCGTAAAGTTGATACTGTTGCGCGTCTTGGCGGCGATGAGTTTGTAGTGCTGCTGGAAAACCTAAGCAGTAAACCGATTGAGGCTGCTGCGCAGACAGAAGTCATCGCCACTAAAATTCAGGCTGCACTGGGCCGGCCATTTAATATTGGTTCGCATGAGCATCACAGCACTGGCAGCATAGGTGCAACTTTATTTGTAAATCAGGAACAGGCTGGTGTTGAGGCTGTGCTGAAACAAGCAGACATTGCGATGTATCAGGCTAAAGACTCAGGCCGTAACGCGATACGTTTCTTCGATCAGAATATGCAGGATGCAGTCATTGCCCGTGCTAATCTGGAGCATGAGTTACGCATGGCCATCACGCAAAAACAGTTCCAGCTCAATTTTCAGCCGCAGGTTGACTATGAAGGCGCTATATTAGGCGCTGAAGTTTTAATCAGGTGGCATCATCCACAGCGCGGTATTGTCCTACCTGGCGATTTTATTGATCTGGCAGAAGATACCGGCTTGATTCTGCCGATTGGTAATTGGGTGCTGGATGCGGCATGTGCGCAGTTGAAAGAATGGCAGAATAATCCATATACAAAGCATCTGACTCTATCTGTAAATGTGAGTGCTAAGCAGTTCCGGCAAGCTAATTTTGTAGAGCAAGTGCAAACTGCCATAAGCCGTTATGCGGTTAATCCAGCATTATTAAAACTGGAGCTGACAGAAAGTATCTTGTTTAAAGATATTAACGGCATGATTTCCACCATGAATGCGTTGAGAAACATCGGCATCGGATTCGAGCTTGATGATTTTGGTACCGGCTACTCATCGTTACAATACTTGAAGATGCTGCCACTAAGCCAGCTGAAGATTGACCAGTCATTTGTACGTGATATCGCGATTGACAGCAATGACAGGACGCTAGTGCTGACCATCATTACCATGGCACATAGCCTGGGCTTGGAAGTCATTGCTGAAGGGGTGGAAACGCAGCAGCAGTTAGACTTCTTGAAAGAAAACGGATGTGACCATTACCAGGGTTATCTGTTTAGCAAGCCAGTGCCTTTGGATGAGTTTGAGGCTTTGTTGCAGAAAAGCTGATATTTCTTATATGTTAGCTGCTTTTTGGGCGGCATCTGATTAGCTTTAGGCATGCCCATGCATGGTTTCAGGTGAAATCAATGGAACATTTGAACCTGAAACCATGATGAAAGCGTTTTGGAATGCTTAAATAAACAAAGGTGCGATGAACGCAAAAAATGCGCCAACCCCAAATATGGCAACAGATAAGCAATAAATCATCAGTGAATGTTTACGTGTTTTTGTGCAAACTGATGCGAGCTGCGGATCTGTAGGGCAAGGCGCGTTACGCGCTTGCCACTGCAAATAACCCGCAATCGCTAACATAACGCCTGCCACACCAAATACCAGCCCTTTGTTTTCACTAATCCATACTAATTGCGGAAAGTTTGATACCAGGCTCACAAGCGTCGCAGCCGACCCGATTGCAACCAGCGTGGCTGGCAGGGCACAGCATATCAGGGTTGACCCGCTGGTAAACAGCGAAAGTATGTTAGCGCGCTTGGCAGTCTTTACCGCAGACAAGTCAGTAACACTGTGGGTGTCTGCAGTCATAATTTTGCATCCATTTCCGCTTTAATGTGTGCCACTGGATGTTCACTCAATTCAATTGCGGTGACGTCGTAACCTGCATCTTTAATCAAACCCTTTAGAGTATCGTTTGATAGCGTTTGACCTGCTTTGAGCTCAACCGCAACGATACGCTGCTTTAAATTCACGTATACATCCTGGGTTTGTGACAGTGTGCGTAATTTTTTCTCGATACCTTGCGCACAAAATGCACATACCATGCCGTTCACAGTAGCTTTGAGGGTTTGCGTGGCAGCAAGTGCGCTATTGCTGAATAATGAGATGGAGAAAATAAACGCTAAAAGTATTTTGTTCATGATGAGATCCTTAATATTTAAAATATGTACATAAAGTTAAAACGGGGCTGGCCAAAGTTGTTTATACCGGCCTCAACAAAAAAACTTTTGTTAATTAAACGTAGCATCGGCGTTACTTCGATTTTGTCTGAGAGGCCATTCATATTGCGCGCTTCAACAATCAGCCAAGGCTGTGTTTTGTCGTAGTTAGCTTCATAAAACGAGAATCCGGCTCGAACGGAGCTGTAGTCATGATTAATATCCGTGGCACGATATAACCTATGCGTTGCCTGAAAATAAACACGAGTGGTTTCGTAATCAAACTGGATTCCCGGCGTGATCATGGTTTTGTTGAAGGTATCATCCCGGCCGATGCGCTCATTTTCACCCTGCAATGCACCGACTCCAGCCATCAACCATAAATTAGCCTGCGCATGCGGCATGTTCCAGCGCTGTAATAAACGTGTATAAGTGACTTCTTCTAAAGTACGCGTTTTGGTTTTATCGTCTGAACGCATATAAGTGCCACTCACACCAAATGCATCGCGCGGGGTAACTGCATAATTAATGAACGCTTCGCGCCAATTGTTGTTAAAGTCACCCATGACCATGTAAGAGTCCTTAAACCCCATCGGGCCAGCAGAAGCATATTGACTGCCAAAGCAGAGCATTATGCTCAATAGCAGCAATCTGAATTTTGTGATAAACATAGAATTCCAATCTTTAAATCTGGATTGTTACACCGAAAAACAGGCGTAATAAGGCTGACTTCAAGAAAGGAATATAGGCGGGCGCAGTAAATTGGGTTGGGTGATTGAAGCGTAAGACTGATAAGGCATGCTTATCGATGAAGACGATACCAAATGCCCGATAGCAGCAATCTCATCAGGTGGTATGGTTGCAACTGCCAAGCTTGTACACATTGCTGCACAATGTGATTTACTGACATTTTTGTATTTGGATTTATGCTCACCTGGTGCAACGTCTGTAAGTTTTTCCATATGTTGATGGCAAGGCATATCAACTGATGAATATTCAATGACTTTGGTCGCTTGCATCATGCTATTGCACACAGCCATGTTGCTAGCGGCAATCGCTTGCAATGGCATTAACACCAAAAGCAAACATGCAAAAAGTTTTGAAATATACCCAGACATGTCGATTAAGATAACTTAAGCATGGCTAAAGTTCAAGTCAGAGTTTTAATGAAAATAAAGATGGTAGCAACAAATGAAAATATTGGTATTTAAGTGAACATGGAAAGACAAAGGCTTACAGTCGTTAAACTGTAAGCCTTTGTTTTGTTTGGTGCGCCCAAGATGATGAAACTGGGCACTGGGTAGAGTCGATTTCATTTACTTAAATGAGAGGTTTCCGCTCATCAGATAATCAAATGCTCTTACATTGCAATTTCAAATACTATAACTACAAGTTATATTCCCCAATAAATCATTTGCGTCTGTATTTGCAATTAATTAATATGGAAAAGTGCAGCACGTAATTTAGGTGAGTCGCACTATGAGTGCGACTTATGGTGGACGCCAGCTTTATGAGATTAAAATGGAAATTATCTATATAACTGTTATTGTTTTATATGCAATTGCAATTATTGCTTATCTCGCAAAACCGTCGAAAACAGTATTCGTTATTAAAATTAACTATCTTCTGGTTAATCTCGTTAAAGGTCATGCCCCAAGTAGATTTGTATCTGAATGCGAAGAAATTGCAAAAATTCGGAAAACAATTAAAGGTAAAATATTTGGCGTTCGGGAAAATGGTGGTACTAAGCTTGAGTTCTCGAGATCAATAAGTGACACAGAGAAGCAAATATTTAGAAATGTATGGCCTAATGATTATCTTGGTGGAAATCCTCCGCCAGATTCAGGATCACGAAAAAGGGCAAAAGTATTTTAAAACCAAGTTTAAAGTAATTGAGTTATAGGCTATTTTTGAGTGCCCAGATTTATTACTTTGTATGCAAATAAGAAAAGGCTGAAACCCTTATGGAATCAGCCTTTTCATTTTATGGTGCGCCCGATACGATAAATCTGGGCATTGGAATGCGTTTATATTTCTGCATTAGCTAAATTGTAAGTTTAGTAGCAATGCATTCCGCAGGATACTATATCAACAATCCAATCAATTTAAACATCTAGATTTAGCTTTGATGTTATAGCCACCTCCCTTGCTTATTAATAAATCCCCATTTCCCACGTTGCTTCACAGCAGCTTTCCCATCCATAAACTCTTTTGCATCTTCATATATAGCTGGTATTACCAATCTTTGCCTTGAATCTACATAACCCCATTTGCCGTTATTCATTTTTACTGGAGCCAATCCTTCGCTATAAGAGCGTACATCTCGATATCTAGGGCCATTAGTTTCACAAGCAGATAGACTGAACAAAGTCACCGACAGTACAGCTATCATAATTTTTTTAATCATTATTTTTCCTTTTTTTTGAGAATAGTAGTATTTATTGACTAACTCTTAACCGGCCAAAAATCACCCGTTCATGTAACACGGGGGGCTATAAATACATAAACCAAATAATAACCAATAAATAGTAAATTAAGTAGTTCAAGTAATAAGGTGTTGACAGATAAAAATATACAAGTTACATTTGTAACCCAATAACGTAACCCAGTAAATTAAATTATGTCTAAAGATGAAAATTATCCAAGTGAAGCGCAATTACTTGCCTCATTAATCAAGCGTAGTGGCTCCATTGGCATGAACATGGCAAGTGTGCAGCGTAGCCATAGATTCCCACTCCATATATTTGTTCAGATTGAAAACATGGCGCGTATGGCTGACGTTTCCGTTTCAACCATCATCAATCAATTACTTTCGGTTGGGCTCGAATCTGTTAAAGAAAACTTAACAGAAGATGAAATAAGCCAAATTACATTGATTAAACCTGAACAGATAGAGCGTCCTACTAAATCGTTAAAAGTAGATTTCGTTCCTGTAGAAGAAAAGTTTAAAAAATAATGTCTAGTTTTGACTTTCTGATCTCAGGCTTCGACACTATCGAGTGCGCCTATTACTTGATCCCGACTGATAAATACCAGTTGGATTTCGTATCGTTGGCGGTTCAGAAAGAAAACCTTTTACGGTCTAAAAATAGCAAACAGCAAGCCATCAAGCTAGGCTCAGAAGAATTCTTGCTGGCTTCACACGGCACGAATAGCGGCTATCCGTTCGTCATTGAAAATGAAGTGTTTGTTATCCAGTTCGGTGAATTTAACAAACCTAATTTTTATGTGAAATTCCGCAGCATTGCACTCTGGCATCATGGCGCATTGGCGTTGCATGAGCGTTTCTTGGCTTGGGCTGCATCTATGGGAATGATGCAATATCAGCCAGAAAGACTATCAAGGGTAGACTACGCTTTTGACTATCATTTACCAGAGCTGGACTTTGATGAGGATAGTTTTATCTCTCAGGCAAGCAAAGACAATCAACACCGTAAAAACGGAAAGATTCAAACCTTAAAGTTCGGCACCGATAAAGTCGTGCTGCGTATCTACAACAAAACCGATGAGATCAACGAAGTCAGTCATAAAACATGGCTGTTTGATCTGTGGGGGATTGATCACGATGTCTGGCGCATTGAATGGCAAGTCAGAAAAGACTACCTCCGCCAACTCGGCATTTCATCATTTGCTAGCTTGGCAGAGCGTCAAGGTGATTTGCTTAGCGTATTAGTTAAAGATCACACGACACTCAGAATTAAATCCAATGACAGCAACCGTTCACGCTGGGCGATGCATCCGCTTTGGCTGGATTTAACTGAGCGCGTTAATCAAATGGATGGGCTAGGTGTTGTTAAGGAGCTGGATGAGTTAGCACTACTTGAAGAGCGTTTCACTAGGATTGCCATCAGTGTTTATGGCTACGTCAAAAGGGTGGCTGCCATAGATGCCTTATACACGGGCAATGAAAAATCCTACATGGACGAAGCGTTCCAACATTTGCAAAACAGGGTTACAGAATTACATGATCCATTGACTTGGCAGCAGGATGTCAATCGCAGAGCCAAAGAAATGAGGCTGGGCGAATGGTAGGAGCTAGCCTTTATCAAATGGTGAGTACATTACTCAATGCGCGTAAAAATCGCGTGTTGCTGATTGCTCAGGCATCATTGCCAGAACATCAATATCAAGCATTTAAGAAATTGTTTCTTGATGAGTTTGGTGATCGTGGCTTGGAAAAAGAATTAAAACCGCTGCTAACTGATCAGCAGCATGGCATGGGTAGGAATGGGCGGGAATAGATTATGCGCGAAAGGGGGTGCCATCATGAGTGGAAGAAAATTCAAACCTAGAAATTCGCTTCTTATCTCAGAATA